>Ga0208299_1000280_pt1 | contig 49103 bp, 35 predicted proteins | sample 15_taG_FD_184089 | JGI IMG/M metagenome (GOLD analysis project Ga0208299, IMG submission 184089) | Marine viral communities from the Subarctic Pacific Ocean - 15_ETSP_OMZ_AT15312 metaG (SPAdes) (version 2) | ecosystem: Environmental > Aquatic > Marine > Oceanic | place: Pacific Ocean | collected... | reverse complement strand
ATCACTAGGAAAAAACCTACACCCAACAGTAGAACCAATGGAGTGGTGGATGGATAAGCTTAAGCAGTACTGTGTAAACTTAAAATTCAATGGTAAGTATCTAACAGGAGAATGGATATGATTAAAGAAGAGAATAACGGTTGTATTATAGATGATGGAGATGGAGATTGATGAAGACAGAAGAAGAAAGTGTAGTAACAAGTAGAGGGCGATGTCCCTCTTGTGCTACCAAAGGACACGATAGGGCTGGGGATAACCTAGCAAATTATGATGATGGACATAGCTATTGTTTTAGTTGTGGTTATTATAGTTCTGAAGAAGGAGTTAAGAAGGTGAAACCAAAGACTAAATCTTTAGATTTTACAAAATATACTGGGGAATGTATTGGTAATCATAAGAGGGGTATCACTAAAGATACCGCTACTAAATATAATTACCAATGTAATAAGGAAGAGAAGTTAGAGATTGCTAACTACTATAAAGATGGGACATTAGTTGCTCAGCATATGCGAGGACCTAATAAGAAATTCTTTTGGAATGGAGATAACTCTAGTCCTACGTTATGGGGTCAACACCTATGGCGTAAGGGTGGTAAGAGAATCATTATTACAGAGGGTGAATACGATTGCATGGCTATCAACCAAATGCTAGGTGGTCGATGGGGCGTAGTGTCTCTTCCTAATGGAGCAGCTGGTGCTGTTAAAGCAATTAAGGATAACTTAGAATGGGTAGTATCTTATGATGAGGTAGTACTTTGCTTTGACCAAGACGAGCCAGGTAAGGAAGCGATGCTAAGAGTTGCGGAATTACTACCACCTGGAAAATGTAAGATGGCAACACTACCATGTAAGGATGGTAATGAATGTCTCAAGCAAGACAAGGCTAGTGAGGCTGTGTCTGCGTTATGGGAAGCACAACCATACTCACCAGATGAGATTCTTCATATCTCTAAGGTTATAGATACTCAAGATTTATCTGATACAAGGGTATACCCCTTCCCATTTAATTCTTTGACTGAGTTTCTTATTGGACAGAGGTCAGGTGAGATTACTCTTTGGGCTAGTGGTACTGGCTCAGGTAAGTCTACAATCTTAAGAGAACTTATGCATCACCACCTTGATGAAGGCAGAAGCGTAGGAGCTATTATGTTAGAGGAAGCACCTAAGGAAACTATGGATGATATGATTTCTCTAATGCTTAGTAAACCTGTTAGGGCTATCAAGGCTGCTAGGTTAATGAATAGTCTAAGGGAGAAGATGGGTCAAGAAGAAATCTTTATGGATATCATTGATGACCTTTCAGATAAAGAGTATGCCGATGCTAGGGAAAGATTAGGACAGACATCCTTCTATGTGTATGACCACTTAGGAAACAATGGATTAAAGAATCTATGTGCTAGGATGGAATACATGGCGGTATCTCTCAAGGTAGATGTCATTGTGTTAGACCATATTACTGCAGCGGCTGCGGGATTGATGGGTGCATCTAGTGATTTTGATGGTGGTTCTTCTGAGCGTTTGCTTATAGATAACATCATGAAAGAACTACGGGCATTGGTTAGTAGAACAGGTGTTCGGATTGATGTGGTGTCACAACTTAAGAAGACTAACAAAGCATACGAAGAGGGAGATAGGATTACCTTACAAGACCTTCGTGGTTCTGGTTCACTGTCTAGTGTACCTAATGTTGTCGTGGGATTGGAACGAGACAGACAGAATGAAGATGAGTCTGTTGCTAATACTACTACCGTTAGAGTATTAAAGAATAGGTTAACAGGTAGAGCAGGGATAGCCAGTGCTTTGTTCTTTAATCGTAAGACAGGTAGACTAGAAGAAGTAGATATTCTACCTTCTGAAAATACCTCATCCTTTAGACCTGTTAATAATGGAGAATAAAAATGGCTGAAGAAAATAATGTAATGGAATTTATGGGAGAAAGTGGAGAGTCTGTTAGGTTAGGTAACGACTTAACCGTAATGGAATCAGGAGACCACTCGATACCTATGGACTTTGGTAAGGGTATGGTTAATGTACCCACCAATATAACAAGAGGATTGAGTGTGATACAGGTTAGCTATACACATAACAATCATATATATACTAGTGTTATACACTCAGATGGAAAGCACTACACTAATGTTGAATTTCTAGGTAGTGAGGAAGCTCCGCCTAGAAATTGGCAGGAAAAAGGAATGTGGAGATATTATTAAAGGAGATACTTTATGTACCTTGAGTCGGCTATGAGACACAAAGTTCGGGATGGATTGATTACGGAAATTAATATAGATAAACTTGTATATGGATGTCCTCCTCAAGATAAGACATTAAATAAACTACTGAATGGTATACCTCAAGATGGTTTAATAAATCCTGTATTAATTCATAGATACTTTAAAGATTATAGGAATAGATTTCCTAGAGAAAAGACAGGTGATAGCTATTGGGGAAAGAAATTTGAAATCTGTAGACAGATGAATTGTGGTGATGATATGTTTATTATCTGCACTGGAAATAACAGAGTAGAGGCAGCAAGACAATTGGGATATACTTCTATTGATTGTATTGTGTTTGAGGATTTTAATAGAAACGATATACGTATCTTAAGTAAAGCAATGATTGATGCCTCACCTCATGGTCAAAAGATGGCGATAAAAAATATTGAAAGGAGATACTCATGAACCGTATCGTATTTGATATTGAGGGGAATGGTCTTACTGAGATTGTTCTTGGTAAGAAGGGAAGAGTTATTCCAGAGGGAGATACCGTACATTGTATGGTGTTGTTGGATTTAGATAGTGATAACATGCTAACACTGGGTCCAAACGAAATAGAAGAGGGTGTTGAAATGCTTAGGAATGCTGACTTATTAGTCGGGCATAATATAACTATGTATGATATACCTATGCTTGAGAGATTGTATGGTAAGATAGATACCGATACTATAGATACTCTTATTGTTAGTAAGCTAATGTACCCAGATAGAAACCAACATCCGTTTGGTGGAAACTCTTTGGAGGCATGGGGTAAACAATTAGGTATATATAAAGATGACTACGATGGTGGATGGGAAGCATTCACTGAAGAGATGTTATCTTACTGTGCTCAGGATACTAAAGTTAATAAGGCTATATACCTGAAGCAACTCAGTTTTATAATGAGTAACGAAAGAGTCATAGCCTTTGAGCATATCTTATCTAAGATTATCGCAGAGCAGATAAACAATGGCTTTGGTTTTGATTTAGATAAGGCAAGGGAATTAGAAGATACTCTACTTAAAAGAAAAGAAGTTATAGATAACGGATTCGAAAGGATATTTCCTACTAAGATTATAGAGAGATACTCTGATAAAACAGGCAATAGATTGAAGGACAAGGTAGTTAGTTTTAATCCTGGTTCTCGTAAACAAATTGCTGATAGACTTGGAGAGAAATATAACTGGAAGCCACCTCTTACAGATAAGGGAAACCCAAAGGTAGATGAGACTGTACTAAAGAAACTAAATTTCCCTGAGGCTAAGGTATTGGTAGAGTATTTTAATATAATTAAACTCATGGGACAGGTGACCGACTGGATAACTAGGGCTAGTAGTTCTAGAGATGGTCGGATACATGGCTCAATTAATCCTCAGGGTACAGTCACAGGTAGGATGACAGCTAGCCAACCTAACTTGCAGCAAGTATCGGGAGACCCTAGGGCAAGGCGATTGTTCGTACCGAGAGAAGGTTGGGTTCAAGTGGGGATAGATGCCAAGGGTCTTGAGGCTAGGATGCTAGGCAATAGGATGTATCCCTTTGATGAGGGAGAGTATGGTAGGATTATCGTTGAGAAGGATATACACACAGAGAACCAGAGATTAGCGGGGTTATCTAATAGAAGCGATGCTAAGACATTCTTCTATGGGTTTATCTATGGTGCTGGTGATGCTAAAATTGGACAGATTGTAGGGAAGTCTTCTTATATAGGAAGGAAACTGAAGAAGCAATTCTTAGATGGCTTACCTGCTCTTAAGAAAGTGATAGATGACTGTAAGAAACAGGTTAAGAAAACCAATAGTATAGAGTTATTGGATGGTAGATACGTACCGTGTAGGTCAGCCCACGCTGCATTGAATGTACAGTTACAGGGAGATGGTGCTGTTGTTATGAAACTAGCACAGTGTATTCTAGATAGAAAGCTAAAGAATAATAAACTACATCACTTTGTAAAATTCATGGCAACAGTACATGATGAGTGGCAATTAGAATGTCCACCAGCATTAGCGGAACAGGTAGGGAAGTTAGGTTGCCGTTGTATTAAAGAGGCGGGTGAAAGATTAGGTTGTAAGATTCCTTTAGAAGGAGATTTCAGAGTTGGAAAGAATTGGAGCGAGTGTCACTAATGAAAGAGATGACAGATTTAATTAAAATATACATTGCTGGTCCTATGAGAGGACACGATGAGTGTAACTACCCAGCATTTTATGCTGCGGAAAGTAAACTAAAGAATAAGAATATATACGAGGTTGTAAACCCCGCTAGGATGGATGATGAAAGCGGGTTAGGTCAGCTATCAGATATTAGGGTTGCATTGAAGAGAGACATAGATGAAATATTCGAAGTAGATTCTATGTATATGCTACGGGGTTGGGAGAAATCCGAGGGTGCTATAGTTGAACATGCGTTAGCGGTATACCTTGGTTTGTATATATTATATCAATGATATACGAAGATGTTAAGATAGGTTTTTATAAGTACACACACCCATTAGGTGGGAGAGGTACGAATAAATGGAAATATTATTACGAGACTATCTTGTTAACTTTAATAAGATTATGTTCATTCTCTAATATTACCCACTGTCATATACAAATAGGAAACAATTCAATGGTTGCCTTGATGGGTATGGATGCTACCTTTGCATCTATAGAGACTGTTGATAGTTTTTTAGGGGAGCCTGATATCTTAATTGATATAGGTAATTTAGAAATAGATGTAGAAGGTATAGATAAGATTATCTCAGGATTATTTAGAGGTACACCGCATGAAATTATATGTTGGTTTCTCTTTACAAGATGGTTTGGAGTTAAGAAACCAAAGACCTGTGCTACATTAATATGTGAGATTTTACAGCTATGTGGACACCAAATTAAAACTTGTGTCTCCCCTGCTGAGTTATATAGGGAGGTTAGATAATGCAATTCATAATGTTAGGTGGTAAGGGAGGAGTCGGGAAGACTGCCCTTGCTAGGTATATCGCTGAATACGCATTTAGCAAAGGATTACGACCACGGATTATATCTTTTGCTGACGTTATCAAGAGAGAGTCCGAAGATGCAGGTTACTCTAAGGTAGAGGAACCAGAGAAGTATAGGAAGTATTGCCAAGAAGCAGGGAAGAAACATAGGGAGGAAGACCCTGATTATTTCATAAAGAAATTTAATGAGACATTCTTATCACTATGGGATGAGGAGAAAGAGTTACTAACGGATGGTAATAAATTCTGGGAGTATGTTGTTATCGTAGATGATTGTAGATTTCTTAATGAGGTAGCATACGGTAGACACTATAGTGCTACTCAGATATTTATATCTTCTGGCGATAGGGAACTATATGAAAACGATTTCCCTTGGAGGAAAGACCCATCGGAAGAAATGTCTATGAGAATAGAAGATGGTAACAAGGATTATGGTGAGTTATTCTCTTGGGTTCTTTTAAATGATGGAACATGGGAAGAGTTGACCAATAAGATTAAGGAGTATCTTCCTATGTGGTGTGGGTTAGATGCTGATACATGTGGAGAAATTGATTGTGATTGCGAGTTCTGTACTTCTGTAAAGGATGAAGTTACGGAAAATGATATTCTAAGAGAAATATACGAAGAGATGATTGAATACTTAGATGATATAATAGAAGATTTAGAAGGAGATGAAGATGAAGAAACCTAATATAGCTATACTTGATGGAGACATCATAGCTTACAGGGCTGCTTTTTGGGCAGATGTGGAAGGGGTAGATGAACTAGAGGGGCGTATAGCCAACGATATTAAGGAGTGGACACCAGAGGGGTGTCAGGCTATAGTAGCCTTATCCTGTAACCGTACTAATAATTTCAGGAGAGATTGCTGGTCTACCTACAAAGGTAATAGAGACTCACGACCGAGCCCTGATTGCCTTAGTTATGCTATGGAATTAATAAAGAATATGGCTACGATAAAGACTATGGATAGGATGGAGGCAGATGATATAATGGGTATGGGCTCATCATCAGGGTCAGCCATTTCTGTTACAATAGATAAAGACCTAAAGGGAGTTCCTGGATGGCACTGGAACCCCGATAAAGAAAAGGAACCTAGAGAGATATCCAAAGAAGAAGCAGATAGATTCTTTGCTGAACAGGTTATAGCTGGCGATAGTACAGATAGTATACCTGGTTTGCCTAAGTGTGGTAAGAAGTTCTTTGAGAAAGAGATAGGTATATTTGATTCCGAAGATTGGATGCAAGAAGTATGGTGGTCTTATGAAGAGAGGGGCTACGACTACGAGTATTTCTTATCTCAGGCTAGATGCGTAAGGATTCTTAGGATGGAAGATTATGATAAAGAAAACGAGTGTCCTATATTATGGGACATTCCTAAGTATATTCCCTAGAAACGGGTATAATAGTATTACTGGAGGATGATATGATTTTAACAACCGAACACATTAGGATTTGTATGGATAAAGAGTGGTCTTCTATTCCCTCTATAGCTACTGATGGAGCCGCAGGGTTTGATTTAAAGGCTGTAGTTAAAGGTACTGAAACCCTTCATCCGAATGAAACAAAGTTAATTTCTCTGGGTTTTAAAATAGCTATACCCAATGGATACTGTGGGCTTATTGTACCACGGTCTGGTCTTAGTACCAAGCATGGGATTGTGTTAGCTAATACTGTTGGAGTTATTGATAGTGACTATAGAGGTACCGTAATGGTGGCTCTGAAAAACACTTCGGATACTTCTTTTAATGTAGAGTCTGGTCTTAGGATAGCCCAGATGCTGTTCTTACCTGTTTCAATACCTAATTTTATGGTATGTACAGATAGTGAGTTTATACAGGACTACTCTACTGAACGTCAAGGTGGGGGTTTTGGAAGTACTGGAGAGAATTAATGGATTCATTCCAACAATTCATAGCTATATCACGCTATGCAAGATGGTTAGAGGAAGAGAATAGAAGAGAAACTTGGGACGAAACTGTCTCAAGATATTGGGATTGGATGTGTGATAAGTTTCCTGACTTAAATGATACCCCAGAAATAAAGAATGCTATATTAAATCTAGAGGTTATGCCTTCGATGAGGGCTTTAATGACTGCTGGACCTGCGGCTGATAGGGACAACACTTGTGTTTACAACTGTTCTTATCTAGAGATTGATTCTCTAGTAGCATTCTCAGAGCTTATGTATATATTAATGAATGGTACAGGAGTAGGATACTCCGTAGAGGCTAGGTGTATAGATAAACTTAAGCCTGTTCCTAATACGATTACCAGAGATTCTGGTTTCACGATTAAGGTACAGGACTCTAAAGAGGGTTGGGCTGAGAGCCTAAAGAATCTAATGGATTATCTATGGAATAGAGGGATACACCCTACATGGGATGTGTCTGCTATTAGACCTGCGGGAGCGAAACTTAAAACCTTCGGAGGCAGGGCTAGTGGACCAGAGCCATTAGAGGCAGTCTTTAAATACATTACTAATACATTCTATAATGCTCGTGGTCGTAAGTTGACTACACTAGAGTGTCATGATATCTGCTGTGTTATCGCCAAGTCTATTATAGTAGGTGGTGTTAGACGTAGTGCCATGATTTCACTGTCCGACCTAGGAGATAGGTCTATGGCTAAGTGTAAGAGTGGAGCATGGTGGGAAGGCTCAGGACATAGGGCGTTGGCTAACAACTCCGCTGTGTACCGAGGAAAACCATCCTTGACTGAATTCATGTCTGAGTGGCAATCGTTATATGATTCTCATTCAGGAGAACGAGGAATATATAATAGGACTGGAGCACAAGAACAATGTGATTGGTTAGGTAGAGACAATACTATAGAATATGGATTGAATCCATGTGCTGAGATTCTCCTTAGACCAAGACAGTTCTGTAACCTGACTGAAGTTATTATCCGTAGTGACGATAAGATTGCGGATATCAAAAGAAAAATTGAGTACGCTACAATCCTAGGAACCTGTCAATCTTCAATGACATATTTCCCCTTCCTTAGTACGGAGTGGGAAAAGAATGTGGAAGAAGAGAGGCTGCTAGGTGTATCATTCACGGGAATCTATGACAACCCATTGATGTGGGGCAAGGAAGGACTAGAGAAATTATCTGGTCGTCTAGGTAGATGGCGTGAGCATGCTCGTAAGACTAATATAGAATGGGCGGATAAGATAGGTATCAATAGGTCGGCTGCGATTACTTGTGTTAAACCAAGTGGTACTGTGTCCTGCCTAGCAAATACAGCATCGGGTATACACCCTAGATGGGCATCTTATTATATAAGAAGAGTACGGGTGGATAAGAAAGACCCTATATATGGATTTCTTAAAGATGCTGGAATACCTGTAGAGGATTGTATACTTAACCCACAATCCACGGGAGTGTTTAACTTCCCCTTATCTACGGATAGTCACAGTAGGGCTGCACAGGATGTAACCGCATTAGAACACCTTGAACTTTGGAGAGTATATAAGAATCATTGGTGTGACCACAACCCCTCTATTACTATACACTATACAGATGATGAGTTCTTATCAATAGGAGCGTGGATTTTAGAAAACTTTGATGACATTCAGGGTATATCTTTTCTACCCAAGGTTGACCATGTATACGAACAGGCTCCCTTTGAAGAGATATCAGAAGAATGTTATAATATTTTAAGTAAGGCTATGCCTGAAGTAGACTGTAGTAAACTTCAAGAGTATGAGACTGAGGATACAACTAAAGGTTCCCAGACATTGGCATGTAGTGGGAGTTCTTGCGAAGTCGTAGATTTAGTGGAGGCAACTTAGATGGACATATCACCAGCTAGACAATTAAGTATAAGTAATTCTTTGAATGAACAACAAATGAAAGAATACTTACAAGCATTAGATAAAAGAATCACAGCACTTGAGGAGAATCTTAATGTCCCAAAGACAAAAGATACCATACGTCGAACCAGAGTTAATAAAGATTCTGGAAAAGATGTATCCTCCTCTTGAATACTCTAAGGATGTAACTCGAGAAGAGTGGGCATTTAGAGGCGGACAGAGAGAACTTATTACAAAACTTATTCAATCCAATAAACAACAAGAAAGGGGGTAACTATGCCCACAGTTGGAGACCAAGAATTTCCTTACACAGATGAAGGAATGGCAGATGCCGAGATGGCAGCAGCAGGAATCGACCCTATGCAACAAGCAGCAGAGATGGGACTAGGTGGTGAAGAACTCCCTATGACTATGGAAGAAGGGGAAGATGCGGGACGAGGTGGAGATGTTGTCCTAGCACACATGACTCCAGGTGAGGTAGTAATACCCGCACCAATTGCACAAGACCCAGAAGTATTTGAGATGCTTAATGAAGTCTTTGCTATGGCAGAGATTGATATAGCAGAGTTTACTGTTGGTGACCCTATGAATAAGATTAACCCTGAGACAGGATATCCAGAGTTTGGTATTAAATCATGGGTGAAGAAACAAACTAGAAGTGTGACGAAGCGAGTCAAGGGTGCCGTTTCGTCAGCTTTTGATGCCACGACTGATTTTACGAAGTCAGCGATGGGTCGTGTAACTGGTGAAAGAGCAATGCGTAAAGCAGCCGAAAGACAAGAGCAGGTGTACAGACAAGAAGCAGAAAAGAATCGTAGAGAATCTCGTAGGCTGATGGCAGAACAACAGAAATTCTTCACGCGACAGATGAATAAATTTCAACGTCAACAAGCAGCTGAGACCGCTATCTTCAATCAGAAGATAGCTGAAGAACAAGAGCTAACAAGAGTAAGAGGTATCAAGAGTAAGAGACAGTTTGCTAAGACTCTTTTTGGACTACAAGCTAAAACAACACAAGCATCTAAAGACGCTTCAGCAGCGGGTGGAGTGACTGACCCAAAGGATTTCTCTGCACCTAAGTTCTATGGTTCTAAACGTACTACTAAAAAAGCACCCAGATTTAAGCGTTCAACAAGTAGCGGACGTTCTAGTTCTGTAAGACCACGATAAGGAGGTTAACATGGGAAAATATTCCGCCCCAGCAGCACCGAAACTACCTTCGGCAGCGGAACAAGCTAAAGTTTTAGCCACCTTAATGGGAGAACAACGGTCTGCTCAAGAAGCTATGTATCAGCAAAGGCAAGAAGAGGTACGAGCACAGGAAGAAGAACGTATTAAGAATGAGAAATTAGAGAGACAAAGAATGTCTAGGTTCGAATCAGAACAAGAAGCAGCCATAGCAGAGGCTGAAAGACAAGCTCAATTAGCAGCAGAAGAAACAGTAGTGGAAGATGAGGGTGATGAAGAGCAAATGGTATACGGATTCCACGGTCTCTATGGAGACTGGGAGGAAGACGAAGAAGAAGATTCAGGAGAAGAACCTTTACCCGAATAATAGGAGAATACTATGACTGAGGAAACTATCGCTGAACGATGGAAGTTCTTAAATGAACAGCGATTGATGAAACTTGAGAGGGCTAGAAAGTGTGCTACACTTACTATACCATCTCTACTTCCACCTGAAGGGTGGAACGAAGAGGTTCAGTTATCTCAACCATATAGTTCTATTCCTGCTAGAGGAGTAACTAATATGTCTAGTAGAATTCTATCTGCTATGCTACCCTTAAACGACGCTCCATTCTTTAGGTTCGAATTACAATCAGGAATGGAACCTAATCAAGAAATATATAACTTCTTAGAATCTTTATCTTACCAAGTACATAATAAACTATCTAGTAAAAACTTAAGAGAGACAATCTATACTGCACTACAACACTTGATTGTTGTTGGAGATGCTTTAGTTATTGTAGAAGATACTTTAAACTTTAGAGTTCTTAGGTTAGACCAATATGTAGTGAGAAGGGATGTAGAGGGAGAGGTACAGGAGATTATATATCTAGAATATATAACTGATGATAACACAACAGCTATATTTACATCTGGTCAATATGGTCATACTTCCGATAGCCGAAAAGGATACGAAGTTCAATATGTTCGTCTTACTAGAAAAGAAGAGAACGAAGGTTGGGATTTTGTAGCAGAAGATTCGGAAGGCGTGGTAAAAAACCAAGGGGAATACGAGGTATCTCCTTATATAGCACTAAGATGGGCATCTATTACAGGAGAAAACTATGGTCGGTCTCATTGCGAGGATATCATAGGCGATATACAAACCTTAGAATCTTTTACCGAAGCATTAATAGAAGGAATATCGGCATCGTCTTCGTTCTGGATTGGTATAGACCCTGCGGGTATCACTGAATTAGATGATATAGCAGGAGCAGAGAACGGGGATTTTGTATCAGCAAGAAACCAAGATGTCTTTACAATAAGCCCATCAGGAACCATGTCACCACAAATACAGGCGACACAGACTGGTGTGGAACAAATGAGACGAGAGATTGGTAATTCTTTTCTTTTATCGGGCTCAGCTATACCAAGCGGAGACCGTGTAACGGCTACTGCTGTAAGAATGATTGGCTCTGAACTAGAAACAATACTCGGTGGGGCATTCTCCGCAATTTCTCGTAACTTAATGGAGCCTATTGTCAACCGTGTGGTATTCTTAATGTTACAGAACAGTGAGATAGACCCCAGATTATCGGAACAATTCTCTAAGGATGGTATACTTACTATAGAAATAGTCACAGGACTACAAGCTCTTAGTCGAGACTCTGATTTACAAAAACTTATGCAAATGGGTGAGATGGTTAGAAATCTTCCTGAGCCAGCGTTAGCATTGTTTAGATGGGAAGAATATGCTAGGGCTCTAGTTACTTCGGTAGGATTTGACTCCAATAATTGGGTTAAATCTGAGGAAGAAGCACAGAAACAACAAATGGAACTAGCCCAAGCACAACAACAGATTCAAACTCAGGGTCAGATGACTCAAGGTATGGGTCAAATGGTTACAGAGACTATGGGTCAGGCTGCCCAACAAGACATGGCTCAAACAGGCGGTGAAGGCATCGCTGAAATGGTGGAAAGTAATCCTGCAATGGCACAAAAAATGGAACAATTATTAGGAGGAGCTAGTTAATGGCAAGTGTAACAATAGCAATGTCAAATCAAAGTTCTAAGGCAACTAATCCTTCTATGCCTACAGGATATGAATTTTTTTCTAATGAAGATGCCTTAGGTTTAGAGGGCACAGATTATTTAGCAACATCAGAGATACAAGACAACCTAGAGAATACTAAATTTATTAGTCAGATTCAAGTAGGACTTACTTGTGCGGATGTAGCATCAAGTTTTGTACTACAAGCATCACACGATGGTACAACTTGGATAGATGTTATAACGATATCTTCGGATATTCAACCAAATATCGCAGGTACTACTGCATGGGTAGTAGATACCACAAATTATTATGCCCCCAAGTGGAGGCTAGTCGCAAACAAAAACGAGCAAGATGTTGGAACAGGTGGTGCCTTAAATATTGGGTATACCGTAGGCACAACGTAAGGAGAACCAGATGGCTGTACATACACCAGAAGTAGTGTGGGATAGTGGTACTACAACTACAAATGACTATACTACTTATAAAACAGCAACCTTACCCGCAATATCTACAATTAGTGGAGGAGCATCTACCGATTCTCTAGCAAGTAAGGCTATTACTACCACTGATTTTAATGGTAAAAAGATAATGGTCGGTATAGAGGTAGTGGCTGGCTTTGATGATGTAGTATCAGACGTTACTGTACAACTATCTGCTGATGGTACTACATGGACAGATGATTTTGCTACAGTTACTGCGGATTCAACCCCCAATGATACTGGAGCTAAACTCGGGTTTGTAGATTTTACTAGCACGGAGGTTCCTTTCTTTAGGATTGTAGCAAATGCTAATGGGGCTGCGTGGAATAAAGCAGGTACCCTTAAATTTATGTATGTTTTACCCCCAAGTACTTGAGGTGACCTATGAGTATTGATGAACCTTTACTAACATTAGATATCATAGGGGCTGATGGCGACGTAGAAATAGGGAACTGTGTATTAAGACAAAATAAAACAAATATAGTTGGAAGAGGTTCTATAGATTATATCTTAGGATTACGAAATGAGATTCTTTCTAACCGTGGTTACAAGGTTCCTGAAAACTGGGACTTGAAATGGAATTATCAGCAAGGACCCATCTGGTCACCAGATGAAATTGGTAGCCTCCTAGAAACATGGTGTCTTCCTGAATATTTTAGACCAGAAACAGATGAAGACCCCGAGAAATGTATTGAAGCTACCAATCGTGTAGATGGTACTGTGGGATTTGAACAGCAGAATATAGCTAATATGCCACTAATGACTCAGGATGCTGCCAGTGGTAGGAACTATAAAAGATTAGAATTTGATGGTGCAAACACGAGTATGCGGGGTGGCACAACCGCAATGTGGAGTGTTGGCACTCAAGACTTTATATTAGCTGTATTTGTTATCCCATCCGATAGCAACGACACCGTTGAACCAATAGCAACGAAGAAATCTGACAGCCAATTTTCACTTTATACAGATTTTTCTGGTTCTAATGAAGATGTAGTATTTTATATGAATGATGTAGACTTAACGTATGCGTTGCCAGAGTGGACTGCGGATAGCAAAATGGTTATTGTATGTGGTAGGGAAGATGGCAAACCCTTTTTAAGGGTTGATGGTAAACTGTCACTAACGAGCGTATCCGAAGATACTACGAACCTAGATAGCATTTATAAACCTTGGTTGGGAGATAAAATGCTCAACACAGCAGAATTTAAAGGTAAGATATATGAGGTTATATTCGTTGCGAATGACGGTGTCGTTGCTGATGCTGTGTCACCAGACCTATGTGAAAAATTAGAAGGCTATTTAGCTTGGAAGTATCGGACGGAAGACCAATTATCAAGTAATACAGTAGATGCCCATCCATATAAAAATAGCCCACCTAGGGTACGAGGATTTAAGGATGGAGAATGGAATGAATGAAATAATTATTAAAACTTTAACTAATAAGAAAGGAGAAATGTATCATGGCAAAAAAGAAAAAAACAAAGAAAAAAGGTAAAGCTAAAACTGCCAAGGCAAGTGGAAGTAGAATTAAAGCAAGGAAAGGTGCAGCCGATAGCAATAAATCTAAGAAAACTGGATGGTCGGCTGGCAAAGGGAAATGAGATTACTAACAAGCATACTACTCGGGATATTCCTTACAGGGTGCTCTTGTTTTCTGCCTTCTATACAACAGACTAAGACACAGGAGATTATTTCTGATTTTGGTGGTGTTGAAAATATAGAGAAGGTAGTTGCATTAGAAAATTTAACAATTCTTAGTGGAATTGGTGGCTTATGTCTACTGTCGGGAATTGTATTACTTACAATCTCTAGAGGAACTATGGGATGGAGACCAATTATTGGTGGAATAGTTTTAATAGTTTTAAATTTTATGATTAGTGTTTATGCATCTTGGATTTTCCTACCTATTATAGGAGCAACAGGGGCTATTAGTCTCGTATGGGGCTACAGTAATATTCGGGATATGTTAAGATTAAAAAAGGAGAAAGCTAATGGATAGTTTTTTAGGTACAGTTTGGTTTATGGGCATCATGTTTGTAGCAGGTGCTTTAATTGGTGCCCCACTTTGGGCTTGGGTTCGGAAAATGTTTCCGTGGAATAAGTAAAGAAATAAAGGATAGCTTTTATGATAACAAGTATAACAGGGGCTATCCCCATTTTAGAAATAATTATAGGGTCTGGTATTGTTGGCATGCTTTGGCAAATGAATCGACAAATCGGCTCCCTTACAAATGCAATAGAGAGTTTTCACGAGGTTATAAAAGACCACGAAAACCGACTACGAGAATTAGAAGGAAAATAATAAATGGCAGAAAGTAATCAGACTCCTTCAGAACAGGCGGAACAATCTCTTCCTTATCAAGAAGTGATTCCAAATGAGATAACTCAGACTGTTCATGATACGGAACAATCTATTACAGCAAGTGCAGATGAAATGAATGCTGCTAGGGAACGTGCTGCTTTTGAAACTTATGTGCAAGAAAATGGAGAGGGAATACCAGAGAACTTTGCAGACGCAGGGTCTTGGTTTGATTCTCTAAAGACGGCACAGAAAAATTACACACAAGGACAACAGGAAATCTCTGACCTGAAACGACAATATGCCGATACAGGTCCAGTGAACCAGAATGCAACAACCCCTGAGACTCCCTCAGAAGCTCCTACAGAAGCTTTAACTAAACCTGGGGATAAAGAGCTACGAATCCCTGCTAAGGCAGAGGAGGTAACTGAGGAGGCTACAGAGGTTTCTGAGGATATGCTTGGTGTTGGTCAATCAGACTGGGACAACTGGTCGTATGAGGTTGCTGCTACTGGTACGTTATCTGAAGATACCCGTATGAAAATAACGCATAAGACAGGTCTTAATGAAGCGATGATTGATGATTTCTTGACTGGTCAAAAGGCTAAGATGAGAGAATCGTATGCACAAGCAGGTACTATTGTAGGTGGGATTGACCGCTTACAAACTATGTTACAATGGGCTTCTGAAACATTATCAGAAGATGTACAGTATAGTATTAATGCAGGTATGTCTACCCCGAATATGAGGGATATTACCCTAAGGGGTTTAGCCGCTAAATTTGATGCGGCTGAGGCAGCGAAACCTGTTACTAACGAACCTGCTCCAACGCAGAATCGTGTGAATCAGACTGCTACACAACAAACATATACTACCTATACTACCAGACGAGAATTCTTGGCTGATAGGAACAACCCTAGATTTAAGATGGAACCTAAATTTAGGGAGGCGGTAGAAGAAAGAATGATGAGAACAAATTGGAATACACTTCCTGAATAATGTACGCTTCAGGAATATAGAGAACATAGATACCTTGAATTAATCCCCCTATATGGCAATGGATGGTTTATAATTTTTTGACTCACTACATTAAAGACTCTCGCTGCAGGGAACAATCTGAATGTAATACACTTTAGTACAAAATTTATACTTAAACGTAAGGAGTACTATTATGGCTGATAATCTCAGTGATACTGGTATGGCGTATCGTTCTACTAGGGCTGCAGCAACCTCAGGGGCTAACCCCCCAGGCAAACTGTGGCAACCAGTATGGAGCGGTGAAGTAATTCATGCTTATGATGAATACAATATTTTTGAACCCCTCGTGACCTCTAAGACTATTCCTAGTGGTCGTGTAATGGAGTTCCCAATCACGGGAACAATTGGACTAGAAGCATCATGGGATGCAGGTGAAGAGTTGATGAATGGTAACAACTCAAAAGCCACCACATTCCAAGTAACATTGGACAAGCGTCCAATGGCTGCTCACTTTGACCTTGACAACATCGACCTCATGGTTACTCAATGGGAGTACCGTGCGGAACTTGCTCGTCAAGCAGGACAAACATTAGCTAATGCACGAGATAAGCAAATTGCTGCTTACTTGATACGAGCTGGTGCTGAAGGTCAACGAAGTGATGCTGATGCCTCTGGTGATGATGACCCCCGACCAAGCATGAGCTTGGACAATGCAATGTATGGTGATACAGACTTTGCAAACCTAGGTAATACTAGCTCTTCTTCGTCACAACGTATCGAAGCTGCACTTAAAGTTCTTCAAGCAATTGAAGACTTTGCTGTTCACCTTCAGGAGAATAACATCCCAACAGGGGGTGTATATTGTGCGATTACTCCGCAAGCATTCATGGACATTCGTTCATTGGGTGTGGCACGGGCTTCCGATATTTCCAAAGTTTATGGAACGGCACCGATGTTCGGTGGTGTTGCAGAAGCTGGTGGTCTTGGTGCACAGTTTACGCAAGGTCTTGGGGCTCTTCAAGATTCTCTTGAATACATGGGTACCACGATTATCAAAACTAATCATATCCCCCGAACCGATGCACCAACGCTCGGTGAAGCACGATATAATCTAGATTTTGATGCTGCTGGTATTCAGGGTCTTATTTGGCAAGACAAAAGCGTTGCAGCTTTGCGCCTACAAGGACTCAAAGTTGATACTGTAGATGATATTCGTCGAAACACGACATTTACAGTCGCTAGTATGATGGGTGGCACGGGCGTTCTTCGTCCAGAATGTGCTGCTGTCATTTGTGATGTTGCTCATGCAAACCGAGCAGCACTTGATACTGCCCTTGGTGCTAACATGGTAGCCGAATATGGTGGAACTAACGTCTAACATTTAGTTATTCGTAACTTCGGACTGGTTCCCCTTCGGGGGGACTGGTCTTTTTATTTAAGGAGATATCATGGGATATATAACAAGATTAGATGCTATTAATGAAATGCTTTTAGCAGCAGGTGAATCACTAGTCTCTGACCTAGACGAATCCTCTGGTATCGACACAGAAATTGCAGAGTTTATCTTAAAAAAGATAACAAGTGAATTTCAAATGAGAGGTGTAGCTGGAAATAAGTACCTTAAGAAGGTTAAACCAGATACAAACAAACGTATAATGCTTCCTTCAGATACACTATCTATTGCATTGGTAAGTCACCACGTTAGTGACAATTCAGCCGATGGATACGATGGATATGTAATTGAAGCTGCAGTAAGAGGAGAACCTAATGGATTCTTATATAATGTCACAGAACAAACAGAGTTCTGGGATGCTAATACTGAGTATACATTAGAAATAGTACAAAGGGTTCGATGGGAAGATATGGATACCGCCGTACAACGAGGAATTCTTTCTTCATCTACTAGATGGTATCAAATGGTTACACAGGGAGACTCTGATGCAGATGGCTACCTTGCCCAAAGAGAGATGAGAAATATCTCGCAAGCAAAAGCATCTGATGTACGTCATCGTAGTCGTAATCTATTAGGTGACCTTAAGAAAGGTCGCCAGACATTTAACGACCCATCTAGATTTAGATTTTGGAACTTTAGAGGAAGTTAGGAGTTAACATGGCTAAGAAGCCGAAGAACTTAAAGACTAGGATTCCTATACATACTTTATCAAGTGGTGTAGGGCGACAGGCTCCTAGTAAAAGGTTACCTACAGAAGCACACAATATAGATAATGCTTTTGTTACTCTTGAGAGGTCTATCTCTAAGAGAGCAGGTTCTTCTATCATAGCAGAACTCGATAATACAAGCCAAGATTTAGGAATTACAAACCTAGAAGGAAAAGACCTATGGTTCTTTTGGTTTGATTTATCTGAAGAATCTAGATATCTTATAATAATAGATTACAATGCATCATCAGATTCTCAGCAATTAATGTGGGTATTTTTAGTTACTAAAGTAGGATGGAAAGATGTATCCCCTAATAATCAAGGTATTTCTAATGATTTAAGAGCATACTTAACATATAAACCAGAAGGTGGTGGGGTTAATGCAAGGAAATCATTAAGGGGAATCGCAATAGGGCAAAGTGTTCTATTACTGAACCGAAATGTTAAAGCTGGCTTTAGTTCTGCCGATTCTGGATTAGCAATGAATGATACTTCCTCCGATAACTATGAAGTTGTTACTGGTGGTTCGGGTTATGATAGTTCGTCAGTGTACCTATCAGAAAGTGCCTCTGGGGATGGTTTTATATGTAATTTTAGTGTAGATACTGGGGTTGTTACAGGTATTACTAACATAGTAGAACCAGGTAATGGATATAAGCTAAACGAAGTTCTTACTTTTGAAGAAGAAGGCGGAGGAAGCGGAGCATCTATACGACTTCTGAATACTATAAACCATACCTATAATCTAGATGGCTCAATTAGTACAACTCAAGACATTAAAGGAAGACCTATTAGTTATTATACTTCTGTAGAGCAAGACCCCAGAGTTGAAGCAACAGAGTGGAGTAAATATACAGACTATCTTACAGGAGATTTCGTTGTAGCTACTTTAACAGCACAGGAGGATATAGACGCATACGGACGACGACCTATATATAAAGCAGTTGTTGATGTTACAGGTGCTGAGGCAGCTGCTCATCCCAAAAACGCTGGCTCAGGAGTGTGGGAATACGTTCGCAAGGGAAAGTTTATCTTAGTCGAAGACTGGGTATACCCTGATGTAGAGAGACTAAAAGACGGACAATCAATGACTAACTTTAGTGACATAAAGTTTCCTCCGATTAGTACTGACGTTACTGCAAACAATGGCTTTGTCAGGACAGGTACAGATAGAACCGAGGAAACTCTTAAAACTTTGTATCCTGATAAAGGAGACAGCGCAGGTCGTGGTAAGACGTACTTTGTAAGTGGACCTTACTTATCAACACTTCCAGGATACTATAGAATTATATCTAAAAGTCCTGATGATGGTGGTACAGGTAGACCTTATACACAACGAGTAAGAACACCCGATGCCCATAGTTATATAGACCCTAAGAGAATGCCTGTATTATTATCTTTAGTTGGTACCAATTCTTTTCAGTTAGAGGAAGTAGAATGGGATAGTAGAACATCTGGAACATTGGATACCAATCCTGGACCATCTGTATTTACAGATAAGAAGGGAAAACTAAGACATATCGAAATAAATGCTATGTCTTTCTATAGAGGACGATTATTCTTAAGTGCCGCAGATACATTGTTTTCATCCCGAATAGGGAATATAGATAACCTTTGGTTAAATGACCCAAGTAATATCACAGCGTCTGACCCACTTGATTTGCAAGCATCAACTAACAAATACTCAAGAATAAATGCTATGATTCCATTCTCAGATTACTTATTTATTAACACCGATAGTGATACTCAGTTTGAACTAATGGGTTCAGAAAATCAAATTACTCCCTTTACTGCAGAACTAGCACCTACAGCATTTTACTCTACAGCACCGTTAGTAGAGCCTGTATTAATGGGCTCTCAGATTTACTTCTTCGCACCAAGAAGGATGTATCTTTATTTTTCTGCGGGTACCGCTAATCTAAATACAGCTGTTGAAGTAAGTGCACACTGTCCTGATTATCTACCATTAGATTATTCAGCCGTGGGGGTTGCCGCTTCCAGAGATACAATTATGTTTGTAGACTCTGATAATAAGAACCATATTTATTTCTATACTAATAGATTCTCGGGAGACCGAGTAATACAAAACGCATTCTCAAGATGGATACTTAATGATACATCTGAGGTTTTATCTTTAACATTCTTTGATGATTCTTTATATACTGTACTGTTAGATGAAAACGAATCTGGAATTAAATCATTATTTCTAGAGAAGACATCAATGACTGATGAAGATTATACCGAACCTAGGATAGACCATAAATATCTATTAACAATAAATTCAAGTAACGCCTCTTACTCTCCTACAACAGACTCTACTTCATTTACTTTACCTTATTTAGATAGTGACATAGATGAAGTTATTTTACAGAGTGGGTGGGGTGAGGAAGACTACTTACGAAAAACTATTAACTCCGTGACGGAAGAAATAAGCACAACAGTAGTTACTATATCTGGTAACTATACTACGGAAACAAATACGATTTATTTCGGGCGTAGTTTTAATATGAACATAGAATTGTCTCCTCTTTATTATAGAGATGATGATAACAATGTAGTCAATGGCGTATTAAACTTAAGAACTATGTCAACACGACATTTTAATTCAGGTAATTATAATGTATCAATAAATAGACGCAGCAGAAGTCCCTTATCTAATACCTTTAATCCTAATCAAATCGGAGCCACAGGATTAACTCTAGGTAGTTCTCAGTTATATGAAGAACATGGGGAATTTACAAGTAAAGTATATGGCTATGCATCCGAAGTACAAATTTTTATAACAAGTAATTTTCCCACACCATGTAATATAACAAATATAGAGTTACGGGGAACCTTCAAACCAGTTTATAGTTCAGTTCTAGATTAAGGAGAACTAATAGTGTCGAACATTAATACCAATGATGATTATGGTTCATTTGTAAAATACTCAGGAACGCAGGGGCAGTACACCTACTCGTACAGTAGTCTAATCCTCAACGAATCCGTGAGTGACCAAGACCAAATCATTGTGATTCGGCAATTTACACCCACGGATGCTTTTGAAGCAGCGGCTACCCCTGATGGTTTAGGTGGTACTAAGATTACTGGTTCTGAAACATGGGATTCTTGGACTTTACCAAATACCTCTTCTTCGGGCAGCAGTATGTATACAATTGATACTATAGCCAAAACAATTACAATGTCTGGTGATGCAGGGGATTACGCTTGGGACAGGTCAGGAACCACGATTAACCTACCAGCGTTTAATACTGTAAATGATACTATAATTATATCTAGAAAAACATATGGTGTTAATCCTTTTGTTGAATGGACATCAGGCTCAAGACTTACATCGTCTCAGCTTAATCACGAGACAAAGCAACTGTTATATCTAACTCAAGAAATACACGATAAGATTTTCCAGACAACAGACCTAGACCCATACTATGGGGCAGCTAGTGGTATCTGTCCTTTGAATTCTTCGGGTACTATAGATAGTGGGTATATTGACGGCGATACTATAAACTTTAGTTTACTTAATATTGTAGCTGGGGATGGTTTAGCATCTGATGGTGCCCTAGGAGACACACTTAATCTCCTCGTATCTTTACAGGAGGATACAGCTCTTAGTTTTTTAGAGGGTGCTCTTACAATTTCACTAGATGCAAATAATTTAGAGTTTACCTCTAATGTATTAGGGGTTAAACTTAAGCCTTCTGGAACAATCCTAGAAGACTCAACAGGTATCTATGTAGATATAACCGACAGCGTAACCACTACCAGTAGTATAAAAGCTCTTAGTGCAACTGGAGGTAAAGCTATTAAAGATGCATTAGTATTACTAGGAACTGGTATACAGTATCTAGGTTCTTTCGATACTGATAGTCCTCCTACACCTCCTGGAACATTAGAAGCAGGGATGACTTATGATATTGTCACAACTACTGGTAATACTGCCTCTCCATTCTTGGATGGTGGTACGAGTGGCTCTCCTATTGCAGTAGAACCAGGAGACTTCCTTAGATATAAAACCGAAGGAGGAACAGGATGGTACAAAGCGCAGCAACCTACTACTGTTGACCTAAGTGAATTCTTTAAACACGACGGGTCAGTAAAAGCTAGTGATGATTGGGTTATGGATGATAATAAGATTACAGAATTAAAAACACCTACTGCGTCTACTGATGCTGCCACTATGGGATATGTAGACGATGTAATACTTAGTGACCTCGCAGATGTAGCCGATATGACTACCCAAGGTACAATGCTCTTTAGAGATTCAACGTCGACTTCATGGGAACCTATACTACTAAATACTGCTACACCTACGGGTACAATTCTTACTACTGCTGATGCCCTAGAGGACTTTTCGAATATAGACATAACAGGCATAGAAGATAATGACTTACTTCGGTATAATACTTCCACAGGTAAGTGGGTAAACACAGGTGCATACTCTTCCCCTCAGACATTCTATAGCTCAGGTGAAGGAGTAAACGCATTCGGTACCGAAACTACAGGAAGTAGTTATGAAGACCAAGGAACTCCTGCATATGGATATGGGGACGGCATAGCTGCCGCATTCGAATTAGGAGACGTTCCTGATACATCCAACTCCTCAAGCTTTGTAGTAAGTATAGATGGAGTAATACAAAAGGCATCGGACTATAGTATATCTGGTTCTACTTTAACTTTTAGTGTAGATGCGATACCTCCCTATGGTTCAGAGATTTACGTAGTAGTCTTTGGTATAACACCTACAGTTACTGGAGCAATTAATGCAACGGATGGTGATTTTAGTGGTTATTTGAATGTTACTGGAAATACAACACTAACAACAGCAACAGTTTCTGGAGTAGCCACACTAGGAGCTATAGAAGGTCCTTTAAAATACGGTGCAGATACATATCCAGGCTATTATATACGACAGATAGTCGATGCAGACCTTTCTGGATTACCATCTGGTCAATATAACTTACATAGAAATGTGTCATCTGGGCATTGGTACGGTTGTGGTCTTAAGATACCAGATTTTCAATGTAAGGATGAAAATTCATATATTCAATGCAACATTAGACTGCACTCTTATCTGTATGGTAACAACCACACTTCTTATGATTCTGTCTATCGATATGGGTATTTGTGTTGTGCCTATGATGGTGCCAGTGACACGCAGTGGGCAAACGTTCCAACTGACAATGGCACTTGGTTCACATATGATATTTTAGGACATCAAATATATACGAATACAACAGGGGCTCGCCCATTTTATGGTCCTTTTTCTGTATCAAACATGCGAAAATGCCCAGATGCCGATGCTCATGATTATTGGGTAGCCACACATGCACCATCATATGTATGGCATTACTTTAACGGAAACGACTCACTTCGAAATTGCTTCCAACTTATTGAATACGCTAAACATTCTTAAGGAGAACACATGCCTATTACAAAAACAAACCTGAGAATGTTAGACTCAGGATTTATTACGCCACTAGACTTTGGAGCCACGGGCGATGGCGTAGCAGACGATACATTCGAGCTACAGAAGGCTTTAGATTCTTCTTACAATGTCATAGACCTTGCAGGTAAAACCTATAAGGTAACTACTCCTCAGTTAACTCTAACACGAAGCGATGTAATCTTACGAAATGGTAAGATTGTCTATGCTGGAACTGAGCAAAATCTACATAGTATTCTATATATCTACGGAACTACAGGCTCTGCCGTTACTCATGATATTGAAGCCGATACTAAAATTGGAAGTAATATAATAACTGTAGGTACTAGTTCCATTGTTAATTACTCAGTCGGTGATTGGGTAAGAATTGTAGGTACTGCAGATATTACTGATGGCGAAAACATTTTTCATGGAGAATTACATAAGATTATATCTATAAATACTGTTGTAGGTACCTTTAAAACTCTATCAACTATGGTAGGAAATATGAAAATTGCTCATGGTGTTACTGTACAGAAGATGGAAACAGTTATCGAAAATATTACTATTGATAATGTTACTATTACAGGTAATGGAGTTGTAGAAACCACTCTTCCAGATTCCATAACTACAGAATCGGGACTATCAACTGTTGTAATCTCACATACAGGACATGGACTAGAAGATTTAGACCAAATATATATAGCCCAAGCAGCAGACACGGGTGGTATTACCTCAGCCCAGTTATCAGGTAAGTTTACAATAGGAAGCACAACTACAGATACTTATACTATAACTACTGAAGGTACTGCTGGCTCAACAGTGGCAGGTGGGGGCGGTTCAGATACAGTAGTAACATATGGACAGAACCGTGGAATATATGCAGCCCTCTTACATAATCTAAAGGTAATTAATTGTACGATTAATGATTGTGGATATGGTATTGAAGCAGACTTCTTAAATACAGGAAGTATATCTGACAATATAATAAATGGTTATGGATTTCCTAAGTATGGACGAGGTATTGCTGTCTATACTAATTCTTCTAATATTAACATATCTAACAATATAATAAATGGTTATGCTAGAGGTATTCGTATAGGTGGAGCTGAGGGAACAACACATAATATAAATATCTTTAATAATACGCTGGAAAATATAGACTATATAGGTGTATATCAACATTATGCTACTAAAGTTATTGCACTAAAAGATAATGTAATTAGAATGAATTATAGGTTTACAGATGATGTTAATACAAGCTATGGTATGTTAGTTAAAGGATGGACTATTAACATCTTAGATAATACTATAGAGGGCTTTACTAATTATGGAATAAGATATCATCCCTTACATACATATGATTTAGTCTATGGAGATACATCAGGTTACGCAGATGCATCTACATCCTATAATCCGCATCCTCACTTTACTATTAAAGGGAACACCATGCTCGGAAGCCATACAACCAATCCAAAGTATGGTATATGGGTAGAGAATGGAATACTTGGTGATGGGCATATATTTGGAAGCAGGATTTCTGATAATCATATATACGGTTGTCATACAAGTATGGCATTTAATAATGATAGCCGTGCGACAGCATCACTTCCAGGTTTAAAGGATACTGTTATAACAGGAAATATTCTACGAGCAACGCCAGATGCTGAAAGAGATGTTCCTCAGGGTATCTATTGCTTTAACGACGGTTCAATAACAGTGGGTCAACTTAAAAGAACCGTACTATCTAATAATATATTTGATACATTAGCACCATCTGCTGTTCTTGGAAATGCTGACCTCATTAGCTTCTATCATGACTCACCCGAGACTTGGTTCAACCTATCGTTTAGTAGTTTCATGGGGAATATTATTGTTGCTAATCAGGAAATAACAGATGGAATCTCTGCTGTAAAATTTGCTACTACAACTAGTGATGACAGTCAAACTACCGAAAGATGTTGTTTTATAGGTAATGTATTTAAAAACTATAGCTCTGAATCTAACAACAATAATACTAAATATGATTTATTACAAAATAAGAATGCTGGTGATAAGTCATTATTTGTGGGTCAGGCTTACGGTGGGCATGGAGCTGATACAGGAGCATTCTGGGGATTAAATTCGTGGGGTAATACAACTAGTACAACATGGTCTGGAACAACATAATAAGGAATATAACATGAGTAATATAAATAAATTAAATGAACTTCTACTAGGACAATTACAAGAAGACTTAAGAGACCCGAGTAAATGTACTCCAGGTTTATATCAAGTTATCCGAGGAGTTGTTAATGATAATCGAGATAAGCTAGACGAAATTCCTTCTGAGACATTAAATGAATTAGAACAGATGATGAAGGATGCTCCATTTAAGTTTGGTACTTAGTACTCTTAAGCGGGTATTATAATATAGGAGAAAACATCATGACTAGTATACCGCAAGAAATGATAGATGATTTTCGTAATCATATGTGGGCTTGCTTTAAGTATCTAGGTCTTGGTGAACCTACGCCAGCACAGTACGCAATGGCTGATGCCCTTCAGAATGGTCCTACCGATATGCAATTACAAGCTGGTCGTGGATTTGGGAAGTCAGTTATCACAGCATGCCTAGCTTCGTGGTTTCTATTAAGAGACCCTAATGCTACTATCATGGTTGTTTCCGCTACAGGAAATAAAGCTACTGAGTTTATCTCTATGACTAGAAGGATATTAGACCTAGTGCCGTACTGTGAACATCTAAAACCAGGTGACCATACTACAGATAATGCGTTTGCTTTTGATGTAGAATGTCGTACTAAGATTGGTCAGGATAAATCGTGCTTTGCTAGAGGCATCTCTGCTCAGATTACAGGGTCTCACTCAGACTTTGTAATTGGAGATGATATAGAAATCGAGGGTAACTGCGAAACCGCAGCCGCTAGAGATAAACTCTTGAACAAAGTACATGAATTTGAACAAATAAGGAATGTTGGCGGTCGGGTTATTCTATTGGGTACTCCGCAAATCCAAGAGAGTATCTATAACCAACTCAAAGAAGGTTATGGTGTAACTAAGTTTCCAGCTATTATGCCCGACCCTAATATTCCCAGTGAAATTGAGGATGTTAATGAATGGATTCTACAGACTGGACTAGATGTAGGAAAGCCTACACAACCTGAGAGATTTTCTGAAGAAATTCTTATGCAACGACAAGCTAAGATTGGTCCTAGGTTATTCTCACTACACTATAAACTGGATACATCTCTTTCAGATGCACAGAAGTATCCATTAAAACTTAGAGATTTAATTGTGTTCGATATAAATCCTGAGGTTGCTCCAGAGAAAGTTGTCTGGGCTTCTTCTACCCCTAATCGAAGTTTACCATCCTTCGGATTGGCAGGTGATATTATCTACGAGCCAATGTGGGTTTCTCCTAATTATACTCCGTACATACAAACAGTTATGTTTATTGACCCATCGGGGCGTGGCAAGGATGAGACGGCTATATGTATAGCTTCCACATGTAATGGTTATATATTCATACATGAATTACTAGGATTAGAGGGGGGATATAACGATGCTACACTTAATAAAATAGCAAAGCTAGCATTTAGATATAACATTAAACTAATACGGGTAGAATCAAACTTTGGTGATGCCATGTTCTGTCAGCTTCTTAGACCTATCATAGGAGAAACCTGTGGTCAGGTAGCTATAGAAGATTTCAGGGCTACCCGAAACAAAGAACAACGCATCATAGCTGCCCTAGAACCTATCATGACTCAGCATCGCCTGTGCTTCGATACACGGGCGATTAGAGATAAAGAGACCCAGATACAGCTAACCCGCCTACACTCCTCCAGAGGCTCTCTAAAGCATGATGACAGAGTGGACATACTAGGAGCTGCTGTATATTACTGGGAAGATGCTATTGGTATCAATGTTGACCACGCTGTAGCAAAGAATCGTAATAAAGAACGAGAAGATGTTATTAAAAAGTGGTTAAGTAATGACCGTATCTATGGATTACTACCTAATAAAGTATCAGGGGCTTTGAGATTACACGAAACACAAGAGAATACTAAGCGTCCTAAGGGACGGTCTTGGAAATAGGAGATACTATGTTTGATGATTTGGAATACTTGATGGACAAAGCTATGTCTACTGTTCCACCAGGGTCTATAGACCCTAATAAACTTGAGGATGAACTCAAGAGGAGCCGAGCCAGTAACCAAGCCAATCCTCATCTAGTACAACTAGCCCAATCAAACCTCCCACTAGAATCCTTTGTTCGTTTAGCTGCTCAACAACCTAAGGTAGAAAAGCCTACCAAACCTCATACAAATTATGACCAAGAATCTGCCGAAGAATTTGAAGCATCTACAGGTATGTCCCTATACGACCCTGATAGCAATCACTGGGCTTCTAGGATTTTCATGGGTCCTAATAATGGATTGATTCTAAAAAGTGAAACACACAAGACCTTTGGAAGAACTATAAGAGGAGAGAAGAAAGCGGGTACTACGCTATTTAGACGTAAAGACCATGCGGGAAACCAGTCAAAATATAACGGTAGATTATATTCTTTCTTACCTAATGAATCTTATGACCCTAGTGTATATAGTCCAATTCCTGAGGAAGAGATAAACAAATGGTTCTATAGTTCTTATGATATAGGAGACATAGCCCAAAGCATTCTTCCATTCGAAGTAGCTGAATCTAATCCCGAGTCGTGGGGATACGACCCAGATAGTCAGACCTTCTTTCCTTATACAGATGCCGATAAGTGGCTAACTGCTGGTATCGGAGGTAAGATAGATGGTGATAGAGAGGGTGCTGTTAGAGCACAGTTAGCGATTGTTGCTCCAGAGATAGACTATGATGATTTCAAGGCTGGTCAGGTAGGACTAACCAGACCACAAGTTGACCAAATGTTCGTGATGAATGTAAAAGAACACATTAAGACCGCAGAAGGTCTAAAAGTTAAACTTGATGATGGAATTACAGTATATCCTTTTGAGAATCTACATGAATTCCCTAGTTATATGCAAGAAGCCGTAGTCAATGGGGTCTTCTGGTCTATGCTTACGCCAGCTAAAAGCCCAAATACTATGGAACTCATAGCTAAGGGAGACTGGGAAGGAGCATCCAAAGAATTCCTAGATGGTAAAATGCAAAGAGAACAAAAAGCAAAAGATGGAAGTACTTGGAAAAGATTTATATTGATATCTGATGCAATGTCTAGATACGGTAAGGAACTCAAAAGTTCTAAGGATAGTGCTTATGTTATCAAAGAGGGAGATACTCTTTGGGGTATCTCTCAAGAACTTGGTACGACAGTAGAAGCATTACAAAAATTAAATCCTGATATTAATCCTAGGAATATACCTATAGGATATCGCTTAAATGTAGCAAGAACCTTTGAACTAGAAGCAGATACTAAAGAATCTTATCTATCACCTAAAGAAATTAGTAAGACTGATAATGAAACCTTTTGGAAAGACTTGGGTATAGTAGGGGGTTTAGCAAGTGTGGGAGCAGGGGGATTACCTGAAGATGTAGCTTTTGGAATGACCGAAGAACAGTTCGCGATGTGGGAGAAGGCATCAACTCCAGAAACTAAAAGACTGATAGAAGCCTCTATAAGAGATAATATACATATAGCACAAACAAAGAACTATGACTGGGATTTGTTATTCGAAGAATTTGAAGCCCTCTCTCAGGGAAGTAAACAAGACCATCCTGAGTATCCTTTTGATATAGACTCAGCCAAAGAGTATAAGAAGCTTTCAAAAGAATCTGGAATTAAAAACATCCAAGAACAAGTGCCCCCTTTATCCGATTCTTGGGACAGTTTTATCGAGAACTTACCAGAGAAAAACAATGCACACAGAAAAGCACGGGTTAATTCTTTAGTATCTGACCTAGGTGTAGATGGAATAGTGGAACTTGCAGCTTGGGATACGGGCGAATGGAAAGAATCAATTAAGCGCAAGGCAATCGAACTTGCAAGGCAAGTGGTTATAGAAGAAGAGATGGCACTAATAGAGATAGAAAGTACCCATGAACCATCTAAAGAACTACAAGATAGAAAGATAGCCCTTAGAAATTCTAAAGATGCCTTAGTAGATTACGACTACTTCGAAAGCTATCCTAAAAATAAAGGTGTTCAGATAATGGACCATAGCTTAAGAGATGCCTTATTACAACAAGGACATAACTACCAACCCACTCATATGAAAAGACCCACTCATATGAAAAGACCCCTACATATAAATGAAGGCTTGTATGCTGCAGTAAAAAATCTGCGGTTAGAAAATAGAAGTGTGGAATATATCCTAACATTAAATTCTAAGTTGGAAAGAAGAATGAATCTTACTGGAGAAATAACTGAAGCCTTAGGAGGTCCTAAATCCGAGGCATTCTCACTAGAAGATAATGGAATATATAGGAAACAACTTCAAGAATTTTTCGATTCTAGAGGTCTTAAGGAAAAACGACCAAAGAAAAAGATTACGAAGAAGATTGAAAAGAAAGCGGTCTCAAAGAAAAAGCTTACAAAGAAGAAACCAAGAAAAAAAAGAAGAGGGCTTGTTCTAAACCCTGCCGAAACAAAAGCAGCAAAGGTGGCTCTGCGTCTATTAGACCCTAAAGCAAATCTTAAGGCTCTACAGAAGATGAGAGCCGCCACGAACACAAAAACAGGAAAAGCTGGTGGAGCTGCCTTCTTCTTATATAGCATGATTGGATTATTACGCTCTATAGAAGAAGGAGATACTAAGGATTTAACCGAGGGATGGCAAGGTCCGTGGTTCCGTGAATGGATGAAAGGCATTGCGGAAATGCAGTTAGGTGGTGCAGAATCTGTTGAAAACATGACTATAGATAATCTTATGTATTATATTACATCTATCTATAAGCCTAAGGAACAGCTTAGAATTCTATCAGAAATCCCTAAGAGCCTTAAGGATGTATTCGTCGAACCTTTATTATGGGCAATGGAAAAATTGGACCAAGGCTCCGACACACCCTCAGTAACACCAATGAATTCAAGAAGTGGTCAGTCTACACCATCGGGACAATACCCACCTTCGGTACAACAATAAGGAGATATCAATATGGCAGCAGGAATGATGATGTTAGGTATGGGTGGCTTACAAATGCTATCGGGCATGGAAGCAAACGCCCAACAAAGAGCAATGGAACAAGCTCAGCATGCCATTAGATTATCTAATTTTAATAGAGAAAAAATGGTAGGCAGCCTACAGAATATGATGAAGAACATTGAGATTTCTCGTATTAATCAGGCTAGGTGGAGACAGAACCGAGAGATTGCTAGAGCAGCAAATATGAATCGTGTACTCCAAGAAGGAGAACTTAGAAGAAGCGTAGGAGGAAAACTTATGCAAATTAGTAGGGGTCAGAGTCAAGCTCTTGATACCCTTACTTCTAAGGTTGCTGGGTCTGGAATGACTCCAGAGAGTGGGACAGCCAGAGCCCTTCGGAAAATGATACAAAATGCAAGTGGACAAGAGATGCAGAATCTTAAAAGAAATGATTATGTATCTAGACAAAACATTATACGTGAGCAAGATAAAGCATTAGCAAGTAGAGACCTACATGGATACAAACAAGGTTCTACTTACTTCTCAGGTCCAGCTCCTCAATTAGTCCAAACGGCTAAGACATCCCCACTACAAGCAGCAACTATGTTTGCTGGCGGAGCAGCCCAAGGTCTGAGCATGGCTGGAGACCTGAATGCCCTAAACCCCGACCAGAAGGGATTTCAGTGGGGTGATTTATGGTAAAATATATAGGAGAATCTTATGCGTAAAACGAAGAAAGAGAGAACAGGTGGTCTTGGTTCTCAAGAACAGTTTGCAAAATTTACAGAAATAGTACAAGAAGGTACAGAGATTAATCCTGAAGTAGCTAGAAATATGACGGGATATATTGAGTCTCCTAGTATTATAAAAGGACCAGGAAAGCACGACGAAACCAATATTAAAGTTCCCCAGACTGCTACACAACAACTGACTTCATTTGGTACAGCATTAGGTAATGTAGTTAAAGCTAAGGTTGCATATAACGATGGAACAGCAAGGCGACAGTCTGCCCGTGACAAGAAATTGATGGATGCGATGTCTGGTAGAATTGCTGCAGAGAATACTAAGTGGGAGGAAGAGAGAACTAAGACATTCAAAACTCAGACATTACGGGCTAAAAATTATCTAGATGGTGACCGACTAAACCAAATCACGAAATCGAATCCTAAGACAGGGGACGAGGAAATAGATTGGTCTTTAATGACTGACCGTGAGGCATTTCAAATATACAACGGTGTAGACGGATGGATGCTAAAAGGCAAGACACCAGAAGACATAAATGAAATATATAACTCTCTACCTATTGCATGGAATCGTGCCGCACAACGAAAATGGATGACTGACCAATGGAATGAGTTAGAAACAGAAATGCAAACCACTGAAGGTACGGCTAAGTTTTTTATAGAAAGAAATAAGCTTCTTAATAATCATAAAGAAATGACCGCAGATGAAATGAGAGCAGAGCTAATTAGTCTTATTCAAGAGTTAGACGATAATCCTAATATAACCCCCGAAGCATCCGATACAATTCTTGATTCTTGGGTTAAGGGTATTTATATACAGAACCCACATTTAAAGAGTGACGGTGTTTTCCAATCTGTAGTAGAACAAAGACTGGAATATGCACATAAGTTATTTATTAGGACAACAATAGAAGGTACAACTACTTGGTATAATAACCTAGTAAAAGAAGGAGTTTTAGACATAGCAATAGCCCAAGTCTATACCCATAAAATGAGTGGAGCAGACCCTATTCCAGAGGATGCACCATGGACTCTTGAAGATATGCCACCTAGTTATATCACAGATACTGTAGTAGATATACTCCTTTCAAATAAAGTAGACGGTGCGGATATAACCAGCCCTGATAAAATCACAGCTCTTATGAAAGACCTAGACCTCGGGACTGACGACGGTATCCTTAATTCGGTATCTGAAGTAGAGCGTGATTGGGTTTTCAATCAGATTTATCCTGTAATATCAAAACGGATGGCACAAGAAAAAGCAGTAAGAAGAAGTGTAACGAATCAAGTAAATCAAAGCATGTTACTCAAAGAGATTGGGCAACCCACAAGAAAGGATAATGGAGACCTGAAGCCAATAGACTGGTCTGAAGCATATCCACCGCTGACTAAACTAACGGACCCTACAGTATATGGAACAGAAACTACTAAGAGAAAGGGTGAACTTATTCAAAGTTTGCAAACCCGTGCTATAACTATCGCCACAGATATAACTATTCCATTAGACGACCGTATGCGTGAAGGTGCAGATATATTTTCGGATGAAAACATTAGGGGTATTTCAGACGGGTTTCATAATGCTATTGGAAGTTATGCTGGTATGAGCCTAGAAGATAAAAACAATGCACTTGCAGATGAAGCAAAGGTACTGAAAAACGACATGCTTACGGACTATTTTCAAAATGTAATAAAGGCTGAAGCAGATGCTGGGAGAATAAGATTTATAGCAAACTTAGATGAAAACGAAATGAAGAATACATTAGACGAAACATATAATACCCAGTTTATAAGAAGCGTGGGAGACATGGACTCTATCCTTGATGGCGTACACAGAGCTACCATGATGGAGCAACAGTATATGAGCACAGGAGACTCTGTACTAAAATTTGAGACTAATTATCTACATCCTCTAAATACATCAGAAGAAGATATGGATAAAATAGGAGTACCAAAAAAAATGAGAGATTCTTTTTTGGGAATCACTCAAAAAACTTGGATAGATACGAACGGAATTACTCATCATAGATTCGAAGAAGTAGACCCAGCCAGTCCAGTAGGTCAATCAGTAACAGAAATTTTAACAACGGTCAGAGACCGATACGCAAAGTCAAAAGTGGGGGGAGCCCTAGATAGAAACGTAGGGGGACGAGCTCCTGTCAACGACCAAGACGATGCTGTTGACGATATACTTAACAGCTCGCACATGATGAACCTGTCAACTGCGGCACCAATTACCCATGACGCACATGAAATCCCTTCAGAAACAATACAGCTTAAGGAAGATATTAAAGAGGCAGACTATTTAAAATGGAAGGGTGTTTCCCAGTTAATCCCTAATTTGAACGAAAACAACAAACTTTCTAATGTATATAAACAAACACTTATTACTGCAATGCAGGACCCACAGTTATTTTATTCATTAATTCTTCCTATGTATATAACAGATGAGAATGATAAATACTATGTACACGATATTGCACGGTCATGTATTAAAGCGGACCTTATTGATAGTGGCAACCCTGAGTATAGAGAACTAGGATGGCTGTTTGAGTATCTAGATGAGACTCTTACTATAGCTGGAGGAGAGTTACCGACAGACCCTGAGGAACGGCAGCAATATTTAATGACTCATTCAACTCCATTCGACCTTTCTACAGACACTATGACAATAATAGATGCTGCTAAGGAATATGGAAAGACCCAAGAGTTAATTAAAAAAGACAAGTTAAATGAGCAGGTTCTGGATGCAATGAATGATAAAGAAACAGATATTGCATTAAAAAGGATGTTTGATTTAACCGCTATACTATTAGGCGAAGGTGGATTCTTAGGTCCTTTCGAACAGCCAGACAGCTTTATGGAAGCAAAACAAAATCTATTAGACCCCGAAACATCACAAGACTTTATGTTAGAGATGGCTATAGATTATGTTAGAGAATATCAGTCTCAAGGACCTGTTGATGATGACGGTGAACGGAACGACTTTTCGTTAAATGATTGGGTAACTATGAAACTGAATCAAAAGATGAATACAGAGGGGTGGGGAACCTTTGTTTCAAGAGGAGGAAGTGCGCTTTATTTTGTTAAAGACCCCAAGAGATATCTTTCTGGAGAAACCCATAGAGCAGCCTTCGATACTCTCTTAATCTCATATAGTCAAATGCCGATAGTAGATATTCCCGACCATAATAATCCTTTAATGACTTATATATCTACTGATGTTGCACCAGGGGTTGTACAAAATACATTGGATAGTATAGAACAAGGTATCTTAGATACTCATGTTTCTTATATGATAGACGACCCTACGTTTCTTTTGAAAGAAGATGGAACACCCAGCGATAATGAGTTCATGAGTAATATATGGATTGCACATCCAGCGGTTATTGAATTCTATAATACTACAGAAGACTTAAAACTCTCTGGAGAGTATGCTACCAGAAGTGAAAATTCTGACTATACTATAGCAGCTAATAATTTACTATCAGCCATTAATAGTGGAGCTATTAAGATTCCAGGAACATTAGATGAAAAAGGTAATTGGGAATCACACACAGTACTTAATAGTCCCTCTATGATTCAACTAGATATTAATAACTATACTTATAAAGATGTTGTTAGTGATTGGATAGATATAACAGGAGACTTTCCTACTCAAAAAGTATATGGTTTAATAGGAAACGAAATAAAAACTCGAGCCGATGTTTATATGTATGCAATAGATACATGGAGAGGGACTCTAAAGCTTCCTAGTATGCATGCTAAATTTACACCACTAAGAGGCGATAGGATTCGTGTAGTGCCAAATACAGAATTATCTAATGCTCAGTTAGGAAGATATAGAAACGAACCTTTCTTTAGAGATAAAAAAGACAACGAAACAGCTCAGGAATATGAATATAAGAAACAGGTATTTACCCAGACTAAGCTCCGAGACTATCGAATGAATAGAAATGGATATCCAGTTAATCTTATGGTTACTGACCCAAGTGGTAGAAATCCACAGTCTTTGCCTACCTTATATAGAAAGAAGAAAAACTTTATAAATGGAGAATGGGTAATAAAGCCTACAAGCAAACCAGTCTTTATGATTAATACTAATCATGCTGCTGTTACTAATGAACTAACACGGCAACAGGTTAAGGATAATCCAGGAAAAGGGTTTATTATGAATAGGATTACACCACCTCATCTATGGGGAGAGAGGGTGGCTCCTTCCAAAGTAAATATTGTATTTCCCCCTGAAGTACATGAACAAGTGAGAGGTACTTTGAAGTATTCCCCGAAACTATTGCCAGAATGGGCGAATTGGATGGAATGGGTCGGCTTAGCCCCTGATATTGAGAATATTAAGAACCTACCAAGACCCGACAAGTTAGGTAAAGCTCCCTATAGCAATCTTGGTTTTCCTATAGAACGTGTTATATACACTTGGGATTGGAGACCTATAGGAGATGTAGATAATCCTATAGTGACAGTTAAAATTGATGACCGTATTTATTTATATTCTCCTACTATTTCTGAAGGAACTAAAAACTTATTAACAACGGACGTAAACTAATATGACTATATTTAACCCACACCCTGCATTTGACTATGAACCAAGCCACAGCGATGAACTACGTTGGGCAACAGATAGAACACCTAGGATAAAAATTCCTTCCTATCTGTTAACAGAAGCTTTGGATGAAGCAGGAAAAAATACGGTACAAGTGGATGATAGTGGGAAATCTGCAGAATTTAGTTTATATAAAGGTTTCAAAAGAAATGATAATAGGGATTTCTGGAAGCCGAGGATGACTGAAAACAGAACTCACTGGCGGTCAGGATTATATGGGGATTCAATTAATGCTGTTAACTGGGATAGAAAACTCGCTGGAATTAAGGGTGATGTAGACGTACCTAATAGTGCTTGGAATCTTTGGGGATTATTGAGCTATGGACAAGAGAGTGAATGGGGTACTTCAGACTATCTTAAGGGACTGATAAATCCTGTGTCATCAATACAAAGCTCAGTTAAGCTACTGGCTAGAACTAGAAAGTTTCTTTATAATAACTGGAACTTTGAGACCACTCAAGCCCAACTAATAAACAAAGGATACGACCCACAGTTTGAAAAGAGCCTCTCAAAGGTAGGATGGACAGATGCAATAGATAAAGAATTTGAAGACCAAGCAGATTTAGTCAGAGAAGCATTACTCCAAAATGGATGGAATCCTGAAGAAGATGGGCAAGGTACAGCCAATGCTCAACACTATATGTACACAGTGAAAAGACGATTGAGAGAGATTTATCTTAATCAGTGGGCTACTAGTAGGTATGACAAGCAACGATTTTTAACAGGAAAAGATTCAAGTGGCTTCTGGGGAGATTTTGGTAAGGGAATGGTATTGGATATCTTTACCGATTATGAAATACTTGTAGATATTCCTGCTACAGTGCTAACTGGTGGCATAGGGAAAGTAGTTTCAGCAGCTGGTGTAGTCGCCAAAACTTCAGCAGCATTACGTGGTGTGGCAACTGGTATTAAAAAAGGTAAATACGCTGGAGGAATGTGGCAGTGGAGCACCGTGTCAACGGGTATTGGAATGGGCGGTAAACAAGTAGTACCTGTTACAAAAAAGGTAAGAGTCTTTCAATTGTTTGGTAAAAATGGAAAGACGATAGGTGAACCTTTAATGGAACATCAAGTTGAAGCCCTTACAAAAATGGGACTAATGACTAACGTGCCTCAGCTATCAAGTGTTACACGAGGGGCAGGGGCTGGTACACGAATTATGGATACTGCTATAGTATCCAATAGATATGCAGGAGGGGCGTTTACTCCAGTGTCTGTAGGAGGTAGAGTACTACCACATCAAGCTGGTACAGTACAACTAGCACAGGGATTCTTTACAACAGAGACTACCCTTATTGGTAAATCGACATTAGCTCAAACTCTTAAACTACACGGCAGCAAAGCTTTATTAGAAGCTGGGGGATGGGCAGGAGCTACCGTTGGAGGAACACTGGAGTTCCTAGGATTCATGAGCATGGGTAGAAATATTGGAGTATTAGGGAAACATGCAGCGGGTGCTGGTGTATGGGGTGCAGGTACAGGAGTTGGTTTCTCTCTTGGTGTACAAGAAGATAGAAAATTAATGGCAGACCTAACCTATGGTATGGGTAATCATGATGTAACATTTAGTGGTGGAGAAGTATTAGGACATGCTCTAATGTTTGGTGGAGCTGGTTTTGCACTAGGCGGGGCGATGTCTGGATTCACGGGGGGATTCTTTAAACATTATTGGAAGGGTGCAAAGCAATATGGATGGACTAATCGAAAAGAATGGTACAACAAAGTTCTAAAAAAATCTGAAACAACTAGATTTGATGGGTCTCCTGAGGGTCTTGTAGGACAATGGGGAGAAGAACAAGCATTTCAATACATTGCTGGCATGTTAGACCAAGTAGCTGCAGAGGGAGGACATGGAGCACGACTGCTAGATAAAAAACTAATTGAGAAAAACTGGTTACTTGCAGATGATATTGCTCAGATTCTAGAGTTATTTCTAGATAAAATGAATGGTCATCATATTCCAATTGAAGCATTAGAACCTATAATAATGAAATATATAGCTGATATGGGCAGGGGTCGTCCAGCTTCTATAGCCGAACGTGTAGCAAACAGTAAAAAGAAAGTTGCCGAGCTTTGGAGGAAAGTTGAAACAGAGGTTAAAGAATCTTCTACAGGACGACCTAGACTTAATGAAGCCATACCAACTAGAAACTATGGTGACCTTTCATGGAAACAAAAGGCTGAATTAGGAGACCTTAGAGAAACTCTAAATATAATTCGTTCTAAAGGAAATAAAGAATTAGGAAAGAATAATAAATTATCAGATGAGACTAAAAAAGCATATGACGATGCTATAGATGCTTTAGAGAAATGGCATGAGGGTAATAAAATTCCTTTATTACCAACTGAAAATATAGCTAGTATTAGGTTTAAAGAATATGACTGGACGGTTACAGAACCTGGAGCACATGTTTCTAGACTGATAGGAATTGCTGATAGTATTAAAGCAGCGACACAACGTGGAGCTGGTAAAGATGAACTAGCACCATTACAAAAACAATTTCAGAATGGGCTAGATGCATTAGATAAACAATATGCTCGTAAGGATAAGTTAACTCGTAAGGAAGTATTAGAAAAGAACTTCTCTCTCCTAATGACTGAAGTTAGGAACGCTGGTGATGAGATTACTGCATCAGTAAAAGAACGGTTATTAAATAACATACTAGAAAAAATGAGCGATAATTCTTCTCAAGGAAGTAGGGCACACAGTACGGGATGGTTCGATGATGTAATGAATGACAGTGCTCTTGGTAGAGGATTAACTTCATTAGCTTCGATGGGTACTGGTTATGCTGATATGGTATATAGTATAGCTCATGAGATTCGAATGTTAGCTCGTATGGTAGACAATAGCCATGAAGCATTGGCAGACGATATTGGTATGTTTGGTCGTATGCGGTCTGTATGGTCAGCTCAGAGGCAAGCATTTAGAGACGGCGGTCATGTAGTTACTTCTGTCAATAGAGCCGAAACCGATATAGGTATAGCTAATACCTCTTTTATACAAAAGCTTATTAATACTAAAAGAGTAGCTAAGGAAGAATTAACTATAGATGATTTCTCACACGCTTATCAGGGAAAAGAACTAGACGATATATTTAAACATGCAACTAATATATACGAAGAAACAAATAGATACTTTGGTTCTCAGTTAGAAAAAGGTATAGAGGTTCAACTTCTTAAGAAGGGACTGGATAGTGAGAGATATCTCCCAATGATGTTTGTGGATACCATGACAGATGCGTATATCGAAACTGTAGGTAGACGAGCATGGGAAATAAAAGCAGAAGAATTACTAAAACATGATACTATGACATGGTCTGAACTAGAACCAATAGGGTTGATAAACCTTTTACTTGATGAAGATACAGGAAGAATTGCTGGTATCCACAGTATACCTGAAGATTCCTTCTTACATCTTCCAGGTGCAACACTACAACAGATGGAGGATTTGTTAAGAAATATAACACGAGAAGAACTAAGAGCATGGCAAGCAATAGCTGACCGTAAGAGGATTGCAGAAGGATTAGAAGTACACCCAAATAGATTAGATAATCTTTCTATTGCATTAGAAAAACAACGACTCTCAGCTAATAAAATGTCTCCAGAAGCACCGCTGCAATATTACACAAACACAAAAGGTAGATACCTTAATGCTGTTAATGCGGAGGACTTATCATTAGCAGCAAAAGAACTCTATACTATGATTAGACAAACTTCTGAATTTAAGAGATTCAATGTAGAAGAAGCGGTAAGCCATAGAGCATTTGCTGAAGAAAGATTAGCTGCATTAGAAAAAGAACATGGTATTACTATAGAAGACCCAATGGGACAAGTATATACTAAAGATTCTACATGGCATGTAGATAAAGGTAATTGGCACTCAGCAAAACCTGGTGCTCCGACAAAAGAGCCAACAGTAATAGCTGTAAACCTTCCTGAGATTCGTCAGAATGGGGCTATCATAAGAGAAGCCAATGTTGTTGTTAGTGAAATAGTAGGACCTCAGGATATACCTACGATTGGTTTCCTTAGACCTTTAGAGGAAGGGCTTGGTATAGAGCGTGGACAAATGGTAGTCCACAGCCCAACATCAGGAAACCCTAAGTTTACAGAACCTACTGCAATAGAATCTGTCACAATAAATATATCTAAAGAAAATCTAGAAGCAACACGAGTTAATAGAGCTAATGAGATATACAAAGAAATATATCTAGATGATGTAACTAAAGGTATCCTGACTAAAGAAGAAGGACACGCAAAGGCAATTGCAGATGCCCAGCACGAAATAAGAGTTACCCCTAGGGAAGAGTGGACCCATGCAATGGTTAAGGTTAAGGGAGTAGAGGAATTAATCCCTAGCCATGAACTACAAACCTTAGGTGTTAATGGAAGTCCAGAAGCATTCTCAAGTCTAACAGAAGGACTAAGATATAATAGTATTTATGGTGCTACCGATTATGAACTCCTAGGAGCTAAAGACTTAACAGCACTAATTGAATCCTTATCTGGAAAACATCTCCAACCTATTGATATGGGAATCACTAAAGAATTTCTAAAACGCTCTGGGATTACAAACGCAGATTTAGTTGAACACTTAAGTACTAATAAAGCCATGAGAGAATTCTTTGAGTTTGCCTCACAAAATAGTATTGACATCTCTCCTTTGGTTGTTCGCTATTTACAAGAGGTAGTTGTTAAATCTAACTCTATCAATAAAGCAAATATTGTATCGTGGTTAAAAAATACTAACCCAACCCCAAACAAAACTACTATGTTCTCATCTATTGGACAACCTCAAAAACTACGAGAAGCGATAGAGATAGCTAACTCTGGTAGTGTCGAACTTAGAGATATACTCCCTAATTTTGAAACTCTTATAGAGCGTAAGGTTATTAGTATTGATGACGATGGAATAATTATTCTGCGTAAACCCTTAGAGGGAGAAGACTTAGAAGTCTATCTTGCTGCTGTAGAAGTTACTAAATCTAAATATGATTCAGGATTAACACACCAACAGAAAGAACTTATTAGAACCGAGAAGTGGGATGAGCTAGCAGGAAATATAGATAATATATTAGCTAGGATATACGATATTAAACAAGGGTTTATTAATGATAACCTAGCTAGAATAGCTAGCGGAGAAGATACAATTACTAATAAGGTAGCAATGGAAGCCGCTATTCAAACTGAGTTCCCTGGTCTTAAGTTATGGAACCCAAAGGATGATATAGGTGATGAGCTATTCACAAAATTAGTTGGCTCGTCTAAAAAGTGGGAAGAGAGTTTACAAGCGGCACATGCTACAGGTATTAGAAAAGAAGCAGATGATTATATTGGTCCTCGTCCTCCAGAGCCAGGACCACCAAAAGAACCTGATTTTATTTCACCAGATGAAATAGCAAGCCATCTATCTTCTCCAGAAAGTATTACACATTCTTTAGATAACAAAGCAGCTAAAACCAACCCAAAGAAATTAACAAAGAAACAAAAGGTAGAAAAACATTTCCCTGAATCTACGCCTGACCAATTAAATAACAAGAAGTATATTGCTACTAAGATGGTAGAGGTAAAACGTATAGAGTATTTAGAAAATGTAGACGCACGGATAACATCTATGCTGGGTAAAGTTAATAAAGCATTAGAGAAATCCCAAGCAGAACTAGGAGTTATTAGAGAACTATCTCCAGAAGTTCAAAGAGACCACTTTGGATTAGTCACAGAAGAACTCGACCTCAGGGTTTCATTGTTAGAAGCCCAGAATAGAAGAGAGCATGGAGGATTCGATAAAGAGGTTAATAAGTTAGAACTAGAAATCGATAAAAAAATAGATACTATGCTGCATCTTTCAGACGCTGATGTTGCCGCTAGAATAAAATCAGATACAATGGATTTCCAAGATGCCTTGCCAAAGGCTTATAGAGGGCAGAGTGAAGAGCAGGTTAAAGTTTCTATTCAAGATTTAAAGAGGGTGAGAGAGCAGACTATTAAACGAAAGAATAAATCTAAAGATAGTAATAAGGCTATAGCACTAGCAGAAGAACGACGATTAACTGACGGTATAAATAAGTTGGAATACGCTCTTGATATAGCAGCATATAAAGTAACTAGTTATGACAACTTAATGACTGAGTATCAAATAGCAGTCGGTAAGTTAGAAGATAGATTATTACAGATACAAGGAACTAGAAAAAGGTTTGACCCAACTGGAGACGAACTAGTAAATCGTGCTCAAAGATTACTCGATAAGAATATAGCAGCACAGAAAAAACTCGTACCTGTTGATACTTTAGAAGCTAGGATTGATAGACTAATATTAGATAAAGAAAGAATTGAGTTTATTAGAACGCTTCGAAGAGATGATTATGATATTAGTTCCTTTAATCAACAAGCAACGCTTCATGAGTTATTAGATACTCCTGTTCATTGGTGGCAACAAGGTCGACTTGCTAAAGACGCAAAAATAGAAATAGCAGAAGACCTAGCAAAACTTAGAACAGAAGCCGATGCAAACCTAAGAAAAGTAATGGGTGCAGGAAAAGATGTATTCTCTGAGGGTAATCCTAAGAAAGGTGCAACCGTTGGAAACTATAATAAAGCATTAAAAGATTTTCCAAGTAAAGCAGAAGAATTACAAGAAAATCTAGCAATGATTGCATTCCATTATGGTCTTAAGAAAGGATGGTTTGGAGAGAAAGCTGGTACTGGTTTAGGTATCGCAAGTCCTCTTGCACAAGAAATGCTAGGAATTATTCAAGAGCTGACCACACTTGCTTCATTATCGTATACTAAATTTAATGCTACCCCTGCTGAAATAATTTTAGACGCAGCCCATACTTTAGGAATGGGAAGCATGACTACACATAATTCTGAATATTTAGTTAATAATTTATTTGCTTATAACAGACTATGGGACCCAGATACGAATAAGTTTATTAATACAAAAAGAAAGAGGGGTGAAAGGTTTACAGGAGGAGAAAATAATAGTGTTCCTCTTGGTCTATTAATCTATCATGCAGCTAATGAACTCCGAAGACGTAAAGGTCTTAGGGGACACTCAACAGAAATGGTTCAGTTCCCTAGACCAAAAAGAGAAGAAGGACATGGAAACAGTCCATATGATGATGTAACCGATGCGATAACAGGAGAGTGGGTAGGAGCAGATACTAGATTTGCTGACCCGTTTAACTATGAACATGGTTCTAACTTTGGTAAACCATTAGCTACTCTATTTGAAATTGCAGGTAAGAAAGAATTTGATGATATTATTAATGCATACTTCTCACTAGAAGGTTTATCTCCTGAAGCTAAAGTAATCAAAGAACGACAATATGCACTAGTTAGATTGATATCTGAAGAAGATAAGGGCGGCTCAAGAATTCTAAGAAGAGGTGCACAACGAAGAGAGGGAGATGACCCAGAAGTAAAAACCGAAAGTAGAATAGAAGAAACCTTTGGTAATATGACATATGGTGCTGGACGTAAAGAAGAGTTTCCATATCGTAGTCCTATATATACTAAAGCTGATTCTCCTTCTGGTAAGAAGGCTGGCTCTTTAATAATTCCAGAAGTTGTTAAGATGCTAAAAGATAGAGGACTTAAAGATATAACAGCCTCTACTGTTAAAGAAGACTTAAGAGCTCTACAGAAATTCTATGGTCAAACAATATCTGCTATGGAACATATGGAGGGAGTAACTCACGCTCTAACAACTCCAGAACGATTTAGACAATGGTTAGACCAGAATTGGTTTGTAGATGATATTGATGGTAAGAGTGCCAGCAATCTTCTACATAAACGAATGGATGGCGATTCACTAATAGAATCTCAACAAGCTTTTGGTAAAACATCTAAGAGCCTAGAAGCCCAATTATCTAACGATGTGCTTACTGAAGTAGAACGAGCATTGCTTATTAAAAAGATGCAGAATACAATTACTATCTATTCGGGGAATTATAATGCCTTCCTAGATAATATAATTATCCATGCATCTGACCCAGTTAGATATATGACAGAACGATTAGCTAATATTGAAGGGCATATCACTAAACCACGTTATTCGCATATTACTAATAATAAATGGTTTGTTAAACATGGATGGGCAAAGCCTGATGTCTATAGAAACTTTATTATATCTAAAGGTAGTTTATCAGAATTTAATAAACTAAATATTGAAAAGGCAGTTATAAAAAGAAAGTTATTAGAAATACGAGAAGATATACATACTACAGTAGCTAGAGATATTGATGTGTTGGTAGCTCCTACAACGGTCGCTAAGTGGCTTCCTGATGTAGAGCATGGTGAAACTTTATTTAGACTTAAGGATTTACTAGAAGGCGATGGAATACGAAAGAAAGACTTCCTTACTTTACATTCCTTAACAGACGAACAATGGAAAAAGGCTATCTATCCACAGCTTGTTAAGTTACGAAAGGAAGGTTTTGTAGAGAGTGCACTTATTAGTGGAACTAAAATGAAGGGGTGGCAGCTTACTCAGAAGGGCAGAGACCATGTAGGAGCAAACGAAGTAATTACTATTAATGTTCATACTGCCAACAAAAGCCTTAGTCCAGAGATTAATTCAGAACTTTTCACTAATGCACAAATTAAGAAACTCTTAGGTATATCTAATGGTAGTAGTATCAAGATTGCACCTCGAGATAAATTTGGATTTACAGCGGCACAACGAACGTCATACAATAATCTTATTACTCTTCAACGAAATGCTAGAGACCGTGGTGATGTTAAACTAATGGCTGGATACGAAGCAGAGATTAGGACGCTTAAGGCTCAAGTGATTACTGCTGAAACCGAAGTTGGTTTTATGTTAATGAAAGAACTTAGGTCAATCTACAGAGAACTTAAAGATATTCGAAATATGAAAGCCTATGGTCAAGAGGCAGGACCAAAAGCATTTGAACAATTTAAAGACCTTACTAAGATATATAACGAAGCCACTAAGAGAGTTAAGTTTCTTGAAGTAAGGAAACATGCGATAATTGGAAAACTTCAAAAGGTTTTAGGTAAAAGAACTTATGACCCTAGTGAATTCAAGTTTGAACACTCCTCTATATTCAGCACAGCCCAAACTAAACCATTGGCTTCTGTGGCTGACGTAGGAGATGAAATATCATCTTCGGCTATGGCTCAGCTTCTACAGAAGTTTGAAAAGATTGGAATTACTGCAGATGATATAAATCCTAATTATAGAGGTGCAACCGATTCTCTCACAGCCGCTGACAAGTACGACGCTGCCCTTAGAGGAGATACACAGTACTATGGTACTAAGAGAGCCGAGAAGTTAGGAGACGGTCGTACAGCCCTTCAGGAGGCTTTACATGCATGGGCTAAAAGAATGAACGGAGAACGAGCTGGTACAGGATTAGGGTTTGAACCCACGAAAGCTGGTAGGTACCAAAGTGGTGGAGACCCCCATCTAGGAGACCACTCAAGAGTATTTGATGCTGAGCTTCTAGCAAAGTATCCTGACTTTATGGACTTCTTTGAATCAGACATTAGAAAGATTGTTGCTAACTATGCTAGAACTATGGGTTCTCAGATTAGGGCACAAGAAGTTCTTAATGATTGGTTACAACACTTAGCCGTAGGCGTAGATAAAAGGATTCTAAAGAATCTTCGATGGGATGATGTGTTTAATCTTATGGAAGCTAAAATGAGAAACATTACAGAGATAATAAATAAAGATGGTTCTCAGACTATATCTAAAGCAGAAAGAGATGCGTTAGTAGATTCGGTTAACTTAGCTAGAAACGCATACTATGATATGATTGGTAGACCTGTACACGAAGGTTGGAGAAAGATGGGGAACCTTACTAAAGGGGCAAACAACATGGCACAAACTATGTTTGGTCCAGGTATTTCTACAGCAGTAGCATTAGTAGAATTTCCTATGGCTATTGTAGCACGGTCAGGAGACTTGGGGGGATTAGCTAATGGTATGGCAGTAGCTGGTAGAAACATTAAACATATGAATACTCTAGAACGTAGCGACCTTGAAGGCACCGCTTTTGTATTAGATAACTATATTCACTCAGGACTAAACAGATATTTAGCATCAGGGGCAGATGATATGGAATCTAGGGTATCTGCTAGAATTAGAGTACACTGGTCTAGAATGTTTGAGGGCAGTGATAGAGCGAGTCCTCTCGCAAAAGCTATGGATAATATTAATAACTTCCTAGAAGGTACAGCTAAGATTGGTAGTGAACTATCTGGATTACGTCAAGCAATTAACTTCGTTAAAGCTATTGCTGTTGGTAAAGCTAAATATGCAATAATGAAAAATACTAAAGGATTAATGGCGTTCGGAGAATTGCTAGATATCAATGAACTTAAGTTAGCCACAGAACCCAAAGCCCGTACTAAATATATCAAGGGTGTAGCTAGAGCAGCTGGGGTAGACCCAACACTAGCGTTCCGATGGTTCAGAGCTGGACTAGTAGGAAATAATGATGGCTTAACTATTAACACTGTAGTTAAGAACCTTCTTGAAATGGGGTCTACACTAGAGGGTAAGTCATTTGATTTAGGTAAGATGTGGAAAGGTATGAAGGAGATGGAACATGCCGTAGGAGCTGGTAAAGCTTTCTATGAGGATGTCTTTGACCGACTTGCATTATTCTTAGAGCTACATGCTCATGACCTCAGCCCAGAACCAAGAGGTCTTGTAAGATTTGGATTCTATAATAGTCCACTTGGTCGTCTGTTTGCATTCTATGCTTCCTATCCTGTTTCCTTCTTTATGACTTACTTTAAAAAGAATCCATCAGAAATGGGAACCCTTGCAGCATTGACAGCTATATTAACATTGTCTGGATTTGAGATGTTCCATCAACAAGTCAGGGCATTAAGCCGTGGTGATGATTGGGATGAAACAAAAGACAAATGGGCAGAGCATCCTTGGGCTATGATGTTTAAGCATGGCTCAGCAACACCTTGGTTTGGTTATACTCACAGTTTACTAAGGGAAATGTTCTTCCTTCCTCAAATAAATAGATTCACAGGAGACAGGAATTATCCTGTTACTGTCGGACGAACAGCAGGACTGGGAGCAGTGGAAACAGTATTCTCTGCTATACAAGATATGTCTAACGGTAATATACTTACTAGAGGAGCGAATAAGAATACTAAGGGAATGAGAAGTATAGATTATCTAGCCACTGGTGGAAACTTTGCTAATGGTCAGGGCGGTGCTCAAGCAAGTAAGGTATTAGATGCTATGTACGATTTAGTACTACCAAACAGAGCCTTCTATTGGGTAATGGTTGACAGGTTGTTTGACCACTCCTTTAAGCCTGAGATATCCGATACTCAACAAACTATTATGAGAGCTTATGCTCCTCTGATACAAACTCTACAAGAATCAGGAGATACTCAAGGTTTGAATACTTTAATGGAAGAACTTGACAAACTATACTTCCCGAAATCACTGAACCAGCTGCCAGCACACGAACAACGTAGTATGCCAGCAATGCCTAGTAGAGAGACTCCATTATTCAATACAGGGAGACGACCAACGAATACCTCGGCTCCTAAGCCTAAGTTCTTCCAACCTAAGAAGAAGACGGCAGCTCCAATAGTATCTCGTAGTAACCTACACGATGTTGTGGCTCAGTTAGAAGATATGCCTACATATAGTAGTATACCAGAGGACCTAGTGTAAAGATGCCCCTTAAGCGGGTATAGTAGTATAAGAACATACATACGATGTAGGTCTACCTAGGTTACTAAGGATTAATCTCTCCATTTAGAAATAAGTGTGTAGATATATCCTTAGTAGCCAAGCACCTAGCTTCAAAGTGAGCATTCTTTGTACATCTTGGTAATCTAAGGCATGCGGTACAGGTTTATCCTAGGTTCCTAGGAATTGACTAGGGGGTCGAGAATATACACTGGGGTATTAGATACTCGTGCGACACCGTACCCCCCGACACCCCCCACGAAACACCTTGATTTCTGGGTTGTTATCGTATGTACAGGCATTATTGGGTCAATAATCAGGGGTGGTCGATGTAAGTCGTGTGATACCAAGGGTTTATGACGCTGTACACAATCCACATTGAAGGTATGCAGGGTCACTGTGACAACCTGCTTTTTTCCCTCGTACGTGAAAGGAGTCATCTCATGACTGACACACGCATCATCGAACAAGGCGAAGCCTTGCTCAACACACCCGAGTTTCGAAATCGCAAATGGCACAAGAACGGTAACTTGCAACGCCAAGTCACCCGCCTGAAGAACGGCAACGGCAACCTTGACCACGCCCGCCAAGCCATCCGCAAACGTGTAGCAAACGTGCTCGGTTTCAACGGCTTCGAAATCAAGTAACACGCCCGTGTTGAGAATCCCAACGACACCCTCTCGCGAGAGAGGTTGTCTATTGCGACTCTCGCATAACCCACGCACAAGGGGTTCGACTTGTGTTTCACACGGGGGACTGGAGGCAGTTTTGGTACTAGCCACAATCGCAGACGGGCGTATCCTACGCACAACGAACTTCACATGGACACCACAGGAACAAACACGCCCTGCGTGGGGTAAGCGTGGAGGTCGATGGCACTGGACACGGGGCTTCGTGCCTTTCCTCGCTACGTGCATGAAGGACATCAAGGAATCGCAACTGTGTCCCGCCTCAGCACCTAACACACTAACGCTCGCATGAGCCCCAAGCGTGAGGGTATCACGCACAATGGAGATTTGCTATGAATTATCACACACCCGATGAGTGGTATGACGCTTGGGAAGCGTATATCACGCAAGGCTAACGCCCTTGCCTTACGACTCCTGCGGGGGAGGAGTCGGTAGGCGTGAGCGTTTGACTCACGAACCCTGCATGAGGGACATCATGCGAAACTGGAGGTGTCTTATGGCTTCACGCCTTGACTCCCTAACAGCACAAGTCGCTGAACTTACAGCACTTGTGAACATCCTTGCTACGCAAGGGGCATCGGTTACCGTAACCGAAACGAAACCAGCGAAGAAATCCCGCAAGAAAAAGGCGAAAGCCCCTAAAGCGTGGAACTACT
>Ga0208299_1000279_pt1 | contig 49161 bp, 18 predicted proteins | sample 15_taG_FD_184089 | JGI IMG/M metagenome (GOLD analysis project Ga0208299, IMG submission 184089) | Marine viral communities from the Subarctic Pacific Ocean - 15_ETSP_OMZ_AT15312 metaG (SPAdes) (version 2) | ecosystem: Environmental > Aquatic > Marine > Oceanic | place: Pacific Ocean | collected... | reverse complement strand
CCATCTGTAAGAGATAACATTACAGAAATTGGATCTGACGTTCTTAATAGTCTTAGGTCTGCAATATTCAATATAGAAAAGACTCTTGGAATAAACCCACAGGGAGCCGCAGGAAATACTGTTGCATCAAGACTTGGAAATCTTCTAGATGAAAATGGAAACATAATAGAAACAGCTCTTGATAAGGCAGGAATATTATCCGGGCCGATTACAAACGAGGATGTTTCTAAAGCCGCTGCCATTGCAGAGGGTAAGCTTAGGCTTAATTTTCCAACTCAGTTATTGCAGGACGAAATTTCTATTCTGGACAATAAGATAGAATTGCTTCTAGATGCCCTAAATGAGTTGAACGCAATACTCTCTACACACATACATCCCGATGCAGTAAATAGACATAAAGCAAAAGCAATTAATACAGAGGCGGCAACAGTAGTCGCGTCGTCTATTGCCACGTTATCTTTGGCATCAGGCACTGTGCAGGCTGCATTTGAAGCCTTATATAATGCTCATATAGGATTTTCCGGAGAGAACGTAAGTGCAGCTAATAATTCGCATAAAGCCGATCAGCTTTATTATGATAAAACTTCAAATTCAGATATTATTGATTCTGATGATGTTCAGGGCGCTATAGATGATCTGGCAAACCTAGAAGGAGTTGGCTTAAGGAATTCTATTCTAAATTTAAATTCAAATGGAATAATTCGAACTGGAGAGACGCTTGATGCCTTCGAAGGCCTAGACTCTGGATCTATTCTGGTGGCATCATCTTCGATTTCATATTCGGCCATTAGTGGAGCCTCAAGAACTCTTATAACATTTGGGAGTAGTCCCACTGTTATTTCGACCATAAATGAATTTGATATATTAGAAATTTTAAATTCTCCAAATGAAGAAGATAATATTAAATATCTTATTTCATCTATAAATCTAAACTTAGATGGAAGCCTAAGATCGGTTGAGATTTATGATGGCCCAAAGAATAATCTAGTAGTAGGAACTACTGCCAGAATTAGCAAAAGCACTTATACTGTTTGTAATGAGAACGCTCTAAATTGTACTGTCAGGCCTAGGCTTGGATTTAGTAATTCACCCTTAGTTCAGGTTTGTCTTCCAAACTCTGCTACAATTATTTCATCCAGAGCTAGGCCGGAAAATTTAGCAAATGGAAGTATCGACACTCTGGCCGTCAGAGTTGATGAGAGTACTACTTACGAAATAGATATTTTTAACTCAGATTACTCAACGCAAACCCTTGATATAGTCATCGCCACAATAAATAGATTCTGCACAGATAATAAGTTAAACTTCTTCGCCTACAAGCTCAAGGTCTTAAACTGCTATGAGCTAGCTCTGTCTCACAACATGCCAAACTATTCTGGCGACTCCAAAGCTAGAAGCTTAAGGATTGTTACAGCGTCAGCCAATGATGCGGCGACGGTTATGGGACTTGTATATATCCGAGATCGAGTAGTGCTCGGCTCTTCGGGAAACTCAGCACATATCAATGGAAAGATTATTGATAATTTCGGAAGAATAATAAGTCATACTCTTGCCTCTATTTCAATTGGATCTGGAACTTCTGGCTTAAACGCTGTAGGTGCAACAAACTTTATAACAAGCGGAGTAAGAGCTGGAGATTTAGTCTTAATTGATGGATCATCAGTTCCGGCCGATGACGGGACATATTCTATTAAGACAGTCGAGTCGGCTAAATTAATCCTAGATTTTACTACTCCACTTTCAGGAACTTTATCAAGTACATCCTCCGTATTTATCTTAAGGTCTACGGCTCCAATTTCTGAGTTAAACTTTATTGAAACAGATGGAATGATGATGTTAGATATATTTGCGGATGATAATGCAAATATATTTTTCAAGAAGAGGATGGATATTGTCGGACATATGTCTGTGGCGAATTTTTATGCCATAGTAAAAGATGTATCCCAAGATTTTATTGGTGATAGCCAAGAATTTACTCTAAAGATTGATACTAGTAGTATGGCAAGTATCAAGCTTGAGCCATTAGGCGTCTATGGTGAAGAAACATTTGTCGGAAGTACCGGAGAATATAAGATTCTTTCTAGCGATGGGATGAACTATATAGTTCTAGACGTTTTTATTCCAAACGAGGCAGCCACCCCAATTACCGCCGGAAACTTAACCTCTACGATATACGGATATGATGAGCTTCCGTCATCTACCCTTCATCTTTGTAGAACAATATTCTCTCCTGAGTTTGGAGTTGTAATTAAAGAGCCTAGCGTTGGATCAGGTGGAGTTGGAGTTCTAAATACAACTGATAAGCGAACTACCGGAACAATAGATGACACAATTATATCTGGTTCATTTATAGAAAGATATATTCAGGGTCCAAGAAATGAATTAAGAGGAAGCGGAATTATAAGGGGAATTGATGTTAGCTCTGTAACTGATAATGGAGATGGAACTTCTCTAATCAATATCAGCCCTGGAGTTGGAGTTGTTAACGGAATTAGAATAGAATATCTAGGAGATACTAACTTAGTATATGATCATACAAATGGCGCAACTACCAACTTCTATGTAGCACTCAATGCCGAGGGATGCATTATAATTGGAAATGAAGTTGATCCAGATGCTGGAATAGATTATCTATCTCCATTCTATACACAGAATGTTGCTCACTTGGCATACGTCACGACATCAACCTCTGTAGTTACGGACCTGAGACTATTTGTTGACAATCTTGATTACAAGTTCATAGCTGATATAACTGTGTCTAATGATCAAAGGTTTGGTCACTTTACAAGCGTGCAAAAGGCGGTGCAATATGCGAAAATATTCTCAAAAATGTTCCCCGATGTTGGAATTCCGAGCGTCTTTATAAAAGAAGGAACTTACGAACTAACAGAAAAATTGTTCTTGAATTTTGACGTAAAGATCCATGGAACTGGACCAACCTCGATAATAAAAAGAGCCACTTCCTTCCCTCTTGACAATTCCTCGATAACAACTGCCAGGGGGCACGAAATGGTATTACTTGGCGCTGATACAGGGTCTAGCACCATTCTATATGGAGTAGATGTAAGCAACTTAACTTTTGAGGGGATAGCTGATCAGGCAGCCGGAAAGTCCGGCACCGTTTTCCGGGTCACCAACAACATCACTAACACCGGCGCTACAAAGGCGCACTTTAAGTTTAGCGGTATACGCTTTATAGCCGCTACAGACTATGTTTCTGGAGCAACAACATCCGGCTCAATTAATGAGATGCCATTTCATATCGGGAACAGTTCGGGTGGGACGTATCAAAATGTCACGATTCGTGATTGCTATTTTGACGGGGTAGGGTATCAGCAGGCTGTCATCTACCTCAACAAGGGTAACACCTATAAAAATATTTTAATTACCAACAACATCAGTCAGAGGTCTATCGATGTGCCTGGAGGATTTTCCTTGATGCAAGAGAATAGCGCAAACAATACCTTGTCTGGAATCTTAGAAGTCAGCAACATTATTGAAACAATATAATATGTCAAGTGAAAAGGAAATATCGGCAATTGATGCCATATATCAAATCCTAGATAGACTTGATATTATGGAGAAGCGACTTCACGTAATTGATGATAACGTTAAGATCTTGAGTAATAAGGTTTCGAAGTTCGCTCGGGCTCCTTCGCCTACTGCAGTGGAAGTAGGATCCGCCGTTGCAGTAGCTCCTGTTAAGATTAATAGCCCACAAAATTCTTCTAGTCAACAGAAAGTTGAAAAACTTCTCCTTGGAAAAGTAAAAGTATTCGGATACATTGTAAATAAAGGGAAAAAGCCACTCACCGACGTTGCTGTAAAGATTTTTGATGAAAAAAATGAGATGGTAAAAGATAATAAGACAAATTCTGATGGCTACTGGGATGTTAGGTTGCCTCCAGGCAGATACGGTGTAGAATATATTCACAAAAACTTTAAGCCAATAAATAGAACTATTGTGCTTACCAATTCAGATAGTGAATATGAGGTTAGATAAATGCTTGTTATTAAATTTATTAACAAAAGAATTAAAGAGAATACAATATTAGCGAAGACAATCACGAAGTTAGCGGATCTATTGAAAAAAGATGAAACATTAGAGCTATCACTAATTCGTGATAGCGGATCTGTTGAGATTGTTTCTGGTAATTTATCTAGTAATACTAGTGACAATAATGATATTGTAGTTGAGCTAACTATAAAAAAATCAATTCTTTTAAAAGAAGAAGACTTAGCCGATAAGCAGAAGTTAGATAAGTTAGTTAAAGAAATAGTTCATTTTTACGAACAATCCGCTGATATAGAAGAACTAAAATATCTACCTATTAATTATAGGTAAACGTAGGCTTAAATATGATAGATGAACAAAATTTACCAGGGACAGGGTTAAGTGGCGATCATATTGTATATTCTAGCTTTTTTTCTGATCATTATGTAGTTCAGCAAACTGCAGTTGTCCACCCGAAGTCATTATTGATAGATGGACTTAGAAAGATTTTTAAAAATGATAGCATATTTACTTACAGAGCTGATGAGTATGGCTATCCACTAACTCCGGATCAGACCGGAATAGATGTTGATTCAGCCCTAACTACTAAGATATTAATTAGCGACACTTACCGTTATGAAGTAAAGTTCTTCCCAGCCATTGTTATAAAGTCAAATGGCGGAGCTTATAAGCCTATATCTTTTAATCAAAATATGACCTATAAGTATAGGACAGATTTGCTAGAAACAGCATATGGTGATAGAAGAGTTGTAAGTACTCCAACACATAGAGTGTATACGGGTCGCTGGGATCTTAGGTTTGATGTAGGAATTTATTCAGAAAGTCAGGCAGAGCTACAGGAGCTTACAGATATTGTTTCACTGGCCTTACAATATTCTTTGTGGAATGAGTTAAGGGCAAACGGATTATTTATTCATCAACTATCAATTGGTGCAGAAAATGCGGAGCCTTATGCTAATGACTATGTATATAATGCAGCGATAAGTATATCAACTTATTCAGAGTGGAGAGTGGAAGTCCCTATCGAAAACATAGTTGAGAAGATCGTATTTACAATGGAACCTACCTGGCATCCTATTCCAGGCGAAAAAACAGATGCAGATCTTCTTGCTCGAAGATTTGATGACCTAATTGATTTGACAGAAATAGATTAAAAATGAAACTACTAATAATAAATAATTTGATGAGTTATTGCAAAAACGGAGGATCGTAGATGGCTAATATACCAGGAATAACAGGCTTCGTACAGCCCGGAGCATTTGCAAGAGATCGGGTTGTATCTCGTAGCGTTTCTATTCCGGGCGGGATAAGAATTGTGGCAGCTTTAGGCGAAGGCTTAAGAGAGGAAACAATTGTTCAATCTGCGGCCGGCGGCGGTGCTGATGGGGAATCAAGCTGGAGTCCGACAGGGACCGGTGATGGTAGGTTTTTTGAGCTATCAAATGTTCCCGTTATAAGCGGCAGAACAGAACTGCGATTAAATGGAACGCTTCTCTTCGGAAAGCAGGAAGTAATTGACGCCTCGGGCGTTGCTTTGCCGTTTGATTATAGACTTGATATATCCAATGGGCGCATAGAACTAAGAGGTGCATCGATTGGCGATCAAGATGGCAAGGGGTACTCTGCAGGCTCCGGAAATATTGGAACTGGAATCATTGTTGATAACGACGATTGTACTCCGCTTATAACTCTAGATATTCTAGACGACTCGGCCCCAAGTGAAAGGTGGACGATTCGATGTGTAAGTGTTATTAGAGATTCTAATGGTGATCCGATTTCTGGTCTGGCAACATTTACTGCCACTGGAGATACTTCTGGTCAGCTTTATGATAGTTTTGGAAATCCTCTAACTTTCTCTAGCAGCTATTTCACTAGCGCGAACGGAGCTATCTCCGGAAACATCGCAGAATGCGCTGACGGAGTAGTTGTTGCAAGCGGAAGCTCTTTGATAACTACCTTCCCTCAGGGAAGTATTGTTATGAGAACTGGAGATACAACTCTCACCACAAGTAATACCTTCCTAGTCTCTGGAGCCGACTTAGTCAGCCAAGGACAGGCCCTCACCGGAGACTTCCTCTGCCTAGACGGCTATGTAGGTTATGAGATTGAAGATATCACATACGATGGCACTGATACTACGATTACAGTAACGACGGACAGTCTTGGACCGGCAGACCCAGCTTGGGATGAAGCAGACCTTTATGATTGGGATATTAGAGCTACTAATCTTCTGATTGATAATCCGGCCATTGTTCATAATATGCTCACTGGAGCGCCATCAACTGCCGGTAACTTTACAAGCGCAGATGTAGGAAGGACTGTTCTAATCTGCAATGGCGGCGACTTCGACGGCGGTCTGTTTAAGATCGATCAGGTTACATCCTCGCGGCGAGTTAGGGTCAGTGACCTAGACTCCCCATTGGTTGGATTCCAAGACCTTGAGGAGGCTTCTGGAGCCTCTGTTGATGGTCTGGCAGCAGAGGGCCTAACGTTCCATCTCCTAGAGAATAACGGAGTGCTACTTTTGGGAATTCAGGAGGGCGCAACAAGCTTTGAGGTTGGTGATAGATTCTTTGTAGATATAAGCTCTAGAGCTCTAGGTCGCGGAGATAATCTCACAGCGAAGTATATTGCTGCGATTGATTTGAATGATCCAGAGTTTTTCACTGAGTCTTCAGATTTATTCCAGAAACATGGCCTGCCAAGCACAGAAAATACTCTTTCGCTTGGCACTCAGCTTATTTTAGAGAACGGAGCACCCGGCCTGCTAGCACTACAGTGTAAGCCTCCGGTTCCGCGAAGAACATCTGTTACGCTCCTTGAGGAAAGAAACTCTTTGGGTGTTGGTGGCTTCTCGGCTTGCTATAATGCTGGAACTTTGTCAGCTGATGCGTGTGAGGTTGATGATCTAAGATTTACAATTCCTAGGCCAATTACCGGACTTAGAAGTGGAAAGCCAGATGCAGATACTAGAGTTAATATCTTTATCATAAGAGACGGTGATGAAACTCAGATTTTCCCGAATAAAGCTAGCTTTTATAACTCTCAGCTATCTACTGATATTCAGCAGGGAAACTGGGTAGGTAGCTCTGATAATGCCTTCGCATATACTGTTGTTGATGCAGCCCTTGAGGTTGTCGGAAGTGGTGACGAAGGAACTATTGGTACAGAATCTGGAGCAGAATACTTCTCTACCCCCGAAATTGATTTCGATGGCGAAGATGTAGGAAATGTAATTGTAATTACTAGTATGGAAGATTCGGTAGGGACCGTATATACATCTGTAGCAGATATTTCAAATGAGCTTCATGGCGCAGTCCTTCTTGTTCCATCTGTTGAATTAAAGATAGATACGGTAGAAGACGATTCTCTTGTCACGGTTAGTTCTAACGTCGCAACCGCACTGGCGCTAACTAAGACTTATTCTGATGTGCAGTTCTTCGTAAAGGATCCATCTGATTCAAATGCAGATGACGCCCTATTACTGCTTCATGAGGATCTAGTTACTAGCGGGGTGATTCAGGAGGGCGACGGTCTAAAGATTTCTTACATAGATGAGAATGATGCAGACTTCTTTGATACTAACTGGTTTAATGCACTAGAGGCATTAGAGGCGGCTGAAGCTCAGATAATTGTTCCTCTCCCAAGTCAGGCGATTTCATCTATCTTCCGAGCAACAGTTAATCACTGTGAAAATATGAGTTCTGTTGCTAACCGAAAAGAGCGAGTTGCATTCATCGGCGCGCAGATTGGCGTTACTCCGGCTGCACTTATCGGAACTTCATTGATCGCAATTGAAGATATTGGAATCATAGAGGGCATACAAGGAGATGAGGCGCAAGAGGTTCTCGACGGAAACACAGAGGACTTAGTCAACTTCAAGCTGAGCGATAACTACACAAGTAATCGAGCAGTTTACTTCTATCCCGATTCAATTGTAAGAAATGTGAACGGAACAAATGTTAGTCTTCACGGATTCTACATGGGAGCGGCGGCGGCAGGATTCTTGTCAGCTAAACAGAATGTTGCAATTCCATTGACTGACAAATCTCTATCAGGATTCTCTCTAACAAGAGATAAGGTTTATCGTCCAATTATTCAGAACCAGCTTGGAGGCGTTGGAGCGACTTTGCTGCAGCCAATTACCGGTGGAGGAAGAGTCCTCGCAGGAAGAACCACAAGTCAATCAGGATTTGTTGAAGATGAAGAGATCTCAATTATCTTCATTAGAGATGCCGTAAAACAGACTCTGAGATCTTCTCTAAGGCCGTTTATCGGTGGAGTTCAGAACGCAGATACAAATGTATTAATGGGCGCAAGAGTTAGAACGATTATGTCTGGATTAGTTAGCCAGGGTTTGGTTACAAGTTTTAAAAATATCAGAGTTGAACAGGATAAGGTTGATCCAAGACAGATTAACGTCTTCCTACAGTTCGCTCCAGCTTACCCGATCAACTATATCTTTATAGATATCGAAGTCGGCGTAATTTAATAGGAGAAAGTAATGGCAGATTATCCAAGTACAGGAACTCTTTTCGACGGAAGTCCTCCTCCGGCAACCGGAGGAAGAACTCGCGCCGGATTATCTACACAGATCATTGTTTATGTAAACAACGAGCCGGTCGGCGCTATCCAGACAATAACCGAGTCGCAAGCTAGGACTCTGAAGCCCATTTCTGAAATTGGCACAGATGGACAGATTGAGATAGTCCCAAATCAGTCAGCAACGTTTAACTTGCAGATAAATAGGATTGTCTTTGATGGCATATCTCTTCCTGAGGCTTTTTCAAGAGGATTTAGAAATATTCAGTCGCAGAGAATGCCGTTTGACATTGTTATCATTGATAAGTTCTCTGGAAGTGGAAATGATGCAGTAGTTACTACTTATCATAACTGCTGGTTCAGCGCACTCGGAAAGACTTATTCAGCTGCTGACTATACTATTGCAGAAACTGCAACAGTATCTGCAGAGCATATGTCTACAACTAGAGGTGGCGAGCCTGTTTCTCTCAGCCAGGGCGTACAGGGCTCCAGAGAGATTCCCGGTAGAAGCTATGATAGCGTTGAAGGTGCCGCAGACTCTGGTGAGCGCAGAGGTGCTCTGGACTTCCCAGGGCTTATATCAGCAGCATACTAGACAGCTTAAGAGGTTAGGTTAAAGCGCCGCCTTTTTGGGCGGCGTTTTGCATTTTGAGGGATAATCTTTAAAGATTTTAAGTATTATGGAAGCAAGTGGAGTTTAAATATGCCAAGAAGATCAGGACAAGTCTCAAATAATAATGAGCAAGCAGATGGAGAGAACCCCGTGAGTCAAGATCCAGTTAAATTAGATAAAACCGAAGAGCCGAAGCAGAATAAGCTAAGCATGTCTTCTTTGAAAGATTTAGCCTTTCTTGGGAGGCTTACAAGGAAAGAAGTCATCGGCGGCTTTACGTTTGAGATTTCAACTTTAAATATAAATGAACAAAAAAGTATTATGAGGAAGATTATGACCTCAGAGGAAGTCGATAGACTTCTTGATATCAGGCCCCTTACTCTGTCATTCTCTTTAAGAACAATTAACGGCGTACCACTGGCTGATTTATGTGAAGATACTGAGATTATTTCTGATGAGGATAAGCGCCTAAGCGTTGTGCTAGGGCTGCAGCTATCAGTAGTTGAAAGATTACATCGTGTTCATGAAGAGCTTACCAAAACTTCGTCTAAAGAGGTCGGGTTAGAAGAGCTAAAAAAATAGCAACGGAGCCTATCAGTAGGCTCCGTTGGAAACTCTGCAAAATTTGGGGCTGCAAAGTCGATGATGAAAAGTTCTCTGAAATAACCAGAGAGCAGTGGGCTTGGTATGCTCAAATGTTTTATCAAGATGAGTCAGATCAATATGACTACCAATTAAGCCTAACAGAGTATCTTGCGTCATTCTGGAATGCAGAGGCAGTTAAGCAGGTTCGTGATTCTCGAGACTCGGTTGATGATCCAAGGTTTATGGATGACGAAGAGTTCGAGAAGCAAATACTAGACGGATCATTCAAAGACGACCATATTGTTCAGGCTATTAAAGAAAAGTATAAAAATACTAATTTATATGATAATGAGAGAGCTAGAGACGGAAGAAATGTCCGTTTGCCAAAGAATTTGGCTGGGCTCCTTAATCTTGCAAAAGAAGAATAGGTTAATTTATGACGACAGAAGATAGCAAGTTTAAAAAGACTACCGACAGCGCGTTGAAAGCCGCTAAGGCGATCACAAGTATGGGAGAGGCTGTTGATCGCCTGAGTCGTCTTGGCTCGGATAGCGCAAAGCCTGTTGGCGACATGACAAGCGCCTTCGAGGATCTGGCGAAAAGTGCAGAAAACTTTGTAGATGCCGGAAAAAACTCTTTAGGGTTTATAACTACCTTAATGTCTACCGGTCCACTGGTTGGAGAAGGCTTCGAGACTCTGGGAAAAGGAATTGGGGTAGTCGGAGACGCTCTTTCAGATTTTATTAGTATTGGCGATGCAGGACTTAAGGCTGCATTTGATTTTTTTGATGCTCCGTCTAGGGATGTGAGATCCTTTGCTAGCGGTATTTTTGATCTAAATAAGAAATTTGGCGGTACGATTGAGCAAGCCTTTAGGTTCGGAGAAGCCCTAAGGAAAGAAACATATAGTCAATTCGGTGAAACATTACACCTTACGAGAGACAAGCTAAAAGCTTTTGCAGATGCATCTGCAGGAACAAATGTAACCCTAGAGCAGCTAAACAAAACTGTTGGAACAGGGCTTGGAGACACAAGTCTTTTGGCTGCTGCATGGTCTTTGGCAGCCGCAAGTGGGCTAACGGCCAACGAAGGCATGGGGCTTCTTAGCACAGCTCTAAACAAACAGGGCAAAAGCGCTCAAGACGCATTAGAGATGATGGCAATGTTTGGTGGAGTATCAATGGAGACTGGCCTCAGCATAAGAAGCGTTTCTGAAACCCTAAATAGTGCTGTTTCCGGATTTACAAAACTTGGCATATCTGCTGACTTTGGCGTTCCTCTAATGCAAGGGTTTGCAAGAGTGATGAATGATATGGGGCTGGGCATAGAAAACGCAACAGATTTAACCGCAGGGTTATCAAGTTCATTAGCAAGCCTTACAACTGATTATGCAAATGCTTATTTAATCTTTCAAAGAGGGGGCCTGGATATTGGCGGAGGCGGAGGCGGAGGAGTTTTAAGCTCATCGATTGGATTGCAAGCCGCAGTTTTGGAAGCAGAAAAAACAGGAAGTCAAGCAGATCTTGGAGCCGAATTAGCAAAGGGCATGAGAGATACTTTGGCATCATTTACTGGCGGCGATATTGTGACGGTTTCACAGGCCGCAGAAAGTCCTGGGCTAGAGAAAGATTTTTTTATGCAGCAGAAACTATTAGTGAATCAGTTTGGAATAAAGGATGAGGCGTCAGCAAATAGAACGCTTGAGTTATTAGCTGACCTAGATGATGCAACAAGATCTGGAGATCTTGATGCAAAAGCATTACTCGAAGAGCAGATAGCTAAAGAAAAAGATGGCAGAGATCAGACTCTAGATAAGCTTGAGCTGTCAAACAGGCATCTTGCCGCACAATCAAACTGGTTGGCAGTAATAGCGAGCGAAACACTTTTAAAACAAAGAGGCGGCGCAGAGCTTCTTAGGGATAAACTTGAAGAGATGGTTGACGTCGGATCAAAAGCAGCGAGAGATGGTGTGGGCACCTATGCAGCTGGAGTTGATAGGCTTTTGGGAGTAATAGGTGCAGGCCCAGATGGGACGGGAGCTGCAAGTGTTCTCGGAGCAGAAACTGATGCTGGCAAAGTCGATAGGAATACACAACAAAATTTAGCCACTCCTCCACCCGGCGACCCCGGCGGCGGGAGCTCTGGGCCGACAACTGACGACTTAGCCGCAGCGCTCAGGGCTTTTACTGATTCAAACAAAAACAACAAAAACGTAGTAGTGGACGTCCGCATGACTGAAGAACTCAAAAATCTTCTTGCTATTTCCGCTAGCCTCGGGCAGCAAGTAGCAGAAAATCATTAAATGACATCCCAACATAGAATAGGCAGGCAAACAATTATCTTTTTTCTTCCATTAGAGATGGAAGCCTTTGTTAATGATCAAAATCCTTACTCTGCATCAAAAGATGGAGAGGTTTTTTGGGATAAAAAACAAATGTATATTAATCCTCAAAACTTTGTTGTTACTGAGGCAAAGCTCGTTAAGGCTGATCTTGCGAAGGGCGGATATATTGTTCAGTATTGGGGAGAGGAGCTTCCGAAAATTCAAGTAAATGGAACAACCGGCTCATCTGGCATAGAGGGGATTAATATACTTCGGTCTATTTATAGACATGAGCAGATTCAATACAGAAGGGTTTTAATAAAAAGACAAAGAGAGATTGCGGAGGCGGCAGCTCAAGATGCCAAAGATGCCGCAAATAGTTTGGCAAAAAGAGATGATGCATTTGGAACATTTTCCAATGTTTCGGACCTCCTGACGGGAGGTGCATTCACACAGGTTGTGGATGGAGTGTCTAATTCAATAGATTTAATTTTTGGATCAGAAAGCGGAGCAAGGCTCGGCAGGCCCGGAGTCTTCAAAACCATACCTAGCTTGGCAGCCTTTGCAACTAACGTTGATATGTATTATCAGGGAGAATTTTTTAGGGGATATTTTTCAAATTTTACAACAACAGAACTAGCTACTCAACCTGGGCTTTTTGATTATTCTTTCGGCTTTACCGTTACAAGGAGAACCGGAGAGAGAACTAACTTTATGCCATGGCATAGAAGCCCAGTTAATCATGATCAGGAAGCAAGTATGAGCCTAGGAACAACAGAGTCAAAGGGGCAATCTCCGGGAAGTGATGAGCTATCATTTCCGGTGATAGACTCTGGAAATAATATAGGAAATCCTAGGCTAGTTGTGAATCGAAATAACTCAATAGGGCCTTCTGGAAATACTTCATCATCGTTCGATGATGAGGCTCAAGTAGAAGAGGATCCAAATTCTGTCCCAATCAAAAGAAGGAATTCTTTCTAGAATAGAATTAGTAACATATAAGTATGCCCAGAAACACTCTAAAGAGAAATATATCGAGCGCGCTCCTTAAGGCTACGTCCGATATAATCGGAGGTTCTCATCCGGCTCATGTCGAACTTGGTGGTGGTACCGGAAATCAACCATCACTAGTAAACTCTGGAGCTTCAATCTTCTTGAATCAAGATCATTCGGTATCTATAACTCCTGATACGAGAAATATTGTAACGATGTCTCCAGACGCAGTTATTCTGGTTAAGAAGAAAGCTTTCTCTTCATTTGGCGGGATTAATGACATAAGGTTTATTGATAAAACAGAAAAGATGCTACTAAAAGCTACTAAGGCGCTCTTTGCATTTAAGGTTCAGCAGATTCGAGCCTATGAGAGCTTGACTAAGTTTGAAAATTTCTTTTCTGATAATCATATGTATAGCGTAAACCTGCTATCCTCTCTTCTGAAAGAAGGATCTTTTCTAAATGTGGATAAGCTTGGGAAAACAAAAGAAGAATATGTAACTGAGAAGCTAGAGGTATGGCTAGATAAAGATATGTCTGCTGCATCGTTTGATACTACTACTCAAAATTTTGATGAATTTTCCAGTGGCAGTGAATCGCAAGCAACATTTGATCTGGCAACTAGAACATTTATAGTTAATTCTGGTGAAAGAAGATCTATTGCGAATAGAGAATATTTAAAAAATATACCATCTTCTCAGGCTCGCGAAATATTATCAAAGAAAAGAGTTGAGTTTGGAGCCGAATATGACGGACTAACGACACCCGAAGATCCTATTGGTGATTTCTTTGATGACTTTGGAAGCTTGGTATCTTATGGTTCTGCTGCTGAAGAATATGACAAGGTAAATGCCGATATAGCATCTGTCCTTAGGAGGAATGCGTTCTCCACTGATAATAATCTAACAACATGGATTGTTGATCCAGATAATCCGGAGAATCAGATTATTGGGCCGGGTACCGGAGTAATCGAGCTAGCCTTGTTTAGCGATTTTTCCACAAGTGTTAGCTATGACTCAAATCCCTCTACTGCAAGTTTCAATTTGGTATATCCATACAAGATCGGAGTAATCCTAGAGGACGACATAGAATGCGCGATTCAAGAAGCACTACATGGGTCTGTTGGAATTCTCGCAGAACTATTAAGTGGCGGGCTCGGGTCAGAGGGAATGTCCGGAAATCTTCCACAACTTGATGCATCATCTGCAATATCATCAGTTATAGAATTGGCAGGAGCGGGCTCTGCAGACGATTCTTTAGATATAGATTATATCAGAAATAGGTTAAGAGAATTTTATTTAGGTAAAAACTTCATAAATGCATCAGATCCTGTTCATTTTTACATAAGGGGAAACAGAACTCTTACCGACTATACTGATTCTGGGTCAGCGTACCCAGAGGAGGCGAGCGAGTCACCGTTTGATAGTGAGTTCTTAGATATAGATAATTCTATTCTTAAGGCAGAATATCAGCTTTACACAAATCAGGATATTTCCATAGAACAATATAAAAAGCTTAGAAAGAATCAAGATAATTCATTCGGGATGATCCACGTTTTTGGTGGATATGTACTTTCTTTGTCAGAAACATATTCTGGCGGATTCCACTCTCTTAGCGTATCTTGTACAGATAATATGTCTTGGCTCAAGTGGAGCCAGTTTGCCATTCGGCCAGCGCTAGCAGACCCAAAGGGAATTCTCGAAGATCCATTAACTCCATATGATTTTAGCAGAGATGATCAGGGGGCTATAATTCCCGGATCAAGAGAGCTTTTGCATGAGAATAAACAGCTACTACAAACTGGAATGCTTAGCTACGATTCTGGACTATTTGCCGGACAAAATGCATCAGAAGGAAATTTACTACAGGGTCAGTATAACGGAATTGGATCGCTCAGTGGCAAGAAGATTTTACAGCATCCAAGTGGATTTGTTTATAGATGGAAGTCTGGAATAATAACGGCTACTGCCGGATTCCAGGCTGCAGATGCTACTGGAGAATCACAAGATAATATTAACCACAGTGAAGTAAATCAAGTAACTGTCACAGATAATGTTTTAAATAATTTAGATATCCCAAACATATTAAGCATTTTGATTGTTGGACAGCCATATAACATAGAAAGCTTTATTGAGCAGGCGTTTGCAGCACATAATAAGAGAGATAAGTCATCAAGACTCAGTCCCCTTGATCCGTTAACCGGAGTTCTAAATACTATTCGAAAACAAAATAATTATTATGGAAATTTTCAGCCGTATCGAATGTTAACAATGAACTCAGCAAGCACCGAGCAGGCATTTAATAATGCCAGTGCAAGAGACTTGGCCAACAATAATGTTAAGGAGCTGCAGAAAAGAAAGAGGGTTCTAAGGAGAAAAATTGCAGATATAAAAAAGAGCCCATCAAGAATCTCTCCAATAAATGCCTTTGTATCTACACTACAATCGGAAATAGAAACAATTGATAATGCCATTAGAAATCAAATTAAAATAGGTACTACGTCAGGTAACGCTTTAACATCTGAGGATCAAGTTGGAATTCAAATTAGTTTATCAGGAGCGGTAAACCTTCCTGTGTCTGGAGATGCAGAGGAAAACAATGATGTGACTAGAGCTATGATGCTTGTTGGGGCTCAGAGGAAAATAGAAGATGTTAGGCTTAACCGAGATAGAAACCTCTTAATAGTTTCTGACCAGTATGACTCAGCGGATATTAAGCCATTTATTTTGGCTTTAAACACAGGCGGCTGGAAGCTGTTTGATGGAGAGTTCAAGAACTCATGGCAGTTGTGCAGCGAAGCTTCTGGTTATTTAGATCTTGAGTTCTTTGCGAACTCCCAGGGTCACTTGGAATTTAGGCCACCGCCGTGGAACAGGGTTCCATTAAGTGTTCTTAAGGAATCAATTAGAATTCAAAAGAAAGAGAATAAGAGCATTATTCCTAGCTTTATAACAGACTTATTTCAAACAAGAATAGAAGGAATGTATCTCCAGATACATACGTATAATCTAAAAATAGTTCTTATATCATTGCTTTTAGGACAATATCCTGATAAAAATCTTATTCCAAATATGAATCTTAGCGGAGCAGATTCTCTTCCGTTTTTTGGAGTTCTTATAAATCATAGTAACACTCCCGGTGAGGAGCCTAGCAGCTCCGCTCAAACAAAATTTTTAGGATTATTTCAAACAAATATAACATCTACTGATCCACTCAGATCGGTAAGGCAGGCGGAAAATAGTCTAGATTTATCTGCAAGCTTTCAGCATAAGGGAGATGTCTTAGGGGGAAATACTGATAAATTATTGGGCGTCTTTGATCAAATTATTCAAGAGCAATCAAGCGTAATAAGCGATCTGCAGACTCTAGCGGGAGGGTCTACCGGATCACAAGGCGAGGGCGAAGCCCCTGCGACGAACTTTACGGCTTCTGACTTAAATAATATTAGAAATACATTCAAAAGGCAATTCGGTCGCGACCCGGCAAATGGATTGCACATAGAGTCCGAGTTTAATGATAAGAATTTTGTTTACAAAATAACAGATGAAGATTCGAGAGACAAGGCTATCTTCGCAGGCTCTAGTGGGCTAATAAGTACGTTAGAAAAGACAATATCAGATCGAGATAGTCTCGTTTCAATGCTTCAGGCAAATCTAGCTAAAGAAGAAGAGCTTAAGGAGATAGAGACTATTCTTCGAACTGGAGAAGAGTCAGACGGGATAGAGCTAAATATAAATGATAAAGTTGTAGACTTTTTAGAAAGAAGTGCAAACGCCCTACAGACAAGATCTGACATCTTGACTGGCAAAATGGCAGAAGGATCCTTATATGATCACTTAATTGAGGATGACACGAGAAACCTCTTAGGGCAGGGTTCTGGAAAAAGGTTCATATTGAAAGATGAGCATATTCTTAATTCTACCTTTCAGGAGAATCCTCCCAATTTCACCAGATTAGACATAAAGGGTGACGCCCCACTCGGCTTCGGCGCAAATATAAATCGCGGACTTGAGGATCTTTACTTCTGGGCTGGAGCAACAGATTTTGACCTATGGAGACAGTACGGCTACCAGGCGCACCAGCTATCTCTTCCGTTTATAAGTGATTCTAATGGTCAGGCGAAACCGTATGCAATTTTGAAGCTTGGAATGGAGAAGCTATCGATAAATACCGGAACAGTTACTATCGCCGGAAATGAGTTCTATCAGCCTGGAGATACCGTTTATATTCCAAGCAAAGGCTTGTTATATTACGTGAAAAGTGTCGCCCACACTTTTAACTTTGGCAGTTCATTTACTACAAATTTAACCGTTGAATATGGTCACCCCGTCGGAGGCTACATACCCGGCCCGCTAGATGTTATTGGCCAGCAACTGGTATCTAGCTTTCTAGATGACCCAACGCTAATCTATAGATCAAGCGAAACTGATGATAATTATCGACCACTCAATCCAGACTCAACATTAGTATTCCCGTCAGATGATGCGTCTTTAGCTAGCCTCCTGTCATTCAAAGATAATCAGATTAGATTCACCAATATGATGCTAGATTTAATCGGAAGTCTTTCCGGGTCAAGGTACCTCTTGATAAGAGGCTTTGCACTAGACGAAGATGATGAAGAAGGGATTGAGAGCGCTCAAGGTAAGATGGCAAAGATAAGGGAGCTATTTGAGCGACCCTCCCAGATATCTCAGAAGAATCCGCTATTAGGTGGAGCCGGAAAAAATACCCTAAAGCCATTGACCCTGCCCAACAGTCAGCCGGTTCGGAGTGTTCCTGCGAATAAAATTATTGAGCAAGTTTCATACTTCAAGAAAACAGATAAAAATCAAATTGGAGAAATCAAGTGTTTGGACAGAAGAATTCTGTCTGCCCTAAAGCATGATGAAAGTATTAGCTCGCTGACCGATGATCAGGCATCTGGTATTTTTCCGAAGGGCGGCCCAAGCCAAGCCGGCTGGCTTGATATACGAACAGAGGTAGTTGGAGCTGCATCGAGGGGTTATAAATCAGGCATAATAGAGATAGGGATAGTTGATATTCCGTCAGGCCTTCTCAGTAAGGAGGTTACTTAAATGAAAGTAGGCGTGGATAGCGTAAAGAATCAGCTCCAAAAATATAAAGTAAAAGAAGGCAGAATAATAAAGGTTGATAAAAATACTGGAGATTTGCATGTAGTAACTGATTTAACGGATATTAAGGATCCAATAATAATTCCTCCAGTTTACTATGGAGGAACAGGCAGCGCAGGAATTTATCAGCATCCAGACATTGGTGATACTGTTATTTATTCTAGAGTTTTTCCAGGCGGGAAGGGGATATTCCAGGCATTAAGAATTATTCCTAAAGCAGATAGAGATAACTCCGAATCAAGAGCGCCTTCGAGAAATACTTTAGCAGGAAGATCCAACTATCCAACAAAGGGATTGATGCCGGGAGAGCTTAAGGCCGTAGGCGCTGGTGGCGGGGAACTGTATTTATTTGGCGGAGACGGAGCTATTGCTGGAATTTTCCTTGGGAACGAACATTCTAGTGGATTATTTATATCTAAAGCAAATTCCGCAAAAACAAATACGGCATTAGTATCCGACTCTATGCAGCTGGTTAGTTCGGCCCACAGAATTACGTCAAGAGACGCAATTAGAATTCCATCTGGATTCACTCAAAAAAGCGGAATTGCAGATATTGGCAATGATTTAAAAACATATAATTTAGACTACGGAATGGTAAGGGGAATATATCCGGGGTTTAGAGCTGCAAGATCAAGTATTTTTGGAGATAAAAGAAATCCTGCTCTATCTGAGTACAGAATTGTTATTAATGAGATTTCTGAATCTGATTACTTTAGAGGCTGGGATGTTGAATCTGGAGAAATTGACTCAATAAATGTATCTAAATTTTCAAATAACAAAGAAACAAGAGCTATTTCTCAAGAGAATGCTTTACATTTAGCGCCTCACCAGCTTATAGAGATTATTGCAGGAAACGTTATCAACTCAAGAGGAGAGCTATTAGATCCAAATTATGGCCGAGTTGTTATTGGTAATGCTGGTGGTCGGGCCGATGAATCAGACATTCGATTGGAATATGAGAAGGGCCGGCTCCAGTCTCGCAGAGGAATGGGATATCATTTCCAGCTATCAACAAACAGCCTGTCCAATGAGGTATCTAATAATGAAAGTAATTTCATTTTTTCCATTGATAAAGAGGGGGCTTTAAAGGCGAACATCCCTGCGACATCAGATACTGGAAATATTTTTTATCCAAACTTTGCTGAGTTTTATTCTGATTCTTCTGAGAAGATAGAAACAACATATAACTTTAGAAAAAAAGAAAAAATTCCAATAACACTAAGGGATGCTGAGAGCGGAATTCTTATTCCGTCTGAATCTGCCGTAGATCTCGTTCTTTCTGAGGGAGAAGGCGTAACTAGATTTACAGGAATTAGACACTCAAATGATGATAGTTACTTCCAGGGATTAGAACAAACCGCTGAGCAGCCTGAAAATATTCGAATAAACCCAACAAAACATCATAATATTTATGCTGCTGCTGAGATGCTGATAGCAAACACCATTAATAGCGTTTTGATTCCATTTCAAAACACAGCATGCGTAGGGTTTATTCCGGGAAACTCTATAAATAAATCTTTTGAAAGAAGCTCTGAGGCACTTGATTTAAATGGGGAAGATTCAGCTCAAGTAACTTATATGGCAGCAGTAGGAGTCTCTCCGGGCAGTCCAGCTATTGATCCGGGCGGTGGAGTTTTGGTGGCCGGAAAAGATCTTACTCTTGACTTTGATGAAAATGATAATAGAGCAAATTATCAGTATACTAACTCATTCGCAGTAAGTAAGAATGATGATGGAGATGTCGTATCAACAACCAATGTTGACGAGTCTGGAGAGAGCAGGAAAGCTTCTGGCGGAAAGAGCGCAAATCTAAATTTTGAAGGAGCAATTGAGGCATCTGTTGGAGCGGATCATAATGATATGAAAAGTATTATATTAGATACCGCAGGAAGCATGATTGCTTGGTTTGGAAAAGATAAGAATAATAGAAGTTTAATTCTACAAACAGATGGAGATGCCCTCATAAATGTTGGAGGAACAAATGGTGATAAATTTAATGAAGGAAGATTTGAATTAAGAGTAAATGTTAATCACAAGGGATTTCTCGGAGAAGAAGCCGAAGAGACTAACGCATCAGATTATATAATCTCCATAAGTAAAAATGGGCTTGTAATTGCCGGCATGAATACTGGCAGCCCTATGATTATAAGAAATGACGGAGATATCTGCCTAGAAAGTACTTCTAAGCTGATTTTAGCCGGACAGAGTGTTGAGGTAAGAGAAGGAAATCAGTCTCCCAGAAAGACCTATAAGGATCCAATATCTATAGACACCCCTACCGCAACAATAGAGGGAGTTTTGGCTCAGGCTCACTGCTTAATTGATTACCTTGAATAATAATATTATTCAAGGTAATATGTTAATATCTGGAGCTATATAGATGGCTAATTCTTCAAAGATTTTATTAGATCTAATCGGACCCATAAATACGGACGAAGATTTCTCTAAAGTCAAGGTAAACTGCATAGAGGAAGACGAATCAACTAGCCGTGCCGGCCTAGAAGGCGCTGACTATGAGGTTCTATTTCCGGAGGCTTCAAGTGCCGGCAGTGGCGACTTTGATGTCGTTCCGCTTATTGGCGGCTCTATAGTTAAGATAGCTTTTAAGGGCACAGATATTAGGCCTCTTAGTGCCGATAAGCTTGGTCGTTATAATCTTCCAATAAAAGAGCTTGCTACATTTGCTAAAAATAAAATTGAACAAATATCTGATAGTGATTCTCAGAAAATTTCTGAGCTTGTAAGCGCAAGAGTAAAAATAAATAGAGCCCTCCAGAATATGCCGAATATAACCACTGGACTTCACTCTAGTGGCTTACCAAGTTTGTATATGAGCAGCCTTAGAAGCTCACTATCAAGCGTTGATTCGGTTAACAGCGAGGTAGAAAGTAAGAATAAAAAAAGAATAAGATTAAGTTCTGTATCTAAAATTGGTGGATTTAAATTCATTCCAATTGAAAAAATAAAGTCTATTTTGGAGGCATTAACTCAGGAGCTTAGCAATCCTATTTTTGGATTAAAAAATTATGTTGGAATTTCCGGAGTAACATTTGGCGAACTAACTGGATTCTTATCAGATATTGATATAGATAACATAACTGACGAAAGAATATCTCAAATCTTGTTGGAGCTTTTTCCAATTTTTCATATAAAAGAAGATTTTATAGAAAGCAGCAAATCTCAAGGAGTAATAGGATACTATACCGAAGTAAATGGATCTTTATACATAAAGACTCCAGATTTATCAGGAAGAAATAGCTCAGGAGTTATTAATCTAGAAGGCACATCAGATGATGAAAATTTATTCTTTTGCTTTGAGCTTATAAATAAGCAGAGCAAGGATTATAAGGCAATAGTTTTTGACCATGCTTTTCCTCCAGATATCGAAGTAATTGACGCAGATCTAACATATCCATCAGATGAAAGTGATATATTTTTAACTATCTCTGAAGAAGGACACGATTCTTCATATAAGTACTTCTTATCTCCAATAATTGCTCCGCAACAATTAGTTAATCTGCCGGTCGGATTTGTCGAAGCAGATGACGCTCTGGAGATGTTTACGGCCCCAGTTCTTACAAAGCCTTACTTCAAGAATTCTTTGAGGGCCATTGTTGATCCTGAGGTTATTGCCAATCCTGGTGCCGAACCCAAAGACCAAGAAACAAAACTAAAAAGATTAATGAAAAGCCTTGATGATTATATCAAAGATTCTTTTTCTACAAGGATATATGCGGGAGATGTAATATTAGGTAGCTTATACGACCATAAAGACGTTGGTATTCCACTTTCTGTTTCTGCGGAACTAATCGGAGCAACAAGCTCAACAGATTTGTTAGGAGAAATGAATAGACCAGAAATGGTTCTTGGCTCACGAGATTTTTCAAAAGAAACTTATTTATTGAATGATCAGAGATGGTTTAATCAGAAGATTTGTTCCGCAAGATCATTTGCTGTATTTGTTTGTCCAAATATTTTAACAGATATAGGCCAAATTCCGGCAAATTGGATAGCTCTAGGCTCGCCGGCCCTCGGAGAGGAGGGAATTACCCTGAAGATACCATTTGGAGAAAATAATGCAGGCGTTAGTCTGTATAATCCGGGAATAGTATCTTCATTTGCTCTTTACGCCGTAGATAAATATGGGCAAATAATTCGAGTTTCCGGGGAAAACGTAAAGATTAATCCGCAGTCTTTTATTATTAGCTCCCTTACTCCAGACGGATTTCTGGAAGATGGAACAGTCCTTCATAAGAATTCTGATATAGAAAATCTAACAATAGAGCTGACAGAGCCAATAGGCTCTGGTTCTATATCCTTATATGAAGCAATATCAGAAACCGAACCCGGTAATAGAATTTTATTTGATGCAGATGGAATAACTATTTCATACCAGAGCCAGCAGCTCATCCTAAGCTCAAGCGATTCTGATAGTTTAATTAAAAATCTATTTGGAACAAGAACTGGTAAATTTTTTATACAAATTGTATTAAATACGGGGATAACAAGCGATTTTATTTTAATAAATATTGAGTCAGAAGGAACTGTCATAGGAGATGTTCCATCGGCTCCTGACCCAAGAATTACCTTCAAAGATCCAAATCTTTTGAAGGCCCCAAGATTTGGCAGAGAAATAGATTCTATTCCATTATTGATGGACGATAAAACAAATGCAGAAATTATATTGAGATATGATAAGCCAGTTTTTAAAAAAGGACTTGAATTATATGCCTATATAGGTGTTCTGAATAATCAGGAAAATAATGATATTTTAAAAGAAGATATTGGATGGCCAACTACGGTTACCAAGTCTTCTTCTCCGCTTGTTTATACGCTTCTTGACACTCCTGATCATACTAGTCTTATAATCCCTACAGGACTTGAGTATGAGTTAGGCTCTGAATATTTTTCAAGAATAAATAATGGTACCAGCAGAAGGGTTAAGTTAAAATTTCCTGGGCCAGGATCAAAATTAAATTTAAGCAGATTTAATCAACTTACTTATAGCGGTGGAAATTATAGAGCTTATATAATTCTTAGTAATTCCAAAATTACTGATGCAACGCCTATCTTGCAGAAGCCTAATTACGCCATAATTCCTATTGGCTCAAAAAAGGGAGAGGAAGATAAGCCTGCATTCATTAATCCTCCACATATTACCGGACTAGCAATACGAGTGTCTGGTGCTGGGATCGGAACCGATCAATCTTTTTCTAATATAAGTAAGGCTGGAGTTGATAGCTGCGGAAAATATATAGACTGGCTAGATTCAACCCAAGGCGGTCCAATAGCGTATCAAGCAGAGCTAAAAACTAATAACAAAATAGAACGGTTGGCAGTTATATTTAATGGTCCCCCCGACGAGCCAAGAAAATCTAGATCATATAGCTTTACCATAGGTTCCGGATCAAGTGCTAAGAAGATTACTAAATATCGTTTTGGATTCGTTAAAGGCGAATCCGAAAAGCTTGTGGCAAACTTTCACAATATAACTGGTATAACGGATACCGGATATCTTGATGTTGTTGTAACCAAAAAAGATAAAAGATTTAACGTTACTTATGACTCTACAGTATATAATCGTCTAACTGTAAGCTTTTCAGGAAGTGGTGAGGTAATAGACGATTCTATTGTTAAAAATGATCCATCTATTAGTGAGGATGCCATGATTTTGGCATCTGAAGAAAATAAACTTATACCGTATATTTTTTATGATCAAATATCTCCATATCCAAATATTTTCCCAGCTAATCTTGGACTATCATCAATTCCGATCCAAACAGATCCTGGGAAATGGGCATTTACTCCTACGACTTCTTTTCTAAGGTTCCCAAGCCCAATAAAAATTTACCCAAGTGTTGATTTAATATTTGGAAGTGAAATAGATGGAAAGACTTATGGGATGTTTTTATCCGACTCTGACGCTAATCCCAGTAAAGAGAATAGTCATGGAGAAATAGTAAAGATAAATATATTAGGTGATTCTGAGGCTCAGATTCCACTTTCGGAAGTTCAGGCCGGAATCGATAGAGTTAAAGAGCAGGGAGAGGAGCAGTTAGCGAATCTGGATAGACAGAAGGCTGCTCTCGAATCAGAGAAAGAGGGAGCAACAGAAGGCGAAGTTAGCGATATTGACGGAAAGATTCAAGAAATAGAAGAAAAACAGGCTGACTACAATCAGGCGCTCACAACTGCCGACGCAGCTTCTGCTAGCGCCACAGAGGCTTCCGATGCGGCTGAAAGTGCAGATCCATCTAGTGCGGCTGCAAGTGCCGCAGGAGCCGCCACGGGCGCTGCCGCAGATGCCTTAGGACTGCTGGAGGACGGACTTGCCCTCATACAATCTCTGACCGACAAACTGTCGAGTCTGACACAGTTGGCTTCTCAGGCTGCTGATGGTTTGGTGCAGAGTGCTTCAGCTATGGAGCCGAGGGCTAGCGATTTCACCAGAACAAATATTGATAATATTTATATTGACAAAGATTCCTTAATTCCAACATCATTTATACAACAGACTGATGATAATACTGAGTTCAAATTAACCTTAACATTTAGATTCGGACAAACATCAGCAATAAAATTTAATGTTCCAGAAATTATAGAAATAGAAGATGATGGAGGCGCTCGCTATTCTGCCAATGGGGATCTGAAGTTTTCTGATTTTAGACTGAAATCCAATAAGGCTTTCTTCATTATTGCCAGCGGAGCAACAAGGGATACAAAGGTTGAATTAGGCGGCAGAAGATTAAAAATACTTGGCTTTAAATTAGTTGGCATTAATCAACGATTCAAAGTTAGGGCTCCAGACCTTGGTTCGTCGCTATATGGCGCTGATAACTGCATCTCAATAGCGTTAACAAATTCTAGCGAAAAGCATATGCAGATCGCAAGGCAGCTTGGAAATGATATAGCAATAGATCTGGAGGATAAGATCGAGAGTAGCATTTCTGGCGGAGCCAGAAGCAAAAGAGGCTCCCCTTCTGATCTTAAGGAAAAGCTAGAAGAAAGATATCTGAAGTTTATGTCGGTAACTTTGGACAAGGCAAATGTTCCAAAGGAGCAGATTCAAAGTTTCTGTGATATGTCCTTCCACCTGACTGCAGAGCTGACTATGCAGCTGCGAAATTTCAAGGTTTTGTTAGTTCCGATAAAGGTTATCTTCTGCATTATAGATGTAATTTGCGCTTTGTTAAATCCGATTGCGCTGGTATTTGCAATAATAAGACTCTTCCTTTGTCTGTATGATCTAATTTTGTTGCTTCCTCAGCTGGCCGTTCCCGCTATGGCGCTAGCATTGGTCTTGCATGTTGTTGAGCTTCTCCTGTGTATCATAATAAAGGTTCTTGGAATTATAAACGCTATTAACGAAATCTCGACTGCACTACAGAACGCAATAGAGCAGAAGAACTATCCTGCTATTATAGCTTTAGAAGAAACAATTGCTGAGCACTTAGCGAGCCTTGAGGCCGACCTAACTGTTCTTGACCCGATTCTTAACGTTTTAGCTCTATTCTTAGAGCTACTAAGTTTAACCTTCGCATTCCCATGTCAGATCAAAACAGACGCCGATGAAGAGGCCTGTATAGATCCATCTCAATTGGCCGGATTAATCATGAGCAAGGTTGTTCCGGCCGGAAGAATAGTTCCGGATGCGCTTCTCCCTATGGCTCAAACGTACACTACTCTTCCGGTTGATGACGTAGGTTCGGCAGGAAATACACCTCCAGCGATTTTTGATTTTGGAAGCATTTTATCGGAAGTATCAGAGCAAGCTTCCGGTGTTGAAATTGTATCTGACAATACCGGATTTGGCGGAAGGCCTTTGCCCGGCATAAGGAGCAGTCTGACGGGAGACAATATTTTAATTGAAGAGGGAGGCTTTTTCGAGGGAGACTTAGACGGAAACGGAGAGCATGATAACGTTAATTACCAAAGCCTAAGGTTTAATGGAGGGAGCTTTGAAGGAACTTTTGGACTTTCGTTTTCAAGATCAACAAAGGAGTTCGCAATCTTCACAGGACCTGACCCGAGAATGGTTTGGTTTGAATTTAATGAGAGTGGGAAAACTGCTCCGCATGCCTTTATTCCATTTTTCGCTCCATTTTTCGACAAAAAGACTATAGATAATTTGCAAACATTGGATTCTCCTCCTAGCTTTTTGAAGCCAGACGGCAACTCCCTGAAGATAGCAGGAGATATGGATGACATAGGCTTTGTCTCTCCAATCGATGGGGCGTCCGACAAAGATACAACTGGAGGATTCTTTCTAGAACGAGGGGCCGATTTAAATGGAGCTAGAACCTACCAGCCTAAGCCTCTAACTGTAACATTTGAACTTCAAGAGCCTGGGGTAAACCCTGATACTTTATCTGCCGAATTTACTCCGGTTGAAGTGACCAAGACATTCGGATCAATCCCGATGATCGCCTTGATAGATGACGAGTTTAATATCTATTTTGTCGAAGAACCCGGTACTGGTCAGGGGGGAATTATAGTTGAGGATGTGAACGGAGTTCCGGCAATAACCGCTATTCACGCAAAAATGATGAACTTTCCAACTGCGCCCAAGAAAGCTTTTGCGGTAGAGGGCCGAGAAATATACCTGTCATTTGCAGAGCTGAATCCCGATCCTGCTTCAATCCAGGCCGCCTCTCTTGAGGCTCTTGAGAATGATCATGAAATTAATGCTGGAGAGATACTAATTTGGCAGCAAGCCAATTATAATGCAATTGCAGACAGTGCTGATCAGCCTTTTGAATTTTTTGCAGATGGAACTGCTGTGGGCGACTATAATTATGTTGGAGGTTCACCCGAAGACATTGACGCCATAACAAGGGCTGCCAATACGATTAATGTCTTTGACTTTCCGACTCTATATATTGTGGACATGCGCCAATTAGCCGATGATATTGCCGCAGCATGCGGAGCATCTGGCCCGACAGAGCTGCTTCTTGATCTGCCGGGGTTCACAGACACAGAGACAATAGAGGATAGCATAACAACTCTCTCTGAGTGTACTCAGGCTTTCTTGGATTACTTTAGTAGCACGATAGAAGATTTAAATGGAGTTCCAGTTGGAATAATTCCCAAAGTAAGAAGCTTCTTGGAGCTTGGCAATGTGCCAGAGCAGATATCAGTTCGCGATGTTATTGACCAATATAACATACTTAAAGATTGCTACGAAGGTGAAATTGATAATATCTGTGGATTTGTGATTAACCCATTAAATACATCTTTCAAGTTACTAAATGACGAAGACGAAACTCCTCTTACGGATTTTATAGATCCAGAGCAAGAGGGTTTGGCAAATCTGATTAATTTTGATATTGTTGATGAGCTTGAATTTGATGAAGAGCTAGACGGATTCCCGAAAATTACCGGAGCAATGGAGTATGCATCTGGAGTTGGAGATTCTGCGATTGTAACAGTAGGCAGTAAGGCTGTTATAAACATAACCCCAAGAGACTGCTATGATGACGTATTATCTCCGGCTTTAGATCTAACAGATTCCATTAAGATAGATTTTCTAAGGGATGATACAGGAGGGGCAAAATTAGCATCTCCATCTGAAGGAAATGAGGCAAGTATATTCGAAAAAAATGGAGGAGAATATACGTTTGCGATTACAGCTCCAGCCGCAGGAATTGTTAAGGTTAGAGCAACTGTTTGCTCAACAGTTATTCAGGCTGTTACAGATAGGGGTATAATAATCCCAGAAACAGATGAACTGGAAGCAAAAGTAGATTGTGTTGATGATTCTGCGATATCAATAGCTGAGGCAGAAGAAGTTTTCGCGCCCGGAGCGCTAACTAAAGTGGATCGAATATTGACAATTCTGTTTGCAAAAGGAATAGACTCATCTTCATCTGGAGATAAGGACAGAGAGAACAGTGCCAAGTCTTCTAAGCCAACTCCACAAACATTTGGAACAAAATTAGAGAATTAAAATGGCAGATATTTTAAATAAAGTTAATAAGAATTTGAAGAAAGATTCTTTTCTTGGAATAGCGTTAAGCGAGGCGCTTGCCGCCCTAAAGGATAAATATCAAGTAGATTCATTTTTAAGTAATATAAGTGGCGAAGAATATGTAAAGATGTTTGCTGAAATTAATGAAAATTTTAGCTCTTTATTCGCTGATCTTAGAAGGATTAGATCTTCGTTTCTTCCATTTGAATTAGTAAAAGAAATTCCAGACCAAGAAGGAAATAATTTAAGCTTTGAGGAGATTGTAGATTCCGAGGCTGTTTTGGAGTCATATGAGAATGCGTTCTTCAGAATGCTTGGGATGCCATCTTCCGCCGATATTGATGAAGACGCAAAACTTACTTATATGACCTCTGATGGAGTTAGGCATAATGATGGATTAAATAAAGATCGATATACTGCGGTAGTTCTTGACACAAGACAGCTTGGGCGAGAGAGTAGGCCGACAGTATATGGTGATGAGATTTTTGATCTAATAGGCAATCGTAACCCAATTGCTGATTTGGAAGAAATAGGATTTGAGAAAACTGAAGAATTATCAAGTATTCTCGAAACTTTATCCGCCTTAAAGGGAGTAGGCGATTCAACATCAGAGGAAGCCAAAGAGTTGGCCCGGAAAGTAGTAAGCGATGTCTCTTCGGAAATTTCTGAGGACTCAGAAGAGATAGATGCGTCGAGAACAAGATTATTTAATTTATCAGGACTTTTTGGACCTGGGCAAACGGCCAATGCTGCTACGGATAGAAATTTGCTCGCTATGCTCACTGAGGCTCTTTTTCTATTAGAGCCATCAATTAATGTTCAGAATACTTCAACTTTATTTAAGGAATATGTATTGAAGGTACCAGATCAATCAGTAAGACGATTAGATTTAGCTAATAATTTTTGGAAATATTCCTACTTATTGTTTCCGCCAGTACAGGACGAGCGGATTGCGAAATGTATTAATGAAACAAGAAAAATAGTTGCTGAACCATTTCTTCCAAATAGTTTAAGAACCATTAATACGCATAGGATGCGCCCAACTCTCTTAGAAGCAATAATAAGAATTAGACTAGATGTAATTTCCGGAACTAACGAAACATACTCTGATAGCGCATCTCAGCCTCCAACTTCAGTTAGCTCTATTCAAAAGGATATAACGTTCAAAGGTGTCATGTCTCAGCTTGGATTATTGGAATCACTGCTTATAGCCAGACTATTTACCGCATTATATGGTTTAGCATTAGATATTAGAGAAAAAGTTGCCTCAATGAATATTGTGCAGGAAAGAACAAAGAGAATTCCAACTAAAGCTGGAGAAGATGATCCTGAGAATGTTGCTTCAGAGACAAAACAGGTTAAGTCTGATCCAGAATTAGATAAATATAATTTAATAAAAACAGTAGAAGATTCAATTCTTCTTCTGCTAGGAGATAATACATCATTTGATACCATTGACCTTCAGGAGGGTACAGCTAGATCATCTTCCGTTAAAGATGCTCATCTAATGGGCGCAGTTCTATCTTCTATAGATATTCCAAGAAGATGGGCTGAATCAAAGATTTCAGAAGTAAATACCAAAAAAGATGAAATAGCGAAAAAAGCCGATCCAGATAGGGCCGCTATTGGTGCAGATTTAGGAGTAGCAAAAGGCGTCGGGTCTATAGATGTTCTCGCTTTTACGATAGCTTTGTTTTCTGTTCCAGAAGATATATTACTATCCCTACTTACGGACAAGCAATTTGATTATATGAAGGCAGAGTTTTCAGATGGATTTTTTGATGATTATTCTTTGGAGTTCAGCATGGCGAATGCTGTTGAGAAGGTATCCGAAGCAGCATATGAGGCGTACGAGCTTGTTCGACTGATTATTTCTACGCAAGAAACTGCCGTATTCATGTACGACGACTAATATTTAGTAGATATTTGCCTTCTTCCTCATTTCAATATTTCTATTATTTTTATAACAAAATAGGGAACTACAAGGAAGTAATATGTCTTTTGATTTAAGATTAGAAAATGGAGATTTGAAAATAAACACAGATGGGACTGTTTCATCTGTTACTGGGAACTCAAAGTTAAGACAGGATATATTAAAAATTCTCTTAACTGACCTGGGAGACAACAAATTTCATCCAAAATATGGAAGTCATGTTGGAAAGCTTCAGGTTGGATCCCACGCTGATGACAAGCTTATATCATTAGATATAACATCTTCTGCTAGATCGGCAATAAGAAATCTAATGTCTCTACAGCGGGCGCAAGCAAGAAGGCAGTCGCTTAGCCCAGGAGAGATTATAATAGATATTTTAAATCTGGAGGTTACAAGAGATAAGGTTGATCCAAGATTGTATAATATATTTGTTTCTGTATTAACTCAAGAATTAGACAGAGTAGAAAGCTCTGTTACAGTAAGAATAGCTTAGGGGAAAGAATGGCGACTTTTAGATCATTTAGCGAAATAGTATCCACGATGATTCAGAGATTAGGGTTTTCACAGCCAAGCCTTGATACCAAGCCCGGATCTGTATCTAGAGATCTTTTCGTAGATCTTCCGGCTGACGAAATATCAAGATTATATTCGGCATTGAATTTAGTTTCAGAAAAACAATCTTTGGCAACAACATCTGGTAGGGACTTGGAGCGTTTGGCGGCTAACTTCGGAGTTTCAAAGAGTACCGGATCTTCAGCAAGTGGCATTCTCATTTTTGGAACCAATAGTTTGGTTGCTGATATACCAATTCCAAATGGAACATTAAATACATCAAGAGGCGGAATAGGATTTCGGACGATAGGAAACTATGTAATGTCTGCGGCTGATAAAAATCGTTTAGCTGCGAATGCGAATAGACTCAGAAAGGCTTTAAATATTGCCGGATTAAATAGCACATATGCAATAGAAGTTCCTATTCAAGCCGTTAGGCCGGGAACATCTGGCAATGTTGCGTCTTTGCAGATAATAAAAACAAACCTACAAAATGCTGTTTCTGTTATAAATTTAACGTCAACTATTGGTGGCTCGAATAATGAGAGTGATGATTCGTTTAGATCACGAATTTTAGCTATATTCAGTGGAGCTAATATTGGAACTTCAGCAGGATATAGAAATTCAATTCTAGGCGTTAATGGTGTCTTAGATGCGCTAGTTGTTGAGCCCGGAAACTCTCTAATGTTAAGAGATGGAACAGAAACCTTAGAACTTGATGATGGTACTAGCAGAATTCTAAGCTCAGGAACAGGTGGTAAGGTAGATATTTATATCCTTGGAAGAAAAGTCGAGCAAGTCTCTGAATCATATATTTTCACAGACCTATCCGGGGTTGGGCGAATTAACGATGAGAGAAATGACTTCATTTTGGGCCAGTCTGGTCAGGATCAGACGAGAACATCAGAAGAAAGAAGAGTGCTGGCATTTAAAACTGGATCTTTGCCAGCACAGCCAGCAGACTCTGTAGCGTTTGTTATAGGAAGTTCGTCTGGAGCATTAACTGAAGCATTTCTTGATGAAGATGGAGTTAAGAGAGGTAATTTCGAATTACAAAAAGATTTAAATCCAGAGACTGGTGGAAGCCCATTTGGATTTGATAAAATTCATTTTATTTCAAGCAGAAAAGATGTTGAAGCAGAGTCGATTCCAAAAGGAATTTTATTTGGATTAGATTTGTTGGCATTTTCTGATATTGATAACATAAACAATGTATATATAGACCTAAATGAAGCATCAGAAAACGCAGAAGTAAGTAAGGCTAATCGAGAATTCATTACGCTAAGACAAACCCCAATGGTTAGGGCGGCTCGGGTTCAAAACAAAACCACAGGAGAAGTCTATTCGGTTATTGATCAGAATCTAGATTCTGATGGTCTGAATAGAACTGGCGTTATTAAAATTTCTGGAAAGTCGCTTCCAACTCCTGCCGATATTCTGAGCGTAAATTATACTTGGAGAAAATTTTTCGATAGACATATTGATTTTGCTGGAGGTAATCCATCACAATTTAAGGCCCCATCTGTAGTTGATGTTATTGATTGGACCCAGAGTGGTGGAATTTTCGAGGAAGAATCGATTATTGAAAAATCAGATGATGATTTGAGTTTTCAAATTTCTCTTGATTATGGCATCAGCAGAGTCATCTCGGCTTATGTCAAGGAGCTAGCTACCGCTACAATTGCTAATGTTAGCACAATAGACGGAGGAACGACAATCGGAATTACTTTGTCTGAATCAGACAGATCTATTGACAATATAATCTCTATCAAAAGAAGCTCTGATCTTTTGGAGCTATACAAAACGGAAGAAGATGATGGCTCATTTTATTCAAAGACGATAATATTTCCATCAGATTCCGTCGGAAGCGTCGGAGACATAGTGACTGTTCATTATAATAAAGGCGAAATATTTGACATAGGCAATTCCGATGCATCTACTTATAACAATGTCGTAGTTCTCCCGTCAGATGGAATATTAGACGCAGAAGGTATTCTAGATGGAGTAGAAGAGGTTTATTTTGCAGAAGAGCCAGTTTATGTAAGATATGTAATTGATACAAGCTCTATTTATTCGAAGGTTAGTCTGTCCAACTTACCAATAACAAGCGTTGACTCCTCAAATAGGTTAACCTCATTAAATGGAGATGGATCCTCGGCCTCTAATCAGCCTGTTTTTTATGATAATTCTGTCAGTTCTGGTCCAGTGCCTGTAGGCCGATTTGGCCCAACTCATGTAAAAATTGGAGTTTCTGGAATTACAAATCCTGGAAAAATAAAAGTAACAGGCACAACCTTAAATCGATATACATTAGACATAACGGCAGGAGTATCTATAAGCGGACTAATTTGCGATCTAGAAAACGACATATTATCTGCCCTCGGCTTAACAACTCTTTCGTCAAATTTAGGCATAGCGAAAATAGATGCGATAACCCTTCTTGATAGCGATGGTAACGAAACTACATCTTTAGATACTCTTGGAGTTCAACTTAAAACATCAGAGTATTCAGTTGGAACTGCGCTTTCAAGCTCATCACTTGATAATTATGCATTTGTAATTCCATCTACTCCCAATAATACTGCAGTATCATTGACGGCCGAAGACAAAGTTAGAATAGAGCTACTTCTATATAATCTTGATGCCAGTGAGGAGCTATACTTCTCAAGCTCAGCTAGTAAATCTACAAAAAATAGATTCGGAATAATAGATCGAGTATCTGTTTCCTCGGGATTTAGATCAAGCACAGGAAATCTAATAGGATCAATTAAATTAGATGCAGATAACCAGCCGGAAAATGGTATAACCTATAATGTTGATTATGACTTTCTTGCTCCAAAAGAGGGAGAAAGAATAAGTATTTCGTATAATGTTAATAAGCTTATTATAAACTCTACTATAGAAGCCGAGAGAGTACGGCCTATAACTGCAGATATTCTTATAAAAGAAGCCGAAAATATACCGATAAGCGTTCAGGGAACCTTACTTATAAATAATAACTCGTTGGCAAATACTGATAAAATAGTTGAAAATGTGATAAGTGCTGTATCTAACGTCCTCAATACATCTGTCTTGGGAGGCACAGTGGATTATTCTGATATAATTGCTACAGCCGCAGCAATAGACGGAGTTGACTCTGTTAATATTAATGTCTTTAACGAATCAGGAAAAACAGGAAGAGTCCCATTTGTTAAAGCTCTTGATAATCAATCGATCTTTCCAGGTGAAATATTGTTTGAGGCTATTTCAAGGAATAAGTTTAGAATAAATTAAGGAAAGGTATGCTTCGACCAACATTATTTTCAATACCATCCAGTACAGAGCTAAAGGTAACATTTAATAAAAATCTATCTAAGACGTTAAGTATTGAAAATTTTAGCGTAGTCTCTGTAAGCGGAAATATTAACGATCTAGAGGTTACCGGGGTGGTGGTAGCCGATAATGTTGTTGTGGTTACCACAAAGCCTCAGATTGCTGGTAATTATTACATTCTAAAGCTAGTTGATACCATGGCTTCAGAGTTTTCGTCTGTCGATGGCGTAGCCTTAATAAATGATGATTTAAGCCGAGACTTATATTTCCTTGGATTGAAAAATTACAATCCTGTTAGAGATAGAATTATTCAAAATGTTCCGTCTCTTTATAAGCTAGATAATTCTAATTTAACAAGCCTAATTGATAACCAAGCGGAGGAGCTATATAGAGCGCAGAAGCATGTGGGTCAGCTCCTGAGCGATAATTATATTTCTGAGCCAGTTATAGACGAGAGAAGAGTAAGAAGCTCAGGAGCTACAGATCGCCTAGCAAATGAGGGCGCATTTCTGGTTGAAAAAGTTTCCTCCAAAAGAACTGGCGAGCTGCCTATCTTTAGGGAAGTCGAATATAACTCAACTTCAGCAATTCCAAGGCATTCCGCTTTTCCGAAATATCCCATCTCCGCAAAAGAGGTAGCTGTTGACTCCGAGGAAATATCCCTTGGAACAACCGGAGCCTCTTTTGATGGATTTTTGATTAATCTACCGAAAAAAGATATTATTAAGCTCAACAAACTAATACACATCAAGTCAGATGATGTAGTTGACTGCGATGGCGACTTGGGAACAGAATATAATATATCAATTTATAAATATTCAATTTTAAATAATCGTTACGATTCAGAATATGGATTTAAAAATGTTTCTTTAAATTCAAATCAGATTTTATTATCTGAATTTGGAAATATTGACGAGCCAAAGCTTGGTGATAAAATTATCATATCTTATTTGTATAAAGATTCTGGAATTCAGATAAACGAAGATTCATTGGAAATTTTTAATCTAAAAGCTATACCACAGGAGTCCATTCCGGCCAATATAACAAGATTCTTCCTGAAGCACGCCCCAGTTGTAGATTCTCATAATGAAATTCCCGAGAGAGGCGGGGTATCATTCCTATACGGTCAGGCATCTACTGATACTCCAGCAGAATTCAAAAGAGAACTAGTTTTTGACACATCAAAGCTTCCGTCAAAAATCGGGGAATATGCTATAAATTATAGCACGGGCGAGGTCATCGTCGTCGGATCAAAAATCATAGGAGAAGGCACTGGGAGCAGGCCAATAGTCGCATCATATATATACAGAAATTCTTTTGTCAAAAATTTAGACTTCTATATCAATAATAATGAGATAGTTGCCTCAGAAACTAGGATTTTAGTTGACGAAGAAGTTTCTATAGAATATACTTATGAAAAAGTTTTTGCAGAAGGAGTCGATTACGAAGCACCTTGTCATACTGAGATTTTTAATGAGCATGTTGAAAATAAATTTTCTTCATCATTTTCAATTAGCCCAAAAAATACGCCAATAACTGATGTATTTAGAGTTTTCAACCAAACAACCGGAGAAGTTTATCAGCCGCTATATCACACGGATGATGAAATATTCTTTGCCGGAAGAAGGTCGCCTGAGTTTAAGGAGTCTGGCTCAGAAGAGGCAAACTTTGACCAAGTTGAACAAGAAGATCTTGTTGCCGCTGGAGAATTTGTTTGTCCAGCATTTGAAATTCAGATAAGAAGCGCTCTTTCTAATTCTAATATTAGATTTTCTCCCGGAATTCCATCCGAACTAATAAATTTAGGCTCTCAGGATTATTTTGTTAGAAGTACTGGCTTAGGCGGGACCGATCCTGTCGAAGATATTCAGATAAGATTTTTTGGAAGCCCTGATTCAAATGGCCTGGTAAACTCATTCGGAATAGCCTTATCAGCTCAAGCTCCAAGCCTTGGAGAAGATGTAACCTTAGGGCCACTAGGATATGTTTTTAGCCTAGAAAATACTCAGATTATTGGAGACACAGAAGATTCAATTGGATCGTTCTTAAATAGTTCAATTTTATTCTCTGATGAATCAGTATTTTTAAATGAAAAATATTTCAAATCGTCCACAACGGCTCCGTCTCTAAAGAGGGTTGCTAGCAGCTCCATTAAATCTACTTTTGTAGCGTCAAACAATGATAATACTCTGGCAAATATATCTAGGCTCAGAAAGCCCGGAGATTATAGTGTAGATTACGATAATGGCAAGATTTATTTGGCGGTATCCACTGGACAAGATTATGAGTCTGGATCTATAGACTATAAATTTAACTCATCATTAACTAGAAATTCCAATATAATTGCAGTATCTCAGGCCTCAAAGCTGCTAGCCCCTAATGATACAGTCTATAGTTCTGTTATAAATTATGACAAAGTCATAAACACCAATAATTCCATTAATATTGATGACTTGGAAACAAGTTTAATATTAAATCGCGGAGTATCTGCCAGAGACTTGACTGGTATCCTGCAGGAAGTCAATAAGGTTCTTTCCGACTACACCGTCGTAGTCGAACATAATATTTCATCAATAAAGGCAATTATTGATGAAAAATTCTTAGAAGGTTATGGCCTCGGATCTAAAGACCCGGCAAAAAGAATTGGTGAGGCTAATGCGACGAGTGCCCTCCAGACGGTAATTGATGGTGGAAAGAATCTTTATGATTCATCCTATGTTTCTTTTGAAAATAATGTTATTGACTTAAAAAAGAAATATAGAACAAGAGTGGTAAAGGATTCTGGAGCCACTCTGGTTCGGATATCCGATGTTAATTTTGCATCAGTTTTTAAAATAGAAAATATATCGACAAACAAAACTCTGTCGGCTGGCGATTTCACCGTTATAAGTGATTCGCTTGGTGCATATGTTTCTTTCGCCCCAGGGTCCATTGGCTCGGATAATGATATAGTTTTGGTTAGCTACCTCGTCAGCGGAACCCCAACCGTAGGTACAGAAGTCGCTATAGATTATAGATATGGAAAAATTTACTTCAACTACACATATTCTTATGATGATGTTTATATCTCATACGAATATGGTGATAACCAGATTGACTGGTCCATAGGTAGCGCTATAGCCGAGGGAGAAGAGTACTTCGTTACTTACAAGTATGGGGCGCTAAGAGAGGCTCTTCGTAAGAACTTTGGAATTTTGACTAAGATTCCATTTTTCCAAAAGTTTGGACTAAATATTGATAGAGAGTTATATCGAAATGCATTAAGTGGCGTTATGCAGGCGTTTACAGGTGGACCCATAAGGTCGTCTTTCAATACTTTGATTGAATCTTTTACCGATATAGAGCCTGAGATAACAGAATCTGCATTTGGTAGCTGGATTCTCGGAAGAGATTTTCTGCAGCCAGAAGAGGTAAGCATTTCTGGTCCAATTAAGTTCGCAAATTGCAAATTTAAAGAAGGGCTAGAAGTGGCGGAGGGAACGGTAGTTACTACCCCAGCCATTTCTAATCTAAATTTGGATGAAGGAACAATTTCTTCTTGGGTCGTACCATACTGGGCAGGTATAGATAACGATGCAAATATAACGGTTGATATAGATAATATTGGAACGAAGGTCTATAAATATACTTTGGGATCAGATATTTTTAGCTATGAAAATAATTTTAATTTATTCCCAGATGACGATAGAGATGGCGGAATAGATACTTCGCTTCCCAGCATAACAATACATAATAGCAATGTAGTTCTTGCTGGCGAGCAAGAGATTTTAGAAATTGCTCCAAATGCTATTGTGAAGAGTGAAGAAACTTTAACTAGAGCTACAAGGCTCGACCTTTCTGTTTCCATTAAAATAGATAATTTCAGCATACCATCTATAATTCTCGGTACAGCGGCAGATACTCCGGTTTCCGCACCAACTGATGGAGCTTTAGGGTTGTATGAATCTATAGTGAATGTTCCATGGAATCTTATTGGAAAGAGCCCAAGTCAAGCTCTCGCGGGGTATGCTTCTCCTGGGTTTATCTCAATAGGAGATGATAATAAACTGTTGTTCTTGCAGCTTGCCCTAAGGCCTGTTACAGATTCTCTCGGGGCTGCTCGGACTTTCATTATTGCTGATGAAGATCTAAACCTAGATTTCAATGAGATACCGAAATATGATCGCCTTCATATAACGCGAAGCTGCAGATGCTCTGTAACAGATACTGTTTCTGATTTGGCTGATTTCCGAGATAAGGATTTTCAATCAATTAGAATTACATTTGATGCACCAATTGATATCTCTAATATTTCAGACGAAAATGTTATTTATATTGATAAGCCTTCTGTGTTTAAGGTTACAGATTCAAGAGGCGCTATATATGATGTCTTTGGATTTATTGATGCCGTCGGAAGTGATATAACGACAACCATTCCTGATAGTATCTCTGGTTTTATTCTGAATAAAATTCCTCAAAATCATCAAGAAATTACGGCCAGGGGCTCTGCATTTATCAATGACTATAACCCTCAAGGAAATATGGTCTTATCTTATCAGGTTGCTTCCGTTCTGACTAAGGAGAATACTGCATCAGCAGCGGTTCTCGGATATAAGGAAAAAAGTTTTATCGTAGATTGGAGTTCTGATTACCTAGATGTAAGTATAGTTAGAAATCCGGTAACAAATAGCGTTATAATTACATTGTCTTCGGCACTAACTACTGCCAAGCAGGTTATTACTCTCTTTTACACGGACCTTATTAACTCTGCAGATGAAGATTATATCTTTTCGAGATTTAATCTCTCTTCACTAGTTGATCTGCCGGTAAGTAGCGATGTTAGTCTCTCAGATAAAATCGCTATTGGAACTTTGGATCGCGCATGTGGCTCTGTAATAAACGTAAATAATTTCTCCTATAATCTTTTTAATAGATTTAATCTATCTGATATATACATTGGAAAATTTGCAAAAAATCCCAGTAAACTTCCTTTCGTGGTCAATAAATACGATTCACCAGATACATCCGTTGGCTTCCCGTTTAATTATGACACTTCCGAAGGTGTGTTTATAGGCTTTGATGACCTATGCCTATCCGACTTGTCGGCTGATTCCGGTCAGTGGATTTTTAGGACCAGATCAAGAGAGCAAATATCACTTCCAACTTCAGTAAATGTTATTGGATCAGAATATAGCCTTGAATTCTCTGATATATATGTCAATCATATATTCTCTGGGAGAATCTTGACAGACGGAGAATTTTCCTCTGTTTTAAGATCTTATCGAAAGGCTGATGACTCATGCGCCTCCGGAATAATTTGCTCAGCAAATTATCGATATTGTGGCGATGGACTCATTGAGAGCAGCGGGTGGAGAAGGATAAATGAAACTGATTCTGGCATTATAAATCCTCTACTAGGAGGTTCGGAAAATGATATCGGATTCTGGGATAAATCAGGTAATTTTAATACAGCCATTCCTGGCGGAATATACAGAGCTGGCCCATCAACTTCGGCTATTGATCCAGATAATAGAGATTCAATAAATAGAAACTCATTATTTTCTAGATTACCATGCTCTGAGGGTGATTGGACCGCGACTATTGATTTTAGAGTTTTAGAAACAGATTCTGGAATAATAAGTTCTGACATTGCTAACTTTAACGGAGTTATATCTGGAGGTCTAACGGGAATTTCGCCCCTTCATGTTTTTGATGGAGAGGTAAATATAAAGCTATCACTAGGAGTGTCAAATGCCGGCCAGCCCGTCCTGCTGGTTCTCGATGGCGAGTCTGGAGGCATATTAGACATATTATTCTTTGACTATCGCGATGGAAATTTTAAAGAATTAATCATAAGGAAGCAGGATGGAATAATAACGGTAGAAACTGATACTGAAATTTTAAGCAGCATAGCGTTAAGTGATTTTGAAGAAGCTTCAGCAAATCTATCTTCATTATTGAGTGAGCCGTTTATAGCTGTTCATTTATTCGATGGAGAGCTAATGAGCTCTGCCTCATATCATAATCTTTTTTCTGGCAATCTAATTGATATTTCTTTAATTGAGTACGACGGAAGAGAGGAGGTTGGAAGCGGACTGTTGGAGGCTGATGATATCTTTGTCTCTACAGATTCAAAAATAGAATTTGCGTTCAATACGACTAACAGTGGTGTGGATGGTTACGCAGATGGTTATGCAGATGGTTACGCAGATGGCTATGTTTCTTCGGCAGTTTATGATATTGATGAAATTACATTTACGTCTGATAGGCTGAGATATCTTTTTGATACCGGAGAGAGTGGTAGCAAAAATAGAATATCTATCTTCAAAGACGGGAAGGGATTCTTAAACTTCAGGATACATGATAATTCCATAGAAAGGCACGGAGAAGGAAGAACATATAATATTGCTACAAGCATTAAGCATTTTAAGCCAAATATTGCTCGCCATATTGCTGCCAGCTGGAAGCTGAATACTCTTTATGAAAAAGACGAAATGCATCTATTTATTGATGGGCTAGAGGCCCCAAGTCTTTTTAGATTCGGTGGTCATGTAAAAACCAGGGTAAATGATAAATTTTCAGATGTTAGCAAGGAAATGCTCCAAGGCTTAGTCGAGGATAACATAGTTTATTATGATTCTTATACTGACGGTACAATTTTGGCCGGATCATCTGTCTTTTCTTCGGAAAGTCTTAATTTTAGTGGGAATGCCCTTTTCGGTCGATCAATTATATTTGAGGCCGCAGTCCTAGCGGGAATATATGTTGGCGGAAACTTCTTGATAGGCCCAGTAGTTGGGTCTGGAGTCACAATTCTGGACGCTCAGACGCTAGATCCAGTTATTTTTAATACTTCAGATTCCCAAATAACGTTCACATTAGCTCCAACCGCAGGAATAACAAGCCAAATTCTTACTGATGTAAAAAACGGATCTTATGCTATCTTTAAAACTAACTCTCAAAATGTTTCAGAGGAATTTAGCGGAATAGAATACACAATTGTAAATGATAAAATCGTAGTAACAAATGGAAGCAGAGTTATAAAACCACAATTCAGAGTTAACTTAGATACTAGGCTTATTCAATTTGTCGGAGAGGATAGCGATTGTAATATGGTGGCTAGCGTAGAATTTTCAGATCTAGATATTCATATAAAAACCTTTGGATTATCATTCAGTAAAGTAAAGAAAGATATAGTGCTATCTTCAAGTTCTTATAGCCAAATGAGGGGGCCAGGGTTTGAAAGTATTTTGCTGTCATACGGCGTAGAACCTGTATCACTTTCCGATGTTATGATAACCAAGGTTATTAAGCCGAGATATATTCCAGCGCTTGATTCTATAACTGATATAGGAGATTTTTATCTCGGAACATTTCTAACTAAATTATCTGACCCAACCGGTCAATATAAACTTAGCTCTCAGTCTACACAGGTGGCCAGAGAAAATAGGGGAAGATTATTATCTGTAAACATAGATTCCGATAATATCAGCTTCTGCACGGACATTGTTGATGGATATGTAAGTTCAGACATAAGCAGCGTAACTATATTTGGAGACACAGCTGATGGATCTGATTTTGAAACTTTTCTTATAAGTGGAAATGGAATTATAAATGGAAGTAAAATATTTTATTCTGTAGATTCAGCTAGAGGAAGCCTGATTCTTGCTGATCCAGATTATGAGCCTTGTGTTCTAGAGATCTTAGAGAGTGATCCAATCACAGTTCAGAATAATCAGGGAATTTATGCAGAAATAAACAGATGGATTAGTGGAGCTCTTGCATTCAATATATTTGGATCAGATGATCCATTCGAGTTAAACCCAGGAAGTTATAGGATCGAATATCCTGCATATTTGAATATAAACATTCCACAGGTTGGACAAAGTATTTATCTTGGAACTGATTTGTTTGGTAAGAATCCGTTTAATGGAATTATTGATGAATATAAAATTGTCACAGAAATGTCTAGTGATACTAGGCCAACTGAATCTTTAACCAGTGGAACAAGAAGCATAACTGAGGAATACTTAGATCCTAATCCAAGTTGTCCAGATGATCAAACACTTTTACTAGTTCACTTTGATGATCCGATAAAGTTGCAGTCAAGAAAGCTCAGACAGAAAGAGTTTCTAAATACAGATAGAAATTATAAATTTAAATTAGACTTAGAAGATCGAGAAGCGCTTCTTCTTGCTGTAAATGACAGAGAATTGTTTGAATCAAAAATGATTAGAATGGGGTTCTCTGTGGATCAGGCTACAAGAACTTTCTTTGAGTGCCACAAAGCCCAGGGAGGTCCTGTCTTTAATGAGGCGAAACTATTAAGATCTGATAAAATGCTTATAAGCTCTAACAGCGTCAATGACAACTTTGGGCAATCAGCTAAATTCTTCAACACTACCCCTCTTGTAATTCAAAATGATCTTTCTTATTTTAGAAAAGAGGGCGGAAGTATAGAGTTCTGGATATCTCCCTTAATTGATACCATACGAGATCCAGATGAAAGATCATTTGTAGAAATAAGTTCCGCCACAAGGAAGCGTATAAAATCAGATTCATCAACAGAGCTTTCGCTGCCGTCGTCTGCCAGAAAGATCATTAGCATTAAGCTTCTTGAGAATAAGAAAGAATTTTCTGAGTTTTATTCTCGGTCTGAAATTGATGAAATCTTATTTGATGAAATTTATAGAAGCGAAATTACAGGCAAATTAGCCGGAGGAACTGGTGTACAGAAAGATTTTTCTCTCGGAGCTAAGCTCGGTGCGGACGGAAGAAGCATAAGCTTAAGGGAAGCCCTCCCTGGATCAAATGTAGATGTCGTCGTAACTTATAGCCCATTAGACCTTGGTAATAACGTAATTTCCATATTTAAGGGAGATCGCGATCGGCTTATATTCGGTATATTCGGTCCCGATAATGAGCATATGATTGGGGCCGAGATAGACTGGAAGAGAAATTCTTGGCACAGAGTTAGATGTGACTATAGAGCTAACTCAAATAATGATATGATGAGGTTGCTTGTAGACGGAATAGAAGTAGCTGGATTATTTTATGGAGAAAATGGAAAAACACTCGGGCTTACTAGTGTGGGCGAAGATCCCGGTGGTGAAGGCCCCGGTGGTGAAACGCTAAGCTCAGGAGAACAAAACTCTGAATTTAGAGCAAGAAATATAAGACTTTTAGATGACTTTAGTACAATTACTATTGGAGGCTCCTCAATAATTCAACAAACAGCTCTATCTAGAATGGATAATATTAGATTCAGCAGAACGGCAAGAGAAGACGTAAAGGATCCAAGTGGATTAAGTATTGATTTAGACTATTCATCAAATCTTCAAACTGTGTTGCCAGTAATCCAAGATAACATCACAACTCTATTGCTTGATTTTAGTTCAGATGAAGCCGAAGCGAAATATGCGTCAATAGTTGATCAATCAAGTGGAATCTTTAATTTTGATATCGACGTTATTGATAGCTTTGGTAAGATAACCGAAGATGATGTTGAGGATCTTATAATAAAGCTCGTAAATATACTAAAGCCTTCTCATACGAACGCCCTAGTCCGGTTCCCAAGGGAATCTTGTTGATAAGCTCTATTAATAATGAAGAATCTATCGAAGCATGTTTGCTAGGAGAATTTGATGTCAAAAGCTAATAGATTAGTCCTCCCAAGAATTAATTTTTTTGATGGCCAGAGGGTTACTGAATCAGATCTTGATTCAGAGCAAATCCACAATAGAAGCCTTGTGTCTGATCCGACATTGGACTTTCATGGCAATGGAGCAGTTAGAGATAGACTTTTCCAGAGCAGAGTCTTGCTAGATACTGCTGGTCCTGGGAAATATGCAGATAATCTTTCAGAATTAACTATTGATTCCGGAAGTTATGATGGAAAGGCTATATACACAGACCTACAACCTGGGGATGCCGAGTTTGGAAACAGACTTGAGGTTGAGGCGTCGGGCCTAAATATTGGTGGCAGAGTTAAGGCTAAAGTTTTAATTATCGGAACTACATATGTTTCTACTAGCTCATCTGGAGAGTTAGTATCAGAGATTATAGAATTTGAAAAAAATTCAACTAAATTAACTAAATATTTTTACAAAAAAGTAATAAGTGTATTTTTCAATAATTTCTCAGGAGGAACCGGAAAGACACAATATGCTGCAAGCAAAACTAGCGTAAATACGCTGGGCAGTGCTGGTCACATAGTTATAAGGGAGGCTGAGCCTCTTAAGGTTTTCCAAAGAACAGAAACTTCACTTCAGGATGAGTCTCCGAACCATGGGCTAAATACATTTATTACGTCTAGTACAAGCTTAACTATAGAAGATGAAATTACGACTGGCCTCGGCTCTTTATATAACTTTAATGATCTTTATTTTGAGTTATTTGCAGCTGATTTGCTGCTTTTTTCAAAAAATGCAAGCCAGATAGCCTCTTATGGCCAGAAGTTTTTAGCTAAATCTAATAATATTCAAAAAATTGACTTAATATTTCAGATGATAGCAGATGAGTCAGCAGGCTCTGGGCATGAATATGATTTCTCTGGAGATATAGTCGTATCTCTACATGAGCTTCAGGTCGATACAGATTGTATCTCGGATCCAAATCCTGATGATATGATTGATTTTAGCCCTCACCCAAGTCCAATTATTGAAGTATCCTATTCGCAAGAAGACCTTGCTGCATTGGGTATAGAATTATCTGCAATTCCACAAGTTGTAAGCATTGATTTATCAAGTACATTGGTTGCAGACCCTAATATCGATCCATCAATTGAGGTTGGTAAATTTTATTGTATTTTAGTTAGCCGCAGAGGCAGCAATACGACAGGAACTATAGCAATGCAGCTGGGCTGGAATAAGCCAGCCAGAAAGGATGACCTCGGCTTAGACTTGAATCCAGAAGAAGATTTCGGCAAGCAAACTCAGAGATTTACCAAATTTGATCCAACTAATTTGGTCTTTATAGACGATGAAGATCAGTCGTTATGGTTTGTTGTACATTCTGATTGTGTGGAAATTACAGATGGCTCAGCGTATTCAACTGACGGATTCCCAATTTCAATTGGAAAGACAGAAGAATTTGTCGGCGGTACTAAGATTCCATTCTTTTTAAAGGATATATCACTTAAGACTGTTGGAGAGGGTCTGCATAATTATTTAGCACTTGGCAGAAAGGATAATTTTGTTAGCCCAGGTACTCATCCTAGAACTGGAAACTTTGTTTATACAAGAATTGAAGATGCCCCGTCTCCTCTGATGCTTGTTAGTGCTGATCTTGCTAATATTGACTCAGATAATCCTCCATTATTACTAGCAAGAATAACAGACAGAAATGTTCGAGGCGCTCAGGTAATTACAGGAACATTCGATAAGGCGGGACTGCTTGATAGAGATTATGTAACATTTATCGCTCCAAGCACAGAGCTGCTTACATCAAATTTAGTAAATAGAATTTTTACTCCAGATACAGATTGTGATTGTAATGCTAGATACAGAATTATTGGAGCTACCTGCGAAAAGGTTTATTCAGGTGACTTCAATAATGACAAACAGATAACAAATGCAGATCTTTTGAGTCTTGTAAATATTGTAGGAAATACCCTTATAACAGAAACAACTCAGAGAAAGATTCAGGGCGGTGAGCTCGATGTATTAGATTTTGTTAAGGCAGATCTAAATGAAGACGGAACAATTGATGGCTCAGATATAGAAATAATTGAAGATGCAATTGATGGCTATGCAAACTTCACTGCAGATGTATCTTTTAATGTTTTAACATTAAAATTGGAAAATATTCTTGAAGAAGATGATTTTCCAGAACTATTTGACTCTGAGCTCTCTCCTTTGGGATCTCTATCTGGAGAGACTACAGCTGCATCAGACGATATTAGCTTCATAACAGATACAGAAAATGAAGCTCTAGCCATACGAATTGGTGATATTATCTCCATCTTTCCTGGAGCTACAGATTCTGGAACATATATAATTTCCGGAAAGACAGTTGGAATAACCGGTACAGATGTTAGTGTTTCTGTCACCGACCAACTCGGAGGGTCAGTTGTTTTTTCTGGATCTACCGGATTTGACGTAAATATAACAAGCGGAACAACAACAAACTTATTTGCTGATAATTTAAATCTGCTAAATATACCGTTTGTGGCCCAAAATTGGCAAATAGCATATGTTGGTGCCGCCCATGATGAAGACTTTATAGACGTATGTGACCTAAGAAGGTTTATAGAAACAAGTTTCATCGAACTAGAGGCTAAGACCTGTATTTGTGCTACCGATGTATGTAGCCAGACTGAAGCTTGCGGCCCAATATACAAAAATCAGAAGGTAATATCTAATGATCTATTTATTCCAGATGGAGAGATCTACTCAGAGCCGGGAATTCCATATCATGGAGATATAGAATTTGCAAACATAATTATGCCGCTTCCTCCTGGGACAATAACCGATTGTCAGGTCAATCTTTATACCAGCTTTATAAAGGCTGTAAACGGCACATGCAAAACCGCAGCAGGCTATCCTGCTATGAAGTTCTCTGACGGAACCTATGTTGGCTGTGAGGACTCTGGGGCAGAAACCGATATAACAAAAGGTCGTGTTAAAATCTCACAGGCAATTGCCAGCTTATACGTTGACGCCTTAGTCGATGGATATGCAGTCGATGGATATGCCGACGCAACAGAGACAAATGATGCCACAGAAATCATCACAGAGATGTTTTCAAATTATACTTATCCCACTGCAAGTGGATTCTCAGATTGGGTCACAGTAGATCCGTCTGCTGGCACCTATTTCACGATAAGCACACCAGCTGCACTGAATTCTCCAGCTACATTTATTCTGGAAACAATCGTGGCAAGCGAAAGAATTGGATTAATCCAGTATCCCGCTGCAATTGATCCCATATCTGATGACTTTGCCATTGATTTTACGATGTCGAGATCAATATGGGCCGGTGCAAGTTTAACTTCCGGAAAGGTATCATTCTATTCTGAGTTAATTATAACAAACTTAGACGGAACCGAAACAACCCTTCGGGTGGGCTGGAGGCAGACCGCAGCAGGAGCCTTGCAGCTTTATTACAGCGGATCCATACAGAATATAGCTACATCAACAATACTTAATGACTTTGATTATTCAATTACGGCCCCCGATGACCTCAATGATGAAATAAAGTTCAGATTAAGGAGAACAGGCGAGGCCGTATTCGCGATGTATTTTGATGATACATTGATTGATATGACAACAAACAGGACCGGCCAGTTCATCAAGATCGGATCAAATATCCCATTCCAGCCTGGATCTGGCGATGCAGAAATGACATTTAATATGTCTCAAGAATCAACTCCAAATGCCGGAGTGATATTTGCTGCCAAGGTTCATGACGTTGATATAAAGCATACACTAACATCTGATGATGATGATACTTCAATTGTAATATCAAGAAATGCCCTGGGAGATGTAGAGCGAGCAACAGCAACTTTCCTTACTCAGCTAACGCAGAGAACAAATATTGTTTCCGCAACCTTAGATATGACGCTTGCTAGCGCCACCACCTCTACTGATTCTTTCAATATAATTCCTTACAATATATTAAATGCTGACAACTTAGGCCCGATTATAGATTATCCACTAGAGAGTAATGCCTCTCTTTATGAGTCATTTGTGCCAGGAACACTAGGCGCAGGAGAAGTTATCTCTGTAGATGTAACTACAATGATAATGGCATTCTTGATTGAAGCCGGACATCTACCGGGATATACTAAGGCACTACTCATTGAGCCAAGCTCTTCGGCTACAACTTCGCTGACTATAACATCTGATATAAATCTAGTTATAGGGTATGAGGATGTTACAACTGGCGTTGTATTCCAAATCGGAGCGAGCATTGACCCTTTGACCGGCATCATGTCTATGAAGACAAAGAATATTTTATATGACGCTTTAGATGAAGCAAGCCGAACAACCTTGGGATTCGGAGTTTATCTCAAGAAGTCTGGCTTTATTAATGCGGATGTGAAGATCGGCATTAAGGATCTTAGTAGAATCGGAATTGGGGTGTGTCAGGATACCACTGTATTCGATGAAGACGAGCTTTGCTTCTTTATCGCTGGAGCAACAGGTGGGGCAAATGGCACAAACGGGGCAGCAGTTGGCACCTATGTCCAAGGTCCTTTTCCTTGCAGTCTATTTCTGCCGTGAAAGTGACAGGGGAATATTAATTTTTTGGGTATAATGTTTTTATGAAAACATGCCCAAAATGCCTACTAAAAAAAGAAGACGATAATTTCGGAAAAAGCTCTAAACATAAAAGCGGTTATCAAGCGGTATGTAAGCTTTGCTTGAATAAACGAACTGCATTAAGCTATCAAAAGCACAAAGAAAAAAGGAAGGCTAAGGTTAGGGAATATTATCGAAAAAATATTAAAGAAAGAAGCGAATATAGCGCAAAAAGATACGCCAAGCTAAAAGAAGCTGGCGAGCGTGGCGAATACATAGATATTGAAAGTAAAGAATGCCATAAATGCAAAGATACAAAAAACATAGGGTTTTTCGGAAAAAGAACTGCTTCAAAAGATGGCCATGATAATATATGCTCTGAGTGCCGAAAGGCCCGAGATAAAGCCTTTTACTACGCAAATCACGAAAAGAGCAAAGCAAAATCGCTAAGATATCAAAGAGAAAATAGGGGTAAAGCCTATATTTCAAAAAAGAAATTCAGAGACGCTAATGATGTTTCTGGCTGGGACCTTTATAAGTGGGCCAATGCCGTTAAGGCCCGAGACAACAATGAATGCCAATCTTGCGGTTCCGTCGAAGATCTTGAGGCTCACCATCTTAAGCCAAAAGCAAAGTTTCCGGAGCTAATACTCGATATGGAAAACGAAATCACATATTGCCAAGATTGTCATGGCGGCGCTCATCGTGGGTCCGAATGTAATATCTAAAGGCTATTAAGATTTTCTAATAATATTAGAACCATATGTCAAGGACAAGCTGTGATTAAAAAAACTTATTTTACGAAGAAAAGCAGGCACCAGAATAGACTCGGCAAAAGAGCTATTCACATTATTCTGTTAATATTCCGGATAAGAATAGCATGAATCGATTCAACCAATTAAACTTCTTTCATTCAGAAAGCTTCCTCAAAGAGGCGGCAAGAATTAGCGCGGAAAAACAGGAAAATAGAGA
>Ga0208299_1000278_pt1 | contig 49186 bp, 87 predicted proteins | sample 15_taG_FD_184089 | JGI IMG/M metagenome (GOLD analysis project Ga0208299, IMG submission 184089) | Marine viral communities from the Subarctic Pacific Ocean - 15_ETSP_OMZ_AT15312 metaG (SPAdes) (version 2) | ecosystem: Environmental > Aquatic > Marine > Oceanic | place: Pacific Ocean | collected... | reverse complement strand
CTACAACCCTATTCCATTTATTTTTAAACAATACTATTTCACCAACAAACTTTTTTATATCACGTATGTTGTGGACGTAGGAAACTTTTACTTTTTCGCCTACCTCGAAGCCCTGCGTTTTACTCACCTTGCACATCCTTTGCATCAACCGCAAGCCCTGCGTCAAATTTAGTAAACAGTTGGTTGCTACTTTGTTGCTGAACCATACTAAAAAATATTTTTTTATTGTGCAGAAAACCACCAGAAGCGGTAATAAAACAGTCAAAGCTAACGTTATTGTTATTGCATTTTACTATATGATTCTTTATTAAACCCCACACAAAAGCAGAAATTATATTGTGATTTTTCAACACATCATTAGGGCTAGAAAAGTCAACGCCCAAACGGTCACATCTATTATTAATTAATGAATATATCCCGAAAGATGAATAGATATCATTAACATCCTCATTAACCATCATTAGGTTAAATAGGGCGGTGAGTTTAGTGTTACCGATACCGCCATTACCACCCGTGCAGTCCTCTAATAAGCCAACCACATCTTCGTACTTGAAATTTGGAAACAACTTAAGTATCATTTTTAAACCAAAATTAGTAGCTCCAGAAAAATAGAAATCACTTCCTTCCCTTTTCAAGTCTACAAATGCTAGGAATTCAAGGATATTTTCTATGTGTATTGTAGGGTTTCTGTCTATTAACTCTTTAAAGCTATATTTAAATCTGACTTTATTTGTAAAATAAGCTGCTATTAATTCGTTCTGTCTTCGACTATTTAAATACATCATCACTCCACCTCCTTTGCATTTAACTCGTTAAGATCAACCGCAAGCCCTGCGTCAATGTAGCCTCTTTGGTCTATGCCTATTCTGTCACGGTAGTCTACAATTGAAGCTATTTGCTTAACCTGTTCGCCCCGTATTTTCTGTCCATCATTAGTACTTACAGCTAAACTTATTAGTTCATCACCAATCGCTCTAATCATGTCTTCACTGACACATTCATCCTCAGTCATATCCTCTATACGTCTTAGGACTTTAAGTATTGAGTTTTCTGCAATATCAATCCATTCATAATACCTACGCTTAACATCCATAAAACCCTCATAGTAAACTTGAATTGATGTTTCCGTAATCTGGGAAATGCAAACCGTTGAACAGTTACACTGCACACTCTCTCCTACCCTAAAATCCCTAACCGTTAACTCCTTCATTTATCCCTCCGTATTAAATAATAGTTTGAAATTTTCGTGAAGTGCAATCCTTAATTGCAAATTAGTCCTTCTATCATAGGGGTATGTAAAAGGACTTTCTAGTTTAATCAAAATATCTACGCAATCATATATTACAGAATCAATATTTAACATATTCATTTATCCCTCCATCTCTAATAAATACTCACCAGCCTTTCTACCTATAGCGTCAGGATCACCTCGGTTCTCCCTGATAATATCAACCATATCATCACCCAATCCTTTGTTTAACCTATGCCTCCACCTGAACCCTACAGCTTCCATAATCTCAAGCTTTCTAGCTAGGTAGGCATCCTCTTTTATAGTCTTGTTGATCTCACCTGCTAATTTAGCACGAAGCTTCTCTATCATAGCATAGGCATTCCACTTCTCTTCTTGCTGGTGCTTATCCATCATCATCATATATTGATCTGCTTTAGCTACAATGGTTTCAAATTGTTCACTATTCATGTGACAGTAGTTTTTCAAAGTTTTTCCAGCCGTAATCCTTCAGTAATGCTTTATATAAACCCTCTGTTATTTCTGTCCACTCATTTATGTTTCCGAAGTTGGTGTCTGCCTTCTCTACCATCCAATAATACTTTCTCTCGTAGTTCAGTATGCTCAACTCTATACAGTTAATAGTGTTAAATCTCATTCCATCTTCAATTCTCAAACTAAGAACCTGTAAGTCTTCATTCTGTTTACTCATAATTACTCCTTATGTTTTGTGTATAAATTTACTACAATCTGGATCGAAAAGAAGGCTAGTAATGCCCTTTCCACTACCAAACTTATTTTTATCTAAATCAGCTATCACAGTCATATTAGTTCTACTATTAAGTGCATCCTCATCCTCTGCTGATAGGCAGATAACTGAGTCAGCAACATACTCCCACTTAGAAGATCCTTTGATATCAGATTTCTTAGGTCTGGATTTATCATTACGTTTTCTAAGTTCATTGCTAATGATAATAGGTATCGCTTGCAATCCAGTTGCAGTAGGTTTCCAAGCTCTTTTAAAAAGCATAGCTAACTTATTGTACCGCTCCTCACCTTGTCCTTCCATGTGAAGGTTTGTGCAACCATCAACCATTATAACTAAATCTTTATCTTTAAATTCTTTTCTAGTCCTCATCATGTGTTGATTTAATTGATTAGCATTTTCAAAAACAGATGAGTCAATAACTGAAAACCTTCTATTTACAGACCACCCAATAATGTCATTATATGCATCATCAACTTTAACCCTGTCTTCGTCCGACCTTTTTCTATCAACTTTATTCTGAGATACATTGGATATGCATGCTAACATATTGTTAGTTATCTTACCTTTCTCATCATCAACTGTGTAAAACACAACGTGAACATCTTTGTTACTCTCAAGCAGATCCCATGCCATTGAAACCATAAGTGAAGTTTTACCAACATTAGGATCAGCAGCAATGATGTGCAGTCCAGCTCTAATGCCATCTATCTTGTTCTGTAGTTGCCAGTAGTGGTCTAACCTGTAACCTTTAATTCCACCTTCATACACAAGATCCTTTTCAGAATGATACTTCTTGTTAATGAATTCCAAGTAGTGTTCATCTTGCTCACCAAACAATTCAAGGTGTTCATCCTTGATTCTGTCTAACTCTAACTGAGCGTTAAAAATAAAGGCATCTATATCTTTGTATTGGAATTCAGTAAAACGATCATGCAGGGCATTTACGGAAGCCTCAAGGGCTTTTTCCTTGTCATGGTTCGAGTCCATTGCAATGAGAGATGAGTATTGCATTGCTACTTCTTCGGGAACTACTTTTTTTATGTGATCAAATAGAAATGTTTCCACAATGGTTGAATCATGTTTCATGCTTCCCCCTTTAGACTTTGGAAATCTGTAGTTCGTTGTATCAGAATGGATGCCATGCTTGGGTGTATCATTTCTCTTTCTGATAAAGAAATTAGAAAGCCTTTAGCTTCTCTCTTGGTTGTTATAGACCCTGACTTTATTTCAGCTACAACTTTATCACATATAGACGAAGCTATTTTTTCCATATCATCTGGATCTATGCTGTCTTTTATTTCAGCTTTGATATATGCAACAATCTTTGGCAGGCGAGGCATTCTATCCTCGTGATACTTGATGCACTTATTAAGTCCTTTTAAGATGTGGTGTTCTTTAAACATCCCAATCGATTCATCCCACTCATCAAGAACCAAGTCAATTCCATTATCAATGAACTCTTTTGGAAATGGATGATAGCCGTAGCGGATATAAAGCTTTGTGAATATTTTTTTGTAAAAATCTTTTGAGTGTTTCAATTCTCCCTCCATTAAAAGTTGTATACATCTGTTTGTTCCTGAGATGGTGCATCTAGCCCTTCCCACACTCTATCCCTGAGATATCTCTCAGCTTGCTTCATGTATTTCAGCTCACTCATTGTTTTTGAGTATGGTTTTATTCCATTAAGAGCATTGATTTTATCTTCATCACTTAACTTTCTGTAAAAAACATAAGCATCTTTCTTAACACCTTTCGATGGTCTCAGATATGCTTTCCAGAAAGATTCAAATTCATCAGAGTATATATTCTTTTTTTCTTTCTCTTTTTCTGTATCTTTATCTATCTCTGTATATGTATCTGTTTCTGTTTCTGTATGGCAGCTTTTTGCTACCCCATTTGGTAAGCATTTGCTTAGCTTTTGCTTAGCTTTTGCTAGACCACCTAACCTTCCGTTTTCACTAAGCTTCTTAGATTTCTTCTTTTGTGTCTTTAAAATAACATCACCAATCTCTTCAATTTCCGGTAAAAGTTCGTTAATTATTTGTTCATCATTTTTATCACAAACATCACACCTTTTATACAGCCTTTTTTCAGGTGGAAAAACACCATCGGAAGCAATGTAAGTTGCAAGTAATGTGATCCAAAAACCACGTTCTTTTGCTGTTAATTCTGACATTATTCCAAGATACTGATTGCAGTAAAAAGGAAAATGAATTAGTTTTTCCTTGTTTGTTTTAGTCATTGTTTAACTCCTGAATGTCATGTGATTTTTGTAGTTGATTGAACATGCTGTCCTCCTCTTCTAAGACAATAAATTAATTACTGTCTTAGTCTTGCGCAAGAGAAAGACAGCATTCGTTACCCATACGATACCAGAACTAATCAGTCCTGTCAATGGATTTTTTACACACCACCGAATATAAGCCAGAGCATACATACTCCAGCAACAAACAATGGCTTGCCTGACATCGAGCCAAAAAGCTCAAGTTGATCGCCTAGATCTTTGTAATCATAGTCACGATTAATGATGGCGATACTTACAAGTGTTAGAAGCGAGCAAGCAGATAATGTGTACACTGCAAGTGCGTTTAAAAACATCATTTAACACCTCCCTATTAGTTTCTTCATACCCGCACCCCGATTATTTTTGATCCGTTAATAGGTTCTATTAGTTCCCAGTGTTCAAACCAATATTTTGAGCTTTCAGGGAAATAAACATTGCTTATAGTTTCATAATTATCCAAATTTTTCATTTTAGCCATCTTCCCAAAGAAAAACTTAAACTCTTCCCAATTCTCGCAAGCTCTATATTCAGTCTCTTTAATAGTGTACTTCTCCTTGTCTGAATCAAGGATTAATTCGCAATTGTGATACTTAAAACCATCTAAAGCCTCAAAGGGATGGATTAAATTTTTACCATAAAAACAACGTAAATTACCAGCTATTTTGTCATCATAATTCTTAAAAAGCCAAAAATAACACGGTGCTCTATCCTCTGCAACCTTTTCCCAGTCAATCATTTTCTCCTCCTAACTATCCAAATCCTCTAATTCCCTATCAGCCTCAAACAGTTCCTGTTCAAGCTTTAACTTGTAATCCTCATCCTTTGTTTCATCGATCTTCTTTTTCAAAGCCTTAATCCTATCATGTAGTTTCAGGTGTTGTAGTGCCACGTATGGAGTCATTTACTACCTCCATCTAGCCAGATATTTTTAAATAGATAGCTTCCATGCTTTGTATGCAATTCATAATCATACATATGACTATCTGGATCTAACACCTTTGTGGCACTGTATCTTTGCCCACACATGCGAAACATGTAATTAGTGAAGTATACCCCTGCTTCGTTGTAATAATCACCACATGAAACTCTATAGTACTTTCTGCTCTTTAGATGAGCTTCAATTTCCTTTTTAGTTTTCACCATCTTTTCCATTTTCAACTCCTAAAATAATATTGGTCGTTTGTTGTGTTTGTGGCGCACTATGTTTTCGTCTTCGCAACCGTCGTGTGCAAAACAATGTTTAAAGTTGTATATGTCATGGTCGTCAGTTGGGGTTATTCTCATTAAACAGAAGTTTTCAAGCCAATATCCCCCATCTCTCCACTTAACAACTGAATCATCAACCTTCATGCCGTTCTCTCTCCATAGTTCGTAACGTGAAATGTAAGGCACATTATTTAATATGGCACATTTCCCTGCACTATTTATGAACCCTATCGGTCCATCTCCGACCATTATGTATAGGTTTTTGCAGCTGACCTGTAGCCTCATAGTGTATTTATTATTCATGCTCTCAAGCTCCGATTTCGCCTCTGACAAGCTTTTTTCTAAGTCTTCGATTACTTTACTGAGTTTATCTTTTTCGTTCATTGTGTGTCCTCCATGTTGTTTTAAGTATTCTTTTGCAAGTGATATTTTCATACTACATGTAAAGCAAAAATATTTACCATAGTAAAATGGGCAGGTATTGCACTTAATATTATCGCAGTTGCCTTGTTTGACTATTTTTTCACATATTTTTATGTATTTGTCCTTCAAAATAATCCTCCTTGTTTAATATCCTTTTCTACCCTCGGCACCTCCCCATAGGCACCTGTGTAAACCTTTGTAGTCCTTGCAAGCCTTCCCTGCCACCATGAATATAGTGGATTGTCTTTTGGAACAACTTGCAAGGCATCCCTAGCTTTTTCTATCAACTTTAGTAGTTCTTCTTTTTCCTGAATGATTCTATCTTTTTCCTCATTACTTCTTTCTGTGTCTCTATGTTGATACATGCTCCCCCCACTGCAAACTGACATGTTCCCAAATCTGTAGGTATACCCCAACTACAACTTTCACCTGAAATATCCGAACAATGAAAACCAAGTATCGTTGCTCTGGCTACTTTACTCATATTCCCCCTCCGACATCAACTGCCTTGTGTTTTAACAACTGGACTAATTCATCTCTAAGCTGTTCGATTTCCTGCTGCATTTCATCAACATGTTCATATAGCTTAGTAATCGTATGGTCATCCAATGCTTTTAATTTATTTGCAAGATCTGCAAGTCTTTCAAAGTTGTCATCCATTCGACTTCTGCATAATCTTTCTGGGTCGCTCCATGTATATTTCATAACTCATCCTCCTCTTCAAATTCGTAAAAAGATCTCATTATACTTTCACAATCCTTTCTTTCTCTGGCTGACTCATTTAGTTTCTTCAACAGATTGTTTAAAACCCTGATTCTCCCTTTGCTCCAGTAGGCATTTCTTTCATTAAAAAGCAAGAAAAGACCTTGATATACTATGTTCAGCTCTCTATCTGTTAAATCTATAGGAATCCTGCTCATAACTTCTTCTCCTTTATATAGTCAACAAAAGTGTTCCCTCTTTTCAACACATAATAACGATTGCAAAGATATATCCTAAATGATGTGTTAACTGGAATCTTTGAAGCAAGTAAAAGGAGCTGATCTTCATCAACCCCCTTACTGCAATTAATCGTTATTGTGAAAGCTAAGATTAGAAGGTTACTACTCCCAAGGAAGATCTTCAACATCTTTATCACCTTTAGCCTCATTATAAGCTGCTTCAAGTCCTTTATTCATTGCATCGTTGTTGTCTGCTGACACCCTCCATGCGATATTGGAACCAAAACATCTACCTTCCCATAATCGACCTGAGAGCGTGAATTCAACTACAACAGCGTCACCAAGTTTTAAATCCTTTGGAAAGTATTCAAGCCCTTTCTCAGTAACAATCTGGAAAGGAATAACATCAGGATAATCTGTGTTTTCGTTTTTAATTATCCAGAATTCATGTTTATTTTTAAGTGGTGTTCCATCCCTTTTAAGGATTGGTGCTGGCATTTTCTTTAGTTTTCCTGTTTCTGTGTTTTTTGCATTCATGGTTATTCTCCTTTTTTGTCTAAGTATTTATCTATGGCTTCAATTACCTTCGGAAGTAGCTCTACGCTTTTATCAACCGTTTTTATAATTTCCTTGTTATTGGTTATACTCTCTCCAGCTATCATGGTGAGTGCTGTTTTTGTGTTTGGCGTAAGCACTAGCATGATTACAAAAACAATCCAAGCAACAGTTAGTTTAATAGCTGGTTTTTCCAATGATTTAATGTCATCAGCGTAGCGCATTCCCCATAAAGCACCCAGAGGCAAAAGTAGAACAGCTATGAATATCTTATAAAAAATGACAATATCATCCAGTTTTAGTATTAAAAATATTTCAAACATACTCATAATTATTCTCCTTTAAATTTAGTCATTCTAGCATTCCATTCTGCTACATCTTCAAAGATTTTCCCTTGAAAAGCACAGTCTGAAGTAAGGCATTGTGTTGATTCATCGATAATTGGATATTCTCCGCAGTCCTTACAAGCTACTGGTAGCTCTGGCAATTCCTTGTACAATGCACCAATTTCACCGTTGTGGTTTTTCTGAAAGTACACAAGAATGTCTCTACCAAATTCAGTATAGAGATAATCCCTTAATGTGTCCATGCTGTTATTAGTTAGCCACACAACCAGCTTTTGTGTTTTCGGTATGAATTGTTCGATCAATTCCTGCTCTCTAACATTGTGCTTTCTTAGTCCTGCGATTAACTCCTTTGCTCTGTCTACGTACTTTTTTTCAAGATTAATTCTCATTCTTTTTCTCCTTTAAATTCCGTTGAGTAACCGTTAAGTATCTCGTACTTAGTATTCAATATAAAAGCTTTAAGTTCTTTTACACTCATTGCTTCATCAGTCATTCTATCTTTAAGGATTGCATCCAAATAAAGAGTTAAGGCTTGCTCTACCTTTCCAGTATAGCCAACTGTTTGCTGGAGCTCTTCTTGCTTACCATCTTTATTTTCTTTGAATCCAAGATGTTTGAAGAGTTTATATCCACTTCCTGAAACATCTATTCGATAATTATTTTTTAGTATTATCATCCTTTTTCTCCTTTAGTTTTTCATTTCGATATCTCGCAATATCCAACCAATTTACCTTACCTGCATAATTACCCATCCTAGGGCGCAAAAGCTCTATCTTAAGCAACACCATTGATAAAACATTTTCAGCCTCTACGTGTCCTCTCAGGAGTAATAATCTGCATTGTTCTTCTATTTCCTTTAGTTCATTTAACTTATTGTTAGGAATTCTCCTTTTCAGCTTCCCTTTCAAGTGCCTCTTGAATATGCATTTCCTTCACCCAAGCGTCATATCCAAGCTCAATCAGCATCTTTGCTACCTCTGTGATCTTCCAGCCTCTATCTCTGATAAGCTTTTGATAGATCAATGGGAACTGCTTTTTAGTAAACATCGTTGAGAATTTTCGCATCTTACTGGGGTAATAGTCAGCACCACCCATTTTATATTTATCTATTTCCATCGTTCTTCTCCTTTGAAATCGTTACTTTTACGTCATCTTTAATGAATGTTGTGTAGGTGTTTTCTTCACCTTCCCAATCATCGGTTGCACAAAATCCAGATAAAAAGATATCTCTAGCTTCACCAGTATCTTTTGCTCTACCCATTACTTTTATGGAGTTGTCTCTCAGGCTTATATCAAAGCTGAAAAACCCCATTTCTTTTAGTGTTTTAAAGTCAGCTTCTTTTGCTGCTTTTATTATGTCATCTAGTTTCATTTCAACACTCCTTTTGCTTTGAATAATTCATCAAGTGAAAGATCATGTAATTTTCTTCCGTTTAAATAATCCGTAAAAGAAGCCTGTTTCTCTTCGGATGCTTCTGGATATAAACACCGTATTTCTTTACCTATTTGAGTTTTTGCCTGCTCTTCAGTTGTCACGTCCTCACCTTTGCTGTCTGGATCAATCTCATTTTTATCGTTGACAAAAAACTGCTTAAATTGAAACCTTTTCACGCATTCAGTTATAGCTTGCCCCATGCTTTTCCCGCTTGTGTCCTGATCGGCACCAGTAAATTGTTGATTGATTGAAAACCCTGTTTCTATGTCGATTATTTGAAAATTCATAGTAACAATTGTTCTAACATTTTGAGTTCCGCTTTTTGTTGGAAAAGATTTTTCTTCGTATGATTTTACAGTAGGTAATATAATTAAGTTATGTTCTATAAGTTTTTTTCTTAAAATTGCAGTCATTTGTTGATGGCTAACGAATTTAAAGTTTTGGTGTTTATTGTGTCCATCGCTTTCCACATTGCCTATTTCCGATGTTATTTGTAGTAGCTTACTAGCTAATTGACATAGTTCTTTACTCATTTTGTACCCCTTGTTATCTTCTTTGTTGTTATTTCATGCGTATCGTGAGCAACTGTATAGATGGTTGTTTGTTGGTCACTTTCCATTTTTTCCATTGGATGATTGATTTTCACCTCACCCGCTTCTAGCATTTGCTGTTGCACCATAATGACTGCAAGCACGGCAAAATGGCATACCTCACACCAGCAACCTTTTGTTATGATCTTACCGCAATTTATGCATAAACGTGTCATTTTCACCCTCCTTTTATAGTATAATAGCCATCGATAAGGCGACTACGATAATAAATGATATTAGAGTTGTTATTTTAGTTGTCATTTTCGCTTTCTCTATTTCAGATTGCAGGTCATCACTTAATAGAGCTGTATCGGTGCGTATATTGTCAATCGTAGTTTCAAACAGCTTTTCAAGTTTATCGTATGATTCGCACTTGTTCAGCATATCCACACAAAAAAGCTCAAACTCTCCATCATGGTACGTGTTTTTGTAGTTCCTGTTATCAATTTGAAACGGCTTACTTTTATGTAGTCCGCTTTCCTGTAATTTATCCATGAATATTGAACCTGCTTTTGCTTCATTAATTCTCATTTGTCACCTCTTTTATGACGTTTAAAAGTCCTTCACTTATTTTGTGCTTATCTGGTAAGTTTTTGCTAGATCTTGTTTCTACTGGCATAAACGGAGCTATTTCTGGATTGTGTTTGAGCAACTTTGCTATAGTGGTGAATCCCCGTAATTCACAATAGACATTTTCCTTTAGAGCTTCAAACGATATATATGTGTTTGTAAATGTGTCGCATAACTTAATTAGCGGGTCTTTTTGTGAGCTAATAAGGTCAATATACAATCTGTCATCCCATTTATCTGATGGTAACAGTAGACCCAAATCAGATATGTCTATTTTTTTAAACCAGTTTCTAACATTGCCTTTAAATACAATACTTTGGTACGTTTTAACATATCCCTTTAAGTGTTCGGGAATATCATCACGCATTAACTTTCCTTTACTTACTTCCTGTTTGGCTAAAATAACTATCTGTTTTCGTAGCTTTTGCAGTTTTTCATCAAATTTAGCCTCTGCAATTCTAATTGATACTTCATTCGCGATCTTTTTTGTCATTCTCATTGTCATTCTCCATTAAAAATTATATTTCCATTTATTACCAAGCACTTTCGCTTTTCCATGTAGGCGCAATACTTTTATCGCCCTACCACCTTTTATCCAATATTCGTAATGCGTGCCACTAGAGCTGAATCTGAAGCCCTCAGCTATGATTATTTGCTTAAGCACGTTGTAGCTTTTCATTTAAACACCCTCCTTTTAAGTTTATAGCACCACTCCAGTATATTTACTGGTATTAACATTATGATAAGGAGTAGTTTTTCTCTTCGATTTAATGAGAATTGTAAGTTAAACATTTAAACCTCCATCACTAACAAATTTATCTAAAGAATCCATTTCTGCATTTATAAATTCTGTTAAAGTGATCTGAGTTATAGGTTTTTCTACTTGGTCGAACGTGCTAGTGTCACCTATATCATTTTCGCCTTTGTAAATTACAGCAGGAACTCCGTAAAATACAGAGTTTGCCTCCCTGTTTCTTCTGCCAAGCTCCATTGTTAGCTCTTTCCATGTGTTGAAAGTTAGCTCGTAAATAAATTGACCGTTTGTGTCTTTTTTCTCAATTCTAAACATTTTTATCACCTCTTATCTTTAGTTGTTGGATTAAATTCCTCTATGCACCCTGTCTCCGAGTTGTATCGCTCCACCCATAAGTTATTATTTTCAATTAGTTTGGTAACTTCTTTCACAGCATTGTCATGCATTGCATCCGCCCCTATGTCTTTTGAGGGTGAATTTATACAGGTTTTACCATCAATATATATGTTGTGTGATACGTTTGCATCATCGTATTTGTCATATGATGATTCAAATATCATTGTCTCATAGTATCTATTTAGCCCTATTTTGGCTATTACTCCATCAATAATCCACACTCCCACGGTTGATACTACAACGCTTATTGATTCACATTTAATAAGTGTGTTTCGTCCAAATAGGCAGTTGTTTGCCCCGCAAAAGTGACCTTTATATCCACGTTCTTTAGTTGTTATAATCATTTTCACCACCTTTTTTTAATTGTTAAACCTTTTTACAAGTCTTAATTGTTTAAGAATTCTAAAAAAGTGGGGCGGTTATCATGTTCTTTAATTAATTTAATTATTAATAAAGATCCGCCCCACAACCAATCATTATGAATAAAGAACGATGCCTTATTTGGGAGGACTGTTTTTGTTCAGTCTATAGGCAAGCTTTTTAAAGAAACAGTATTTATCTGGTAGTTAATAAATAATGTTTCAATTCTAATATGTAGAACGATTACCCTTTATCCCAAGTTTTTGTGCATGGGAGGGTATAAGAAAACGTGGTGTCAGTTTCTTTGCATGGACTCTCCTTTAATAATTAATAAAATTGCCAGTTCTTTTTTGCTTGCAAGCTATTTAAAGAATTCTAATACTGTTTTTGCAGTCCTGATATCATATAAATTGTTACTACGCTTCAAAACTTCCTTCATGATAGGAATATCCTCTTCTGTGTATTCCGTCAAATCATCGCTGTTTTTAAAATCGTCAGGTGTGTAAATCATTTCGTCATACTGGAATTGTTCGCCAGCTCTGCAGGTGTGTTCGTTATATATAAATAAATTCATGTTGTCACCTCGTTATGGTTTTCATACCTGTTAAAGCGTTTATAATGTTGTTAGCGTTATATATATATGTATTGCCATGCACAATATATATAACCTGATTGTTTTTATCAGTTACTAGCATTGTGTTCATTGCAACTATCCTGATTTCTGTGTCATCTATTGCCTTTCCACAACTACATAAATATTTACTCATATAAACCCCCTTAACGCTCACATTGTAGATTTATCTCTTTGGTGTAAGATAGAGGCAAGCTATACGTTATGAGATGATTTATATAGTCAACCTCTGCACTTCTTATTAGTTCTTCTTTGTCAGAGTCTAAGCACGTTATTTCAACGCCTTGTGAACACATGTATTCTTTGTGGTTAAATTCAACATAGTATGTTATTACTTTCATGTTGTCACCTCGTTGTGAAAAATAAAACATTCAGTTGCTTCATATAACCTCGCCACAGCTTCATCTTTTTCGATAAAGGCTAGGTTTTCATAGTTATCCGTGTTGTTTTCTAGGAAGCTCTCAACTTCTTCCATTGTTTTAGTGCCATCGGTTAAAACATAAGTGGAGTTTTTGTGTTGTTCTATTCTCATAATTTTGCCCCGTTTAATAATTTATAATTCAGAACTATCAAAGAAGAGCCACTCTTTATAAGTGACCCGTTTTTGAGTTTCCCGAATAGGTAGGATGTTTACGACCTGAAAAGGTCAAGGTAGATAAAACCGAAAAGCAAAGTGAAAAGTGATATGGTTAGTAGCATTATTTTCTCCATTAAATCCAAGTTGGTGTCTGCTGAGCTAATTTGTCGCATTCTTTTCTGCTGATAAATCCGAGTTTATGTAGTTGGTGAATAGTTGTATAGTTCACATGGAAGATCATATCCATACCACAGCCACCAACAACGATTTGATGATCTCTGTTAACATTGAAAGTTCCCAACGCTTGGAAGAAAGAACTATATTGTCTATAAAAGAAAGGTCTATGTTTGTCGCCCTTCTCACAAGAATTGAAAACCATCTTTCTTGTCATGCCTGATTTTGAAACGCTTGCCACGTTGCATATCATTCGCCCCTGTTTAATGGCTTGAATGTATGCTTTTGCATCTCTGATGAATAAATCAATTTCATAATAATTTGGGAAGTTCTTTTCAAGCTTTTGAATGTTGTTTGTTAGTTTTTCTATTTTCTTCATTTTAGCCACCTCTTTATTAATCGTTATAAATATCAACTGTGTTATTCATTTTTCCACTTATATGCAAAGTGCCTGAATTACTATAACAGCAACTTTTAAATCAGCTTCAGTTTGCCTTAATGCTTTTTCAATTCCAGATTTAAATTCTAACAACCATTCTAATTTGTCGCTTAACTCCGCATCACATTTATCATAAATGTGCATTTGACGTTTAATACTTGTTGTTACTTTTTCAATTTCCATGTTTGTTTTTTGAAGTTGTTGTTTTTGGTTGTAAACCATTGCTTGTAAATTATTCATAATAATCCCCTTTAAATAATAATAAATAAATCAACATTTCTACCTACCCTTTAAAAAATGCATATCGTAATGATGTTTAATAAAGGATAGATAGTATCTTAATTCATTTCGTTAAAAAACCAACTGCAATTATTGCAACTGGAGTCAGCACAACAACCATCATTATAATTCCTAATGGTATTGCTAATCTATCAAGTAATGTTTCCATTTTGTTACCCCTTAAATAATTAATAGTAAAATAAATTCACACTGACTACCTCCGATAAATTAAATGCAAATCGTTATGATGTTTAATCTATAGAAGGTAGTTATTTAAATTCATTTGATCTTATTTCCTGTGTCGCCTTACACTTACAACTATTATCTACATAGTTAACGAATCATTAAGAATTTACATTTAATTAATTCTTTGTGCACTGCTGTTCCTGCTCTCGATTGTAAAAGATCTCGTCGGCTACAAGTAAAGAATAGCATTTCATGACAAATATGTCAAGACAAAATGTGTATTTCTTTCATTTATTTTATAACTACCTGATAACACTGGAAGAAAACTTACTACCAAATATGCATAAATGGTATGATTAATTGAATTAAATAATAATAAAGTGGTTTTTCTATAAAAAAAGAATGACAGGAATCTCTATACCTTATATAATAAGCGTAGCTTGTTAACCAAAAGAGGTGGTGAAATGATGAAAGAAGAACACATGGAGCGAATCAAAACCCTATCCAATGAAATAAACAATTTAAAAGAATCCTTGGAAATGAACGGATTGATTGACCTACATTCACAAATAAAGTTCAAAGAGTCATTAAATAGAATAGTAGAAGTAGTTGAACACATGGAACAACAAAAGGAAGATAGAAACGCAATATTATTTATAAAGGCACTACTGAAATGAAGAAAGAGTTATTTACATTTTAAAGTAACTAAATAACTATATCCAAGTAACTATATATAAAGCACCAATTACTAAAAGTCTTATTAAATGTTATCGAAAAACAATACCACCGGAAACTAAATTAGCACTTTTCTATAGAAATAAGCACTATTTGTGTATAATGGTAAGATAGATGATAACTATTATCATTTAAGTAACTTACCAACTATTTATAAAAGGTGATTGAAATGGAAAGGGAAATAGTAGGATATAAGAGAATAAATAAATTTGAGATGCAAAAACGATTGCAATATGTGTTGTCTATGCAAATCAATAATGTAACCAAAAAGAATATACTAAGGCAGTTAAGATTAGAGTTTTCTTATTCAGATAAACAAGCAAGGAACGTATACAACAAGGCACAACAACATATAAAAGAACTAATGCCTGATGTTTCTCAAAACCTTGCAAGCACTATGTTTCAGAAGTATATGCATAATTTAATCAACATAGAACAAATGGATACCGATGGCTCATTTAGGCAGGAGATAGACAGGCTTAAAACGTGGAAGGAATTTGCAGACTCAATTAGAGAATTTGCTTCACTAGATGACACTGTTAAGGAGATGAAAAACAGTAAAGAAAAAGAGGTTGTGAGGTTAAGAGCTTGAATAGTTTCTAGCTTGATTTGGTGTGTTTTGGGGTGTTTTGGGTAATGCTTAACCCTTACCCACACGCAGTTTGTTACACCACGCTCAATTTTGAGCCCACCTTATGCACACAAAACCTTACATTGTTACAATAAGACACAAACTAGATAGAATAATGTATGATTACCGGACATGGGGTGTACGATATCCGGACGTGTGAGTAAAACCCAAAATGGTCCAAAGGGGTCGGCTTGGGGGTATATATATGTACCACTCACAAATTTTTTGGTAATTTCTACAGGTAGTGTACGCTCACAAATTTTTTCTGAATTTCTGTACTCACTTTTGTGCACCAGATGTTGTGGTATTAAGTAGATAGTTGGTAGTGAACTAACCGGTTATTTGGTTCAATGTATTTCATTGTATGGTATAATACTTCTTTATGTCGACCTTTTAATATTTCCTAATTTTTTTTTAATGTTTTTTGTAAATGGTTGTATTAACTGGGAATTAATTTTCCGATTATCGTTGATTTCCATGAATTGATAGATTAGGTCGATTGGTTCCCGACGGTTTTTATAGTAAATATCCTTATTTACCCATAGTAAATTGGTGTAATTGTTGTTTAGCTTGTTGTTGTCTTTATGGATGACGTGCTTGTGGCTCTTTGGGTTTGGTACAAACAGGGATGCTATAAGCTTGTGGAGGGCTATTTTCTTTTTATTGATCTTTACCATTGGATATTTGTATTTATCGATTGTGTGCTTGAGGATGCGCCCACCTGCCTTCCTTGTTGAGCCGTTTTTTGCTGTCACTAGTCTTTTTATTGAATAGACTATACCTGAGCTGTGAACCTCATAGTTGTCTTCATATACGATTTTCATAATTAATGAAAAGTCTATCTAGTTCAGTGTTTACATCATCCTTGTTATTGGTTTCAACAATACTTCTACCATCTATTATTTCATCAACTCTGATCTTGTGTAAAGTCCACCATCTCTCATCCTTTGTTTCAAGATAGTTTACTAAGCAAAGATTTGTTATGTGGTCTGAAATCCAAAGATTTAAAGTAGTTCTCATGATAGTTGTTCTCCCTATAGCAATTAATAATAATAAATATCGTTAACTGCTATCCCTGCAGGGGAGAACAACTAAAGATGGGACTAGTATATTCTATTTATTAGATATTGTCAATGGATTTCGTGAAATACAACATTGATTGGCTTGTCTTTTTCTTTATGGAGATCTATAAGCACTAAGCAGTCCTCCTTGCTGGAATCACATCTATATAAGGCATCTGTTGTTTCAACCCCTCCTCTGTAAAGGTATATACGCTCCCATTCCAGCCAGAAACACAGCCACTTTTCCCTAACATGAGGGTAGAAATACCCGTCTCTCTCAGCTATTCTGTATTCGAATTTAGCCATCATTGCCTCCTATGATTGCTATTGATATTGCATCTTCGACTAATATAGCTAATTCAGTTAATTTCATCATTACTCACCCGAAAATCATTATAAGTGTAAATATTTCCATGAGCTCATCCACAGCTTCCTCACCACCTGTCATATATGCCCCGATAAAGCATAGTGTTAGTCCAATTGGACACGCTACTAATGGGTGTTTTAGTGTTTTAACCAGTGCCTTTCTATCGATATTAAACTTCATCATTACCTCCATACTCCATGTTTATATTGATACTCCCTTAGATCGTCATTTAAAGCCCTATATAGCAACGTAACTTCTTCGTTATGCGCTTTATTTACAAGCATGTTGTGTCTGTTGTGATCCTCAATGTCGTTATCAGTAAAACTATACATTTCTAGTTTAACAGGTTCAGGATTGTCTTTTAATTTAACCATCATTACCTCCTATTGGATAATTCTCCTCCTCATACTTCATCAATCCATCCATAAGCTCTTCAAGCTTGGCTAATGCTTCTTGGTATTCATTGTCGTTATTGATTATCATCAGATACTCCTTTGAACACAGTGGTCAGGACGTTCCTCAACCTCTATTAGCTGAATGTTTGGATTGCACAGGTATACGGCTCCGCAATGAGGGCACTCAACATGATATGCAAATTCAGCATCAAGATGGGATAGTTTCCCGCATTTGCAGCGGACATCCATGCACACGTCAGTTCCTTTCCATTGAATCCATCCAGTCGGTTGACCATCGAATGTCTCAAGTAATTCATCGGCTTTCTCTGTTGTCTTTGCTTTCATCAGATACTCCTTTTTGGGTTAAACATTCATCACACAATATCCTGCCCCAGCGTTTTTTTTGGCTATCTCGGATTTCATTTAACTCCTCTGATCGTGCCTCATGGTTCATTCCTTTGGCACACTTAGGACAAACTGCACCAGCATAGGTATTGTGTTTGGTTTTTTTATTTTTTAGATATTCTTCTTTCGTTACTTTCATCACTCACCTCACACACAAGCTACGCTTATTATATCAGATCGTTTTGTTGGCGTCAACAATATGATTGTTATCAACAATATGATTGTTATGAGAAAAAAAAGACCTCTCACACAATTGCAAGAGGTTCTTTACATGAAGTGATTGAATATACCACACCATATCGTTGATGTCAACGGCATGGTCGAATAATTGAACAATTAGTAAATTGACAACATAGCAAACATATCGTACAATAAACGTGAGTTTGTGGTTAATTATAAGAGGTGATGATGATTAACATTAAGTGTGGTGATGAAAGCTTTATCTATGAGCCTTTGAATATTAAAGCTATCGGATGCAAGAAGAGCGATGAACAGTTAAAAGCTGTAGAGGATTTTCATAAATCTATGTATTTCAACATGTTCGTTATTGGATCTACCCCTTATTACAACATACAGAACTGGCAATGTCGTTTTGATTCTAAACATAAAGGAGGCGATCAATGAAACTAAGAACAGAAACTAATGAATGGGCTAAAACTTTTTGTCACAAGGATAGACCTCGTGCATGCTCTACAGTAAGGTGTACTGCATGGGCTGGTGATAGGGAGGAAGGATTCTGTATGGATCTATATGGGCATTTCTGCGAGCCAATCAATGTGAATGGTGAAATGCATGCTTCTATTTATTGTGTTGATACAATCGAGGTGAAGGAGAATAAGAATGACAAATAAGCAAAAGTATTTTATTGGTGATAGAGTTTATTTTATGGAATTTAGCTCTGTTGAGGCTGAAGAAGGAGTTATTGATAGTGTATTTGTGGCAAACGATATGATTTTCTATAGATTTGCAGATGTTAGGCTTTTTGGTGATGGTGTGAGTCAAGATCGCATATCCAAGTCTATTGCTGATCTGCGATCAATGATATGTGAAAGCTTTGATTCTGACAGAGTTGACAATATAAAACGATGCAATCAACAAAATAAAGAGCTGTGCGACAGAGAAAGTGAAGCACTAAAAGCGTTTGATGACACATATGGAGAGTCCAAATGAAGATTGAAAACTTAGAGCAAGCTGTTGCAGTATTAGAAGGAGTTCTCGCCCATATGAGTAATGAAACTGTTGAGAATGCATTATCGTATATCAAGACCAGAACTATTGATACTTCTCTTTTAATGGATGGAGTTGAGGGTCATTCGCATCTTTTATATCAGATTAACAACGGATTGGAAAACTGATATGGCAAGTGAGATCGTGAGACGTGCAATTGTTGGTGCTGTATACAGAAGAACTGGTAGTATACAGAAAGCTCTCAATGCTGCTTTAGATATGGGTATGAACAAATCAGGCACATATGGGTGGTTTAATTGCGTATGGGAGCGTGTTCTTTTAGATACAGATTATTTTACTAACATATTAACTAAAAAGGGTGGTTATTTTGTGGAAAAGAAAGGACAGTAACGAGTTTAAGACGTATTGGGCGCATTTAAACTTGATATGGAACTATATGTCATATGATGCAAAGAACGTTATAGGTAGGTCTAAATGTGGCTCTGAGAGGTGCAAATGGCTTGCTGATATCATTCCTGAGCTTATATTTGAGGATATGTGTAAGAAGCATGATCTTGCTTATTTCCTTGGAGGACCAATTGAGCTAAAGGATTTTGCTGATCTTATATTCTATAGAGAAATGAAGCAGGTAATTAAAAAGGAAGCCAAGTGGAGTAGGTGGTTTTACTATTCACTGGCTTGGATTTATTATAAAGGAGTACACATCGGTGGTAAAAGTAGTTGGGCTGTTAGAGATGTGACATACACACTCCATGATGTTAATAGAGAGGTAGAGATATATGTGCAAAGAAAAGATGCAAGTTCGTAGAGATGGAGAGTTCCTAGGTGAATTTAAGCATTATCCATTCACTGTTGTTTGCATGTGGAATGAATACGAGGGTCACTGGGTATATGCTTCAGTTCAGGTGAATATGATGAATGGTGAGTACAATGATCCTTATTTTGAGAATGATTTTTTCGAAGAGGATGAGTTAGTTAGATGGAGGGAATTGAATGTGTAGTTCACTGCAGATGAAACAGAGTATGGATCTTGAAACTAAGGTGCTTTTTTCTGAAGCAAGGATTGCAGAGTGGTACGACAGATACTATGGGAAGGTATACGTATCTTTCTCTGGCGGTAAAGACTCAACGGTATTGTTGGATTTGGTAAGAAGACAGTATCCTGAAGTTCCTGCTGTGTTTGTTGATACTGGACTTGAGTTCCCAGAAGTTAGAGATTTTGTAAGGTCAATCAAGAATGTCATTTGGTTGAAGCCGAAGAAAAACTTCAAGCAGGTTATAGACACATACGGCTACCCAGTGATATCAAAAAATCAATCAAGGTATCTGTCTGATCTGAAAAACCCCACAAATAGGAACATTAAAACAAGGGAGACGAGACTCAACGGCTCTATTTGGAACGGCAAGAAAACCAACACTGGAAAACTATCGAATAAGTATAAGTTTTTAATTGATGCTCCGTTTAAAATATCAGACAAATGTTGTGATGTGATGAAGAAACAGCCTATAATTAGATTTGAAAAGGAGAGCCAGTTGAAACCATTTATTGGTGTCATGGCATCAGACTCAAAGCAGAGGGAGAGGTCGTACTACAGCAATGGATGCAACGCATTCGAGCTCGCTAAGCCACAGTCCAGACCGTTGATGTTTTGGAATGACAGTGATATATGGAGTTACATTGAGCAAAACAACGTCAGTTATTCAGATATATATAATAAAGGATATGAGCGTACTGGCTGCGTATTTTGCATGTACGGCATGGTAAATGAGAAAGTAAATAGGTTTGAAACATTAAAAGAGACACACCCTAACATTTACAAATACTGCATGGAAAAGCTGGGTTTAGGTATGGTTATGAATTTCATCAACAATGGATTAGATGGAGGGAATTGAATGTTACATGATATCAGATGCCATTCCTGTGGATATAGGATTGTGGATCATCCATTAGGAATAAACGAAAGGTTAGAGCAAAAGTGTCCTAAATGCAGAGAGTTAATGGTGAAGGAACCTGCATTGACACACACTACTTATAATAAGAAAGGGTCAACATACAAGTAAGGTGTTATTAAACTTGTAAACATACGGTTTAATTGTTAGTATTAATTTCGTTCTTTCAAGCTCACAAGCTTAGCAGGGGGGAGCCTGTCACCCGCTCCCCTCAGAACGAATCATCAAAGGAGTTTATCAATGAATTTATCAATGGATCACGCATGGTTGGTCAGCAATCTAGCAAGTAGGTTTCAGGAATTACAGAACTCAGAAAAAACAATGCTCCATGAAATTGCACAAGAGATTGAAAATGAAGTATATAGACCTAAAGCAAGAGTAGCAGAAGAAGTCATATTTCAATATCGTAATTCAAACGATAATCAAGCAAAAGGTTAAAGTAAGTATAATTAAGCATAGTCTTTCAAATGTTTTTAAAAAAAACAGAAAAACAAAAAGAGAAAAAAAAAGAAAAAAATCTACTTACTGTAGCACAGAACACGCCTTTTCCAAGAGAATTTTAAATTATTTTATAAGTGTCTGTAATCATTCATTCCCGAATCTTGATTTGGTTTACATAATATATTTTATTACGAAGTTGCATCGAAGGGTTATTGGCATTTAAAACTTGATATTACTTGTAACATATCTTATCATTTAGTAGCGAGTGCAATTTTTTGCACTATTTTATTAATCTTACTATGGAGAGTGAATATGGTAGGATATGATGTTACAGCAATGAGAGCTGAGGGTGAAACTCACAGTCAGTTAGTCACTGTTACAGGTGCTTTATTAGAGGATAAAATCGCATATAAAGAGGATGTTACAGCAGACACAGATGAAACTGTCACAAATCTTCAACTGAGTGAAACAAAGCAACAGGCATTCGCTGGTGTTGAAAGCGCAACATTGATAGTTGTAAATTCAGGTGCTACAAATTCAGTTGATATCGGATATACTCTTACCTTATATAAAGAGGGTGTTGCATTTACAACAACTGTGTCTGGAACAATTACTGCTGCTGCTGGAAAAATAGCTACACAGGCTATTACTTCTGATGATATGATATTTGCAGATGGATATTCAATTAACTGGACATCAAGTGCTGTTTCAACTGTAAGCATCTACTTAAAAAAATCGGGGCAGAGTTAGGAGAGACACGACCGCCTAATTTTGCGAATCTTTTAAGTTGGACGTTCAACTCAAAACTTGGTTACGATAGTGATGAGTTGGAATCACGAGACAGAAAAATAACAACAATTGAGAATGCGAGGCTTGTTGAGAGTGCTTGTGCTGAATTTAATGGGACATCATCAAGGGTGGATGTTCCTTTGGGTGAGGCTGTCATCTATAATGACGGCAGTATAAGTTTTGATTTTAAGCGTAATGGAGCTTCTGGCGGAACATTCCATGCGCTTTACAATAGGGTAAAAGCGGGTGGCAGTGAACGTTTGCAGATTTGGATTGACAACACGACAAACAAGTTGACGTTTTTCACAACAGCTGTTCACACATCCTCATATGTGGTTGATTTATTGTGGCACTCATATAATATCGTTTTTAGTGGAACTACAATATCAATAACAATTGATGATGTTTTTATTGAGGATATAACAGGTGTCACGTTTGCTAATTTTGCAACGCCAGTGGATCATTCTATAGCTAATTATTCATCACGATATACAAATGGGTTGATGTGTAATTTTATTCTAAAGGTTGGATCTGTTCAAAAATTAAACTATCCTTTTCAAAAATCAACTTACGACATTTCAGGCAATGACAACCACGGCACACCATCAAATATAACATGGGGGACGCAAGATTATTACCACTACAACATAATTTATGGATTCGACAAATACACAGACGATGCAACAGGGCTGATTGAAGTTCTAGTGCCTTATGTCGATGGGTCTCCTATCGTTTCTTCAATCGCAAGCTACACAAAACAATCATCACATCCAGCCGGATATTGGCACAATGGTGCAGAAACTAAATTCATCATTGGTGCTACAACATACGATACAGGTGATGAGGCATGGAATGTTAGTTCTGAGGTTCAGACTGCTGATGTAGACCACATATTGCATAGTGCTTCAACTGCTTATGGAATCCCAATGGGCTACGATGATATGGTTGCAGAGCAGGGTGAATATCTGTTCATCGATGTAAGTGAAGCTAACAAATATAAAAACGTACTATTATATAAGGATAAGCAAACAGGTTTAACTAGCATTAGAATACACAGATTCGTTAACAATGGCGATAATTTAATTGTTGATGACAATAATGACTATGTGTGTGAGGATGATGCTCCTGCTGATTATCCAGTATGGGAGGAATAAGTATGGGTACTTTAAAAGCAGCACTGACTAACAGTGCGAATGTGGGAGACATAAACGGAACTGGCGATTTTACTGCAAAAAAAGTCGGGGTTTTCGCAGCACTTGTTGCAGTCGAAGGCTCTGAGCCTGAAATTGACATAGAGTCTGGGGATGAGAATGATTATTTTCCTGTTCCGGGAACATTCTCAAACGACCCTATTGAGGGATTTGGTGCTGCAACTGTTAGCACTCCAGGTATTAAATACACACATAGCAAAACACAATACTTTGAAATTGATTGGCATGCTACTGTTAGCAGTAGCGCAAGTGGAACTAATATACATTGTAGCGTCTTAAAAAATGGTGCGATTATAGATGTATCAGATAAAGGGAGAATGGGTACAAGAGCGAAAAACAGTAATCAACCATATAACATTTCTGGAACTGTAGCTGTGGAGCTGGAAGAGGATGACGAGATACAGCTAGTTGTAGAATCAGATAAGATTACAACACTTAAAATCTACCACTACACAACAACGATATCAGAGTTTTTCGACTAGGAGGTCAATATGGTTACTTTGAAGAATGCACTTTTAAGGAGCAACAATGTTGACGGTGTTGCAACTGGAGGGGCTACTCCTCTGGGTTAGAATTCGATGTGCATTTCCAGAGAGATACATTAGGATCTAAAGATGAGTATGTAAAATAGGAGGTAAGGATGGCTAGAGTATTAGTTGAGGGTCACACCTCAGATGAGTTAATTGCAATGTATAAAGATGGGAAGAAGATTTCCATGATGTTGGTTGATGATGGAGAGTTGTTTTTCCGAACAACAATTGCTAAACTTAAAAAGAAGGTTAAGAAAGAGAAAGGATTTAGGGTGTCTAAGAATGCTAAAGACGATATAACATTTGAAGAATACAGTGATATCGTGATTGATTCTTCAAATAGAAGACACGTGAAATTTGGAACGAAAGATAACAAGGATAGATCAGGGAAGGATCGAGTGAAAACGTCAAAAGAATTTGATGCCTATGTGAGTGAATTTGGAATTGATAATCTAAGATTGAAGTCTGAAATCTCTATAGAGGAGATTGAGATAGATGGGAAAGAGAAGAAGGAAAAGTAGTAGGAACTTTAACGAAAGGAGCTTGAACGATGGTGGGTGTGGAAAGTTTAACAATGAAACTCAGGACGGCTGTGATAATAATAGTAACTGTTATCACTCCTATCTGGTGGATGGCATGGAAGATGCGTGGATTGGGTGATGATATAGGTACGATAGATACTAAGCTATGTATTTACAATCAAGGCATGTTGCAACTGAAAGATGATTTTGTGGCATCAATGAAAGATGTTGGTGTTCAAGGGAATGCTATCAGAGATAGAGGCATTAAGAATGAAGGCGATATCAAGCACATGAAGGAAACAATTGAGAAATATATTATGGTTATGACTAGGGAGCAAAACCGCTCTACTAGAAACAACTAAAAGGAGGTGGTAATGGCTAAGAAGAAAAAGTCTACATCAAAACCAACGGTTATAGTAAAGCCTAAAAAGAAGCCTAAATATCCTAGCAAGAAGACAAATAAAGCGATTGGTGGAATGGTTGTTAAATCCAAAAATGGAAAGAGGTCAGCATGACAATTACAGCATTACCAGCAAGTATAGATTTAACAAATGAGCAAACAGCGGATGTTGTTGTAGCGAATTCAGGCACTACAAACGAAACAGGAATAACCCTTGATAACGCAATAGCAGGTGTTGAGGTTTCTGAAAATGGAGCAGACGGTCCTTGGAGTACTGGGATTGCGCCTTTTGATTTGGATGCAGAGGTGTTAACTACAGTTGCAAATACAGATACCACATGGGATGCCGATCACGCTATACTTAATGGCACATCATCTGTGCTTGAGCAAAATAACTGGGATGAAATAGGAGGCACGGGAACACCAATATGCACGGTATATGTTAGATTCAAAGTTGTATCTACTCCCGCTTCTAATACACCAATTATTGAGATTCCAGATTCTAGGGGTGCGGGATCTCCTGCTATGGGTATATATTTGCAATCAACTGGCAAAGTATGGATGCAATATAGGACTAGCACTACTATCAGAGATTTTGAACTTTCTAATTTTTATAATGACGGCAACTACCATGACGCATTGGTTAGATGTAATACTACTGGTTTTGGGAGATATGAAACTGATTTAGAAGGATTAGACGGTAGTGGTGTAAATGGAGACTTCTCTGTTGACAGCGCATTAGGTATTCAAATAGGAGCATTGCAGTCACTGTCTAAATATAATAATATACACATATCGGAACTGAAGATTTGGGACAATGTACAAACAGTAGCCAGTAAAGATAGTGATACAGGTCTTGTTTTTGAGTTGGCATGGTCTGGAACTGAATTCTATAATACAGTTGACGGTGTACCCGTGCAGAAAGGAGCTAAAACCCTAACCTTCCGCCACGACAAGAAGTATATTTCAACAACAAGCAATGATACGACATTCTCAATTGTTGGAACTAATCCAGTTGAGATTAATCCAGTTGAGATTGATCCAGTTGAGGATTTAGACTTGTTAGTTTTGGATTCAACTGATTATATCAACATTCAAAATACAACATCGTCACCTGTTACATTCGATGTAAACAAGGTTGGAGGGGTTGAGTACTCAACAGATGGTGGGTCGACATATCTTCCTGCTGCTGCTGAGTCAAGTGTTTCAATATCGGCTAACAGCTATATCACTAGGCACTACAGGCATGATAAAGATGCGACTGACATCACATTGCCACCAACTCTCACATATGAGGGTGCTGTTGATGTGGATTTAGCCGTTGATATAAAGCCTGAATTTTCATTGCCAACTACATTTGTTGGTAGTAATTCAGTAGAAACAAGTGTTACAATTGATAACAATAGTGATGGCACATTAGGTGTTGATGTAGATGCTCCATCTGAGTTCGAGATCAAATTAACTTCAGGTAGCACATGGAGTCAAAGTCTTCACACTAGTGTTAAGTCAGGAAGTTCTTTTGGTTTAGATTACAGATTTAGCCCTACAAGTGTTGGTGCAAAAACAGGTGATTCAGAGATAGATTATGGGACACCTACTCTTGATGTTGGATTATCAGGATTGGGTCTAACAACTTCAATTGCTTCTCCAGAGGTGCTTGATTTTGGAAGGGTAGAACAAAGTGTTCAGTCTACTAGTAAAACGCTCACATTGAGCAATGGAAACCCAACTGATGTTGATGTGACAATATCAATGCCAAATGGATTTCTAATTAAAGAATCCGGAGGCAGTACATATGCTTCAATGATTGAGGCAACAATACCTGCTGTGGATTCTATAGAATTAGATGTGGTAGTTCTTTCTGATGATCTTGGAACATTGAGGGGGAATCTTCTTTTATGTTTTAACAATAACGATATTACTGTTTATTTAAGAGCGGAGGTAGTTGTGGCTACATATATGAATATTGTCCTAACTGATAATGGTTCTGAGGTTGGAAGGCTTGAGAAGAAAGTTATCGAGTTGGATAGAAGGAAATTGATAAATACCGAGACTGATAGGCTGGCTGTGAATGATTCACCAGTTACAACAACTAAGATCATCGAGCCTCCAAGTGGCACATCTGCTGTACTTATATATAGTAAGCACAATGTTGAGGATGAATACTGGAGATTGAGGGTTGCTGATGTTTCGACTGATGCACTGGCTAATCAAGGTACATCATATCTTGATATCGCTGATGAGACAATATCTGTTGGATCTAGGTTGTGGTACAAGGTTGATTCTGTCATTAGTGACTTTGATTTCTTCGATAGAGATACATCTCCATATATAACACCAGATACTAATTATGGCAACAGAGGCATAATAACATCTGATACAGACTATGTGAAACTTGATTCAGCACTTGATCTTTCAGCTACTACAGCATATCCATTCTTCATGCACTCAATGGACTCACCTCATTTGCTTGCATATATTCCAATAGTTTTCGGAGATAAGATACTTGTTAACCTTAATAAAGTGGATACAGAGTTTGAAGTGATCTGCTTGCAGGAGGTGTGATATGTTAAAGGTAAAGCTAGAATTAAGCGGTGAACATTTAAGTGATTTCTATATGGGCTATACAACGCAGAGAAACGCCTATGACGAAGATATGATTGAGGATGAAGGTAAAGAGCACGCTTTCATGTTATCATCCACTACAATCAAAGCTAAACAGGCATTTATTGAGGCTCCGAATACTCGATTCACTGCAACCACATATAGTGACAACACTAAATATGATTATGATTTTATAACTGAAGGTTACAGTACTGAGAATTCAGCACTATATCCAGCGGGATTGAACTACACAAGTGTTCCTGCATTCTATTACAATGGATATAGTGCAACGCCTCTCACTACAACTTATGGTGCAGACAATATAACGATGTACAAGCTTGAGAACCCTAAACCTAACAGTGATATGTTCGCAATGGTATGCGGACCTGAATTTTAGGAGGTCATTATGGCTGGAGTGAAGGAGCGATGTAGGAATAGTTTAATTAAATATGCAGATATGGGTGTGATATCAGCGATGAGTATGTGCATAAAAGAAGATATTGATGCGGAGAAATACCTTGAATCCCTTGCTGTCATGGCAGAACAAACTATTGAAGACGATGATGAAATCGCAAAGGCTGTTAGTGCAGCAAGGGAAGGGTATAAATTGGCAGATAAGGTCCTGAAAGAAGATAAGATAGGTAGGTTGTAATGGCAGTTGATATTCAAGAAAGTCTAGCTGGACTAAAAAACAGAATAAAGATAACAGGTATTGGCGAAGCATTACCATCAAGACCTGAATTAACTGTACTTAAGAATCAGAAATATAAAGAAGTTAAGAAGATCTATAAGAACACCAAGAAAGAACACATGATGATCTTTGTTGAGGAGTTTGTTTATCGTACTGAGATAGCGAAGATTCTCAAGGAGGATATCATATGGTTGAGCAAGTGGTGTTTTGATGCTGAGGGCGAAGAATCATGGATGGAAGAATGCCATAAGGTTGCATGGGAGTACTTGAAGACAGGTGGAAAACATCTTCCTCATAAGTATCGTGATGCACAAGGACAGGGTGCCTTCTTTTGCTATGATAAGAATGCAAGTGTTGAAGGTATAGAAATGCCTCGTGGCGTTGGTAAAACGTTCACATTCTCAGCTCTAAGAGCAGTTCAGGAATTTGTGAAGAAGACTGATGGTAAATGGCTTGTGGCTCACAGCGATAAGTTTAAGGCTCAGAAGAACCTTGCATCCATCAAGACTACAATGTTGAATCCATATTTAGTGTTGATATTCCCTGAGATGTTCCACCCTGACTTGAAAGGCTTTACAAAGGCTGGAGGACAGGTAACAACGGAAAAGATTAACATTGTTTTTAATGAGATAGATGAAAATGGAAGTTACAAGAATTATAGACCAGAGGCTACATTCACTGTGGCTTCACCGCAGATCGATCGTACTGGTTATCACGTTGATGGAATCTTCGCAGATGATTTGGTAACTGATGAAACAAGTAGATCACCTGAAGCAACTGAGAAGCTGTATCAGTACTATAGAAGCTTGTGGGGTCTCAGACAGCTAGGTCAGCCTTTCAAGATATTCATTACAGGTACTGAATGGTGGGAAGGATCTCTATATAACATATTGAAGAATCTTGGATCAAAGGTTACTTGGTTTCAGATGCCAGCTCAATGGACTGATTCAAAGGATAATGACCAAAGACTATCACGTCACCATCAAGATGAATACCTTGAAGAACAAAAGGTTCAGATGAGGCAGGATTATGAACCTCAGATGTTGATGCAACCTAGACTGTTCGATGAGGATTTAAATCTGGTTGATGATGAAAAGTCCTTTACATTCCGGTGGGTTAATGAGCAGGATGCACCACTTGAGATTGTTCCTGTAATGTTCGATAAAGAGAGATTAAAACAGGCTGGATGTATTGTTAGTAGTTTAGATCCATCATATTCAAGTAAAGGTAAGGTTGAGAATTCAGATTGTTCAAAAGCAACATTGATTACTGGTGTCATTGCAAGCGATTATAAAGGCGACAAGGTGCTTTACATATATGATGCATGGCAAAAGATGGGCTGGGATCTAAGTAGCGGCAAGGAGGAGGATCAGGCTTTAAATCAAATGTTCAATGTATATGCGTCCAACATAAAGAATGAGGATGTTGATTGGACTGTTTGTGACTCTCAGGGAACTCAGAAAGCTACAATTCAGGACTATTTCTTTAGATTGAAAAAGCATGTGAAGAGGGAACTCCAATGTAGTTACCATGAGAAAGGAAGTTTGATGTCTACCAAGGGCAAAAAGGAAAGAGCTACATTTGTGCTTCAGGAGAAGTTTGTCAATGGTCAGGTTAAGGTTCATTGGAGACTAAAAGAAGTTATAGATCAAATTATGAGAAGAAGTAGCGGATATGATATTCTTGATGTTTTAATCCAGTTGTGTTTACCTATGAATATAGACTGGGAAATAGCACACAGTATGTTTAGCAATAAGAACAGAAATAATCTTTATGATATGAGAAAGAAAAAGAAAAGAAAACCTATGTCTAAGATAGCAAACTATTAGGAGGCGATAATGGCAGGTCAGTATGTTGATTTATTGAGAGAGTACAATGAACGCAGGGAAGAAGGTGCAAGACGCTTCAAGGTGAAGTATAAAGAGATTCGTGCATCAAGGGAATCCTATAAGCAGTTTATGCCAGAGGAAATGGAAGATGTGTCATCTAGTAGTATATTTGATTATGGCTCGACAGATGATGATGATTATGATATCCCAGCAAACACCAGCAGATATCTCTACCCGATACATAAAGCTATTAGTAAGAAAATGATTGAGGATCTTACATCCAACATGCCTAGGTATGAAGTAGAGAGTAATGATGAGAAAGGATCAATTGCTAAGAAGCATATGGAAAAGGAGTTCAGAAAGGTTTATGCAAAAGAGAATATAAGGCTGAAACAGAACCAAGCTTACTTCCATGCAATCGAAGGAACTATATTTTCACAAACAACAACGAAAGAGTTAGTTGAGAAGATCATAATGCCTAGTGGTGAGCCCAAAACAATACCTCAAGGTAGAACAATGGATATAATTGTTTATGATCCATTAACCGTTATCCCTGACTATAATGCGAATCCTTCTGATCCGATGGAAACAGCACAGTGGATTATTGTTACTATAGGTACTTTCTCTCCAGAGTATCTAAAAAAGGAATATGGCTATGATAAGCCTGCTGGAAATAGCAATGGCAATATGAATGATCAATGGAAACAGCAAGCAAAGGATGATAGTGGGTTTGATGCTCAAGGGCTTTTACCTGTAACTGAATACTACATGGTTGATGGATGGAGATACACTATTGTCAATCATGAGTTTGTTGCTAGGAAGGAAAGAAACGAGAATGGCATTTATGGTAGAATTCCAATCAATATCTGCCAAACCAACTTCGATCCTGACAATGTTTTTGGTGTACCTATATATAAGGATATACAGCCATCAGTTGAAATGATGAGTGCTGCTATCAATCAGATATGCGACAATACAGCTAGAAATAACAATGCTCCAGTGATTGTACCTAAAAACTGTGGACTGGATCATATGAGCTTAAATGACATGAATCCCAATGAGATAGTTGGAATTGACCTTCTTGCAGCTGGCGTTGCTGGTGCTGGGAAAGGTTTTGATGTAAACAGAATGGTTACTAAACTTCAGTTCAATGAGGTTACTCAGGGTGCAATGTTTCAGTTCCAAGAAGCACAAAAAGCTATCTTCTATGTTATGGGGATCAATCCTGCTGACTTTGGAATACAAGAAAAGCAGATTAGAACTAATGATGTTGCAGGTTTAATAGGTGAAGCAAGCACAAAGAGTTCTAGTGATTTCATTATGAGGCTTGAGGCTGGACATATAAATCCAACCACAGCTGATATGCAGAGAATCATGGGTATATACTTTGAGGACTTTAACTTTCCTGAAGGGATAACTCAGGACATGATCCTTGACATGAAGAGTCTTAGGGTTGTATCAGGTAGCTATCTTCCAGCTGATAGAATGACTAAGCTTGGGAAACTTCAGGTGCTATTTCAAAGAGCTGTACAGAATCCAACTATCTACAAGAACTTCGAGCTTGAGCAATCACTTATTGAAACTCTTGGTGTTGGAACTCCTTCAGAATGGCTGAAGACACCAGAGCAAATTCAAGACGAGATGAATGCTAAAGTAGAAATGAATAAGCAAGCAATGGCAGGACAGCCAGTAGGGAGTGAAGTACAATGAACAAATATGAAGTATTAAAGGATGCGATAGCTGCATATTCACATGCAAACAATCTAGCTATTGATATTAGCAAGAAATCATGGATGGATTATTTGTCTGGAAAAACCGAGGACGACAAGATACGTAATTACATCGGAGTTCAGATGGGGTTATGCAAACGTATCATCGATGCGGTCATTGGAGAGGACAGCAAGCTTTATAATAAGCCATCGATTTTCTTAACAGAAATAGACGAGTTGATTAAAAAACTTGAAAAACATGTAAAGTAAAGTTAACATTTAATTAGTAGTGCAAAATTTTGCACTAGGTGTGATATAAATTGAGGAGGATAGAACGATGACAGAAACAAATGATTTCGGGTTAGATCAAGAAACAATTGAATGGGCTAGAAAAAAGAGGGAAGAAGATCAGAGAGTGTCTCAGAGAAAGCAAAGACTGAAAGAGAATCTGGAAAACGAAAACTTCAAATACCTCTATGATAATGGATTGAAGGATGTCTTGGATAAAGACCCTTCAGTAATCGACAATGACACAGCAACAAAGATGGCTATGCAGATGACAGCAAATCAAATTCAAAATGCTGAAAAAGCAAAATCTGAACCAGAAGTGAAACCGGAACAACAGCCAGAAAGTGCAGGTAGCGGACCATCTACACAGGGCGCACCAGTAGGTATTCAAGATGCATATGAACAACCTATAGGTAACCTCAGATCGATGGATGTTGGTAAGTTTAAAAACTTATCTAAATCAGGAAGACTATGTGCGGAATCACTAAAAATTTAACGGAGATTAATTATGGTAAGTATTGTATCAGTAAACAGCCCTAATGCGGGCAGCATGAATTACAAGCAAATGGATGATGATTTACTCATTCAGAGAATGGTTTTAGATCAGGCATGGGGAGACAAACAAGTTCTTGCTTCTGCTTGGAAACTCACTTCTTGGATGGGCGGTCACAACACAACTTCAGCCAGCAAAAAGCCACAATGGGCTATTGGTGATGAAGAGTCAAGAACAGTTACTCTAAGTGCTGGATTTATTCTTCCAGATGCAGATGGAAGTAAAGTTCAGGTTACTATTGATGAAAGTTATATTCCAGACAATCAGCTTCTTCATGTTTATGAAGACCTTGGAGCAACTTATGGTGTTGCAGAAGCTATCATCAGATACAGAGATTCAACTGGTAGTGAATCAAAAAGAGTTCAGCTTACAAACTCAAAAGGAATTTATACTGAGAATTACAGAACTTTCACAACAGGTGCAACAGTAACAGTTCTTATCAACTGCGCTGATTACGATGGTGAAGTTGGAGCTGGTGTTGAAATTGCACCAACATTCCTTGATAATGCAATGATGAGATCACGTGAAGCTGTTCAGATTGGAACACACACTCACTCAGATTTACTCCATGCTGACGTTTCTCTAGCTAAACAAGCTGCAATGAAAAGACGTAAAATCATGAGAGGAATGAATGAATTCCTTTACAAATCAAATGACAGTAAAGTTGCAGAAGCTAACTTCGCTGGACTTGGCGTTATGGGTGGATTCGACAAATTCCTTAGAGCAGACAACACACCATGCGTAAGTGCTGGTGGAACTACTCTAACTGGACTTAAAGGAGTTAGAAAACTCTCTCAAGCAACAGGTATCACATCAAACATGATGGATGAATACATGGTTGATTTCGTTAAATACGGAAGCAATTATGAAAAAATGTTGTTCGGTAGTCCTCAGTTTATCAATAAGTTTGTACAGATGGGTAAGCAAGAGTCAGGTATTTATGCAGGTAGATTCCAGCTTCCGGGCAATGACAACTATTATGTTGACATGAAATTCCTTGATACAGCATGGGGAAAATTGTGGTTAGTTCCAGATGACGGTGCTATTGGTCTCAACAAAACTATCACAGATGGAACACTTACAGCTACAGGTTCAGATTGGGGAATGGTTCTCGATCCTACATGTGTTAAGATGATTACTCATGTTGCTGATGGTAAAATCAATAAGGGTGTTCAGTCACTTAAATTGATTCCTGTTGATACAACTGCAAACAACAACTCTAAAGATGTTGCTGAATGGGATGTTACACAGACACTTATGGTTACTGAGCCAAGAGCATGTGGTTATATTGCTTTGGGTGCTAGTTAAGAGTATTAATTTATAATAAAGGAGAAATGACATGAGTTATGATACAAGAAATGAAGCTCTCGTAGGGCTTGGAAAAGTAATTTCTAGCGTTGAATTTTCACTAGGTGCAGAGGGATCAGATACTATCGCTCTTACTGCTGTATGCAAAGACTTCAATGGTGTTACACTTACTGATGATGTTTTCGCTAGCGTTTTCATTTCAGCCGATAGTGCTGGAGTAAATCAGTATACTGTTGATGCAGTAACAACTGAGCTTTCTATTACTTCTGGTGGAAGTGGAATCTACTGGGGACCGATTGTTGCAACAAAAATGAGTGGAGTTGTTATTCAAGACGGAACTCTCAACATGGATGTTGTTGATACAGCAACAGAGTCAATATGGTTCAACATCGTTGGAACTAACGGACAGATCTTTTCCAAGTTAGTTACTTTCGCTTAAGTTTATTTTCGGGAGGGTTTCGGCTCTCCCTTTTCTTTTGGAGGCTTAAATGTCTGATACTTTCAATGAGTTTTTCAACGACTTAGATTGGGTTCTAAAACAAGAAATTGAAGATGGTGACTATAGCGAGAATGCTGATGACTACAGGATACTACCTACCAGTGCAGCTATAAGAGTTACAAATCAAGTTAAGCTCGACCTTATGAGAGTTAACCAAGCTAAGTTTCAAAAAGAGTATGATTACATATTCACAGCAGATTCATCAAAATGGACTGCTCCTACAGATATATATGCAATAGTCTCAGGTAAAGCTTATTCAGATAATAGGTGGGAGATTATTCGAGATAGTTCTTTTATTAATTCGAAAATACGTGCTGTATCGGACAGAGTTATTATAAACGAAGATGGATGGTCTAAAGGCGACATCCTGAAACTTATTGTTGTTGAGAAGCCTAGCACTATTGTTGAGCCATCTGATTTAATTGATGTTAGATTTGATGACTTCATGGAGCTTCTTGAGCTTGAAGTTAAGGAGAGGGCATACGGTAATGTTGGTGAAGCATTCAGTGACATCGATTTACGTAACCTTGAAAGGCAAAGAGCGCAATGGGCTATGGCTAACACAACTGTTAAAACAAAGGGTTTGAGAAGGTTTAGGGGTAGAAGTTTCGGAAGAAGGAGATAGATATGGCTAGACGTGGTAGAAGCAGTGAGAGCAATAAGCTATCAAGACTTATATCCAGACCAAAGGTTACATTTGAGAAAGGAATGATTGATGTTGATAGAGATGCTATCAATGGATATGTTTCGGATCTCAACAATATGGAAATAGACAATGGAGCTGTTGTCAAAAGGAAAGGCTCTATTGTTATGAATGATAATACAGAGGCTGATAAATGGCTCCTGTTGGAAGAAATAAACATAAGTGGTGTCAACCTATTGCTCTGCATAAATGCGAAGCGTGAGTGTTATGTTGTTTCAGAGGCATATCCAGAGATAAATATAAAGCTTTGCAAGGATGGATTTGAACCCATATTCACCACAGGTGCAAGTGAGGCTACATATCACATGCAATTTAAAACAGGTGATAAATTCTGGCTATTAGATACAGGCAGATACTACATAGTTGTTAGTAATACTGGTGAAGCTTATAGAATTGTAAGAGATGGTATTGTTCGATTCTCTGAAACTAACAGACCATATACCATGACAACAGATTACGATGTAAAAAACAGAGTCGAAAGATCAAGACTTACGAGGGATATAAATTGTTTCGTAAATATAATCGATGCAACAAACTATGAATGCAGGGGTGCCTATGCTGGAGAGGTTTCAGACCATAGGATAACTCCAATAAAAGGAGACTTTAGATTTGCATTTATGAATGACTCAGGTGTTATTTCTAAATTCTCTGATACAGTTTCATATCCCGAATATGCGAAAAGAGTTTTCTCTTCATTGCCACTATCGACAGCAGTCGTCAACGGGTATGATAGGGACGGTGAGTCAGAAACAGGAACAAAATATATAGTGAAAGATCAAGATACGGGTAAATATGAACTGGTTTCAAGCTTCACTCCAGATACTGTAGAGCAGGTCGATGCTTTCATGTTTGTGTCTTGGGGAGATGTTGAGGATGAGGCGGGAGGCGGTGCTGACTGGAACACTGACCTAATGGAAACAAGTCATGCTCAACCAACTGTTGCTAATGGTAAAATTGTGCAAAGTCTTCCAGAAGGTGTTTATATTATCATCCCTAAATTAACATCTTCAGATACCACATGCTTGGGTGTAACTGAAGGTATTTTAAAGGTTAGTAATCTATCTGACGGCAAGCATGCTATAGCAAGTCTATCAGCACCTATAGAGTCAACCATATCTGCAAATACCTACGATGCATATACTGGATCTAGGGATGATTTCTATACAGAGTATTTTGGAGGCGACTTAGTGGCTTCAGGAGATTCCCTTGTGAGAAACCCGTTTGCAACTCCAAAACCCAACAGGACTTATACAGCGTCAAACTACAATGTGCTATCAGCAAACGCATACGCTTGGCAAATATACAAGCTAGATGTTCCAGACTCCTATATATCTGAGTCATATGAAAAGGTTACACATATAGTTAATGTTACTAGAGATGCCAGCACTTGGGACCCAAGTGATTCAGGTGCAGCAAACGTCACATTGCAACACAGGTTCTTTGGAAGGGTCTACACGTGTTCTGTGGATGTGGCTGTCAGTCCTAGCTCAAACACTAGTTATGATCTCCCTGCTTCTGGCATAAAGATAACGGGTGTCACATCTGATACTTTAATTAAAGCTACTAATAAGTGTGGCAATCATTGGAGCTATTCAAAGACAAGTCTATCAAACGAGTTAGATATTAATGGTTTGGATACATTCACATTGGCTATATCTCAGGCTGAGAACTCAATAATGATACCTGTTGATTCAGAATCATTAACTTTGGTTACAGAAGAACAACTTAAAAAGAGAAGATTAGTAGTTTGGTCGAATGATGAGATCATATCCATAGCTCAAAAGGGATTCGGTCAAGCTGCAACATACTGCTACAACTTCACCTATGGAGCCATTGTGGCATCAACTGTTTACGGCAATCAAAACTACGCACCTAATGGCATGGATGTGCAATTTGATGGTGGCGCACACTTAACAAGTCCAGTAGTTAAAATAAACAGCCCTGTAACTTGGACTAAAAACAAATCCATAACTAGCTTTCCATATGACATACCTTCTTTTCAGGAATTAATTACTGCTGCGAAGAGCATTGTGTTTAATGCAGGAAAGGTCTTTGTTGTTCAGGAGAATAAATTGTGGATTGGAGAAGATGGCTTAGTTCTTACAAATCCGATTACAGTTGGATCTACCATAGAACACATGACTGGTCTATATGACGGTGTTCTTTTGTTCACAGAGAAAGGAATCGTTAGAGTGAATGGTAAAGGTCAGCAATTCCAATCAGCGACTAGGAGAGCAAAGAAGCTTGTAGGGTCTGGTGATAAGGTTTATTTTGTAGATGATAAAGGAATGGTTGTTCGTGGACGTTTGGTATTCTCAGAAAACAATGTGCCTTTAGTCCAATATGATGTTGTCTCTGAAGCAATCACAAATATAGAGTTTGGTGACGATCCAGAAATGACAGTATTTGATGACATGTTATATGTAAGTGATGGTGAGAATGTATATAGGTTTAATGATAAACTATCTATCTGGGATAAACATGTTGAGTATGGAAAGAAGATAAGGAAGTTAAGCCACTATAATGGAAAACTTGTCACATTTATATATGATGATCCAGATAGATTTAATTCATTCTATATTTCACCAACAACAGGCGGAGGAGGTGCATAATGGCTAGGTATGATTTACTCCTTGAGAGCTATGGTTATCAGGATTTCTGTGATACAAGGAAAGTTGATATCGACACATATAGTGACGGTAGCGGAACATATACCTACGATCCAGACACGCAGACATTTACGGCTGGTGGTGGAACATACGGGAAAAGCTCAATAAGTGTGCCTTTGTACGAGGGAGGGTCCGCTTATGAATCTTACCTTGACACAATAAACATCATATTCAACACTGATGAAGTTAAGGATAAGAATATAAGGGCATTTATCTCATCAGCAGTATCTTTGGCTAAACTGGATGTTACCTATTCGTCAGACGGAAACTATACCTTCCAAGGCAATCTGAGAACTGTTGGGCAAGGGTCAAAATCTGAGACATCTGCATTTTTAAATGATGAGATCAGATACAGAAGCTCCAAGCCAATTGTTGTTAGTGAAATTGCAACAGCAAGTAGGAATGCCTATTCAGTTAAGTTTAGAGTTAAAGCTAAATTAGAATTGGAAGACGACATATCAATATTCTACATAACAATATTACCAACAGGTTTAATTTTTAATGGAGAGTTTGATGCCTAAAGTGAACAAGGAGACAATGACGGTTACAAATACCGATATAAACACAGCTATGACTAGGCTGTTGGGATTGATGCAGGGCTATGTGGATGGTGATAATCTTATGAAATCAGGGACAAGCCAGCTGAAGTATCCTGCTGAAAACATCTCAGACTATCCATCCTCAGTGAAGCCAATAGTCGCTGATAAATACATAGCTGCAAAGGACACCGATAGTTTGGAGACAATAGAGAGTCTTTACACTGCTCTTGATGCAAATAGGGATTACACAGTTTTAAAAGGAAGCATAACCATGTCTTGGATTGGGGGTGTTGAGAAAGTTACCAATAGCTCTTGGGGGTTCTACAGTCCGAGATTTAATCCCAAGGATGTTCAGGAAAATGCTGAGCGAGCTATATCATCGCCTTCATTGAGAACTATTGTGATTCCTAAAAGTCCAAATGTTGTTCCGATATTGGATGCGTCAGGAAGGTATGTGTTTACCCCATATGTGAGAGTTAAGCATAATCTTGAAGACAAGACATCAGGTACTGATTATGCTCGTGTGGAGATTGTTGTTGACGATCCTGTAAACACACCAGAATATATAGAGTTTAATATAAGAAACTTCTTTGACTTAAAAGCAAACCCTTGGGTTGAAGGTAAGTATTTAAGTGTGTTTATAGACGTTGAGATTCTATGTGAGGTGTTATCATGATGAAGTTAAGCACCCAACAGGGGTTTAATAAAACATTGTACAATCAAATAAATGAACTTGCAGATAAAATAGAGAGTGGAATTTCAGCAGACAACTTCATGTATTTAACAGATGAGTTTATTGATGTTCTGAAAAGAACTGAGAAGTATGACAAAGAAAACATTCCATATGATTCTCAGTCCACCGTAAATTCCTATCAGGTAAGAGAGGTTGAGCAGATCATAAGGTATTTGAGATCAATGCGAGTGGATTTGTATCAGGAGGATATATCTGTTAAACTTGAAGAGCAGTTGACATCATTTAGGGTGCCTGATGGCTACACAGCTTTCAGATCATTTGTGAGGCTTGATGATAACTGGGGTGCCTTTCGCTCCAACGATGGTGATGAGACTGACGAAGGGTTGAGTAAGTCAATTTCAGGACAAAACATACACATCAACAGATACATAGACGGCATATCATACGACCAAGCTGCTAAAGGGAAATACAGAACCATGAAAGGAACTATTTTTTACTGGAGGTATTTATAATGAGATTACGAAAAGGAGATACAATAACTGCTGATATGCTTAATGAATTCTTTTTAGATCTATATACCAAAGCAAATCAAATGGTTCCAGATCAAATAGACATTCTAACAACAGGTCAGTTCATGAATCTAAGTGGTATAAATTCAAACGAAATACTTAATAGATATACCGATCAAATGATAATTTCAGATGAAGCCGACACTCTATTGTGTGAATTGGCTCAGGATATAAAAGATTTAAACTTATCATAATGGAGAGTTAAATGGCTTTATCACAAGATGAGCAACGGAATGTTGGTCTAAGTCTACAGACAGGCGGTAGCGTTATCGGTGGTGCCATTGGTGGCATATATGGTAATGCTCCCGGTGCTGTTGCAGGTGCATCCGCAGGCGGTGCATTAGGATCATTAGCAGCTCAAGGCATTGGTTTGTTTTTTGGAGAGCAGGATCAAACTTTAGGTCCATCTGGAGAACAAAGATCAATAGCTGCAATGTCACTTGAGCAAGCACAGCGAGCTTCAGAGCAAAGGGGTTTATCTCAGCAGCAAGCAGCACGAATGAGTGAAGCTGGATCTTTTCAGGGTAGGGAATTACTTCAATTTGCAACTGCACTTGAAATGTCCAAGCTATCACCACTTGAGCGTGACGTCCTCGCTAAGAACATTACTGAGAAAGTAAGGCAAAGACAAAGGAAGGTTTCAGAAGCTATCACTACAGCCGATATTGAAGCCACAACACGCAATCTAGCCCAAGCAAGACAGGCAACTGCTGAAGCTCAAAGGCAAGCTCAGATAATCAGACAAATGGAAGTTGCAAAGGAAGATAGGGACAAGAAGCTACAGGCTGCTGCTGAAGAGAACTTCATAAAATCAGTTGGTCAAACAGCGACATCTGTAACTAAATTGGTTGGTGTTATAGATGAAGAGTCAAATGCTGATAGAGTGGCAAGCGAGGCAGATAAGGATGTGGCTAGCAGCTCTGGTGTTGTTGCTGCGATTCCAAATGTAGGTGGCGGTGTCTTTGATAAGGGCAGTGCTTTCTCTCCAGAAGATACAGAAGCTATTAATGCAGTTGACTCATTGGCAAGTGTTGAAAAATTATACGATAAAGAGTTGAGAGAGATGAGTGACTTTTACAATGCTAGTGGATTGGATATTGAGGGGATAGTGTGATGGCGAAAACAGAAAAGACTAATACAAAAAAGAAGAGTAACAATTTAGTCGTTGCTGAAGATCAAACACCTAGTGAAGTGTTGACATCTGGTGGTTCGATGGGACCTTTCAGGCAGGTTGACGTTGAGGCTGAGACTGATGATAGTGATGAGTATGACTACTTAGATCTTGGTGTAGGCTCTAAGTTTGAAAAGGAGCTTAACAAGGTTTACAGCAAGTATAAACCATCAGACGAGGAGCTTAGAGCTTTAAGTAAAGAAATGCGTGAAAAGGTATTAGAGCGTGAAAAGGAATCTAAGGAATTGAAGACAGAGGCTCGTGACATCCCTATGGATGAAGAAGAGCGTGAGCTAATGGAAAAGAAGAAAGCAATGGAGAAGATGAAGACTGATGTAGAGCTAAAGGAAACAACTGCGGAGTTTTTGGAGAGGGATATTCAAGCTCAATATAAGCTGAAACAGTTGACTGACCCTAGAATTGATCCAATGGTTAGCTTCGATGCTAGACAGAAAGCTGCAAACAAAAGGCTTGATGATGCTTATGCAGCTGGTCTTGAGAGACTAGAAGGCATCACACCCGAAGCTCCAACATTGAAGGACGATGGCATAGACATGAAGCAAGCAATTATAACATCAGCATTGCAAAGCATGACTGGGATTATGGGTGCTGTATCTGGCAGACAAGCTGGGTATAGAGCTTCTGCTGTAGCAACCGAGAAGGGTGTTAACGAAATGATTTCAAGCATTGAGTCCAGACAGAAGCATAATGCTGGCTTAATGAAAGCATACAACATGTCATTATCTAAAAACAGAGAAGACACTCAAGCATATATGACAGCTTACCTCAAAGCGGTTGATGCTTCTGGCAGAAATGAGATTACGGAATTTGTAAAACACTCATTCAACATTGAGAAGATAGCAGTTGATAATCGCAAGGCGGCTCTCGATGAGGGCAAGGCAAAGCTCGATAGGTTGAAATTTCAAGGAGAGGTTTCTGATAAGCAATACGCAGTAGCAATAGATGCTATTGAGAATGAAAAGGCTGGGCTAGATTCCTTTCAAGGTAGAATGATCTCTGCTGACAAGAACGATATAACAGCGCAAAAAGCTAACCTCATGGCTTCGCTTAAGCAAATGAAACTTCATTTAGCTAACTTAAAAAGGCGAGGTCTAGGACTTCGTGTAACTGAAGATCTTATAAATATAGCAAACGCACCCAGTATAGTGTCAGAGGTGAACGATATAACATCAACAAAACTAGGGAAAAACCACTGGAAACAGTCTATACAATCTCTCAGGGGGTACACAGATGGTCTCAAAGATCTCGATACCATATATACGCTGAGTGAACTCCGCAGCAATGGGGGGAAAAGGGCAGAGCTAGAACACACAATATCATCATTGCATCAGCTACTCACATTCATGGAAACAACTAACACCGTACCAGTACAGGCTCACCTACAAAACTTGGCTAGCCTAGGCTTAAAGGCTTCCGCAAAAGGCTATAAATACAATGAGATACCTGGATTCCATTTTAGGACTGCAAGAAATAGAGCCGAGCTAAAGAGTGCTCAATGGAAAACAATGCAGAAATCGTCACACCTAACTAGCATTCTTTATAGAGCAATTAAGAGTGCTGACAAGCTCGAAGAGAAAGAGCTTGCAAAAATAAGCGATTTAACAAGCAGAATAATCGCTGGTGGCGGTGGTAAGCCTAAATCAATCAGGCAGGCTAGGGATTTTGTTAAGGGAGTTAAAGCACTCAAAAAAGAAAAAGCAGAGGAGGGACAATAGATGGGTAAAAAGAAGATAAGAGTCTTTGGAACTCCTCATCCAGACGAGGAATTGGTTATGGGGATTCCAGAAGGTGATGATGTTGAGCTGGTAGAGGTGGATGGTGCGGTGAAAAAGCCTGAGTCGGTTGACACAGAGACTGAGGTTGAACCAGATGTCGAGTCTGAGCCAGCTATTGAGGCACCGGAGCTATCGCCTGATACTGACGAAGATATTGTTGACGAAGATGTTGAGGGTGCATCAGAGATAGACCCGCCCATTAAAGAAGAAGATATACCTGTTCACCCTGATGAGGATGTAGAGATTGTTGATAGAGAGCCTACCACATGGGAGTGGATGGCAGCAGGAATCACACAATTGCTAGCTCATTCAGATAAGTATCAGGCTGGGCAGATGCCATTCCATGATAAACCTTCCTACACATACATGGAAGAGCACGGAGAGGAGCTCGCTAAAGATCCAACTACGGAGCAATTGGCAAGTGACATAATGATGCAACGAACAGATCGAGCTAAAATGATAGAGGATCAAAAAGACTTGATACAGTCTGACAGGAAATTAGCATATTCTCTTGCAAGCGGTGTTACGAAAGCCTTGATGTTTACAGCAGATCCAACTTTAGAACAGCTTATACAGGAAGATCCTGCTGCGAGTAAAATACACAACACAGTATACTTTGGAACATCGATGCTGAGAGATTATATTTTAACTAGAGGGTTAGTTAAAGGTGGCGGTGCATTGCTACCTCATTCAGCTGGGGTTAAGGTGACTAAATTTATGGCAGACACCATAGGCGCAAAGGCAACCAAAAACGTTTTGAGACTAGGTGCACTTAGCACTTTCGAAGGTGTTCAAGCTACAACATCAGGGGTTACCGTTTTCAATGAACTTGAAAGCATGGAGCGTACAACAGGGAAAGAAGCTCAAGCAGAGCTCAATGGAATACTTACAGCTGGAATTAGTTTTACGGCTGGAATGGTGGTTCCTGAGGCACTTGAGAGAGGTGCAGGACTTATATATAAATGGCTCAACAAGTCTCGTGTGGCTGAAAACATACTAAGTAAATCAGCTGCAAAACTAACAGGTGCTAAAGCACAAATAGCGAAAGAAGGTGCTAAAGGGTTTATTGAGGGTTCGACTATTGCTGCTACTGAAAGTATAATGCTAGACAAAGCACTTCTTGCTGCTGGGGAAAGGGGAACTGGTGGTGCAAAATGGGAGTCAGTAGTTACAGCTGGCTTATTTTCCACATTTTTCAGGGCTGCGAACAACTGGCACTTGCTAAAACAGGAAGGTGCTGGAATGAGAGAGAACCTTGTTGAGAAATTCGTTGAGAACACAAGAGATATAATGAAGCCAATAGATGATCCTTCTGTAAATATAGTAACTAGAACAGAGATCAATGAGAAAAGGCTGAGAAAAACAGGGGAGGAGTTGTTCAATGCAGCTCTGGAAATTGCGAAAATAACTGGCGATCCTGACATGGCTAGGAAGCAATGGAGAACCCACCAAGTAAAGAAGGTTAAGAATCAAAATGTAGTTGAGGCTGTCAAAACAGAAGCTAGGAGAAGTAGGGCTAAAGACTTGGTTGAGGTTACAGCTAAACTTAAGGATGGTCTGTCAGGATATTGGTATCAGAAAATAAAAAATGACAAACCTGATCTCGATGACAAGGGGATTAAATCTGCTTATAATAAGAAAATGAAAAGCCCTCTAACTGCATGGGGCGAAAAGATATACAATGAAACACCTGTTGATGCCTCTAAATCTTGGGCTATCGATGCTGAAATGAAACAGCTTAACCTAGGTGATGATTCTCTCAAGCATGCTATTACTAAAACTTTTCTTGACAGCAAGAGTGCAAAAGACTTCTCGGTAAAGCTAGATAATGCTGTGGAAGAAGTTCATAACATGAAGTATCTCGACTCACTGGTTGACCATGTGAATAGGTTTGAAAAGAACATGGGCTTTGAGGACACGAAAACTGCGCCTGAGCTTGTTAGAGAGTTGAGGGGTATAGATGATCCAAAGGAAGTGATTCATTCAGTCACAGAGAAAGAGCTTGGTAATATAGGGCAGAAATATATGGATGCATTGCAGTCGTATAAATCTGCTGAATCTAAAATGTACTCTGATGCTTCTGAGCGAGTTGATTTGAAGATCAAAAGACTTGTTACTGAAGCCGTCACCCATCCTATAAAGACAGTAGGCAAGGCATTTGATAAAGCTGCTGAGGTTACAAAGGAGGCAGTGCTAGCTAGGAATCTTTCTGAAGATACTGATCTAATAATTAAATTAGCAACAAACGAGTATACGAAGGTTCAAGCTATAGGGTTACAGAAAGAGTTTAGAGCAGGGAATGTTATTGAGTCAAGAGCTAGAAACAGTTTCGTGCTGGATGAAAAACAAATATCTCAACATGTTCACGACAACGGTGTCGACATGGTGAAAGCCAGAGCATACGCAGATGAAATGTATAATGCTCAATTAAAGGGAGAGCTGACACCTGAATTTCAGCGTAAAGTTTCAGTTCAAATGGATCTATCTTTAAAAGATATAGCATACGCTAGAAAGATGGGTAACTTTTCAAAGCAAAATGAAGATCTGATATTTGAAATGGATCACGCAACACCAGATGGAAGAATAGATATACTCAAAAAGAAGAAAAACTTTGATGAAATATCTGATGCTGATGAAGGGAATTGGTATCACCCAAGACAATGGAGCGATGCTGGAAAGGCTGCACTGAAAGCAAAAGAAGGGATTGATTTAGACGACCAAGACTTTGTTAACAGCAGATTCGGAAGAACGATTGATTCGATGGCTTTAGGTGAGAAGTCGGTTGAGCATAGGCTTACTCCGGGTGAAGAGCTGAGTGTACACTTTGCTAAGACCATGAAAACAATGGCATTGAGAGGTCAAAATAAAGCAGTTGATACTCTATGGAACGACACTTTCGGAATGAAGAACGGCAGAGAACCTTACAAGCTATCTGATGTGAAGTTCCGCAAGCTAATGAATATGGACAAAATGCAGAAAGCTGTTTACTTACTGGCTAGAGGCAACCGTAAAATGCAGCAATCAGTAAACTACATCAATCCAGTATTCCAAGCTATTGACAATGCTTTTGGTGTGCCTGTGGATAATGCATCAATGCTTGCCATAGGCTCTTTGGCTCCAGTTTTTCTAGCAAGAAACTCCGTACAGGGAGTGAATAATGGGCTTCCATATTTATATGGGTTAAATCCAATTAAAGCATCTAAAGATGCCGCTGCTGCACTAGGCAGGTTTCCTAGTTTAGTAATTAAAGGGAAAGGCTATCAGGAGAAATACATATCTGGTCTAGGAAAAGATGTAAGCAACCCTGAGAAAGCTATGCTTGCTAGAGTGTTTGATAAGAATTTGACCGACACACACCTAGAATATACTGCCATGTCAAACTTCGGAGTGAAGCAAGGTATAGGTTTGCAAATAAGAGATATGAAAAAAATGGATAGCTTTGGTGAGAAGGCTGTTGCTGGCACATATATCTTGAAGGACTCCTTGGAACACTTAAATCAAATCCAACTTTATCCACTTGGAGCTTCGGATCTTACAGCTAGGGTTACTGTTGCATTGAGAAGTACACGATATTTTGATGAAGTACTCAAGCGCAATATGTGGCAACCTAAAAATGCAAAGCATGCCCAAAAGAAATATAACAAAATAACAGAAGACCTACACTTCGATATCATGGGTGAGGGCAGAAGACTTGGTCTTGAAGAGTCGTTTGATGCATCTCTTAAGACAGGTGACTTCACAGAGTTTAAAGATCTGTACGCTGCTGCATGGGTTGAGAGATTATGTTTTGGTTATGGAATTAATGATGCTCCTAGATATCAGAACGAAATTAAACCATACGGAAGATCAGCAAGGATTATAACTAGGTTTACTAACTGGTCCGTAAAGAACAGGCACAACCTTGTAGGTATAGTCGAAAAATCAAGGAAGAAAAACTTCGTTCCATTATTGATGGTGTTTTCATCAACACTTTTAGCGTATGGCATGCATAAAGCTATGAAGAATTATATAGGTGAAGATAATGAAGTCGTTGAAATGTTTGATAAATATGGGTATGGGTCTACGTATGGGTCTCAGGTTATGAGCTATGATTCATTAATAGACAGAGCTATGGATCCAACATCTCTAATGAAATCTACGTACCAGTTATTTAAAGGCACAGGCACAAATGCTGTATTGAAAGTATCTGATGAGTTAGGGTATGACTTAGATATGAAGGAGAGTTCAAGATCTTATGGTTTGAAAGTTCCATCAACAGATCATATTATAGATGCCTACAATGGAACGAACGTAATGTTTGATGACATGGTCAAGATGTTTGGAAGTAAGGACGAGTTTATAAACGGTGTTAAAGCTTCTTGGGATCTATTAACTGAAGATATTAAATTGTTAGAGGAGGACTAGGTATGAGTAAATTTTCAAATATAACAGCAGAAGGAACAGCATTAAACGAGTATAAGGTTGCAGTCAATTCATCAGATGAAAATCCAGATTACCTTATCAACAAGCTAAACGCAGGAAGTGATGACATATCATTTGTTGCTGAAAATGTTGGAGGAGTTTTAAAGGTAACAGTCAATGTTAATTCACCCACAACAACATACAGTGCGCTGACAGACACAGACACTTCAGGTGTTGCCAATGGTGATCTGCCAATATACAACAGCACAACATCCAAATGGGAAGTTGGGACACCAACAAAGACAACATCAGTTGCAAAGATCATATCAGACACAACCATATCAAACATGAGTGACATCTTTAAGGTCGAGCCATCAACTGCTTCGACTGTAGCGAATGCACTGACAGTAACTCTTCCAGACCCAGCAAGCCATGATAATGAGAAGGTTAAGTTTATCTTTGAAGAAGTTCAGGATTACACATCAGAAACAGCAACAGAATCAATGCAGTATGTAAAGCTTGAGACAGCAGCAGGAAGTTTCCAAGATGAATTTCAGGCATATGTAAGCGAAATGGTAATGACAACCAATAAAGAAAGCTTGGAGTTTGTATCAAATGGAACTAACTGGCTGCTTACGCAGAGGCTTAAACCAAGATCTGCTAGATATATCTCAATTCCATCTGCCACAACCAGCGTTTCAGTTAACATTAGAAACGAGACTGATCTTTTTATAGATATAGCAGAGCCAGACACAGCAGAGGTGACAGTAACTTTCACATATAGTGGTTCTGTACTCCCTACTGGGTATTACCATTCAATATTTGCAGACACAGAGGTTGTGTCATCAAGCAAGTCTATCGTACTGGTTGTTGAGGGTGGTCCCGCAGGAACAATTACGAATAATGCTGCTGGTGATTACATTCTTAAATATGGAATATATAGCATGAGATACGGTGCTGCCGAGGCTAATTGGAAAACAGACTTAACTAGAATAGTCAATTCACGTGGAACAAACATCACGGGATTCTAAGATCAAACTAAATCATTCATTAATATCAAACCATATCAGAAAGCATAGATTGCATAAAGCATGATTAACACTCAGCAGACCACTCTCCTCATCGACATGATCGTCAGGGTAAGGCTCTCCTTTATCGTCAATCAGATGCCTAAACATTGCGCTTAAATACCTATTACGTCCATCAGGAACATTCTTCCATGAGTCACGCTGACCGTACTTCTCAAGCCCATATTCAAGAACCATCCTTACTCCAGCTATTGCAGTTAGCGACTCCATACTTATTTCTTCACACAGCCTTCTGAAAGCACTAGACCATAAACTTTCACTATCAGAACTGTAAAGATCAACCAGCACTTCATAAGGTATCAAGCTATAGTCAGTCTTTCCTTGGTCAAATTTGTGAGCGTGATAATCCTCTTCTTTATCGTCACTAGCCTTTACAGGCTGTTGGCTCATAATAGAATCATCCTGCTCACCTTCCCACGCTTCTTTCTCAAGATCATCCTCGTTTGGTGCGAAGCAGAAAGATCCACCACCTATAAAACCTCTACTTCCATTCACTTCTTCTTCCTCCTTTCTGGATGGTAACTCAAGTGACACTCCTTGCAAAGTCCAACTTGTTTACCGTTAAACATTTTCTCTATATAGCTATCCCAACTCCACTTCACGCCCTTTTCTGGAGCTACCGGAACTAAGTGATGCACCTCTATCTTTTCGACCACCTCGCAGCATTTCTGGCACTTGTAACCAATCATTGCATCTACCTTGTGCCGTTCTCCATTATTCTTGTATCTTGGAGCGTAAATTTTGCACAAATCTATGGCATCCTTTCTCATTTGGCTGTACTCCCATGTTCTACGGATGGCATTCTTTAAGATTGCATTTAAATTGTAGCGTTTCTTTTTCTTCTTTTTCACAACTCCTCCTCCTTAAATTTAACCACCTCATTATACGCTCTTCTATCTGCTTCATCTGGGTTATCGTACAACTCCAGATACTTACCTGCTTTTTCATCAAACATCTCTTGATAGTATGGATCATCAAAGTGTATCACCTTGCAACTCCTTAATACATTTTTTGTATTCCTTATAATCTTTACAATATTGCTGACAAATTCCTTTATTTTCATTAAGTATTTGATCCAACCTGCCAAGGTTTTTTCCGATAATAAAACTTGCTACGGTAAAAATAATTATAACAGCAATTAAGGCAGCTATTACGCCATCGTTGTCGTTGCTTTTGTCAGACTTACTCACCTTACACCTCCTTTTTCTTAATGTTCATTATTGAGATCTCTTCAACTTCTCCATTTTCCAGGTTTTTAACTACAACCCTATTCCATTTATTTTTAAACAATACTATTTCACCAACAA
>Ga0208299_1000277_pt1 | contig 49225 bp, 43 predicted proteins | sample 15_taG_FD_184089 | JGI IMG/M metagenome (GOLD analysis project Ga0208299, IMG submission 184089) | Marine viral communities from the Subarctic Pacific Ocean - 15_ETSP_OMZ_AT15312 metaG (SPAdes) (version 2) | ecosystem: Environmental > Aquatic > Marine > Oceanic | place: Pacific Ocean | collected... | reverse complement strand
TCGGATACGAAAGCGTCGCAAAAATCGAAAGCGTCGGTGATATCGACTCCGTCGATGACGATGGAACGGAGGTCTAGGCTTCTACCTAGAGTGGGAATGTAGAGGGTATTATTGTTTTTCATTATGTTAATAGTATAACACGGCGCACGCTTCCTGTCAAGCATAAAAGGGTGTTTTTTCTAAAGTATTTTTATTTCTTGTAACTTGTTGTAATCACTAGACTTAGGGGCGCGGGGCGCCCCTCCTTTTTGGGGTTTAGAGGCTGTTGGAGGGCGTTAAACCTGTATTCCGAGGTATTCGCTAAGTGTTTCGGCGTTGAGTTCCTCATCGTCCCAAACGGTATTCATACATTCAAGGACTAGGATGATTTCCTCATCATGGGTGAGCCTATCCTCTCCAATGGTATCACGGATGGATTTGAAGAAAGTGTTGATGATTAGTTCTTTGGCGAGAGGCATTTGGTTATTAGCTTTGCGACGACGCATGAAGGGTGAGATGTTTTTCATTATGCTACCATTATACAGGCGCGGACTACAAATAGCAAGGATTCGCCGTTTTGTAAGTATTTTGCTTACAACGAGTTACGACTATTTCAAAAGATTTTCCATTTTATTATAACTTGTTGTAATCACTAGATTTAGGGACGCAGCGCGCCCCCCAAAATACCCCATTAGACGCTGTTGAAAGCATCTAATGAGGTGTTTAAGCGCGGCTTAGTTATATGAGCCGATTTGCTTATAGTTCCGTCGCACGAATGACCGAGCGTTATTATACGATGGAAAATCGTAAGTTGAGGTTGAGCGACCTTGCTTAATGGTTGCTTGGTAAGTGCGAGAGTTCATCTTGCGAATGGTAATTTTATTAGCCGTAGGCTTCATTATGTTGCTCCAAAGAGTTTCAAGGAATGTATCTTACTAGTGTAATGATACGGTTGGAGTGGGGTTTATTTATCTGCGACCCCAAACGCATTCTCCCTCATTTTTAACACGCTGTGAGACTAGCGTCATAATGAAATCTACCTAATCCCAATATGGGTCTTCGAGGTCATCGTTGAGAATAATATCGTCGGAAGGAACGGCTTGCATTTCCTTACGAAGTAGTTTATCGCCCTCAGGACATTCGCAGAAGTTATCCTCTGCATGGTCGAATCCGCTATCATCGCAGAGAGCGCAGTCGGTATCTTGAGGGAGAAGGATGATGGAAGGTAGTGGTGTTGGTTTCATTGTCTATAGTATACCATAGCGGTTAAGCCCTGTCAAGTGTTTTTTCCATAATATTTTAGTGCCCATACTCAGAGAGGGCACAGTCGTAGCACACATCATCACGATAGGGGTTAGTCTCTAACTCCATAGGGGTCTGACAGAAGTAGCATGGTATTGAAGGGGAACACTTACAGACAGTCTTATGCTCATTGAACACGCCCCATCGAGTGAACCCCTCATCTGCACAGTTAGAACAGTTAGGGATATCAGTAGCCTCACAAGCCTCATTGGGCGAGTAAGAAGAATCGAAGTAGTTGATTGATTTCATTGTCTATAGTATACCATAGCGGTTAAGCCCTGTCAAGTAGTTTCTTATATTTATTTCCCAGCCAAGCCAGCGGAGGAGTTCGCACTTAAGGGACTCTTATTGAGACTACGGGTATAATATATCCTTCCTATGTATTAAGCGGGACCTTAAAAAAAATAAATAAATTTCGGCTAACCTATCCAAAATACAAAACAGGGTAAAATGAGCGGAATCCAAAAAAAAATAAAATTAAAAACAGGGTAAAATGAGCGGAATCCCGAAAAAAAAATAAAAAAATAAAAATAAAATACTAGATACTAGGGATATGGCAGATTACCGAAAAAACAGCAAGGGGAAACTTGTACCTTTAACTCCCGAAGAAGCATTAGCGATGCGTGAGAAGGAAAAAAAATCCAGTCCCGCGCCCCAACATAACGGCGATAGAGCTTCCAAAGAGGCACAACTTCTTGGGTCAACCAAGGAGGCTATCGCATTACGTAAAGCGGAAATTAATGGGGAGATAAAGCTACTTCAGTCTAAACTCAGAGGTGAGATAGATAATATCAAAGCCTCTGAAACTGCCAAGGAACGAGCCGGAAAACACCTCGCGGTATTTGGCGCACTGTATTTGTGTACATGCACGATTGCATTCCTCTTTTCAATGTCTGTGTTAGACACAGATTCTATTGCGGTGGCTGCGACTCTTGTTACACTGGTTGTGACTCAATTGGCAAGTATCCTAAAGACCGTGGTTGATACTAAAGAGCCAAAAGACCCAGTGGAACTCATGTCCGAGATTGTACATGTGACTTTAGGTAATGAAGTGAAGGAATAATATATTCTCCATTTTTAATCCTTGGCACTCTATAATAATATATGTTTATTAAATTCTTTCTAGCCTGTGCTCTACTACTCTCCGTGAGTATTGATATCTCTCTTATTCGCTATGGGGAGTATAAAGATTTTGATGCCTCTAAAAAGGATAAGATTGCTGTTGTAAACTCCAAAAAGATTTATATGACTATCCCTGAGTATAAAATCATTAAGAAAGAAAAAATAGGCAAAGAGACTGCTAGGTATTTTGCTTTAATGAAAGTTTGTACTACGAAGTACAGAACTGCGATTAAATCTTTCGCGCGAGACTACGTCCTGGTGGTTGAGGTTGGTGGTGTGCAGGATTACCCTACCACGGACATTACTTCAAGCGTGATAGAACGTATAAAATAGTGCGCGCTCTAAAGCTTACATCCTTAATAAGCCCTCAGTAAAAAAAGTAAAATTTCTGTTGTAGGGGTAAACGAAGACACTAGATAATATACATTCCAAGATTATGACACCTCCTCTCCCCGCACCAGTTCCTGACCCCATCGCCGGAGGCTCCTGGCTCGCCACCAGTGGCAACACACAAACAAGTGGTGTCGTCGAAGCCGAACAAGCTGAGTATACTCAGTGGTTAACGATTGACTATCACAGAAATCCGCATTTTACCACACGCACGACCGGCAATCAAACATTCAACTTGACTAGTTTCTCTGGCGACGACCAAACCGATGTTTATTCAACAAGGTTGCATATCGTCATTACTGCTCACACCTCGTGTAAATTTGTAACTGGTGCGTTTAATGCAAGTTCTTACTACCAACCCCAAGTGCTTGAATTGCAGCCGCTGCCCTATGATAGGTTTGGTAATACCTATGGTGACACCTCCGGCACGTCAGCAGGTAATTACGTGTTTGGTCCTCAAGGGAAGATTGTCACTACACAGCCTTATGTTAGAAGAACAACTAAGACAGCAAATGATGTTGAGTATTCTTTAACTCAGATGGGTACAAACTTCGCAACGGGCGATATGTGGATTCACCAGCATCCGAACTGGTCCCACCAGTGGCGCGGAGGAAACTTTGCCCAGGGCGATTACCGTTCGTACGTGCCGGTTCTGATGGACATTAGCAGGACTATGGAGCGAGATTATTACATCCGCTGCGACAGGCGTCATCAAATAAATGGTGATGATGTCTACGGTATGGTGGGAGGTGGTTACACAACTTCTTCAGAGATGGGGTATGACTCCTCCTCTGACGGTCTAGCGAATTTGATTAATATTATAGAAATGGCTTGTGCACGCCTTAGTGCCTCGGATTACAAAATCCGCTACGTTGGCGACGAAATCCCAGTAAACTCTCAAGGTTCCGTGTCGATTGCCGAAGATGACAAGCTCCCGATAAATCCTTACTACGACTCCAGTCGACACTCTTACTAGGAAAATAAAATGACATCTATATCTCCATGCTACGTTGAAGTTGAAATCGAGAGTTGGGAAGTACTTGACGTGAAAGCGCAATCCGAACAGGGCGCGTTGCTCAAACTGAAAGTTAAATGGAATTATAAATGCATTCAACGCAGCGACGAAGTTCTTGAGAACAATGATATCGAGGAATGTCCGGATGGGCAGTCCTGCGAGCGGCAGTCGCCGACCATGGAGTCAATTCATGATGTTCCCTTATACGCTGTAATTCCAAACGGGGAAGCCGATGGTGCTTGCATAAAGTGTTTGGTACATTGCGGGAAGATTAAGGACCGACTGAAGCGAGAGGATTGCTTGACAAATTGCGTCACGGGCAAGGACAGCCATTGGGGTACGTGTCCGGATGGCAAGGAATCGGTGGTTGATGAGGATGAGCTCACTTTGGTTTGGTATGCGGCGTTGGTCAAGGGGGAGTTTGGTTCTTTTGAATGTCCTTGCCTACTGGATTGGATGAACGACTTGCTGGACAAGGATTACTGGAGGATTAATAACATCCTTAGCGCTAACTTTGACGAGCTTTGCAAACGGTACAATTCTAACTAGGACACTTTGGAAAATTGATAAAGGGCTCCGCGCTGGCTTCGCCGACAATTTCAAACGGAGATTATCTAACTAGGAGACTTTAGAAAAATGACATCCCCCTGTGAACTAATTGCAACTTGTAAATCTGGAACAATAACTGATATAACGGGCTTTGGCGGCGTGGTAATGGCTAAAGTGCGAATTACTTACAATCTTGAATGTGTAAAACGTGACGCGTGTCCGGACGTGGGGACTGGTCCAAACGACTACTGCGCGCACGGACCGGGAATCGACAAGGAGCTGACCGTGAGGGTTCCCTTACGCGACATAATGGTTGACGACTCTCAGGACTGTTTCACGTGTATTAAAAACTGCGCCAAGGACAGGTACTGGGAAATGCCGCTGTGCGTGAAGCGTTGTGCGTCTGGTGATAAAGTCATCGATTGTCCAGGTTGGCCCGAAGACCAAATCGACCCTGATAAGGTTGGTGCGGCATTTCAAAAACATTTTGCCGATGGTCCAGGCGTGCATACGACGTGTCCTTGCCTTCCTGGGGACGATTGCGGTTGGGAATGTCCGGTACCGTGCGACGGGGGTTGTATCGGTCCACCCCCGTCAACGGGGACTGCGGCGGCGCAACACTGGGAGAGGACATATTATGAAGTTGAAAAGATGGTTCGCGCTGGCTTCGACGCCGATTGCAAACGGAGATTATCTAACTAGAACACTTACCATAAATATAAACTAAAAGAAAAGCAGTTATCTCTACCTGCTTTACTAAATATAATAGGAGAAAATAAACATGCCCGTAACACCACTTCCAGTAACAAGTCCCGTAGGAATACCTACCGCATTAGGTACCTACACTCCCTCAAGCGCCGCGAGCGGGGTGTTTTTACATGAGCAAAACGCTTACATTACATACACTCAAGTATCAGCCTCTTCTCCTGCAGGAACTTGGCCGCTAGATTGTGACCAAGCGATATATTTTAAATTAGAAATTAATATTAATGTAGATGAAAGTCTTTTTGACTGGTGTTTAGCTTCTGGGAATACTTATAATACTTTTACTTGTATGAGTGCTATTGTTAATAGCTTTGATAGTTCTACGGGATTAGGTACAAGTGGTTACATTCACTTCAATCCTGGCGGCTACACTAGACTATCCGTTAGCAGTGATTACGAGTACCATAACTCTCACGCTTATAAAGAGGTTATGATTGCTTCTCCTCTAGGTCAGAGCGGTAACTTGGCGGATGACGCGGTAACTTTACAATCTTTTGTTCTTAACTTGAATTCCTGGATGCGTCAAGGTGGCTTGGAGTACAGCCAGGATTCCACAGAGGCTGGGCGAGGGACAACCGACCCTGAATATGGCTGGCGAACTGACCTCATTTGCTAGGTAATAACATTTAAATAAACACAGCTCCTTAACGGGAGCTGTTTTTCTTTATATGTAAATAAACACAAACCTTTCATAAAACTAGTATATAAGATATGAGAAAGCTTGGAGCGAAGTCGGCGAATGTTGGGGTGAATGCACCAGCAAAGCAATGGGAAGTTACAACAAACGAAGTTTGTATATACTGGAGAAGTTGGGGAGGAGAGACGACGGAAGTTTATATGCGCACGCAGACAGATGTAGCCTGCTACACCACCAAGCAGACGGTACCTAAACCAACGAAAAAATTTGGGCAAAAGAGTGGGATATACTTTTGCTGTTATACCAAGGTGACTCAGAAGCAAATCTCCGGGTGCGTGGAGAGCAGTTGCTCCTGCCCTGTGCAGCTCAAAGCTCAGCCAAGAACCACTAACTTTAATAATGTAACAGGCGCGAAATATAGCAACGGCGTTCTTGAAGAGTTTGAGGGGGACAAAATGGTTGAGGACCTTCTAGATTATGACTACGGTAAAGCTATAAATAAGAAATATGGTCAATGTTTCCGTTGGAAGGGTTGCACGCCCAAAGATGGCGGATGCCCTAAAGCCTCAAAGGGGGTAACTAAATAATGTATAAAAAAACAGTAATGACAGTTTGTTTATATTGGGGACTCCCCGATGAGGAAGGACTGGTTGACTTTTGGATGAGTTCAAAGCTTGAAACTGATTGCTCGGACATAAAATGCGAATCAGCTATTAGCAGGGGTGATGAGAACGGAGTTGTCACTACAACAGCAGACGGCGGCTTTGTTTGTTGGACTAAAACTAAGTGCGAGGGGGGCAAAAACGAAAAATTTAGTAAAGCAGAGTGTAGCGTGAGTTGCGAATGCGAACTTCAACCTAAGGGTACAGCGGACGCCAAAAGCTTTGAAAGTAAGATGTTTAAAAAGAAAGGTGATAAAAAAGTTGTGAAGGACAACCCTGGGGAGAAAATCGTGGAAGGGCTTATAGACTCCAATCATGTGTCGGGTGGTCTCAATAAGCCGACAAAGGGCAAACCACGACCCGCAGGCTGGGAAATACGGCGTTGGGAGAGGTGCGTTGGCAGTGGCACGGCAACGAACCCGAATCCATGCCCAGGCACAGAAGGGGTAACTAGCTAATGACGTGCAACACCATTTTAGAGATTTGTAGAATTTGGACATTGAAGGGCATCATTATGCCCCCATACCCCTTAGACGGTAACGCTCCGGTCCCTCGTTTGCGTTATAATCTTACAATGACATCCAAAACCATATGTACATCAGAACGTCCGGGAAACGGGACTGCGGATGTGGTAATGAATGGGGATGGCATCGTAACATATGCAAAGGAATGTAGTCAGATACTCGTTGGTCAGGATGGTAAGAAAGTTCCCGACGAGGAATGCTCCAAGGCACTCAAACTTTGCACCATGCCAGGTTGCGAAGTCCCAAAGGACGACGCCGGAAACGATGCCAATGCGAGGGAAGCCACAAAAGAAGTCGAAATTCCAGCTAGAGAGTACGAAGGCGGAAAGCAGGACCCAGGTGCAGCCTGGTGTGATGCGTATAAGAGCTCTCCTAGCGGCACTGCGTGTGCCGACGCCAATCAAAAACTTCAAGAATCCTTGTTCGAGGGCAGGGAGAATGTATGGAGACCACCCGACCCTTCAGAGTACCTAGACGTTCTTTGCCCAAAGCCTTGGCTGAATCGGAACGTCGGTAAAAAGGACACGGACATCACTATTGAACCGAATCCTCCACCGGGGATGCATGGCAAAGAGTGTCGGCAGGGCTGGATTACATGCGGAAATCAAACACAAAAAAAATAGGTACTATAGTACTATAATAGGACAACATGAAAAATTATATTGTATGCGAATCAAATAAGCAAGGAGAAGACCTTGTTTACACACAAGTAGCTTGTCTATTTGAAAATACTAGAGAGGCTTCCGCATGGGTTAAGCAAAACGGAAAAGACGGCGTGCAATACGTCGTCTTAAAAGTAGCTAAAGCTATTGCCGTAGAAACTATTCAGCATAAAAAGCTTGTAGTAACTGGTCAGTAGTTATAGTTCACATACACCGTTCTTACAGGAATCCACTCCATCAGAGCGTACTTCATACACACCATCGGAGATTAGCTTGTCTAGGTCGATGCCACTCCAGTCAACTGCAGTTAAAGGTTCGTTGCCTCTAGACCCGGCTTTGTAAAAAGTAAACCCTTTAATTTCTGATGCGTACTCCATTAGAGTATCCATCGTCTTGTCCGTGATTTTGTAGTCCTCAGGAAGGTTACAAGTCTTCGATAAAGCAGAGTCTATAAAGCTTTGAATAACTGCCTGCACTTTAATGTGCTCTTCTGCGGTTACATCATAAGCACCTACTATGTGAGAGACATCCTTACCCTCTTGATACATTTCCCTAAAGAGATTATCAACAACATAAGACTCATTCCAAACGCCTTCAGTAGCCGTTCTCCAACGTCTTTTGTATACGGGAGCGAATATAGGCTCAATACCAGTAGAGACTCCTAAGACCATTGAAATGGTTCCTGTGGGAGCTACAGTAAGAAGGACTGCATTACGTAAGCCGTGCTGTCTAATTTCTGACCTAATCCTGCCTGGGAGGGTTTTGAAAAACTTCTCTTGCTTGAGTTTACCCCAATCATAAGCATCAAAACTACCCTTTTCTTTTGCAAGAGCGCAAGAAGCTTTGTACGCCTCGTTTCTAATAGTAGCGAATAAACGCTCCAAAAACTCTAAACAGGATTCCGAGCCATACTTATACCCAAGTTTAATTAAGAAGTAGTGAAGTCCCGTCACACCCAAGCCAATTCTTCTACTGCGTTCGCCCGTTTCTTTGCATTCTGGAATAGGAAAGTGGTTTGTGGTTAGAGTGTTATCTAAGAACCTGACGCCTAGCCTTACGGTGTTGGCTAGTCTTTTCCAATCTACGTCCCCATCTTTAATCATGTTAGCAAGATTAACGTGTCCTAAGCAACAGTTTCCGTATGCAGGTAGAACCTCTTCACCGCAAGGATTAGTTGCGGGCATGTGTTCAAAGTAAGATACATTGGTGTAATCATTCGCGAAATCAATGTTAAATATTCCAGGCTCACCACACTCAATTGCATTAGTTACAATAGTTTCCCATAGCTCGCGTGCGCGAATCTCTTTCTTCCTAATATTTTCAAAAGAGTCTTGGTAGTGCTTTAGGTTGTGAAGCTTTGCGCGGGCAAGAGCGTCTTCTTCATCAAACGCAACAACTTGGATGGTGGAGTTACCCGTCTCGGACTTTCTGTCAAGTTCGTAAACGTAATAACGTGTGTGACGCCCTCCAAAGGTAAAGTACCATTCCTTGTCTTGTTCAACAGCATCAAGGAAGGTTTGGGTTATAGCTACTGAGATATTGAAATTAGTGAGTTCATTTCTGTCGAGCTTTACGTGCAAGAACTCCAAGAAGTCTGGATGAGTGACGCTCAGTATAGACATCAGTGCTGTGCGACGGTTCTTACCAGCCCTTACATGATTGCCAATCTCGTTAATCATGCGCATGACGGATAAAGAACCGGGAGCTGAATTCTTAATATTCTGAATATCATCACCTAAAGGTCTAATCTTAGAGAAGTTAAATCCAACACCTCCACCACCACAAGATATTTTATACATATCAGCAATAACCTTAGCTATACTGTCGACATTATCCTCAGGGTCCAGTACGTAGCAATTCAAAAGATTCTGATTAGCCCTGCCTGCTCCAAATAGAATTCTCCCTCCGGGACAGAAATCCCCCTGCGCCATCATTTTATAGAACTTTTTCTGTATAAGCTCTTGTTTGTCGTCAGACTCACCCCTTGCAATGTTCCGCGCAACACGCTTAGCGCACTCTTTCCACGTCGTTTCTCCGGCAGCAGCGTACTTATCTTGAAAAATAGTAAGACCTAAGTCTTTTGGTTCGAAAATATCCATTTTTTTTATCTTTTTTTGTTCACGAGACCTATTATACATGGTCGGTAATGTATTTGGTCACCTTATATAATAGGTGCAAAGTCGTAAGAATACGACTAATTCTTACCGAAATGACCCAAAAAAACAAATAATCATGTGGAAAACCATTTTAAGTAATATCAATACTCTCATTTTAGGCAATTGGAAATCTATTTTCTTCTTCGTCACGGGAGCTCTCGCAGGAATCTTCCTGCTTTCATGCGCTATGACCAACAAAATCGTTGATGGAACTCAAGAGGTTCTAACTGATGGCGTTGAATGGCTTATGGAAGGTAACGACGACGAAGCAGTCGAAGAAGCTACCAAGTAACTAACCGAAATTAAAATAGGGGTTTTCTAAATAACGGAGAATCCCTATTTTTTTAATACTATATAATAACATGGAACACAAAGACCTATTAGAAAAAAGCATGAATCTTCTTGAGGAAGCTATGAACAATGCTTTCAAAAATCCGAGCAGAACAAACCCGGAAAAAATCGAACAAATAGATGTTGCTGGCAACAAGATTGAGGAGGAGATGTCTGATGACGAGATTGATTCTATCATGAACACAGCAGCTGAGAAAAAGTTTGGCAAGGGCTCTGCTCAAGCTAAGGCTCACAAACAACTTGGGAAGAAGACAGAAACTCCTGCACAAAAGAAAGCGCGTAAAGACGCAGAAGCTGTAGCCAAATCAGATTCAGAATCATAAGAAACACGACCACGGTGTGTTTCCGGGGCGCTGTATACCAGGCTCCATTTTATGACAAGTGCTTTTATAAAGGCTTGTAACGATTCAAACCAAGGAGGTATAATGAATCATTTCTACACACATTTTAACGAATTCTTTAACCAGTTAGATACTTACGGCTACCCCGCCGACCAATTACAAACTAAGAAAACATGTAATGTTCCGAGTTACCCACACTCAAACGTATACATGACCAACGACACTAACGAGCTTCACATGGAGTTTGCTTTAGCAGGATACTCTGAAGATAAAGTATCGGTTACTGCAGGAGGTCATAACATTACTGTTGTTGCTTCTGTTCCTAATTCAAACGTAACTATTCTCGACGAAATCACCATACACAATGGCATTAGCCGAAAAGATGTGAACTTCACTATGAGTGTTGACGAGGCGTTTGATGTAAAGAAAGCACAGGTTAAATTTACTAAAGGGATTTTATCTATTGTTATTCCAAAATTAAAAGAACAAGAGACTATTAAACTCTTATAAAATATTAGATTTTTATGCCCCGGTTTCTTTTTAGGAATCGGGGTTATTTTTTTATGTTTTTGTTTTTACACCTAAATACTATTAAGCGCGAGTGCAGGGCAGGAGCGCGTATATTATGATTTTCTCAGATAACGCAGGAATTAGGGGACATTTAACGATAATCAAACGTGATGTCCAGACCAAAGAAGAAACTGTTTGGTTTGACGACCACAACATTATCGTGTCTGGGATGGGTTACAACATAGCGACGGCTTTTGCTGCTAGTTGCGATGGAGGTCTGGACTGCGCAAATGACCGTTCTCTCCTTTCTGAAAGGTTAGGTTGTCAGGCTGACGCGTATAAAATTGACCATTTCCAAGTGGGAACTAGTGGCGTCTCAGCTAAAGAGGTTGTGGGCACTTATTCTCTAGGAAATGCTTTAAAAGAAGCGCAGTACGGACAAGACCCTAGCTTATTAAACTTTCACCAAGGAAGTATTTGCTCTAATGGTGTACCCCAGACAACTCAGACCTTTGTTGAGATTTTAGAGAAAACATATTATGCGCCTAACGCATTAATGCATTATATGATTTTTGACGAAACCGCATGTAACGGGGAAACTTTAAATGAAGTTGCGCTATTTTCGTATGACCCTTTGAATGAAACGGACCTGACTATGCACCATATGGTAGCATATAGAGTATTTAATCCCATTGTTAAAGATAGTTCTTTTGAATTACTTATAAGGTGGGTTATTTATTTCGGTATTGATTCGGGTGACTGCTAAAGCACATTCCCGTCTTTATCAAATTCGAATATTTTAGTTGATAAAGGTGCTTTAGAGAATGTTTGTGAGTTTTCTGCCCCAAACATGTCGTAATCAGGGAAGAATTCCCAATCTTCATCCTCTTTATCCCTAATAAAGGTCACCCAGTCAGCCCCATCTTGAATAACTTCTACTTCCCATTCGGGATTTTCGTTTAAGTTGAGTTCGTTTAATGGGAATGCGTATCCTACTGGATATTTAACGACCCAAGAGCCGGAGGGAAGGGTAGTTTTAGCCTTTAATTGTGCGGGCGCTTCGACCCATCTCCAAATTTTATAATAAGTCTTGCTCATGTTACTATTATAGATACATTATATGAAAACTGATAAACGTATTATGACAATTTTTGGTGATAATAAATTTCCATCTAGAGCTTCAAAGCTTTCGGATATTGAATACAGACTATCTTTAAACAACATCGCTAACTTTTTAATAGAAACTCAACCTGATAGAGTTTATATAATTCCGGATAATGAAACTACAATATTAGCAGCTCTGTGCTGTCATAGATTATCTATAAAAGCCGTTTTAATAAGCCCTTTTCCCGGATTTTTTAAAGGTTTAAATAAAAGATGTAAAAGTTTGCTAATGGCAGCTACGGAGAATTCCGATAATTTTATATTAATGTCCGAAGAAGTTGGTAACTCAAAGCGAGATGCGCTGGGTCATGTGAAAGAAGCGGTAGATTTTGCTGTTAAGACCTCTAATGCTGTAGCATACTTACGAAATACAAAGACTAATAAGCAGTTTGAAACCTTTATAGAAAGTACAGCAAAGGATGAACATAAAACTTACTTCGACCTAACGTACAACAGCAGGAAGATATTTACCGAATAAGTTTATGAACGACTGTCTGTTAAAATCCCATTCAGGTCTAGGACGACCTTCTGATTCATGTCTTATAGGAATAGGGATTACTTTATTATGTAATCCTTTTATATAAGCCTGAAACGTGTAAAAAATATCATAAAAATCCCATGCACCTGAGAAATCTTTAGGCTGTTTGAGTTGGATAGAGTTTAGTACTTTTCCCGTTGTGCATAGAAAGACGCCGTCCGCAACAACCACTCTTCCATATTTGCCAAAATAAGTTGGATAACTACTCATTAGGTCTCCGCCGTGCCACACAATTCCTTTCAGTTCGCCATAAGGCTTTTCGTTCCACCAAGTACACGGTTTGGCTCCGTTTCCGAAAGATGGTGTCCCTGCTACGCCTAAAAACCCCGTATTGGAGTCCAAACTATCTGATATCAAATTATTAAACGCATTAGGCTCCATAAAAATTTCTATATCATCATGGCATATAATAACTATATCCTCAGGTTTTAAGTTTAAACCCTTACACTTTTTTCTTATGGCTTCAAATATAGAGGATTCCCCTATAAGCCAATGAGTCTCATATCCGGCTTTGCCGAAATAATCTCTTAAATGGTACGCAGTTTTATCTTCCGATGTAGGATTTCTTCTTGTAGGTACTAAAGCAAACTTTCTCACCCTATATAATAGTAATGACTCGTGAAGAAATTTTAGCCGAAATAGAGAAATGTGCAGAATGTCCCACATATTTCATTAATAATTATGTTAAAGTTGTACATCCTGTACAAGGGATTGTTCCATTTCATTTATTCCCATTCCAAGAAAGGATTATAAATGAAATGACAAATAATCGATTTTCTCTTGTTAAGAAGTTTAGACAGGCGGGAATCACAACTTTAGCGGCTGCGTATTCGTTATGGACTATTATCTTTCAGGACCATAAGAACGTTATGGTAGTGTCTATTGGAGACCGCGAATCTAGGGCTTTCTTAGGTCGCGTTGCCGCCATGTATGATGACCTACCTGCTTGGCTAAAACCTTCCGAGATTAAAAGAAATCAACATATATTGAAGCTTTCTACGGGAAGTGAGATTAAATCCCAACCCGCAGGTGCGGGACGTGGCGAATCTGTATCCTTACTAATTGTTGATGAAGCTGCGTTCGTTGATAAAATGAGGGAATTTTGGATGGCTATCTACCCTACAATTAGTACAGGTGGCTCAGCATGTCTTATTTCTACTGTTAATGGTATGAGTAACTTGTATTATGAGCTATACAATGCTGCGAAGGAAAAGGAAAATAATTTCCATGTTATTGATATTAACTGGGAAGAGCATCCTTGGTATACACCTGAGTGGTATGAAGAGACTCGTCCTAACATGTCTGATAAAGCATGGTTGCAAGAGTATGAGTGTGAGTTCTTAGGAACAGGCGATACATTTATAGACCGTGATACCCTCGCCAAACTAAACGATAATACCAGTAAGGACTTTTTTACTAAGTATACTCACCGTATGAGAGTATGGAAAGAGCCTCAGCCGTATTATTCTTATATGATAACCGCAGATTGCTCTTACGGAAGAGAGCAAGACAATTCAGCATTTCATGTTATTAATTTATACAACGGAGAGCAAGTAGCTGAGTTTTACTCTAATGTTACCCCCATTAAAAAATTCGGACAGATATTAAACGAGATAGGGACTTGGTACAATACTGCGTACTTAAGTGTTGAGAGAAATGCTTTAGGTATGGCTTTGCTGGAGGAATTATGGGGAGAGTTGGAGTATGAGAATCTTCATATGGACGAAAAGGGGGAATTTGGTGTGATGGTTACTACTAAAAATAGAGACCTTCTCCTAGCTAAGATGGAGGATTCCTTAAGAAGCGGAAAGATACGAATAAACTCTGAAAGAACAGTTAAAGAATTACTTACATTCATTATAAATGAAGATAACGGAAAAGTTAGCGCCGATAAAGGCTATACAGATGATTTAGTAATGAGTTTGGCACAAGGTTGTTATGTAATGGAAGACATTATAAAATACAGTCCTATAGTTTTAACAAAATTAGAGCGCGAAAAAGAGAAACCGTTACCTATAATAAGTACTAGATATGCTGATGATTATGAAATCAAAAATTATTACCAATGGCTCCTAAAAGAATAGACGAAAACGGCGCAACTGAATTCCCGGCGCCGCATACTTACGGAAACGATGCCGCAGGGTATCGTGGCAAATTCTTTGCGTTTTTCAGAAAACGCTTTGGACCTAAGCCTAAAAGAGGGCGTCCTGGGTTAACTCCGCCTTTAGCGGGCGATGCAGATGTTCAAGATGGGTATGGTGACGCTTTTGGCGTTGCAGGGTCATCCTCTAAAACCTCATTTGCTGTGCCTCGAATAGAGTACGAACGTCGTAGACGTTATAAAGACTACGAGAAAATGGATGAGTATCCTGAAATCGCAGCCGCTTTGGATATTTATGGAGATGATTCAACCCAAGAGGATATTAAAAAGGAAATGTTCGGAGTTGAGACTTCTAGTGAGTTAGTTAGAGAAGAGGTAAATAAGTTCTTAGACCATGTTAAACTTGAGAAGCATATCTGGGACATCGTTAGAAACGTCGCTAAGTATGGAGATTGCTTTCTTGAAAACATTGTTGACCTAAATGCTCCCGATGCAGGTATCCAAAGAGTTAAAGTTCTTAATCCTAATTATATTTTTCGGGAGGAAGATAAGTTTGGTTACTTAAAATCTTTCAAACAAGAGGTTCCTGACTCTAATGGAGCTTCTGATATGCAGGGAATGGGTGCTTACTCTATGGCGCCAGCTGCAAATAACAAAAGATTAGTAAGTTTAGATAAGAATCAAATTGTTCACTTTCGTAGGTACACTTCAGACGCTAACTTCTACCCTTACGGAAAGTCTATTTGCGCTGCAGCGGTAGCTGCTTGGAGGTCTTTGAAGCTTATGGAAGATGCGATGATTATCTACCGCATTCAACGAGCTCCTGAAAGACGTGCATTCTACTTGGAGACTGGTAACTTGCCCGCTACTAAGGTTGAGGCTTTCGTAGAACGGGTTAAAGCTAAGTTTAAAAAGCAGAAGACTTGGAATCCTATGACCAACAGCATTGATGAGAATTATAACCCTCTCGCTGTTGATGAAGATTTCTTCGTGCCTGTTAGAAATGGACAAGGCACGAAGATTGAGACTTTGCCTGGGGCACAGAACCTAGGGGATGTCGATGATGTCAAATACTTTAAAGATAAACTACTAGCAGCTCTTAAGATTCCAAAAGATTACGTGGTAGAAAAAGACAAGTCTCCTGAAAGGAAAGCCAATTTAAGTCAGTTAGATGTAAAATTCGCTAAAACTATTATGAGACTTCAGAGAGATGTTGAAGCAGGGTTAAACCAGCTGATGAAAAGACATCTTTCTTTAGTAGGAACTCCTTCTATATTAATTCGTGGCACTAAAATAAAGCTGCAATCTCCTTCCGATATGTATGAGAAACGTAGGTTTGAGATTGATGAGCAAAGAATGCGTATTGTGCAAGCGGTTCAAGGTTTACAGTTATTCGATAAGAAATACTTACTAAAGACTTATTTCGAAATGACAGAAAATGAAGCCGATGAAATGCTTGAAAGAGCTAAAAAGCAACAGAAAGAAGATATGGAAGCTATGGGTGGAGGTATGCCGGGTGCTCCGCCTATGGGAGCTCCGCCTATGGGAGCTCCGCCTGCAGAGGATGGAGGTGCTCCTCCTCCAGGTCCTGAGGCTCAAATGCCACCAAATTAAAAAAACCCAAAATTTCTCACAAAAAAGATGTCTAGAGCCCCTAGATACCTTTAGTATAAACCATTATGAACATTTCCGATATCTTTACTTCCCGCGACAAAAACTTTGTTAAGTTAACCTTAGCACAGGATTATCTAAGCCGTCTTGTTAGAGAAAACATGACGGTTTTTAATTATGATGGGACAAAGCATAGAGTTACTTTCTTAACGGAAAGTGAGGCTTTGTTGTCCTGCAATATAAAATTTGCGGAAGAGGGGGCAACCTTGACGCACTTTAATGTAGGCAACGTTCAAGATATACTGTCGGATGAAAGAGTTGATGAGTTGGTCTCAGAAGAGGTCGGCTCTTTTTTAAATAATATCATCCATGATAACTTCGGTACGGCTGATGAGAATCTGAATAATATCTTTGAGTCTTTTAAAGCTCGTAGTGAAATAGCGAAGACTAGAACTTCATTGTCTAAGAAGATGGAACGTTTTGGTGAAAGTCATAGAATTACAAACCTTGAAAGTTTTGATAAAATTAACGAGATGAAGGGCGCTCTAGTAGAGTTTATTAAGGAAAATAAAGAAGGGCTAACTGAAAGTGCAGATATCGTAAACTCCAGCAAACTTGCCAGTCTTTTAGGTATTGCTTTTGATGCTGATAAGATTGAAATCTCTAAACTACAAGAAGAGAAGTCTATCTTTGTTGATTATAATACCAACAAATCTGTTTATGAGCTAGTATGTCAACAAGAATTGATTTCTTCTGAGCTGGTAGAGTCTAAGGAAAACTTCTCTAAGACTTGGATTAACAACGAAGCTATTCATAAGCTATCCTCATGTTTGTATTCTGATGATGCCACTATCTCCTCCGTCTTAGAGGAGACTATTAAAGAGGTTCCTTATCTGGCTTTAGCATCTAAGGCTTCAATTAAAGAAATTTTAACGTTGGTATACGAAAGCTCGAAGCAGGAAAATATTACTAAGAAGGAAATTAAAGCTTTCACCTCTAAAATATTTGAAATGAAGAAGCCTGTAAAGGCAGCCGTGATTGAAACTTTGAACACTAAGCACGGCATCAACGTGCAAAACTTAAAATTTATCCCATCCTTTACCAATTTAGCCAAAGCGCAGTCAGTATTCTTTGAAGCTCTTGCTTCTTTTGCAGGCAAAAAAGCTCCTGCTCTTCGCGACACATTAAAAGAATTCGCAAAGGCTATCCACAAAAAGACTGGTATCCAAACTTTGGATGTTAATGATTATATTAACGAGGTTCTTAAGGATTCTGACCTCTTCAGCAGTGAAGGGATAACTTCAATAAGCCTTGCTGAAGTAGTAGCGTCTAAAGCAGAAAAAGTTGAAAGAGATTTAGGTGATGACTCAGACGGTCAGGAGGTTGGCGGAGAGGCTGACGCTGAAGCTAACGATGAGCAAGCTGCGGAAGACGCGGTAGAAAGTGACGTTGCTGCCGAAGAAGATGCCGCCGAGGAAGAAGTAGAGGGCGAAGAAGGTGAAGCAGAAGAAGAGGTTGCGCAGGAAGAAGTTGCGGGAGTGTCTGATGCAGAAATGAAAAACCTTATCGGAGAACTAGACGACTTGTTTAAAGAAGTAGATTGGAATGCGTTGGAATCCGATTCTGAAGGTGAGAGCGAGTCCGATAATAAGACAAGCACTCCTGAAGAGGATGTAGAAGCTTAATCTTCGTCTAAAATATAACCCTGCTTAAGCCACGTTATTAGGCTATCGCTATGTTCATTTCGAGTGAACGTTAGGATTTGGACTATTTGTGTTATGTCGCGTAGAGTCTTCTCTGTTATTTTTTTATTGTAAATAACGCTCTTAAGCTCGGTAATAACGTATTCCAGACGTTCTATATCTTCAGATTGTAGCTCGTTTAGTTTTCTAAGTTCGGTGTCTTTATCTTTCATCTTGTATATTTAGTTTAAGGGATTTGTACGCTGTTCTGCGTTTTTTAGAGTGCTCCTTTAGATACGGCACTTCGTCAGAGAAGTCATGAATAAAAACTTCTTTTTTACTTTTATGAATTCTTAAAGCTCTTCCTAAAGCTTGCAAGGTAGCTATTTCTGATTTAAGACCTCTAGCGTTTATAAGATGCGTTATTTCAGGAATATCGATGCCTGTTTGCATAATAGTCGTACCTATTAAAACAGAATTATCATTTTCTATAAATGATTTTATAGTATTTTTCCTAACTCCAAGATTATCTTTACCTTCTAACGTTAGAGAATTTGGTATCATATCTTTAAGAATTTCCAAATGACGAAGATTTTTAACTAGTAATAAAGTTTTTCCATTTACGACTTCTTTGCAAAGGTCTTTTATTTTATTATTACGTTCTTCGTTATCTATAATACACTCTTCATATATCTCTGCATAGCTCTTGTTTAAATGCTCATGGCTAGAATACTCAGACAGTCCGTGAAACGTTACTGTAGGCGGCGTTAAGAAGCCTTCTCCTATTAAACCCTGGACATCTACCTCTGAGAGAACAGGTCCTAGAAACGCCCTTAACGTCGTTCTCGCCATCTTGTCCTTGGGCACGGTAGCGGTCATTCCAATCCTTACGGAAGCTTTAGGAAAAGCTTTTAAGGCGCTGGTTGCCACCTTCCCCTTAGAGAATTCGTGTACCTCATCAAATATTATGAAATCGGAACTTTTTACATGAGTATCAATAACCTTATGAATGGATTGAATAGTACATAAAGTTATAGGTTTGATATCTGTCCCGTCTCCAAATGCAACTCCCACATCAAAACCTTGCTTAGTTAGCCATTCATATGTTTGAATAAGTAACTGTTTTTTAGTGAAAAATATTAACCCTGTTTTATCTTCCAGAGCTTTTAAAATGCCTCCAAGTACAATAGTTTTTCCTGAACCTGTAGGGGCTTCAATAATACAACCTCTATTTTTTAAAGCTAGTTCTATAAGCTCTTCCTGGTAATCTCTGTAAGTGATGTTTAGACCAGCGTAAGACTTAAGAGGAAATAAGTCCCTTTCATCTTTTATTTCAAAATCTGCGTTAATATACTTTAAATCTTCTAAGATACTAGATAATAAGCCGGTTCCGAACTTTCCTGTCTTTTCAGAAAAATACATCTTCATACCGTCCCAACCACCTTTTCGGTATTGAGATGTATATTTGTAACCGGGAACTTTAACACTGTACTTTTTCTTAAGTGCTTTTTTCAAATCTATATTCGAAGTTACAATTTTTGAGTATATATTTCCTACAATAATCTTCAAAACATTCTATAATAGTTAAAAATGATAGTTCCTGAAACAAAAAGTATTTACATTCAAAGCCGACATGAGCTCGGTAGAGAATGGGAATGCATCGGATGTGGCGGCGAAGAGTGGTCTGAAAGTGGAGGGCTTCCTCCGACACCCGACAAGGGCGTTTCATGGGCGCCAATACAAACAGACGATGAAACATATGAGTACGTCATATATGATAGCTCTTCGAGGGGGACTGAAGGGGGGACTATGATGGGAATTTATTTTGAAGATACTTACCCTCAAAGTGTCGATTACATAGAAAAGAACAGTTACCTTTATTTTAACGAGGTGAATTGCTATCGCGCAATAAATACCGGCGGAGGGTGGAGTTGGGTTGGCATGCTATCTGCTATCCCTATGGAAATAGTTCAGGTTTTCGCTGATGAGGAAACCGCAGGAGCTAAAGAGCTGTCTTTAGGCGTTTTAGAAATAGGGGCTAACCAAGGAAGAGTTTATTACGAAGGGTTGGGCGGAAGAGGATATCCTGTTACAGTACAGAAGGATGATAAACTCGTGTTGAGACCTATATTCTTAGAAGGGGAGGACCTACTGACCGCGAACCCAGAGGCTGTAAGAGCAGGACATCAAAGACTATACGTTCTACCCGCGAGAGGTAATATACCATGTAAGGTGCCCGATGGCGGCGGGGGATATGGGTTAGGCTCCTATGAGGACTGGAGCAGACGTTTCTATTTAAATGTCATTGTAGACATAGTAGAAACCAAGATGGTTGAACAAATTATAGAATAAATGGATAACGAAAAATCAATTATAGACCTTGCAAGAGAAGCTCAGGAAGCAGGTGCGAGCCAAGCTCCACAAGATACTCCTTATGCACCGGCGCCGGAATTAAACACAGGAAACTTTTCTAACGTACCTCAAGATAACGACATGCAAGGTGCTTTAGAGGGACTTTTGGAAAATGTACATGATAAACTAAAGTACGTTAAAGTGGAACTACCTTCAAGAGGTGTTTTTTACCCTAAAGCAGAAGAACCTATTAGCGTTAGACCCTTAACTTTCGACGACGAAAGAAATCTAAGGAATATGAATACTGATAATATGATTACAGTACTAACGACTATTTTAGGAGCTTGTACTAAAGGTGTAGATGTGAGTCTTCTAACGCCTCCTGACCGATTATTCTTACTTTTTAAAGTTAGGGAGCTCTCTTATGGAGATGATTACAAAATAGAGCAGAACTGTGATAACTGCGGCGTTAAAAACTCTTTAACCCTTAAGCTTAGCACTCTAGAGACAAATTACCTGGAGGACGACTACACTGTTTTTGAGTTGCCAGACTCTAAGAAAGAAGTGCGAATTAACGTACCTAGAGCATCTCAATTAGAAAATATTGATATGGATAAGCTTATGAACGACCTTTACAAATACGTTCAAAGCGTTAGTGATGTCGTAGACCCTACTATTATTGAAGAGTTTATCAGACGTACTACTGTACGCGATGTAGATGTTTTAAGAAATAAAATCTTTATCCCTCCTTACGGGATGGAAGATAAGCTTATATTTAACTGTATGAAATGCTCTCAAACGACTAAAGCAGCCGTTACACTTAATGAGTATTTTTTTACAGCGAGCTAGTGGATTTGCTGAGGGGAGACAGTTTAGAAGGTCTTTCATACTCACTAGTTAAACATGGTAATTTCAGCTTCCGGGACCTTTTGATAATGACATTTATCGAAAGAAAGCATTATTATGATATGCTTCAAGAAGAATTTAAAAAACAAAAAGAAGAAATTGATAAGGCAAAGACCTCAAGGGCTAGATAATACAATATGGCTTCCTTCAATGACTTTAACGTAAACCCTAGAAGTAACAGACCCTCTGTAGAGAGCAGAACCTTGTTATCCCATTATCAGATTAATGGTGGCTCCTACCAAGACCCTTTTATGGTATCTTCAGTTTATATCTTCCCTGATATTGATGGAAGTCCTGATAGATATCTGGATTTAGATTCAACGTCTGAAACTTTTGGGCAAATCGCTGCTTCCGCATTAAGCGCCAATGAGAATGGAGACTTTTTGTTTGTAGCATCGTTTGTTCCGCCGATGATAGGGGGCTACTTTGCGGAGTCGGATTATGTCCCGTCCAGTGCGACTTGGAGCGAAGATGAAGCTTCTTATGGTATTTACCGAACATCAGAAGGTAAGTACCATATAGTACAAGATGGAGGGTTATTGAACAGCGCGAGCGCGGTCGGAGCTTACTGGGATATTTGGACAGTTGTTGATTTTGAAACCAGCCTGCCTAGGGTTTTCGCTCATAAAGTAAATTTTTATAATGATACTGTTATAGGTATTACCGAGCCTTTAAATATTACTGTAAATACTAACCTAAAAACTAAGTACATTACAAGAGGGTCCACTCAAAATATAAAAATTACTAATGAGTTTTTCGTAAATAATAGAAACCTTCCAAATGATATAAAATCTATCTTTAGAGACTCAGTAGTTACCAATGCTGAAATACAACTACTTCAAGTTAATAAAAATAACACTAATGAAGTTTTAGAGGATTGGACTGATGCTGATGATGTTTTATCAGACGATACAATAATATACAAATTTAATACAGAGGGGATGTGGAGAGCAGGAGAGGTCAAGGTGAAAGTAAGATTCTCGGCTTTAGACGAAACTTACGTCAACTCGTTTATCTTAGTCGTTCGCGAACCATAAAAGCTAAATCCATTTTAGTTACGGAATCGTCTAGTAAAGTGTCGAACTCTTCCCTGGTTTTATCCACGTGAACCTCATTCCAGTCCTTATAACCTTCAGGCAGAACTGAAACATAAAATGATTTAGTGTTCCTATTTAACAGCATTTTAATACCTTTTTGAACACCCGCTTTACCAGCCTCATCTGAATCGTAGGCAAATATAACCCTCTTACCTTTTAATTGCCTCGCTTGCTCGTAAGACATAAAACTTCCTTGAGTGCACGTAGCGTTATAGCCATGAATTCTTAATGTTATAGCATCTATAGGACCTTCAGTTATAAAAACATAATCTGCGCTTGTGTCAAACGGAAATAAAATATCGGAGGATTTAACACCGCCGTTTTCTCTAGAAGGGTTTAAATATTTCATGCCGAACCTGGATAAGTTCCGCCCTTGAAAGAAAAAGGCGTTATTATCGTGCATGTAAGGGATTATAACCCTATTAGCAAATTTTCCCGATTTACAGATATAAAAGTCCCAAGCTTGAAGCTTCCTTTCTTTAATGAATTTACACGCTAATCTTTCAGTTAAATCCGCAGCATTAACATTATTAATATTAAACTTTGAAAAGTCTTTAAATATTTCAGATACAGTATTTTTGGAAATAGAATCATTCTTCTCAATACAGCTGGAAGCAAATAACGTTTCAGGGTCAGAAAACATCTGAGCTCGAACAAACTTAACGGCTGCGTCCATAGACACGCTATCCACGTAAGAGACCAGTTGTGGAAAATTTCCTGATTCAGAAGCTTTAAAATCCTGCCACAGCCCTGTATCTAAATTAACGGACATGTGTTTCTTCCCATCCTCTATAAACACTGAGTCCATAAGGAATTCCCTTCCCGATATTCGGTAATTTTGGAACCGAGATACGAGATATTTTTCTATAATATAGGGAGGAATTTGCATGTTTATTAAAACTTTTTCACCATCGAAATACAACACTTATAAGGAGTGTCCTTTGAAGTACCGCTATAGATACATAGATTACTTGAAAGACGAATACAACGAAACTTTATCAACCGACGCTCTCCAATTTGGTTCTTACATCCACAAGATTTTTGAGGATGGGGTTGACGCCACATCTATAGATGAGCTCCGTCAAATCGGAAGAGACCTTAGAAAAAATTATCAATTTAAAGGGAGGGTTAAAGACATAGAGACTTGTATCAAAAACTTTTTTGATTTTAATACTAACTTAGAAGGTAGCATTTCAACCGAGATGTTATTCTCTGAACAAGTTATTGATGATTTGTCCGTCAATGGTATAATAGACCGTGTATGCAAAAGTAAGAGCGGAAAATATCTGGTAATCGATTATAAAACGTCAAAAAGAGAGAAGACTAAGCGCGAACTACAGTCAGACCCACAACTTATGACGTATGCGGCTGCTATCTCCAAAATGTATAATGTCCCTGTACAAAATGTTTCAGTGGCTCATTATTACCCTTTAACAGGAAACTTGGTAGCGTTAAGATACTTGCCACCTCAAATTTCTAGCTTTTTAAGGAAAATAAACCAAGATAAGTGGGAAATTAGAAAAGCTAAGGTAAAAGATTTTAAGCCTAGAGTAAACCAGTATTGTAACTGGTGTGGCTATAAGGACATATGTCCTAAACAAGGAGCTTGTCCAACAAAGATTAATGAAGCTTTGAAAAAGAGTAAGTTCGGTCGCGGTAAACCAAAGGGTAGTAAAGGCTAATATCGATACATTCGAAAAAGTCCTTCACTACTTCAATATCATACTTATGTTTCTTTATATAAAGAGACACAAGAGAAGATAACTTTATAGGTTTTTCTTGTTCCAGAGATTGAAGAAGTTTAGTTTGGAATATATTTATAATATTAAAACTAAATCTATGTCTCCACTTTTCTGTAAACTTTAAAGATAAAGCATAATTAACCTGTTCTAGTAATTCAGATAATTCTACTGTTTCTTCTGGATTTAGATTACTCATTATAATATATATTATATCTGATTAAAGTAAATCTGGAGTGGATAATGGCGATAAAATTGAATAGAACTTTTAGAAAGAAGAAATTGTTAGAATTTGGAGAGCGTGTTGGCTCTATTAAAAGGATGTCTAAGTATGACACCAGGTTATACACATTCTCCTATGTTAGTAGAGGTACAAATCCTAAAAAGCCTAGGCAGAATAAGGATAGACAGCCTTTACTTTTAATAGCTTATAGTAGAAATAAGAAAAGGTTCTTTAATATCTCAGGAAAAAGGTTCGCTTATGTGTGGGGCTTTAATCTTAATTACTTACCAGCAAGCAAAACCTTAAGAATTCTAAAAGAGCTCCGAGACAAATATAATGATTTCAACGATGAGCCTGTAGATTATAATAACTTAAGAAAAGTTTTAGACCTTCCTACAAGCAAAGAGGATACTATATTCAGAAAATACCGCACAGGTGGTGGTAACTTAAACGGTTTGATAGCTATTGACCTAGATACATACATAGAGGAGCTTTCTAGTAAGATTTCCTCTAAATCTAGGCGTTAATAATGGCACTGAACGATAATGACAAGGTTTTTATTGATAAGCTTGTAGACGATGCAGCTTTCAGAATATCAGCTTCCTTTAAGGATGCTGTTAAGTCTATTCCTCAGCCCCCTAAAGATACAACTGCTGAAGATAAAAAGCCTACTGGGGATGCCGATAAAGCCAATAAGTTAGGCTCTAAGATTCAGGAGTTAGCTAAAGCCATAGGTGGCTTAAAAATAGCTCAAGCTGCAGCTAGTAAAGGTTTAGACATGTGGGGTAAGAACACGTCTTTTCGAGATGAAAATGCAGGAAGGCTTCTTGCCTCTAACCAGGAGTCTATACTTCAGACAAGAGGGTTCGTAGACACCTTAAAGAGTAATAATTTAAATTTATCTCAAGGCTCTAGAGTTTTAACTGCAGGTCTTCAATCAGGTCTTCAGGGTATGAAGGCGGGTCAACTTGATTTCTTATCTCATGTCCAAATGCTTGATGGTAATGTTAGCCTAGCCGCTAAACAACAAGCTTTTATGACGCAAGCCATCGGTATGAATACGAATCAATCCATAAAACTAGGCAATTCTATGATGGGCATGGCTATGAAAAATGAAGAGAGTATGGATAACTTAGTAAAAGCTATAGCTGAGATGTCCCAGAATGTTGTTGAAGTTGCGGGGGTATGGGGTCAAGAAACAGGTGCGAAATGGCTATCCGCTCTAAGCAGGCTTACAGCATCAGTCGCTCAGGAGGAGAGAGCAGGCTTAAAAGCCATGTTCGAACAGTATGCCCCAACCAGTGATAAAGCAATGATTCAGCTCGGACAATTAGGGCTTCAGCCCCTCGCCAACAGAGCGTTCAGTTCAGGCGATGAAGAGCTTATGGTTCAGTTTGGTAAAGAGTTAGCCACGAGGATATCCAGTGTCCAACAAAAATTCGAAGGAAGTCCGATGGCAGCTCAGTTCATAGGTAGAGAGGTCTATGGCATGCGCATGGGAATGGTTCCTGGAGCCGCAACTCTAGCAGGTAAGTCCGTTATGACAGGCGAAGAAGCCCTCGCTGAACTTGCAAGGACAAAGCAAGATATAACGGGTATGAGTCCTGAAGCAGCCAAAAGAAAGTTCGATACCGCCATGCAAGCTGAAACCTGGGGTCTCTCCACTAAAGCTGCTGAATTATTTGGAAATGTTGTAGGGGGGTTAGCGGACAGCGACACATTCACGTCAATTGCTGGTACGGGCTTATATGCCGCCGGGGCTTTATCTGTAGTAGCTGATGCGGCGGCAAACGCCTCAACGGCGCTAGGATTTCTTACTCTTACGGGCGGCACAGCCGCAGTTACTACGGGAGCAGGTGCGCTGAGAGGTATAGGAACGACTGCGCTTGGCGGAGCTGCGCTTGGGGGTGCAGGTAAAGCAGGCTCTCTGGGGAAGATGGCAAAAACGGGACACCCTTTCTTAAAAGGGTTAATCGGTGCTAATCTGAAAACTTCTACAGCCGGTTTACATGTAGGAGGTACTTTATCGACTAAAGCAGGTTATCGCATGGCTCACTTGGGAAAATTCGCGAGAGGAGGCGCTCCGTGGATGTCAGCTTTAACTACAGGTAAGGACATGTTTGATGTCCTAGCAGGTACTGATGGAGGAGCCACCGGTGGAAATATAGGGGGTTCTATTGGCGGCGCTATCGGAGCATTGGGATTTATGGGAGGACCCTTACTCGGTGCTGTTACGATGGCAGCAGGTAATGCGCTCGGTGGGTGGATTGGCTCTCAATTCGATGAAGAAGCCGCTCCCCCTTCAGAGGCTAACGCTCAACTGCAAGCTGCTGGGGTAGAGGCAGCAGGGCAGGCTACCATCCAGTCTAGCGAGTTAATTACCTCTTACTTAGAATCTATCAGAGAACATACTGCCAAAACAGCGGATAATACTCATGCGATGGCAGAACAGCAGTCTATCACAAATCAACTCCTAGATGCTGAGCGGGATGAGATTGTTGACCTAAATCTAAACTTACGAAATAAGCTTAGTCGTGGAACTACCCACAAAACCAAAGGGGAGGATGAATAATTATGGCTGGACCTGGAGAAAACTTCGGAAATTGGGCGGGAGGAACGTTAAATGATACTGCCTTCTCATTAGGGTCAGGACTTCTTGACGGGAGAATTGGTGACCTTATTAATCTATTTGTTGATGGAGATTTACCTGAAGGAGGGACCAATCTTAATCATGCGCTAGAAGAAAGGTCTTACTTAGAATTTCATTTTAATGACCCTCAAGCAAATTGGGCATCGAATCAGAAAAATATAAGAAGAGTTCCTTTCTTTGAGAATCCTGAAATACAGGAGCAACGCAGTCCTATTTATGCGAAAACTCAAATCGTTGCCCGTAACGAGCCTGTGCGTTTATATGTTGGCACAGATGCTCGTAAAGTTAATATTAAGTTTAATATGACCTTTCCTCATATATTAGAATTTTATAACTTTTCTAATTTTGGTCCTGGTTGGACAGGAGAATTAGAAGACTTATATATTACTATGGTCAAAGAGCAGGCTACGCAGTCTTTAGGAAGCAAATACAACTCTATAGCTTCTACATCTAAGAATTCTTCACCTGAGCAACAGGGAGGGCTTGCTGGAATGATGGGAGATTTAGGTAAGGCATTTGATGATTCCAGCGCGGGGCAAGCGTTTAGCGAGTTTTTCGGACTAGGCTCTGAAGATACCTCTCCCCCCGGTTCTCCCGAAGATGGTGGAAATCTTTCCGTTACGTGGCAGCCTAATAATGGAGTTGGTCCACAAATGAATATGGAAGCTTTGCAATGGGGAGGCTCCGACCCTAAAGGCTCCGGGTATGAAGGTACGACTTTTCAAGGTTCTATGGGGGATGGTATGTTGAATCCCGTCGCTCAATCTTTAGCTGCTGCTTATGGAATGGCAAAAACTAATCCTGGTTTAATGGTAGGAGCCTTTATGCAGTACGTTATAGATACTGTAAAAGCCTCAGTTCTTGGTGTAACACGCCCCGATTCCTGGACCGCCGGACCTCCTATAGTGAGATTCCGTCACGGTACTAATTTCTTACAAGAGCCTTACATAGTAACCAACTACTCTATAGATTACGATAATACGGGGGGTGTAGACCCTAGAACATTACTACCTAGAAGAATGTCCATTAGGCTTTCTTTAGAGGAGTATAGACAAGAGGATGGTATAGGAGAAGGCGTCCCGGATGCCTCAGATATTTTAAATCTAAAGAACTGGGATAGAAAGTCTGTAGGAGAAGGAAGAGGAGGTTCCCATAAATACTAATTATGCTTAATTTCGGAAATACCTCGCGCTATAAAAAGTATTCAAGCGAAACTTATATTCATAAAAAAATTCCTTTTAAAAATTTAGTAAGTTCTAAGCAATATGAGACTTTTATAAAAGAAACGTTACCTAATCTTTCTTATAAGGTTAGCATAATCCCAGCTGGTTTAGAGGGTCGTCCTGATTTAATATCGTTCGCGACGTACGGCTCAGTTAATTATTGGTGGTTAGTGTGTCTAGCTAACAATGTTATAGACCCTTTCGAGGATTTATACGCTGGGAGACAGATAAACTTGCCTTCAATCTAAATGACTCAATTCCCATCTCTTAATGTAGGATATAGAAAAACAAATCCTACCTATGTTCACCTAGCAACCTCGAAAGCCGCGTTGCTGGGGGATGAAGAGTATACGGACGAGTTTGATTTAGCTAACAATTTAATCTCTTTTCACGCGGACTTACCCGGCACTTTTAAAATTAGTATTAGAAACCCTAGTGAAGAATTAGAAGAACTGTTAGTTAGTAGGTATAAACTGATTAACCAAGATAAAGGTTGGTCAGCTGAAACAAGAACGTCTCATAATATTTTCTATTTAAAGTGGGGCTATAGTCCCTGCAGCGAATCTGCTGAGGGTGACCTAGAAGGAGGTTCTTCTAATATTCATAAGGTTGTGCTTTATAACATAAAATACAATTTAAGTACTGCTAAAGAACGGGTTGTAGATATTCTTTTATTATCGCAGTCCCAGTACAATGAACGTGTTTGGGATGCAGAGGACATGACCCTATCCCCCGAACTTAAAAATCTTGGCAAACAAGTTGTAAAAACTTCTATATTTGAAACCAAGAAAAGGATACCAGTAACTAAGACGACAAGGACAATTGAGACAACTGAGCCTGACCCTCAAGATTTTGATTTGCCAACGCGCAGCGGTGGAACTACGACGGTTAAGGAGGTAGAAGTTCCTGATGGAGATGCCTCGGTAGGTCAATTCAGAAAACCTTCTGATATAATCTCTAGGCATTTAGTTAAATTAGCGGGTCACTTTTTAGGGTATGGAGTGTATGTATCTTTAGATGAAGTGGGTACGGCTATCGACGCTGAGTTCGGTAGGATGCTTTATGAGACGGTTTATGCTAAGAGTATTGTAGCTGTTGCACAAACAGGCGCCACCCCCCGTGCGAGAAATGCAGGACAAAAAGAGCGCACTCATTACAACTCCCCCTTTGACCACTTAGACCTGCATGATGATGCTGCGCTTAAATTTCTAGAAGATGCTATAGCTAATAACTCCTCATTTACTAGAGGCTCGGACCAGAAACTCGTTATTCCTATGCCTGGGGGGAAAGAAGGCTTAAAAGAATTCAAAACTGCTGGGGATGTAAACACCTTTTGGGGTTCCATAAAAACAATCTTCAATGTAGGAGTTAACGGGATTGATGATGTGGTGGACGCGCCTCCTGCTACTGAAGTAGATATATATGAAAATCATTTAGTTCCATGCTATGCAAGGTTTTTTACGGCGATTGGATTCTCCTTTCACTATGAACATTTTGATTCCCTGGACAGTCAAATAGAAGGTCTTAAGATAGCCAACAGTCAGACTGATGGCAAAACCTATATTGATTCGGAAAACCCAAAACCTTCTGTTAACCAACAAGCTTTAACCTCTTTTGATGATGACGCTCTCTTTATGGTGGGGGAGGCTGAAGACACCTTAAGAGTAGCTACTCAAGTTCATCCTGAACGGCAACTAGCTCCACACCCGATGCATCGCGCGACAAGAAAACGCTTAAGAGGTAGAAGCCTTCTTTATGATGAAACTGGATACTGGCTGGAACACACCGCAGTTAAACTTTCGGATTGGACAGATATGCGCCTCGAAGCTATTATAGACTCACGTGTCCCCTCAATCCCGGTTGTACAAGATAAGATACTTTTAGAGGATGGTTCTGTGTGGACCGGGTATAGGAGCCTGCTTCCTTTCAATCCAAAAGTACCCCGTGGGCATACAGAGTATTTGTCCGATTTAGGAATTGCAGAAGTTAAGGCGATACTTGACGGAAGAAAAGCAGCTGCGGTAGATACAAATTCCAAAGCAAAAGAGGAAATGGGAACCGAGCCTGAAACTAGTAAACCAGGTGACTTTAACACTAAAGACCAATCCACTTCTAACAATCAAGGGGGTACAGTTAAGTCTTCAGGATATATTCAAACTGACTTTGAAATGCAGTATCTTTCTCCTTTATTGAGAAATCTATGTGGTTCTTTATGGAGCCTTGCGGGAACCACCGAGGGCGTCGGGCTAAGAATAGAGACAGAAGACACTGGTTATCTAGAAACAGATGATGATTACATTTCCTATTTAGCTGACCGGGGCGATTTTATGACTGTTGAAAAATTGAAAAATTTGTTTGGAGTTATTTACATTATGCCCAAAGCTAATCCCCTCTTTAATACGAAAGCCATTCCCCCTCTTCCTATAAGAAGTTTTGATTTGGAGCTATCGTCTATGGATAAGGGGGTAGGTAAAACTCTTCCTATACAGTTAAGTTACGGATTCCAAAAAAGAAAAGATTCCACAGTAAAAGCTATCTCACTTAACTTCAACAGTGGTCAGTTAAACTATTTACTTCATGTACAGCCTGAAGTACTAAGGAAAGCCTTTAATCTTGTTAAGCTCCATTCTAGTAACTTTTCCCATAATATAGGTCAGATAACGGAATCTATGTTATATGTTCTAGGGCAAAATAGCGATACTACTACAAATATAGACGAAGAAGCAATTAGAATCCTAGACAACACTCACGGTTTTGTAGTATCTGAAGGTAATATAGCCTTTTCAGACCGAGCTATAACAATGATTTTTAACTCTGTGGCAAATTATTGTACTGACCCTTCTAAGTTTAACCAAGCTAAGAATGCTACTGGAGGAGATATGTCCGAAGTTTACAAAAATCATTTAGAATTTCTTAAAGATAACTTAGGCTTTTTATCTCCCGGACTGGCTGCAAACTCTTCCGGCATCGAAGATACCGACACGGCGTTTCTTAAAGACCTATACTTCGGACCAGCTGAATTCTCCGAAAAGCCTATAGATTATTTTATAGGAGGAACCGAAGAGAATAAAATAGGAACTTCTCAAATAACACCCTTCAAGGTTTTAGTACCTCAAACATGGGACATTAATCCTATGACAAACGGTGGGGTAAAAGCAATGATAGCTAAATTAGCGGGGTATAGGCAGTTAAGAAATGTACTTTCAAATATCAAATTAACTGTTTTGGGTATTCCTGAAATGAATAGGCATATGTCTGAGGTAGATAATAGGATAGTCTACCTTAGAATTAACAACCCAAGAGATTTAGGTACTTTACATTGGGCTAGTGGGTATTATAAAATAAATCAGATATCTCATGATATTTCAACCAATGGAGGGTATGTAACAAATCTTACCTTATACGTGTCGTCCTTTCAAAGACAAGAGAGCCTGGCTAATTTTGAAAGAGCAGCATTGATAGGAGAAAATGAAAGGATTAGAGCGGCTAAAGCAGGTGAGAACGGAGGTGCGGGAAGATGAAAATTAACTTAGGTATCGTACAAGGAACAAAAAATAAGTATAACCAAAATACTTTGGAGATTATGCCTTACGGTTCTCAAAAGGATAGTATAAACGCAACGTTTGCGTCTCCTTTTGGAGGCGCTGGGTATGGAATGGTTTACACTCCTTCTAAAGGGGCTTTGGTTTTATACGTTGATTTTGTCAAGACTCAGGAAATACCTTTTGATTATATTTGGTTCGCGTGTGTTTACGACCCAACACAGCCTCAATTCCCGGACACCCATACGGAAGTAGACCAACTCAACGCCGAAAGCATCGCCAGGAATCAAGTAGACTATGAGGGCAGGAAGCCTGGAGAGGCTTTTATTAATCCTATACCAGAAAATACAAATCTTTTTACGGATGATGGTCATAATGATAATTTTCTTTTAAAGTCTAAAACTGGTCATAGATTCAAGATGGCACACAAAGTTACTGAACAAAGGAATGAGGACGCAATAGAATTAACCACTGCGGGTAATAAGATGATGCGCTTTGATGATGGACACCAAGACGGTATTTTTATTCAAGATGATAAAGCAGATGACCCTAACCGTAGAGAAATATTCACAGGAGAAGATAAGCTTAGGGATTACTCTAACAGAGATATTGAATCCATCTCCAAAGCCGGTTCTCATACAACTGCCGTCCTAGACGGTTCTGGGGATATTTACCGAGAGAATCAAGCTGACGGGGATATGCTTGACATGGTCTACGGTAACGGAAAGGCTGAAAAGGGGAATTATCTTCAAGATGTTAATTTTAATATATCAAGATACTCTAGAACAGGAGATATTTTAGAGTCTTGTGACGAGGGAAATACTACTCAGTATACTAAAATAGACCATACTATAACCGTTGACGCTAATGCTATCACTACTATAGCGGAAGATTATACGTTGTCCGTAGGGGGAAATTGGACTAGCACAGTAGACGGGGACACTTCCCTACACAGCACAGGCTCTATCGCCATTACCACTTCTTCTTTCTTGTCCATGTCGTCAGACGCAAGGATGGATATTACCGCTGGAGGACCTATGAGTCTTCATTCAAATGGACCTATGGTTCTATCATCTAATTCTATGATAATTATACAAGCACCGAGGGTGGATATAATATGAGCCTTGTAGTAAGAAAATACGACCTTCATCTGCTCGCGGGTACTTTAGTATCGGTCCCTCAGAAAACAGCGTTTCATAGAGGCTTAGAGATAGCGACGACGGGAAGTATAACAATCCCTCCAGTAATACCCGCATGTTGCGCTCCTGTACCGTGCGCACCTATCTGCTGCGTGCCAAACATATCTCTCGGCTCAGCAAAGGTATATATCCATGGACTCCCAGTCGTTAAAGCCGGGGATATGTGTGTCCCTTGTGGAATGCCTTCAATATCATTCCAATCTCATTTCAGTACAGTATAATGCCAATCTCAGAAAACTCAATGAACTTAATGCCTAGCGAATCGCTAGTCAGCCTTTCTAATCTACAAGCAGCCTTGCAAACTGCGTTAGAAGCACGATTGAGCACTTTACAAACGAGAGAAGCTCGTCTGTCAAAACAGGTTAGCTATACTAATACTGTTAACGGGAGACAGACCGTGGAAATGAAGGAAAGGAAAGCGACTGAAAACTTAGCTGCCGACTCCGCAGGAGGCGCAGCCGCTACAGCAAACTTAGCTAAAACATTGTCTGATGGCGGGCAAGATGCCTATGACCCTGAAAGTTTACCCGAAGGGACCGAAACAGATGAGGGCGCCATCGAAGGTTTAGTGGAAGATGTTAAAGGGTTTATAGAAGATTACAATCTAGACACGATTAGCACCGCTATAAGCCTGATTAGCCAACTTGGTGAATTAGCAGGGTCTATAGCATCCACGTCCACCGCCCTAGCAGCCACGAAGTCAACTCAAGATGATATTAATAATGTTATAGAGAAGCGAGCAGCTGGAGAATTACCTGAGCCTATTTTAAACACAGCAGGGCTAGAGGCAGCTTTTGATACTATTCTATCTGATTTATCCCAAAATTTAAGCGAAGATGAAAGGGCAACCTTGGGGGAAGTTATGCAACAAGCGGTAAATACAGATACTGAGAATTATGATAAGTTCGTACAGGATAATCTAGTAAAACCTTTTACTGAAAACAAAGCCGCTGTAGCCGCTGTTCGAGCTCAGTTATTCAAGCAGGCTACTGTAGAGGACGAAGCACCGATTTTTGATTTAGTTTATGGACCCCCACTCGCCACGACAAATCGTTTCGTATTATCTGAAGATGGTATTTACTACGATTCTCGCTCAGGGGGTATACCTACCATATACACTAAAAGGATAACTTCTAATTATTGGAAACTTCACTTTGGTCCCAACAGAGGGGGTAGAGGTGTTGCGTATTCAGACGAGCAATACGATAAGTTTTCTGATACGATTTTTAGTGACTCGTTTAAAGAATCTAACTCTAAAATAGAAATGTTTTTCTTTTATGATGATATATTAAATTCCTATAAACAAGACCGAGCTCTTCAAATACAAGATGTCTCAGGAACTATATCAGATTTAATAACCGTAAGTGGGTATGACGCGTCCTCAGCAATGGTTAAAAATTATCAAGAAGCTTATGCTTCTGTATCATACGCATATGATAGTAAAATAAAAGTCCGCGAGAAGCAGTTACAGTTAGCCGCTCTCTTCGGACCTTACGATATAACAGACGATACTCATGCCATGGGTCCAGGTAACTTCTTTGAAATAAGTTCTGTGACAAAAATTGGCGAGAGCCCGGTGTGTGGGGCGGACGAGGTTGGGGAGACAGTATACACCCAACCCGGCTCCGATACCTCAAGACTAGGTTCTACCTTATCAGACGGTTTTAATATTAATAATGTTAAAAAGATTATTTTTATTGATAGAATTCCTGTAAATGATTTTTCATATTTAAAAACATCCGCTTTGATTCCTTCCGTGGATGTTCAAAAAAGGTTTACCTTAATGTCTTCTGATTTAGATGATGTAGTAAATCCTTATCCTCCAACATATCTTTCTGAGCCTGTAAAAGGGATTTCCGTAATCCCGGAATTTGCCATAAATTCTATGGGAGAGAATAAATGGGTAGACGCTTCTGGGGATAACTACCTATCCTCCACAACCCCCGCCTTAAGAAATCTAGATGATGAAGTAGTAACTTCCAACTTACTCTGCTCCTATAACTTCTTAGACCCTTTAGCTACGGTCACTGCCTCCGACCACGAATACCTGGTTCGAAATCACGCCGAAACATCTACAGCTCTAAACGCCAAATTAGTAGGAACAGCTAGTTCTGTATTTGTTTCAGGACTATCCATTCCATATTTAAACGGTACTCTAGTAAACGCTGGGAAGAAATATGGTACGCGGTACACCAATATTCCAGAGGGTTCATATGTTAGACTACCTTCCAACATACGAAATAATGAAGTATATCCCCCATCAGACCGTTTAGACAATTTAATGTATTCTGAATCTGGATGGTCTTTTGATTTTTGGACATATACCCCTAACTTAAGTTCTACATTAACTTATGACCATAGGTATAAACTTATTATCTCTAATGAAAATAATGGGGACTCTGCAGTCCCTACTAGAGGTATGATGGTAGGGTTCAGAGATAGAGGATACCCCGGCACCGACCCAAGTGGGCTTGAATTCGTTGTGCTAGGAACTGAACCATCAGACGACTCTAGATGGGGTAAAAGCGCTGTTATAGGTTCAGAAGTATCTGGACCCGGAGCTCTCTCTTCTTGTTACACGGAAAGAGGTTTGGTTGTAGGCTTGGATACCTCTACGGTAAGCGGGAAGAATATAGCAAATTCTAATACTGAATTTACTCATTACAATATTTCTCATAACGTGGCTTCTGATGTTCTTTCAATTACGCTGGATGGCGAATTCCTCGCATCCGCAGTAGCCTCCACTGCGTTTGGCACTTCTGAAAATTCGCCATTAAATCTTCCCGGTAGAATGTCTTTGACAAGTTATCAAGATGCTACAGGGCAATGGGGAGAAAAATTATACGATAAGGATAAGTACCCTAGCTTTCCTGTATTTACCCCTTGGGTTATTGGAGGAGGCTGGACTGATAATATATACGAAGCTTCTCAAATATCTAAAACACCTGCTGGTTTCTTAGGCGCTAACACTAATGAAGGTTACTACAACCAAAGTTTCACCTCTAACAAGGGAGGTATTATTGGACAACACACTAACACCTCTTCAATACCAGGACTAGCCGGGTACAGCGTAACAAAGTTTGTTAGCAATTATAAAATACCCAGAAGCGGTCTTGAAGGATTCGTAGGAAGTTTTAAAATATACACTGCACCCCTAAATACAGACGAGGCTTTAGTTAACTATAAAGCCCAACAAGCTTATTTTAAGAATATCACCACCAACCCCCCTAGAATTCTATAATGTCCACTTACGGTAATTTCGCATTTAAAACTATAGATGAAAATCAAACTCGTCTCATGGGCGCTGATTTCCCTGTAAAGAGTACAAATACGGGAGGCTTATTCAGCGCTTCGTACGATATTCTTAATGTTCGCGCAGGTCTTATCCAACTACTCTTAACTAGAAGAGGAGAGAGGGCTATGATGCCTGATTTTGGAACGGACGCCAGGGAGCTAGTTTTCGAGCCTTTAGACGCTGGAACTACTTCACGATTGGAGTCTCAAGTTCAAGATGCTGTTAATAAGTATATGCCTGAAATTATTATTAATAAGTTGTCCGTAAAAGCAACGGACAAATCTTCCTCACTTACTGTACTCATGTTATTTTCTATAAAAGAAGATATTAAGAGAAACCACAGGTTTGGACTAACCATAACGGATAAAACCGCCACTATATTATAATGACTGACTACATCCCCAATCCAGCATTCGACACTCTATTTAACAGTACCGCCTTCGATGGTCAAGTAGAGTCTGATTTTTACAGGCTAGGAACTATTCCCGATGCTGTAAAAAAGACTTTAATTAATTATTCTTCTCAAGATTTTGCGGAAATAAAAGAGAATCTTGTTAATTATGTAAAGGCTGTTTACCCTGAAGATTATAATTCTTTTTCGGAGTCTGATTTAGGTATGATGCTTTTAGAACTTGTAGCTTATATGGGCTCAGTTCTATCTTATAAAGCCGATGCTATTGCGCAGGAAATGTACCTTCCTACAGCACAAAGTAATAATAGTATTAGAAAACTTTTAGAGTTAATTGGAGTTACCTTAAAAGGTCCAAACTCTAGCAAAGCTTCGTGCTCCTTAGTTTTGCAGGATACGGCGCAAGCTGTTAGTGGGTCTTATATACTTACAATACCTTCAGGTCAAAGAACCGTAAACACAACTAGCACAAGGGACGGACTACCTCTTAGTTATACCGCATATAAAGTAGATTCAAATGGCAATATAGATTTCAGCCAAGCAACTCTTGAATTGGGAAAGTCTGATTCTGCAGCAAGTGCTGGTATTACGTTCCCCTTAGTATTTTTAGAAGGGATGCTTCAAGAACATACGGGAAATTTTTCCAATATTCCTACAGCTCAAACTATTTATGTGCCCTTCCCATCTATTGTTGAGGGGGCTATGTCTGTATCTTCTACTGATGGTATGTGGTATGAAATTGATAGCTTGTTTTTTGCTTCTGGCTCTGACCATAAAGTTTTCGAGAAGCGTTATAGAGATGATTACTCTGTAGATTTATATTTTGGAGATGGGGTAAGAGCTGCATCTCCCGTAATGGGGGCTCCGTACACTGTTCAATTTAGAACAGGAGGAGGAGAACGGGGAGATGTACCAAAAGATTTTATTCAGTCTACTATAACTGGAAGCACTGATGACCCTGCGTTTTCCTCGGAAGATATATCTTGCACTATGAAAAACACCACCGCAGGCACGGGAGGGTTTAATGCAGAATCCCCCGACCTAGCAAAGAGGTTTGGTCCTCAATGGTTTGCCGCCCAATACAGATGTGTAACAGGAGAAGATTATACCTCCTTCGCGAATAGATACATCACCGACCAAGGTCAGACAGGTAAAGCCTTATCCGTTTTAAGGGATAATGGCGGAGCAGGAAATATGATAGATATTTACCTATTAACCAAAGCATCAAATAATCAATTAGAGCGTTCTAATTACACATTTAAAAATGGACTATTAGAGCATTTGAATAAGTATCGAATGCTTACAGACGAACTTACTATTGTAGACGGGCTAGTGAGAACCTTAGATTTGGTTTGCACAGTTTATATTGATAGAGATAGAAAACTAAATTCTCAAGATATCCAAGGAAGGGTGTCTACTAGAATTCAAGACTTCTTTAGTATTACAAATATGGATTTTGGCACACCCGTTAAGTTCGCAGACTTAACTAATTACGTTTTAGAAGATTCCGCAGTCAGATTTTTTAAAGTAGAAAATTACTCTTCAGATATTTTTAATAACTTTAATGAGATTGCGCAACTAAACAACTTCGAACTTAATATACAAATAGTGTAATGGCGACAAAGAAAAATTTTACCAAATATAATTATATTGATGTAGTTCAGACTATAGTTCCTGAACTGTATAGAATTATTGATTATAAAGAATACGGAGAATCCGAGGATATTTCTTATTCTTTTTTAGGTAGAATATTAAGAGCATCTTTAGAGCATTCTAATTATATGGATGTTTCTGGAGAAACAGCGTCATCGTTCTCTAGGTTCTTTTCTCCTAACTATAAAACAAGCGACTGTACATCTAAAAGATTTGAAACTTTTATATTAGGTCCTTACAATAAAAAGTTAGTAGACTTTAAAACCCAAGACGAACTAACGTCCTGGGTTAGCGCGACCCTCCTACCAGACACCACTCTAAACAACCCATCAGGATTCTACAGCGTATTATCGGCAATGGGCTCTTCATATTCAAGTGTCTCCGCTACTCATGATTACTTATTAGATAACTTAGGTCTTTATTACGCGCTAAACTCCTCGTCAGTATATTCAGTAGATGGTAGCTCTTTAATATCTTCAGCAATATCTGAAAAAATACACTACGGCGTACCTCTTAAAGCTGTTAACGGGATTGAACTATTGTTTAAATGGTTTTGGGAGAATAAAGATGACCCTTATATAAAAAACTTTTTCCCTCCCTCTTTTTTAGATTTAGATAGTAATGTTTTTTCGGCATCAGGAACTTTTGATAACGATGTATTATCATTAATTAATATTCATATTAATACGTGGTTATCTGATTCAAATAAGGACCCGGACTTTGTAGATTCTGCACTAGACGCAGTTATAACTTCAGAAATATTCCCGGAAAAGTTGAGAGACGCGGGACCTTTTCAAAGATTTCTAAAAGCTGTTAGTTTGGGTTTAGCGGATTACGACAATATCGTAGAAGACATATCTCAGTTATTGGATATTGATACCTGCCCGGAACAATTTCTTGAATTTCTAGGATATTACATAGGATGGGAGTTTATTACCGGCGACATTTATAGATGGAGAGCCCAGTTAAGAGATGCCGTAATAGCTTATAAAACCAAAGGTAGTGTGTTAGGACTTGAGGCAGTTTTAAAACTTATATTCCCAACAGGTTTATTTTCCAAAAATGATATAGTTGAGTGTTGGGAGCATTATATTCCCAATATGCTTTACTATCTCCTTAAAACAGATTCATTTTTGGAGAGAAATAGATTTGAGGGATTAGATACAGACATTTGGAACCCTACAAAGGTATTCGGACATCCTTTAACCGGGGACCTTACTTGGAATACTACTGGAGACTTTGATACTAATATAAGATTTATGGTTGATTTTATATTAGAGAATATGCATAATACCTTTGGCAATATTAAGTGGAAAGGGGTAAATTTTAAAGAGTCTGATTTTATAACATGCCAAGGACTTTCTGGAAGCTTTAACCATAGAGGTAGAGAAATAGCAGTTCCTCCGTGGGAGAAGTATGGATTCTACAAAGAAACTAGGTTTACGGAAGAAATTATAGATTACCTAGGAAATATACTATCAGGAACTCGTCAAGATTATGGATTCGAAGTTCCCGCGAGCAGCGTAACAGAATTCAAAGAAACAGCAAGGAAAGCATTAGACCTTTCTAGTGCTACTTTAAGCTCTATACCACAATACGGTCTCAACAATGAATTCAGATTTTTCACATCAGGACACGCCCTTCCTCCAAACCAGGCAAGCATTGTAGACTTATTTGTCGATAACGACAAATCCCACACCAACTTATTTGATTACTGGAGTACTAGGTCATCCCATGTATTTACAATTCTGGACGCTTCGGGGTTTGACTGGTTCGCAGAGGATTATGATTCTACCAAATCGGGCGCCGCCTTAAACTCTTTTAGAAAAGTTTTGGCTAAGTTTATACCCCTGCACGTAACGCCTAAAATTATTATAGATTTATTTTTAGAGGATGACCATTGTGTAACAGGCACTATGTGTGCTAGAGCCTCTAATATTATCGATGAGTATAATACAGGGTTCTTTAAATCTTACAACGGAAGAGCTTTTCTTGGAGGGAGTGGAACCGGAAACATATCCGGTACGTATATTAATCCCGATGGGAGAGAATTGCCTGTATCAGGAGGGGACTTCTGGTCCACAACAGCTACCAATCTGTACAGAAATACAGGACGAAGAAGAGGGCATAGATACGCCCTCCCACAGTATCCTTTAACCAGGGAAGGCAAAGCGCACCCTAACGCTTTAAATCATTTTAAATATTCCACATCCGGCTCCGCTCCCGATTTAAGCGCAACGCCTTACTTGAATACATGGGAATATATTTTAAAAGGCTTTGATTATGAGTATCAAGGATATGTGGACATGTCTTCTTCGATATGGGACTCTGACAGAACATGGTATTTCGACAAGGGTGACTGTAATTACGACACTTGCACAATTAGTGGTATTGAGACTTCAAGCACTTACCCAGTAAGGGGCGTCCCCGAAACCGATTTTGCGTGCTCTTCTTGGTTAAGATATCGTAATAATACGGATGACGTGTTAAAGGCTATGATAAAAGTTGAGATTATGAGGTATGGCACCTCGGCTACTTTTGAAGACAATAAGCTTGAGAACTTTGAGTGGGGAAGCTCTTATACAAAAGCCTATAATATCTTAAACGATACGTTCAATGGCTTGTATAGAAACTATATCGACGGTGCAAGACCTTTTTATGGGGGGTATAATTTTGCTTCCTACGCATACGGACCTGGAATGTTTAATCATGATTTTAAATACGAAGGGGGTATTTACTCATATGCATCGGGCTATGCGGGAGCCATACCTCTCTCAGGTACTCCTTTCGGACATATTAATGGTCTTCAATTTTCTTCTATCGTAGGGGGAAGTGATGCTTTAGGACAGGAGTTTATAGCCTACGACAAGAGTATAACCGAACTAAAGTCCCCGTACTTCTCCACCACCAGACCGACCATAACAACAACTGAAGACGGGGAACCTTCGAAAATTACATCTGAGATACTATCAGGAATACGATTCGAGCAACCCTACGAGTCCTCTAAAAGTTTTTGTGTAGTAAGCAACCCTTTATGTTCCTATGGAACCACTAAAAAAGAATCTATTGCTATGTACAATAGGGATAAGAAACCTATAAGAGTAATAATCCCTTTTGAATCTTCTGCGACACAACCTCTACAGAAAGGGTTTCTTTCTAATACTAATCTCAGGTTAGATTTATGTGCAAAGATAAAAAGCTTAACTGACGCAAAAATACAAGTTAAGATAATCACAGGTCCTGTAAGTTCTTCAGAATACAGATGGGGTTTTAACTTTAAAGATGATGTATGGGAACCTTACTATAAACATGAAAAGTTTTTAACGGATGTTCCTATACTTAGAACTAATAACGCAACAATAAAGTCTGTTGATTTTCACACGATTAAAACTATAACTAATAACCATCCATGTGATACAAAATCTCCTTATCATAACTGGAATATACACACTTCAAGTACTGATTATTATGTAATATTGACAGCAAAAGAAAAAAATAATGGTGCTATAATTATTAACAATATTTCCATTCAAGATATTGGATTACATTCTTTAATAAGTGAGTTAGGTAAATATGAATTACATGATGTTTTTCAGTACTGGACAACTTTAGGGACGGATAATTATTACTCTAGAAATAAAACTTTATCAGAATCAACCTTTGAAACTTCGGGAGGTTCTAGAGGAGTTTATCTAGAAACCTTGGGAGGCGATTTGTCCGGGGTAACTAATAGTACGGTAACCGAGTTCTCGGTAGAGGATTAATTATGATTGGCGAAGTAAAAATATATAAGACGTACAACAACTCTGAAGAGTTGATTCACTCTGAAAACAATATGATTGTTGACGGAATGAAAGAATATTTTGCTGACGTAATGAGTTATTTCCCTTCGCCTTCTGCGCTTTCCGGAGATTTATCAGCGTACTACGCAGCCTCTGCATTCGGAATTAAGGCATGGTCTTTAGGTCCCCAAAGAGGTAGATTTTTAAATGAAAATGCTTGGGATGGTGTTTCCGGGTACACAACAAATTTTACTACTCCATCTTCCCCATCATCAGTATTGTCTAGCTTAGATGAGACTACAGGACACCATCTCCTGCCCTATCCTGCTAATAATAAACTAATTGGGACTAACTTTAAAGATAATTATTACTACAATACAGGAAGTCCTACAAGCGCACTACTTTATAACCATAACTTTTCCTCCATATCTAACAAATTGAGGAACCCTGGGTTTGCTGGTCCTAAATTAGATTTAAGTTTATCGGGAAGTGTATTTAATGAAATATTAGGTCTTTACGAAGTTCCGTACTGGGACACTTCCTCAACATTAAGGTATTTCGTATCATCCGCTGAGTTTTCCTCTAATGGAAATTACGGGTCTATAGCCGTTGTACCAGCGTCTTCTAATGCATTCTCTAGTACAGAGGCAAGCTCTAGTAACCTACTTCATATTAGAAGTTTTGCCACTTCAGCCAATCCGGACACTTCAGGAGCAGTTCACATAAAGCAGACTACTCTTATTCCTAAGAGTGACTTCTCTCCTTTTGTGGAAGAAGATGCACTTCTAAATCCAATAGGGGTTTTAGAATATCAACATTTTGATACTTCTGCTAATCACAGTACTCAGACTATTGTAACTTTAAAGGATGAAAGTACTGGCGAAGTATATGATTTTAATAGCTGTACTTGGAGTTCTACTAATAGTATCTCGTATGCATTCGATGGTTCATGGAACCTAGCAACATCAAGTCCAAAGCTAAGTTCTTTTATTTTTAATCTTCCGAGCGGTAAGCTAAGTAATAAGTTAAGCTTAACCCTTTCTTTTTACGCTAGTGCCACGGACGATGTTTATGAAACTTATATCACAGAACCTACCCTAGGATTTATGGAAGGGTGGAAATACGGAACTTTAGTATCCGGTGATTATGTAAGTCGCGGAGAAGTATCCGGAGGGTTACAAGTCTTTAAGAACGGACATGGAGGCACCCCCGACCCTGATGACTGGGACACTCAAACTATGCTTGTTCAGTCCTTCAGTGGTATTTATCCCAATAGAGCCTATTACCAACGTGCGGATGTTAGCGCCACAAATACCCAACCATACGAAATTAGAACATCCCTCATAGCTTCAGACAACATATTAAATAGCTACAAGTACGACGCCGCGCAACAATTAAACTTTTCTTCGTTTATACTTGAGACTTCGACCGGAAAAGTTATGAGCCCTTTATCAAGAGCATGGAGTAAAGAGTCTTATCCCGTATCTCATGCGTGTGTAGCGATAGATAACCTTTCAAGTATTTCAGCATCTGGCACTTTTTCTCTTGGTAAAAATTACAAGTTAGGGATACAGACGTGGGACGCATACGACAGTACCATAAGCCCTTGCAACATAGAAAACTCACCAAATGTCGGACATTTAAATGCTTTCTTTAAAGTATCTAAGTCCCCGCTCAAAGATTTGTACTGGGATAGTGTATCCAACGAGTGGAATGATACTTCGTCTTATGTAAGCTTGTCAGGAACAAAGACCGGGTTTAATAAAAAATCTAAATTACTAAGAATGACTCCTCTTCTTCAAAATTATTGTGATGAGGATAATAATTTAACTATGACTGTAACTCTTTCCGCAACAGAAGGAGATGCATTTTTTAAAGAGTTTGAGCTTATAGGAAGCAGGCTAAACCTAAGTTCTACGGCTTTTGTAGCAGCACATCAAGCAGCCACCTCCGTTTTTAATGGGTGGGATATTGTAAGTAATTCAAGTTTGTCCTCCAATTTAAGCTCACTTCCTTACGAAAAAACGATAGTGGATAATGTAGACAATACCGCAATAGGGTATGATAAAACAAATCTCACTAATTTTTTCGTGTATTACGAAGACTTAATGCGTAATGAATCCTTTACCCCCAGAAAAGACAACGAGTTCAAGTACGTATTTAGAATCACGGACGGTCCAACTACTCCCGCTATGAATAAAATACTTAACATAAATAGTATAGGGTTAGGGGACGCAGGTACGATATTCTTAAGTAGTAACTCATACACAGGAGATAAAGTAACATCCGAAAGATATGAAGGCTCTTACTATACTTTCTACGAGGACAATACTTTTCGCGTAACTTTCGGCAAAGGAATAGGTGCAGGTAATCAAGTCAGAAGAACAGCGCTAGTACCCGCTATACCTTTTAACACTTCCAGCTTCTCTCTATCCGGAGCAGTAGGCTATAATTATAGCCCCTTGAACGCATTCGCCTCCAATGATGAGTTTGGGCAAAAAACTAAACTAGAGTACACTCATTGTTTATCAACTTTAAACATGTCGCAAGGAGATACTGTGAGAGCAGTGTTTGAATATAATTCAGTTGATGAGGTTAGCAGTGGAACTTACGCTGGCGCTTCTAGTTTTATGTATGGCGCTGTAATGGCTGAGGTGTCCCCTGGGGAGGTTTATTCTTATAATTACACTGATTCAGTTTGGGAAAGAGTTCACGACGCAGAGTCTCAAATAATGACTGGAGACTTTCAATATAACTTTACTCAAGCAAGAAGAGGTTTTGATGCTGCAACTTCAGGAAATTTTAAAACTGTAAAATCTCCGGCTGTATCATTAGCATATAGTCTATTTTCTGAAAAGACAAAACTGAAATGGACAATTTATTCGCGCGCAGAGTGGGAGAGTCTTGGGGGGATGTACCGTAATCCATTCGCTATAACAAATATTAGATTTTACAAAGAGTCTGATAAAAGTCTGTCAGGCTATCCTGAATTTCCGAACCCTGTAGATAAGACACTTCAAAACCCGTACCCTTTAGAGCCTCATTCTGAATTTGGACACTTCCCCAATTACCAAGCAGAGTTTGCTTGGTCGGGATTAAGTGCAACTAATACGGTAGAACAGCTTGTCATGGCAGGCTCTTACGTGCCCGTATCCGGTATAACAGTAAGCTCCACAACTTATACTACAGGATTTAATACATACTCTGCCGTTAATAGTGAAGGATATATTTATGAAAGTTCGGGCATTACCAAGGATTGGATGGGGTTCACCAAGAAAGCGGTTACCACCGATAATTCAGGTCTCTTATACACATTATCCGTAAGTAGCGGCGAAGTAAATTATCTTATGAATGTTAAGGGGGGTATAGGTTCGGCTGGAATGTGGGTTCTAGACCATTCAGCAACATATAAAAAATTGAAAGACTTAGGGGATTCTATAACAGGTCTATATAATATTACTGAAGTTAAGAATAACCCTGTCTTTAGGTTAGCTGCGAAAAAAGTATTTAATATAGGCGGGTTACGACTTAATGGAAGTGATACAGGAATAAGAATTAAATGGCTATTGAGGTTTTTATAAATGAGTAAAAGTGCATTAGAAGATATGAAAGGACATTTGGAGGTATGGAAAGTATTCCCAGATGAGTCGGCGGAACTTCACTACTCGGAAGATAACGTTATCACCAGAGGTATGGGGTACACGTTAGCCCATTTATTTAATTCTTCCGGAAGCGAAAACGTTAACAATTATCAAATACAGTACTTTCAAATAGGCGTGTCAGGCTTTAGCGGTCTCCAAGTATCTGGAACTGAAAGCTTGAGTGGTGTGCTTATCGCGGATGAATATGGAACTCCTAATTTTATGCTTTCCGAGCACGATAGACATATTGACATGTCTTCTATAAATAACAATACCGCTGCAGGAGTAACTGAAGCATATGGAATTATACCATTTTCCCATATCAAAAAAATTAGCCCTACGCGTGTGTTATATCAAATCTTTGTGGGAAATGATTCCTGTAATGGCAATACTCTTAACGAGATAGGTCTTTTTAGTAAAAACCCTAGGGATAGCGGAACAGAAACATCAGCATTATGTGCGTACCGATGGTTTGGAGATATAAATAAGACAGACGCTTTCGCGTTATTGTTTAGATGGACGATTGAATTCTAATGGCTGGCTACAATTACTACGATACTTCAGGTGGTGCAGATATTCTGCAAACCACGTTTCCCACTGTGCATCAGTACGACGCCAGCTCATTCTATAACTGGGAACAAGATAATCTTCCTCTTCAAGACCTTAAAGAGAGGACTCATAGATTAGAGCTTCTTAGAGGCGGCTACGCTGACGACCTCTCCGCAGTAACTTTAACAGTATCTTCTTCTGTTTCCACTGCTATGGCGTCAGCTGGATTTTATCCAACAGCCCAAGATGCTGTTAATGCAGTTCCTAAAGTATTAAATTTTCCTGTCCTAATTCAGTTAGCGGATTACGGGAATCTTGGTTCGTTAGATATTGCAGGTATTGTATGCCAAGGAGAAGGACTTCTTCAAATAGAAAATATAAACTCTGCGAAAGACTTATCAGCCGCAGCTTCTTCGGTAACTTCCCAAACTGGGCTGGGTCCGTCAGCAGTCTCTTCCTACAGTTATGTTAGTGCTATAGATTTAATAAGCTCTGTTAGCTCTGTTACATCTCAAAGGAATAGTGTTGCTACCTGGAACGCCACAAGCTGGAAAAACAACGCAAGAGTATTCTCACAAACGGTTCCCGATTCTCAGAACGAGGCTAATAATTTAGACATTACAGTATTTGATGGTACTATGGGAGATTTCTCCGGTGCTAGTAATACCGTTAAAGCCACGGGATACGACAACACATTTGATGTTACAGTATCCGCAGACCCGAACCCTAAAACATTAGACGGGTCCGGGACTTCTTTACTTCAGGCTGTTAGACGTGCTCCTACAACAACAGAGAAAGTATCCATGCTTGCCTATGGTTCTTATTTTAGTAATATTTCCATTAGTAACTGTAACAAAATTAAACTAAAGAATATTCTAATAGATTCAGCTTCTGGAGCTGACCATTTAGGAACCCCTAATTTTACAAACCATTATTGCGATACAGGTTTAGATGTTTTAGATTCTAGTATTCTTTTAGAAGATTGCGCTATTTTTAGAAGTCGCGTGAACGGTATCTATGCAAAGGACTCCACGGTCAATGTGGCTAACTCCCTTGTAATCGCCAGAATCTTCGCTCTTTCTAACCAAACTAGAGGAGCCAACGGCACGGGAGTAAATTTAAACAATTCAAACTTATACTGGGATAATATAACCGCTGTTAATTCTGGTAAGAATTTGAGGGTGATTACCAAGTGTGGTACGGCTATTAAAGCCAATAACTCTATAGTAGAGGGAGGTATTTTAAGTACTAGCTCTGGGGCTTTCCCTAAAAATGCTGGAGATGATGACCATATAACCTCTCTACTTCAAACCTATCAAAATGATAAAGCTTATAGTCTGCACAAATCAACCTTAGATTATGATGGAAGATTAGATATATTTTCTAATATAGAATCAATTGTAGCAGAAGATTCTTTTATTACAGCTTCTCAGTTTAGTGTTGAAGATAACCAAGGCGCAGGGTTTGAATTAAATAATTCTAAACTTTTATATGGTAAAAATAATGCATTCTTAAATTCTGCAGGGACGGTTAGCGCGACCGCAGCGGCTGACTGCACTACCCCTAAAGTAGCATATCATTGCTCCAATAATAAAATAAATGTGTATGCGAGTAACAACTCTAGAGTGGCGCCTGCGGACTTTTCCTCCCTTTCTGATTTAGAGGAGTGGGGTGGAGCAGGTGGGGCTACTTCTGACACGAGATGGTTAATGACAAACCACGGGTGCAATAATGGAGTCGCTGGGTACCCTCTTCCCGCAATCACGATAACAAATAACTCCTTCGCAGAAATAACTAATTTAGGCTTTATAGCGAATGGAGGTAATAATGAGTACTCCAAAGGTAGGTGCGCTTTAGCAAATGGAAACTCTAAACTTATTTTACGAGGCTCTGCTAAATCTAGAAGTGTTATAACTACTGAAAATACAGGGGCTTATACCTCTGACATACTGGAAGGTTTGTGGAGAAGTGCCGCCGTCGCTAGTACGGATAATTCCAAAGTGGAGATTACCGGTCCCACTAAGATTTCTAGATATGGGGTAGCTCTTTTATCAGAAGATAATTCCAAGGTTTCTGTATGTCCTGCATATGAAGGAGATTATTTCATCTCCCCAACAACCGCCAAGTTTAACCTAGATTCTTCCGCTAACCACACCCAGGTTGATTTACACGCACTTCGCTCCTGCGTTGTTACTAACAAAACGTCTTCCTTTGAAGCGTTTGGACTGGGAGGCTCCGCCACTGAACCCTCTTCAACAGTTGATGCTTATGGCTCTTCTTCTTTAGGAATAGGAACATCTTTTAATAGAGACACCTCTGCAGGATTTTTAAGATTTTCTCCAAATGGATTTACTGATTTTTCTAAAATTTCGGACGAAGCCTTAGGAACTAACCTTCACTTAGAAACTAGAACTAACGCATTGCCGTCCTCTGACGCCAATCATAAACAAGGTACCACGGGAGGGATGTGTGTAAGAGCCACCGCAGGAAGTAATGTAGATGTTAATCTAGTAAACTTCAAGTTTAACTGTGACTCTAGCTCTGTTTCTGGTATTATGTACAATTGGAGTGGTACTGGGTGTGAGTGGAGCTCGGACTCCGACTCCTCGATGGTAGGAAATGAGACCACGGTTAACTGGTGTACAACCACTTCCACGTCCACAATCTCAACTTCAACCCCAAGCTCAACCACGCCGACCACGCCAAGCACAAGTTCAAGCTCAAGTTCAAGCTCAAGTTCAAGCTCAAGTTCAACCACTACTACAACTACAACCACTACTACAACCACTACTACAACCACTACTACAACCACTACTACAACCACTACTACAACCACTACTACAACCACTACTACAACCACTACTACAACCACTACTACAACCACTACTACAACCACTACTACAA
>Ga0208299_1000274_pt1 | contig 49396 bp, 67 predicted proteins | sample 15_taG_FD_184089 | JGI IMG/M metagenome (GOLD analysis project Ga0208299, IMG submission 184089) | Marine viral communities from the Subarctic Pacific Ocean - 15_ETSP_OMZ_AT15312 metaG (SPAdes) (version 2) | ecosystem: Environmental > Aquatic > Marine > Oceanic | place: Pacific Ocean | collected... | reverse complement strand
AATTACCAGCTATCTATATTGGAGGTCGTCAATGAAAGTCGGTGACTTGGTAAAAAACATTCATGGCCTTTACCCCGCGAATCTGGGGATTATAATAAAGATAAGCAAGCCGCAGTTAACGAACCCGAACGCTTGCCCTTATCGAGTGCATTGGTTTGATGGACACGAGCCGGCCTGGATGCAGGCCAATTGGTTGGAGAAAATATGAAGGTCGGCGATTTAGTCTATCACAAAGAAGATATAAAAGATGGCGACGCCGCTGTTTTGGGTCCTGTACCGGGACTTATAATGGCCATCGCTGCGAACCCTCGCGAAGCGGTCGTTTATTTTACTGACCGCACATTCTCCGAGTATCATTTATTTGAAGATTTAATCAGAGTTGAAGTATATGAGTATAATGAAAAACAAAGAGCCATCGCCCGGTGATTTAATTAGAGATTGTTTCGATGGCGAATTAGGCCTTGTCGTCTCATCTCTGCGTTCTTATAATTATGGTATATACGGCGCCGTAGAAGACTTGAAAGAATATGTTCTGGTTCAGTGGCCATCATATAGTGGCCCAACACCGTGCATGCTTATCGCCCTCGAAAGAGGCGACGTGGAAATTGTTGGAGAAAATGAATGATTACAGGTGATTTGATTAAACATTATACAGACGATAATTCGTTTGGTGTAGTGATGAAAGTAGACCTGACAGACGTCAAAGTTTTGTGGTTGGATGAGGGCCATCCGGCCGTTGAGTATTATCCCATCGAAGAATTAGTAGTTACTTCGTCAGCGGACCTTGACTGGGAAAATGACGTTATTATGTTAGAGGCATGAAAGAAGGAAACTTAGTGCGTATTACGAAAGGCATCCACGCTGACCGGATAGGTATAATTACTGAAGTCAGAGAGGTGCAGTTGAAGAACCCGGTTACTTCAGTAAATTATATGGTGCTTTACCAAGGGTGGACCAGTCCTTATCCTTATACCAAGAATGAACTAGAAGTAATATCGGAGTGAAGGTGGGCGACTTAGTAAAGTGGTCCGACCCTGCTCGAAGGTATTTCGTCGGTCATACCGGCATTATTTTAAACTTTGAATCTGTAAGCGATAATGAAGGCGCCTGGATTCATTGGTTTGCTGATGAATATGGCCCGCAAGAAGCGTGGACGCCACTAAATTGTATCGAGGTAGTTGATGAGAAAGGGCAACTTGGTTAAACTAAAATCAACAATCTACCATCAGTCGGGCACCCAACGACCCGGACTGCTAGGGGTAGTTGTTGGAGTCTTTTACCCCACAGTATATGACGCAAGCAAACAGTGTCACGTTGTGTTTGGGGGCAACACTGTTACATGCCACTGGCACGAATTAGAGGTATTAAATGAAAATCGGTGATTTAGTCCAAGTTTTACCCGCGAAGTTTGGTTACTATATTATTGTTGAAGAGGCCCGTAGCTGCGTCGTGCGCAGCGGCCCGGCCGGCCGAGCGAACACTAGGACTTATTGGCAACTTTTGCCCGTGACTACAGGTATTTATAGTGGTTACGGACCCATGTCAGAAGAGTTTATCGAGGTTGTAAGTGAAAGTCGGTGATCTGGTAAAGCTGTCCGCCCTTGAAGAAACTAAATTAACTAAAGATATCGGCTGTTTTCCAGAGGAGTGGAGTGATTGGGAATATGGCATCATTGTCAAAGTCTGTTCCAACCATGGCAATCCCCCGTTTTATCATGTTCACTGGAGCCCGGCAAACGAAATATGTGAAGAAAGTTGCCAATCTATAATGAGTGTTAACGAAGATGAAAATTGGTGATTTAGTGAGAGTTAAAGCAGCTGCACAAACGACTTATGGCCATGGCCCCGACGACACGGGGCTAATTGTTGACCAACGGCGGCACGGCCCCCTGTGGCGAGGCCTCTGGATTTTATGGTCTGGCGAGGCAAAGCCTAGATTATTTGCTAGTCCCAAATATATTGAGGTCATTAATGAAAGTCGGTGATTTAGTAATACCTTCAAGTTACTCAAACTACAAAGAAATTTATCCGGCCAAGATGATTGTTGAAGTTATCGAGAGTGAAAGGAACGGAAAATCGGTTAATCTGTATATGCTTGAGGGCGAAAAAGATAGTCGACGAGAAGAAACACTTCTTCTTATTTCCGAGTCTTGACTGAAGGAAAATCGTTCTTATAGTTAGAACGTAAACAGATTGCTGGCCCATAGCTCAGCAGGTTAGAGCGCCATTCTTATAAAGTGGGTGTCGCGGGTTCAAGTCCCGCTGGGCCAACCAAACACGGGCAATTAGCTCAGCGGTCAGAGCCGTGCGCTCATAACGCATTGGTCCTTGGTTCAAATCCAAGATTGCCCACCATATATACTAGAAATTTAAGTATAAAAATTTTAGACGCACCCTTGACTCTTCAAGCTGCGTAACTATACTTATAACGTAAACAACGACACAACGGAGGGTTGATAATATGTCGTACCGCGTAGATGAAAATGGAAATTATGTTCGCACTGTTCGGTGTGGCTACTGTTACGAGCAGGGCCACAATAAGTCCTCGTGTAAAGCGAAGAAGCAGCACCACGAGAGTTATATTGCCGAGTATGAAAAGGAAATTGCAGACGACAATTTCTCTGATGATTGGGAGCGCGATAATACAAAGCGCCTTCTTGAGCGTCACAAGGCCTCACTAAATAAGTCTGTCAATCGTGGCAAGAATCGTAAGTGTTCTTACTGCAAAGATGAAGGCCACACCCGCCGGACTTGTAGTTTTCGCAAGGGTGATATGAATAATTATGCTGTAAAGTGTATTGCCGCCCGCGAGAAGTTTGTTGAGAATATGACTGCCGTTGGATTTGGCATCGGCGCGCTGGGCTGGAAAAAGACCCATTGGGGCGAAGAGCAAACACTCACTATAGTGGAAAGTATTAATTGGAGGTTTTTCACTCATCACTCTGCCTTGGGTGAAACATACCAATACACAGAGTTTGTTACTGCACGCTCTCTCACGCCAACCGAACGTCATCCCACTGGCGTCCCGCGAACGGTTCTGTTACCGTCAAAGGTCTCAAACATCAATAATATGGGAGTAAGTCCTCAATTCGAGAGACGGTGTTTTGAAGTTGTTTCGCCGGTTAACCCAAGTTTCCCGGAGGATTTTCTGACGCTGGAATCAGGCCTTGAGGCCGCCACGGCAAGCGAAGATTTTAATGACTCGCGTCCCTATAGCTACCATGGCATCACTTACGACGAGTAATCTTTACTAAAAAAACTTTGTTCCTATAATTTAATCAATGGAGGATTTAATGGACGAATCAATCAGCATTCCACGGTCGACGGCCGAGGCTCTTATCCAAATGGCTAATGAAGTGCTTAGCACCACTGGCCCGACCGGTCCAGATAATCTGGAAAGGGGCGAGGTTACACTTAAGAATAACATTCGCAAGAATTTGGCTGAAGCGGTCTATCAGGCGGAGAAGGCTATTTTTGAGATAGATTCTCAACGAATGACCAGCGAGAAATTGAGTGAAAACGCAGAAAGGCGCAGACGCTTAGAGGATGATTATTCACAGTCAAAGGAAAATTGGATAGCACGATGAATATAAGAGACGCCAGAAAACTCCAACCCGGCGCAATTGTTCGGGAGGCTTGGCATCCTGAATCCAAGGTGCAGGGAATTGTGTTATCAAAAACATATGTCGAGGAAGAGCATATGGCAAAAATGCTGTGTCGTAAGAAGAAGGAACGCTTTGATGTGATGGTTCATTGGCTCGGCCCGGCTCGCACTGTGCCTCGTAAAAGGTGGGGCGACAATACCCCCGTGCGTGTGCAGGAGCGTCAGAATTGGGAGATTATGATTATTTCCCACGTTGATAATTGATTAATTGCAGTTCGTTCCTATAGTTGATGTGATGAAGAAACCCGTATATACAGTGAAGCCCGGCGACTTATTACACACCGACGCTAGCGACGGAACAATCGGAATTGTTTATCGCGAAACTCCAAGATGTTTTTGGTATTACGCTTTTGGTAAAAATGGAATAGGCGGCCCCTTCGAGGTCAAGAAAGGATTCCTTTACGAAAAAATTGATGAAGGTGTCTGCTTTCATCAGATTGGCAAAACAAAGTACCGAAGAAAAAGATAATTTACTCTCGGATATCCGTACTTATACTTTAAACGTACCCGATAAGCGGAGAACAAAATGAATTACGTTGGCGGCTGGACGCAAAGGAAAGCACGGATGCCTCGCAGTCGAAAAAGAAACCCTGATCTTGAAACGCGGATTGAAAAGCTGCTGGCCGGCAGCCCCTCTCTTACTGATTGGGAGCGTAATTTCCTCTCTTCCGTTGCTCAGAGTGCAAAGCAATATGGTAGCTTGACCGGAAAGCAAGAATCTATTCTTCAACGCATTGAAACTAATAACAATCCAGAAGTGCAAGCTGCGCGCAAGAATTGGCGCGAGGGCTTTACCGACGAGATGCGGAGCAAGATGAAGGTCGCAGGACGTTATTATCTTAATAATCCTCCATACTTCAGTGATCTCGCCAATCGAATCTTGAATGATGATGTTTTCATTCCTACCGAAAAGCAGTACCGCGCGATGGTAGAGAATAAGTACGTTCAAAAAGTGCTTGACAATATGAATGCGGTTCCTACGTTTCCTGTAGGTTCGATGGCGAAGTTTCGTCAAAGTGGGGCGCCAATTAATAGCAAGTATAGTAACAAAATGGTTATGATTATTGATTATCCCGACAAGGTTGCCGGCGCTGCAAAGGGCGCCGTCCCTGTGATTGTGCTTCCTGTTGGGACTGCTGAGACCATTGAGACAGAAGTCCGATGGCTCAAGAAAGCGAGGATTTAGAATGTTTGCTCCACCTCCTAAGAAGAAAGACAAGCCCCACAACTACTACTGTGGCTCATGTGGCTGTAAATACTACAGAAAGCCAGGATCCAGCCGGCCGGCATGCGACGCTAACTGCGTGGCTTGCGGAAGCAGCCGCATCATTCGCTACGAATGGGCCACGGATTAGTAGCTTTACTTGCCCAAGCTGGTTCCTATAGTTTGGGTGTTGAGGCATCGTGGCGGAATTGGTATACGCATCAGACTTAAAATCTGACGCCCTATGGGATTGAGGGTTCGAGTCCCTCCGATGCTACCATTTACTTTTATCCATTAACTATCGGAGATTATTATGGATTTTGCTAGTTTGACTATCTGTTATACTGTTTTTACTGCCATCGGCCTCGCTCATTCGATTTTGAGTCGCCCGGTTTAGAAACTCTTTACTTCCTTTCAACCGTTCTTATCTTTAAAGTGTAGAACGAGCCACTATTTATAATAGGAGATTATGATGGCTGTTGATTTTAAGACATTTCGTAACGTTGCCCCGCACGTCATTGCTGTACGCAAGCCTGTGCTGCTTCGCGGCCGTCACGGCGTTGGCAAGTCCGAGGTCGTGTACCAAATTGCCAAGGACCTTGATATGCCCGTCGTCGAACGCCGCGCGTCTCAGATGACAGAGGGCGACTTGATTGGCCTCCCAAAGACTGACGGTGACGTCACTTCTTTCTGCCCGCCTGACTGGTTTCAGGAGTCATGTGACAAGCCCGTGGTCCTCTTCTTTGATGAGGTCGACCGCGCCGTGAACGAGGTCCGTCAGGGTCTCTTCGAGCTTACGGATTCTCGTAAGTTGTTTGGCAAGGCCATTCACCCGGATACTGTCATCATTGCAGCTGTCAACGGTGGCGAGCATGGCTCGCAGTATCAGGTTGGCGAGATGGACCCGGCGGAGCTTGACCGCTGGACCGTGTTCGATGTCGAGCCTACGGTCGAGGATTGGCTGGACTGGGGCAAGGATAATGTTGATGGTCTCATCTGGGATTTCGTTAATCAGAATCGCTCGCACCTTGACCATGGCGAAGACTTCGAGCCTAACAAGGTTTATCCGTCCCGCCGCTCTTGGAAGCGCTTGAATGATTGTCTGGTTAATGCCGGCCTTCTCACGCCGGAGTCTAAGGGCGACGCCAACGTTTACCACTTGTCCGCTGCTTTTGTTGGTATGGAAGCTGCCGTCGCGTTCAACGATTTCGCTCAGAATTACGAGCGCCAAGTAACCATCGAGATGATTCTCGATGATGGACAGGTCGCCAAGACATCTGACTTTGGTATCAACGAGCATTGTGCTCTGATTGAGAAGATGGAGGCGAGTGATACGTTCAAGGAGGAGGTTGATGAAAATCAGATTCAGAACTTGGCAGATTACTTTGTAACGCTTCCTTCTGAAGCGGCAATGAAGCTGTGGACCGTACTCGGCAAGGGTGACAACGCTAACGTCATCGGCCTGCACAAGGCTACTGCTTCTGACGGAACGAAGGTCTCCGCTCGTATGGTTCAAATGTTGACCGGAAAGGACAGCTAACAACTATTTATCTCTAGGACAAGGATAAGTCGGGTTTTAGGGAGATAGTCAGGGAGTTTATTAATTTGAACCGCCAATTTGCTGGTTTCGGTGGAGGATTTTGAATCCGTATCACAAAAAACCAGATAGCAAGGCTGCTCTGCGAGTAAACAGCCCCCTGGCTATCATTTTTCTTTACTACCTCAAAACTGTTCCTATTCTTAGTGTGTAAGACGGAGGTTACAATGAGTTTCAATCTTAATGACCATATCTTCCGACTCCTTCAGCGCGAGCCTTTCTTCGCCGCGCTCTCTCGACGTATCGAGAAGAAGGAGTTTAAGGGAATTCCAACTGCCGGCGTGCGTGTTAATCCCGACACCGGATATTTCGAAATGATGTACAATCCAGATTTCTTTGAGGGTCTGACTGACGCTCAGCGTTCTGGTGTGCTTATTCACGAATTTTATCATCTTGTTTTTGAGCACGTAACCGGTCGTCTGCCCGACGAGTTGGCAGGTGTTTTCACTAACAATGGAAATGTGCCAAAAGACAAGGTCGACCTTTTCAAGTTGTGGAATATCGCGACTGACTTGTCTATCAATTGTATGATTGGCAAGGATAAGCTGCCGGAAATGTGCTGCTTTCCTGGCTCTGGCCCCTTTGAGGATTTGCCGGCCGATATGACCGGTGAATGGTATTACGAGCAGTTGAAGAAAAAGGTCGAGGAGCAGAAGGAAAATGGCTCTGGACCCGGAGAAGGCGAGAATCAGGGCTTTAATCCTGATGAGGCTGGACAGTTTGACGACCATGGCCAATGGGGCGCCGAGTCTTGCGATGAGGCTACAAAGCAAATTGCGAAGGAGCGCCTAAAGGAGGCCATGAAGGACGCGGTTAACGACGCCGCAAAGTCCAATAGCTGGGGTTCTGTTTCGTCCTCTGTCCGAAAGGAAATTATCGATAAGATATCGACCAAGGTCGACTGGCGCAAGGTCCTTCGCTGGTTTGTTAAGTGCTCTCAGCGTGCCAATAAGCGCAGCACACCGCGCCGCCTAAACAAGCGCTACGCCTACATTCATCCCGGCCGCAAGGTCGAGCGCGTGGCCAATATCGCTATCAGTATCGACCAGTCTGGTTCTGTCTCCGATGAAATGCTGGCAGCATTCTATTCTGAGCTTAACAAGCTGTCCGAGATTGCTACGTTCACTGTGATTCCTTTTGATACAAAGGTCGCCGAGGACAAGGTTTATGTTTGGAAAAAGGGCGAGAAGCGAAAGAAAGAGCGCGTTATGTGGGGCGGCACGGATTTCAATCCGCCGACTGATTTTGTTAATAAGGGTAAGTATGACGGTCATATCTGTTTGACTGATATGTGCGCCCCCAAGCCCAAGCCTAGCAAGTGCCCGCGTATGTGGATGACTGATAGCCGAAATGGAAGTAACCCGTATTTCCAGACGAATGAACGCATCGTGATTGTGGATAAGTAAATGCAAAGATTGATTACAATTTTATATTCCTGCGCTGCTGGCTTGGAACAAGCATGCGTAACCTTTGAGACAATTAAGCAGTCCCACAAAGCGGCGATTGTGATGGCGACTAGAAACGCCCCGCCGGCCAAGGGTCCAATTGGTTTTCACAGAAACACGTCTGTGCCCTTTACTGCTGAAGATTCGTGATTATAGTTGTAGCGTGATGGAAGACAAAAATTACAATGGATGGGCAAACCGCGCCACGTGGAACGTAAGCCTGTGGATTGGCAATGACGAAGAGACTTATGAACTTATGTCCTCCCTGAAAATGACCGAGGGCGCGCAATTCGCAAACTTTTGTGGTTATATTTGGGGCAAGACAACTCCTGATGGCGATTTATTGTCAGAGGTCAATTGGCAGGAAATTGCTGATTTTTGTGGAGGCTTCGAAGATGATTAGGAATTTCGTTATGTGTTTTCTAGCCGGCATTATATTGTCAGGCTGCACATTCGAGTTTGGCCACCCTCAAGCGCCTGATATTACTACCGCATACGATACGTCATATGACGATGCATATTACTGTGAGGTGCCATATACGCATATCCCAGAATGGTGTGATTATTATGATGATGGATCCCTTTACTGTGTTTGGTATGTCGATGGCTGGTATGAGGAATGGTATCAGTGGGATTCCGACTACTGCTGGGAATACAACGGCAGTTGGTAATTTTTAGTTTACTATAATTTCTTGGTTCTTATAGTTAAGGTGTAGGAGGAACAAGCGATGAAACGTACAACGATTGACGCACGAGTGATGCACGCTGGCAAGGCCGGCGCTCATCAAACTCGCACCGATGACTTCCGCAAAGGTCGACGTCGCAAGCCAAAGCACCAGAAGCCAAAGCATATGCGCTGGCGCGAGTGAGTTGGTCAAAACCCCGTATAGGTGACCTAGTAAAGCTTGATAGTTTATCAGTGGCCACCTCCGGCTATACCGGCCCGGCAGTCGGCCGAATTGGCGTAATTACTCAATGTGTTGGCACCCGTTGTTATGTTCAGTGGACTAACGGCGTGATAACGAAACCTGAAAGAACAGTGCTGGTGGTTATTAATTATGCAAGTCGGTGATTTGGTAAGCCTCAAAGAAGAATGGCGAATTGGCTATGTTTACTATGGTCCGGGCGTTATTACATTTATTGATGAAGGGGTCAACGACCTTGGGTCTTGGAAAACGTACAAGGTTCAATGGAACGATGATTTTTCCTTCCACAAAGAAGAACAATTGGAGTTAATCAATGCGAGCAGGTGATTTAATTAAAATCTCTAACGATAAAGTTGCCCGCCTATGCGGCTCGAATCCAGGCCTGGGATTGATTGTTGACGTCGGAACCAATATGGTTAAAGTACAGTTCTTTTCAGAAAGCCGGTGGCAAGGCCAAGTTAAGCCATTGGCGAAGACTTGGGTCGAGGTAGTATAATGAAAGTCGGTGATATTCTTGTGCTTACTGGTAAAACAAAGCACGGCAAGAATCGAGTGAGAGAGCAGGGCGCCCTATGGAAAGTCCTTAATATTAAAGGCGCTATGTCCAAAGGTCCGTGGCCAACCGGCACACCGATTGCTGAACTTGAAACTATCGACGGCAAGTTCTGGCGTATTGTCTCAGTCTCTGGTGACACAGACTTTGATTTTCATCCTCAATAATTTTTTGCTCGCCCCTACGTGTGTATATGCAACCCGGTAATTTAGTAAGAATTAGGAGGGCTTCTATCGGTGTTCCAAGGGGCTCAATCGGCCTAATCGTCAAAGCGCAAGAGCATACCATGACTCCGGGCGAAGGCGGCGGGGCGTATAAACTGTTTCACATTAAGATTATAAGTAATGCAGACCCCGCCATCCACGGCGCAGTGCGACGTTATCTAGTCCAAGATTTGAGATTAATCAGCTGAGACCTTTACTGTACAAAACTGGTTCCTATAGTTGTAGTGTGAGAGGAGAAGCACAATGAAGAGAGAACGAAATCCTTACGCTGGATTCTGGACCTTTGAAGATTTCAAGGTCAAGTATTTTGGCGAGCATGCCGATGTCCCCCGACGATTGGCTCGCGAATTCTGGAACGATTTTAATTATGCCTTTGTCGGTGGGCTAAACCGATATATCAAAGAGACAACGGAGATTTGTTAATGCTGACTCTCGAAGAACTGACTGACCATCGCGACGCTATCAGCAACCTTAACAACCGAGCGCGAGTAACCGCCGACGAGTCGCAAGCGCTTGAAACTGTTACACTAATGCTCTCGGCGCTGATTTATCAGCTAGAAAATCAATCGATGTCCTTTACTCCTTAAAATTCGTTCTTATTGTTTGATTGTCCCCGGAAAAGGAGAAGGACATTGAAGCTGACCCGACAGCATTTTGAGCTTATCGCAAAGGTCGTGAAGACTGCCGAGCTTGGCACGTGGCACCGTGAGCAACTCGCCCTGCAATTCCTGGTCGAAATGCAAAAGACTAACGCCAATTTCGACAAGTCGCGTTTTCTCAAAGCGTGCGGGGTTTAGTATGGAATGGCGCGTCTATATCGTTGTTCGCGGCATTGCTGAAGTCGCTGGCATCTTCGCAACTTTCGAGGACGCAGAAGAAGACGCCATGTGGCTCAAGCGTCACGGATATAAAACGGAAATCGGATATTTAGGCCCGAAGCCGTAAAAAGTACTTTACCCGCTAAAATCCGTTCTTATAGTTTAGCTGTAACCGAGACAAGGAGGCCCAACATGGCCCGCGACATTGACAACCCGATGCTCTGGCAAGACGCCGTTAACGAGTTTACTAATCTCATCCTGCCCCTTCTAATTGTTGAAGAGACCGAATGGCAGGGCGGAACGTGGCAGCACGTAGACGAGCCCCATCGTTCCGAGACCTGGAATAATTGGACCGATATGCTGTGCAAAGACGGCCGTATTTCCGATTGGCAATATGAAAATTGGTCGCAGCCGAATTGTTGCGAGGCCTAAAATGAAGAAAGTGCAAGCATTTTACGACCTTCTGCGAATGGCAGAGGTTCTTTCTCCCCGCGCGCAATACATTTTGCACCCCGTGAAAGACGACCTGGAGCCATATATCTCGACAAATCAAGAGGTTGAACTATATCACAGCCTTTTGCTTAAGGCGGAATTGGCTCACCTTTTCGGACAAAAGCCAATCAATCCACAGGCTTAAAACTTCTCGCCAATTTTTCCTTTACCCTGCTCATTCCGTTCCTATATTTAAGACGTACCAGGGAATAGGAGCCCAAACGATGCAAAAGCGATTCGGACAACTTATCCGCGAGACGAAGACGGTTCCCGCGCGACACGGCGCAGTCACAGAGGAGCAAGCAATTGCTTTCTTCGACCGGTCTTCGATGTTCTCTCAATATGTCGATATCGAAGACGTGACCGACGACCTTTCGCTTCTCTTCGCCTATCCGGCTCAGGATGAATTGAAGGCGGAGATTGACGTACCGTCGACCGAATGGGTGATGGTCTATCGCTATTACCCGCAAGAGGAGCCGGCTCGCAGTCGAGCGATGGCGGCCCTAAACGAGTGGCACGCTAAAATCCCGTCGACATTCGAGACGATGGGAAAGCCGAATAATTCCGAGGGCTTGAAGTGAAAATTGAAGATATAGTTTACTATGTTTTCGGTTGGGGACTCGCCTTCACAATCATGATAACAATCACCACACTAATTTTTTGCTCGCACACGTAAGGCCCTAAAATGACTTTGTATTTCGCCTACAGCTTGATGACTGTTTTCGCTCTCTCTTATAAAATCGTGGTGCTCCACTAAAAAAACCTTTACCGGCCGGATTCGGTTCTTATTGTTTAGATGTACCCGGCAGAAGGAGCCCACACAATGAAACTTTGGCCCCCTTGGAAGAACAGAATCAAGATTGGTGACCTCGTTCGCTTCAACGATGCGAAGCGAGCAAAGACGCGTCGGACAGTTTCGGCCAAGCTGTTGCCGCACCTTAACCATATCTTTGAGATTGGTCTTGTCATCAACACACAGGGACTTGACCCGATTGTCGCCTTTCCCAGCCGAACGCAGAACTGCGCCACCGGCAACCTTGAGGTCATGTGAAATCTATCAGCATCCATGGCCCGCAAGTGGGCGATATTGTTAGGGTAAAGCCGGCCCACGTCTCACGCTTCGGCGTGCATATGGGTTTGGTCACTCGGCTAATCGAGTGGCCCGACAACCTAAACCACTTGAATGATTGCACTATTTTCCTCGACCCGAACTTAGTCAACCCGGTCCAGATTCAAACGAAATATCTCGATATCGTCTCTAGGGCCGCGAGATAACACACATAATTTTTTGCTCGCGCCCCCGTGTGAGGGCAGCCCATAATTTTTTGCTCGCCCGCGTGTAAGGGACGATTTTTTTTAATCATTCCGAGGGCTTATAAGAAAAGTAAAAAAAACATCTTCATGCCCTTTACCCTTCAACATCTGTTCTTATTGTTTAGATGTAGCCGAAACACACACCATCCACAACGGAGCAGATAACATGGCCTTTGGAACCCGAATTAAGAAGCAGCGAATGAGCCTCGGAAACGCCGGCAGCAAGCGGGTCGAACGCACCCGACGCAATTTTGGCCAGCGCTTTCACAGCCGCCCGATGCCCGTCCAAATTCATCTCCGCGCCTGGACGCCGGAGGGCGAAATGGTTGGCGTCGCGCAGCGCAACGATGAGTTTATGGTCGCTCTGTTCGACCAGAACGAAAAGGCGCTCTGTCCGCCCGTCTGCTTCACTGGCGCACAGGCTCGCAGTCAAGCGTCTGCGCTGGCCAGCCAGTTGACCGGCCGCACGGTCACCCTCTAAACACAGACATATCAACCACTTACACGGGAGTGTAAAAGTGCTTTGAATTCAGGGCGTTACGCAGACTCGCCCACTGCACAGGCCGAAACCAGCGACGTTCTAGCTCAGCGTCGAAAGCCTAATATTTTCAATGAGTTAAGGCAGGTGCGTACAACATTGCGCACCCTGCTCCAATCATTTCAAGGGGTTAGCCCAGGTGCGTAAAGTCCTGCGCGCCAAGTTGGGAAGCAAAGTGCGCACCAGCGACGCTAACCCCTTGAAATGATTGAAGATGCAAAGTTGGCACGCAGCTTGCATATATATAGGGTACACTTTTCACGTTTCGAAGGAGACGGACCCATGAACTTCACAGAAATCGCAATCATTTCAGTAGCTTTCGGCGTTTCGCTAGGCTACCTCATTGGAATCATTCAACATGTTGCCGACGTCGGCGGCCTCATCAACATGGAGTGGATTTAGCGAATAATTCCGAGGCCTTAGAAGAAACAAGGGAAAGGACAAAGAAACATTCCCAGCAATTCCAAGGCCTTACGATTTATTTTCAAAACCCCCCTTGTCCAGCCTAAAACGGTTCTTATTATTTAGGTGTAGGACAAACACCGAATCAGGAGATTCAAACTTGACTAACTCACTTGTCGCCCTTCTCGCCACCACCCAAATCCTCAGCCGCTCCGCACAGATTGACCTTGTGCGGGAGGCCCAGAAGTCCAACGATAACAGCGCCTTGGACGCGCTCATCAAGTCGAATCTCCCCATGGCAGTCAAGATTGCGAGAAAGCATCGCCGAAACGGCATTGATATCGAGGACTTGACGGCCGAGGCAGTTACCGGCATCATTCGCGCGGTCGATTCTTTCGACCCAGAAAAGGGTGCAAGTTTCACGACTTACGCCGCACAGTGGATGCGCGCAAAGTGCCAGGAATTCGTTCAGGCAAATGTCGGCACTCTCCGCGTTGGCACTCGCAGCGCCAAAAAGCTGCACAGCGGTCTGGCGCGAGTCCGCCGCCAGTTCGGAAGTGACGTTGACAATGCCACTATCGCCCGCGAGCTTGGCCTCGAAGAGTCGGAAGTTGCCGATATCATTCCGCTTATCTCCTCCCGCGCCGCCAGCCTGTCCGCGCCAATTGGCGACGAGGGCAATACTTTCGGTGATACTCTCATCTCGAAAAACATCAATCAACACGAGAAGATGGAACGCACCCATCTTTCCGAGAGTGTCCTTGTGGCAGTCTCCGACTTCGTTGACACCCTAAACGACCGACAGCGAGCCATCTTCACGGGCCGCGTAATTGCCGACTACCTTGGCAATGACAAAACACCGGCAACTGAGTTCGGTGTCACAAAGCAGCGAGTCGGGCAGATTGAGAAGGCACTAACCGCCAAACTCCGACAGCACTTTGTCAATTGCGGTTTGGGCCGCTAAGTGGATGGAATCAAAGCCGAATAAGGGCGAGGTCATATCAGATAAAAGAGTAAAACAAACTCTAACCCTTCTGATTCTCCTATATACCAGTATGTATATAGCCATGGCCATTCTCATTTAACGCATATGCCAACCTATTTACAATGTGAGATGGGTTGTCTATTACATAACGTCCCGGGATGACATAGCCTTTTTCAGGTGTGCGTTCCGGGATAATGCCATGCAAATGCAAGAGGACCTATTGGCACTCGGCTATTGCTGCTGGGTTGTTGAAGAAGAGATTGACAGTGACCTGGATAACGTTTGAATGGGTGTGTTTTGTAAGTATGCGGAACCCTTTGGGAAAGCCGGCTAGCGCTGGCAAGTTAATTGATTAGATTCAATACCACATAACAAATAGAAAACTGATAAGTCGGCGGAATTGCTGCGACTTAGTATAGGCACAAAGCCAACACATTAAACCCTTGACTGCTCGCCATCCGTTCCTATATTCTAATTGCCAGGAGGCACACATTGATAACTCTCATCGCCATAACCGGCTGTATACTCACGTTTATTTGCGGATTCCTTGCCGGTTTTAGTGCCGGCGATAGGCATGCGCGGCTTAGCGTCGACGATATATCGCAATTTTAAAACCCTAATAATTTCGCGTACTTAATTTAACTTTCTCTTGGGGCTACATAGATTGGAAACTCCCGTAATAATAAAAATAATTGCCATCATTTGTGGTATGGCCGGCGGATATATCCTAGGCTATTTGCATGCGATTGATAATGGATAGCAGATATCCAGAAGACTCTAATATCATTGACTTTGTTGAGATTAAAATGCTTAATCTTTACGAGCGATACGCTAGCGCCGGCCAATCCGATGTGGCTGATGCTTGTTGGAATGCACTCGCGGCATATATGACAGGCAGCATCGACATTGTCTTCCGCAAGGGTGAGCCCTACATAATTGAGCGCCAAGCTAGCGATATTGTTGATATAATCGACGAATAAAATAAACGTCAATTAGCCAATATACCCCCCCTCCCCCCTCCGGGGAGCCGAATGTATGTCCCCGGGAATGTGCCGCGGCAAATCGCGGCTAGATCGCCACGCTCCCCACACAGAAATTTTCCAGATCTTCACCCCCCTAAAAAAATACCCAAAATTTTCCAGACCTTAAGATCGCAGCCTACTAATTATAATGATTGCGAGGAGTTCTTAATGAAGATTACGAAACAACAACTTAAGCAGATTATTAAAGAAGAGACGCTGGCCATGGCAGAATCTTATACCCCGGTACCGGATAGCAAACTAGATAATCCAGGATCCGCTATACTTCATATCGATAATGAGTTACCAGGAATGGATGATGATATTGATTCTTTGCTGGGCGAACTGGACGTTGTCGACGAACGGTTCGAAAAGATCAAGCGGGTGCTTACTGCAATGCTGCAGCGAATTAAAGTTATAGAAGGGCGTTAAAATGAAAATCACCAGACAAAGATTGGAAGAAATTATTAAAGAAGAGCTTGAAAATATAACAGAAAGTCGTGCATTTGATTATGATCCTGATTATGGGGGAAGTGGCACTGTGCCCGGCGGCGAAACCAAAAAAGCTGAGCTGCGTGAGCCATGGGACGGCATTGAAGAAAACGCTAATATGATTAGTGATAATGCCATTAAAATTGAATATCTTGCAAGAAAGCTTGGTATTGAAATTCCAATCGATCCAAAACTATGAAAATTACTAGACAAAGATTAGAAGAAATTCTTAAAGAAGAGCTTGTATATATTTCAGAAGCAGCTGCCGGTCCTCAAGAAGTGACCCCCGAAGAATTAGAAGAGTTTAGTTCGGCCGGCAGCGATCAGTTCTTCGGTGTTGCCCGGGCAACGCGTGAAGAATTGGCCATGGCATATGCCGCAGACTTTTTAGATGGCCACCGGGTGCTTGGAATGTATCAAAATAATATTTGGTATCAGAATAAAGACACTGGTCAAATATACAAGATTAGGAGATCATGATGAAGATTACGAAGCGCGCGCTAGCAAAAATTCTTAAAGAAGAGATTTTAAAAGTCGTTAAAGAAGCGGATGACGCTGAGCTAGATGCATATCAGAATTTAGAAGAAGACGAAGACCCGGTTGAAGAAGGCGTATTGGATATGCTGCGCGATAAATTCGGTGTCGGCGCAGCTGAAGATGAAGATTCAGATGAAGATTTGGCAGCTCATGATTTCTTAAGATCGATCAAAGTGGATCCCAAAACAAAGGCCGCGGCTGATAGTGCACATGCAGATCCAGCATATGCTGCTCGTTTCGCGAACCGCGCCAACCGCGGTTTGGAAGAGTCGTGAGCGGATAATGAAGCTTCCAGGTCGGAAGAAGAGGATTTATATGAAGATAACAGCAAAACTTATTAAAGAGATCGTTGAAGAGCAGATAGCAGAGATAAACGCAGCTGCATCAACGGCCGGCGTTAGTTCGGATCCCAATGGGCCGCCCGATATCGATGATGATAAGCGAGCCAGCGAGCTATTAGATGGCTTCCGAAGCATGCTTAAACCCAACGAGAAAGCCGACCCCGGGGCATGCGCGACGTTCTTGCGCCAATTGGCAGATCTGGTTGATCATGAAATCGCGGCTTCCGGCGGAAATGCGCCGGCTGCCAACAATCTAGAAGAATAGGTGATCCAGTTCCTAAAAAAACTTGAAGCCGCAATTTATCGTTGCGGCTTTTTGTTTATGACATTTATTCTCCTTTTGGGCCAATTCTAAATATCGATGCCTATTTATGGCATGGACATAGATCAAAAATATCTATATGATGCTGAATTAATTCGCGTTGTGGATGGTGATACAATCGACGCATGGATCGATCTTGGGTTCAACATCACTGTAAGGCGCAGGATCCGCTTATGGGGCATCGACGCCCCCGAGACGCGGACAAGAGACCTGGAAGAGAAAGCTGAAGGCTTCGTGGTCAAGAATCGCCTGATTGAGATTCTGGAATTGAATAGGGGTGCATTTATGGTTCGTTCTGTTGGCGTGGATAAATATGGCCGGTGTTTGGGCGAAATATATGTTAAAGATGTTAATATTAATAAGCAGCTATTGGCCGAAGGCCTCGTCGATGTTTATGGTGTATAAAAGCCCAAAAAAAATATTGGATTTTTTGACTAGTTATTATTGATATGCCTTTTAACTCATTTAAATTAGTTGTTTTAACCTTGTTGTTGTTTATATTGGCCTCCGTCACTTATCTCGCATGCCAAGATTTGGATCCGACGGTGGGTTTCGAACAACTTGATGGCGGGCCTCACATTACATGGGATCCGGATTCGGGGCATCACGAGCCTGCCGATTGCAGCGGCAATATCGGTGATATTGCATGTAATTATAAATTATATGATAATAATGGTGATGAGTGGCAATTATATGATCATTGGGGGGATATCGTTGTTCTTGATTTCTCTGCAATGTGGTGTGCCCCCTGTCAAACATCGGCGACTGATATGCAATTGCTGCAAGATTTCTATGCCGAGCATGACGTGCAATTTGTGACTATTCTGTTGCAAGATTTTCAAGGGCGGCGGCCTTCTGCAGCTGCCTTGAATCAATGGGTCGACGCTTTTCATATGGAAACTGTGATTGTTGTTGCTGGCGATGATAAAGTAGAAGATCCAACAAACGAATATGGATTTTATATTCAAATTTTGCCAACGTTGGTGATCGTGGATCGAGACCGACAAATTATATACAAAATGGAAGGATGGAATTTATTTCGCCTATTGGATCAATTAGATAGTTTAACATCTACTTAAACTTGTGTTATAATTGATTTAATCAAAGGAGAAAGATTATGGAATGTTTATTACATTGTTTGGCTACTGGAGTTCTTGGAGCTGCCCTGGGTTGGGTTGTCTGCAAAAAAGGTCTTCCTTGGAACTGGAAGTAGTTTCTAAACAATAACCCTCCGCCCCCTGTTTAGGGGGCTTTTTTTTATTTATCGAGCACTGCATCGAGGAAAACTAGGATTGCGCCTAGATAAAGGAAGATTTCAAATGCGAACTTCGCTAAATCAACCTTGTTCATATTAATAACTAGGGGGAAATTAGGGAAAAAAATCGGCCGACAATCGATTCGGAACTATTTACAATGATACGACTTTTTAATGTCGAAAATTTTCGGAGAAAAAAATGAAAATTACAAAAAAATTGCTTGAAAAGATGGTGCGTGAAGAATTGAATAACCTCGATGAGGGCGGCGAAGAAGGCTTGTCCTTCACGGCTGATTGGTCGCTTCCGCGGCAGCTAGCAAGCTTGCTTCGTCTTGTGAGCAGCAACCCTGGGCCGAATGCCGGCGAACACCGGGCTGCGATGGATATCATCAATTCTATGATTGCCAAGCATGGTACAGACGATGGCAGTGCCGGCCTGGTTGATAAGATGCAGGCCGCGAGGGATGAGTGGAGCGCTTCAAAAGAAGCCAGTATTGCTCCGGAATAAATAAGAAGGGGGCGTTTAATTTCTCTCCCATTCTCCACTTAATAACCTAAGCCATATATCCCAAAAATAAAAAGCAAAGATTAAAGATACTGCAGGAGACACTACTTTTTACCACGTTTCTTGTTGTGTCTTTTTTTGTGCCTTGTTTTTATTATAATCTTCGGCTTTGATGGCTTTTGAGGGGCATGCCTGATAATAACCTTTGGCTTGCTTTTATGATTTGTGATTATATGGCGCCGATATATGTTATTTGCTCTTTTGGGGCGGCGGCGGCTATGATGTGGTTTGATGTGTATATGATTGTAATTTGGATACCAGTAATCAAGATCGCGATTATAATACATATTGTTTTTATATGTAATCTTTTTTACCGTAAGTAAACATCGATCATAGTCTTTTTGTAAAGAAAAAGAACTTTTTCGAGGTGACCGGTCATTAAAAAATATTGTTTCGTCTATGATATTATGAAAGATTAAGCGTTCTTTTACTTCGCATGCTTCAATGTTCAAAACATATATGCTGTATTCCGGAGTATCTGCCAGAATGGCGCCGTCATATGCATATGTATTGTGCTGGTGAAATTCATCGGTTACAATTTGATATGTAACATTGGGTGAAAATGCAGCTGCTAATAATATTAGTGATGGTAATAGACTAATCATATTATCTCCTTAAAGCAATAATATAAATACAAATTTGTTTAATTAAAGGTCAAAATATCTTTCTTAAGCAATAAAAATCCTATATCTCCAAGTTTGAAGAGTAAGATTTCGAATTAATTGTTAAATTTTAATTGTAAAACTTAAAATCATCTTTGGTGAAAGTGGTCCAGGCGTAGCCTAGATATCCACCAAATACGGTACCCAAGAAAAAAGACATATTGATCCCCCTGCAAAATACAGAAATACACGAAGCTATAGTCACAGCCTCTAACATAATTATAACTTGAAATTGTTAAAAAGTCAAATTAAATTTTTTTTATGCCGTGGTGGGCCCAAAATTCGAATTTGCCAGTATTATAACAATATATTTTATATATGAAATCATCTAGTCCTTTATCAAATCCCAAACATTTCATTATTATACCTTTTAGACGCGGCTTTCTTATATAAGAAATATTTTCCACCAAATCGCCTAATTTATATTCTCTAACTTTGGGGCCCATACTATAAATATGGTGTATGATATACTATTTACAATGTTGTGAGAATAAGATTAGAGCCTGACGGGCTAAATAAATTTAATGTATTGCTTCCTGGTCAAAACCGCGATTATCCGATCGGCGCTATTTGGCAAGATCCTTTTAGAAAAGGCGGATGGCGTTTAAAATCATATTTTGATACCTCTTTTAGGGATGATCATATATTAAACCAAGTTTTTGATGACTCAATGAAGGCGGCAAGGGCTCTAGGGACACTTTACAGTAAAATCAAATATGCATCGTTATATAAAGAAGATCTAAACGTCTTTGATCTTATGTTGTCGGATGATACAGCTTCAGATTAATTCGCATTAATTAATTCTAATTTTTCTGCCGGCATAATAACTGCAATTGCCCATCTGGATGCAATTTCCTTGTTCAACCATCGGATTTTAAATTTATCAAGGCCTAAGTCAGCAGTGATTATACCATGGGGCACATCATTTCTGTGTGACCGGTTAAAACCTTTAAGTTTTACTAAATCTCCGACTTTCATATATATTAATTATAATACTATGTGAGAAGAAGTAAAGCGAAAACTAATTATTTTGAGGAGCATGGATGAACATTGGACCCATAAATAGTGGCGCTGCATCAATGCCAATGGCTGATGCACCAAATGTTAATGCTGCACAGCCAAGTGGTGACACCAATGGCGGAAATTCTGGAATAAAACAAAATAATGTTGAAATTCCAGAAGGCGAAAAAGAAATGGCCGGTGGGGCGCCAAAACCGCTTCAACAAATGGCAACTTCTGATTTTTTGTCTCTGAAAGAAGCCTCTCAAGGTGAGAATGTGATGGAAAAACTAGAAAAAATATTTGAAACCATTCTGGCGCTGAAATTATTGGAAGATACAGTAAAAAATGTGAATGAGTCGATTGAGGAAGCTTCAAAAGGAGAAGAATGAAATATGTCGCCATATCATGAACCTCATCACTATTCGAAAGAAGAAGTTGAGGAACTCCTAATATTGGCGGCGGGTGATAAATTTAATATTTTTTATGACAGAAACAAAATTGTTGTAAATTTATGCAGAACTTTGTTAAAAGAGATGGAAAACAATGAAAGCAGACAGTAAAGATGAACTAAAATCAATAATCGAAGTCTTAAAAGATAAAATATATGAATTGGCCGATGAAAACAAGGGCCTCGTTACAAAAAACGAGAATTTGCAAGATGAGGTCGACTCTTTGTGGGCAATGATGGACGAAATAACCAAATCAGACATTGAAAACTTCTCTCATATTCTAGATGAGATAAGAGCAGACGTAATTACAAGAGTTTTGATGGTTTCGAAGAAGAAAGTTGACTGTTAGGGGGATCAATGAGGTGAAAAAACTTAAATTTTGTGTATTTTGCAGCGTTTTGGCTGTTTTTTTGTTAGGATCAGCGGATGTTTCGAGCAAATCACCCCCAAAAAGTAAATTTTATGATTTCAACGATCAAATAATTGATGGTGAGGTCAAAAAACCAACAACATTATATACAAATGCGCGCGAAAAGGTCAAATTTGATCGACTTTTACGCCTAAAGAAGAGTTTTCTGCCTCGATTGTTCAGTACTGCTAAAAATAAAGTGTTTAAATGACCAAAATTAAGCTTTTTGAACCAATTCATAGGCTTTTTTCACGGCATTAAAGAGAATATCAGACATTTTATAGCCTTTTTCACTTATTTCATCGATGTGTAGTAGGTAATAAGCTGAGTGTTCCTCACTTAATGTGACATCTCCCTTCGGTAAATGCCCCCAAAAGAAGATTAAGTTCCCATCTTCGTGTAATTCTCTGTAATCTGTGACAATTAAACCGGTTTCTTCTTTGATTTCTCGTCTTAAGCCCTCTGTTGGGTCTTCATTATGGTGTAAGTGACCGCCAGGAAGGTCCAATTTACCCATAAAATGCTCACTATTACTTACTAACAGCAGTATTTTGTCACCACTGAACAGTACCATCTTAGCAACTTTACTACTATCCTTCTGTTCATTGATGAATTTATGCCATTTTCTCATAAAATAACTCATTATTCTTTCAAATCATTAAAGATACTGTTACATTTAGTACAAGACATCACCTGAACAGGGTAAATTGCCTCTTTTCCGGTGGGTGACATAAGCGGACTTATCCTTTTTAGCCTGATAACCGGTTGAAAGTATATGTTTTCACAGCTTTCGCACTTAAAATCTTCTGCATTGTTAATATCTATGTTCAGTTTAGGTTGATTATTCATTGAATCCTCGCTTTAATTCCTCTAATTGTTGTATTGTATCATAAATTGACGTATGAAGTATAGCAATTCCACCATTTTCTTCCCATTTTTCTGTATAAATGGTAAAATCATCAATTAAAACACAAGGTTTCCCGCTATTTGTGGCCCAAATCTCTTTTTTTCCGTCCAAAGGAAGCAATATATCTTCATTTTTGGGTTTTGGGAGCAAATATTTCTTAATCCAGTCGATTTTGCCCTCCGCTGAGCGCTCGTCCCAGGGGTGAGAGAGGACTTTTACCGTTCCAAGGCTGTTCAGGTATGTCCAGAGGGGTAAAAGGCCGGGAAGGGGCCTTAAATTAGCCCAAAATGAGCGATTATCACCTAATAATTGCCGAATCCACTCCAAAGCGGCTTGAATTTCGGGATTTTCGTGATCTTTGGACCATTTCCAGTGCATTTCAATGATTTTTTCAAGATTTTTGCGTAATTTTGGCTCTTTTGCCTCCAAATATACACCATTATCGAATAAATCAACCAAAACACCGTCCATATCGCAGTAAATATCGTATGGAAACGCTTGATTTTGCTCATTTTTTACCATTTATACTAGTTTTTTGTCTTGTTTTTCCATTGCAATGTGGAAATCTTCAGTATATATTATAGCATAATTATTGGATTCGTCAAGTAAAAAGTGTTCATTTTTGAATTCGGAGAGTGGAATTTGGATGACTGCAGGCTCTCCGCCGTGTTTTTCAACGATTTTCATCGCATTCTCTTCTGCAATGCCATAACTTCCCCATTTACTTGGAGCTTTTATACCATTTTTGGCAATTTCTTCTTGAAAGACGGTCGAGGTCCCATAATAGAGAGATTCTTCATATAAATCTTCTAAATGACTGGTGTCGGAGGGATCAAATATAGTATACACCTTATTCCATCCTGTTTCGATATCTTCAACGCTTCGAGGATTAGGATATGTACCATTTCTGATACCATCGATAAAAATTTGAATTGATAAATCTGGTGTTAAGCCATGGAAGGTTTTTTCAGTAGAAAGACGTTTTAATAAATTATGTGCTAAATCTTCGTCCTCAGTCAGATACTTTCGCCAATTTTCAAATAGGAGTTTCAATATTTTGCTCCTCTAGAAATAACGGGAATAAGCCTACTAAACACCCTACAACAATACCAACAACACTAGCTTGCTTGTCTAAAAATCTCATCCATGCAGGCCCTGCTGCAACTTGTTCATCTGATACCGCTTTAGGGTCTAGGCCCATCTTCCCCATCGCGCCTTCAATCGTGTTTTTAGAGAACTCTCCAACTGCATCTGATACAGTATTTCCAAAACCAGCGGCCAGCATTGGGGCTCCGGCAGAACCTACCATGGCGCCTGCTATACCACCAAATTGAGCATCGATAAAACCCCCTGCAATGACCATAATAAAGTTGTCAATAAAGCCGAAAACAAACGACCCTATAAATTTTGAAACAAATCTGATTAGCCAATCTTTAACCTTTGGCGGCATAACTTTTCCAACAACACCCTCTGCCGCCTCTATAAGAGCTTCGGCGCCAGTATTTGCAGCGGTGTGAGCAACTAGCTCAATAGTCTCTTTTCCAACACCCATTTTTACCAAGTCTTCTAGCGAGAATTGTTTTTTAGAAGAATCTGATGACCACTCTTCTTTTAACGTTTGCACATCGGAATTCTGCATAATTTTACCAGCAACATCTTTTCCAATTTCCTGCATTTGATCAGTTTGAGCTAAAGCACTTAATTTTTCAATATAAATATTTGTAAAATTTTGTCTGGTTTTCTGTACAAGTTGATCGAACTTTTCAGGCATATTTATAAGCTTACTAAATCCAGATTTTATATAATCGATTACACCTTCTTGTAAGAGTACTTTTTCTTGATAGGCGCGCCAATTTTCAAATAATAATTTCATACGATTGACTCCGCTAATGCTTTGGCGGCGCGCCAGTCTTCGACGGTGCGCTTCAATAACTTTTCCTTGAACTGTGCAAGATCTGGATCTGCCCATATTTTTTCTAATGCGGTGCCAAAGTCTGCAACTTCCTTTATAAGCTGTTTCTGTAACGCATTCGTAGTAATATTGAAAGCGGCCTGTTCTTCAGATCTTTCCGGGGGCCAGTTGTCTGTGGGACTTACTTCTAGAATTTTTTTCTTCAAAGACTCTGGAAACCCATCGTCGTATGTGGCTCTAAAGAGTTTATCATGAATATCATTTATATACGGATAAGACATATGTTGCAAGTTTTTTGGGAAAGAATTAATCGATGGTGGCCACGCGTAGGAAAACTGCTCGGGCAGCTTGATCCAGCGGTCGAGGGCCCACGCGGCCTGAAAACCTATCGTGGGTTGAATTATCTCGCGGGCCCACACCATCCATTCATCGGATATGTCAGCATTATCATCCTCATTAAGATATTTCCGCCAATTTTCAAGTAGGAGCTTCACTAGTCTAGGTCTCTTTTGTACGCGACTGTGTGTGCTTTTTGTTGCATTCGTTTATACTCATCTGGATCCATACCGCGGGCTGCCGTTGGGAATTCATGAGTGGCCATTTGCCATTTTGCTGCTTTTTCAATTCCTTCTAAATATTTTTGAATAGTATAAATTTCTTCCGGTGGCTCATCAAATTTATGTTCTAAATTGTCTAAGGCCGCGTTCGCCTGAAGAACCATTTGTAAGATTCCTTTGAAGCCTCCAGGCTCAATTTTAGTTGAGGGTGCGATCTCATTAATCGAGTGATCCCACTTTATATACCCTTTGTCGTTTAAATATTTAACAATTGTTAAAGTTTCAGGTTTTTCAACTTTTGTTTCTGGATCATTTACAATCTGATTTACTAAAGTTTTTTCTTTATCATCAGCAGCGCGTATTTTATATTCCGCTAATTCTTCTTTAATAAATTGTTTTAGTTGTTCTTTTGTAATCCCCATTTCAGCTCTCTTTTCCGCTTTACGTTTTTCTCTTTCTGCTTCTTTTTGTTTACCGATTTCTTGAGATCTTAGATCTCGTTTTTCTTTTTCAGCTCGCTCGCGCTTTTCGGCGGCTGTCAGTGGTCGTTCTGGTCGTTCTGCATATGGATCATATTTCCATGAATCTGGAGTTATATCAGTTGACAAGGTTTGCTTGATTTTGTCTAATAGGCCCGGGCCATCATCAGCGAGTGGTTCTTCTTCTGGTGCACCCTTCATAAATTTTGATGTCCATTGTGGCAATGGTATTTTTATTCTTATTTCGTTTATCTCTTCTCTAATAATTTGTTCTAATTGTTCTTTTGTGATTTTCATTTTATAAATTTTCTCCAATTTTCGAATATATTTGAAAAGTTTTCTGTAGTCACTTCCGCGGCGGGCAGCTCTGTATCTTTAACACGTGTAGCTTCTAGTTCTCTTCTGATCCTTGGCATAATTTGCTTTTGTATCTGGTTATTAACTAGTCCTTCTGTATATTGACGAATCTTTTCGAAGAATTCTTCTTTATCAATCATTCTTAAGAATTTTTGAATCATTTCAATTTCTTCTTTTGTTTCTTCGCCATCAATTACAACATCTAGCCAATAAACATATTTATCGCTAATCTTAAAGTCAGTACCGTCAAAAGCATGCCCGCTTCCTACACTGCTCTGCTTTTCTGGGCCCATAGCGCCAAAATTAATTTTAAATTCAGGAATGACAATTGGTGCTTTCCCTTCTTTGAGAGGTAACTTCATTTGTGAAGCAACAATTTTCATCGCGCGGTCCAGAACATCTTTTAGGCGATTAACTATTTGTTCACCAATTTCGTCAGAATATTCAGTGCTTTTAAGAAATCCAAATAATCGACGATTAATAAGTGGTCTCGGATCCTCGGCTAGCGCGCCTCTTGTTTGTCCGGACATAGACTTAACTTCAGCTCTTCCAGTTTGTAATTCGTCAGGCAATAATATTTTAACTTTAAGTCGAGAGGACATTTCAACTTTTCCCTCTTCCAATTCAACATCAAAGTTCTGAAACTTCATTTCATTGAATTTTTCAAGTAATGCTTTCATGCTTTCGCCTGGAATCCAGCCGGCATCTTTCATCATATCAATAACAGCATCATATACATTTTGCCATTCTTTATCAGCGCTGGCGACTGTTTCCATAAAACTGGAAAATCCTTCTATTCCTTCACTTTCGCCGTGATCCGGATTTATTCGAACATACATTTGAATATCGCCACCATAAGATCCATCTTCAACTTCGCCGTATATGTAATGACTGTCCAAAGCACTGTCAACAAAATCTCTTAATACATCTGTGTCAACAGCATCTTCTACGAGATCATCGACATCATCAAACTGAAATGATGTTCCAGCATCCCAATACATTCTGCCTTCATCCATTTCTTCGCGAGAAACATAAAAATGTTGAAGATCGTGTTCATCTTCTATTGCCTGATATTCTTCTTCCGTTGGTCCTGCGGGATTTTCATTCCAATGATGGGCTGAGGCAGCAACAATGTCCCAATTATCTTCCGAGAGCAATTCATCAAATTCTTGCTCGGCATGACTCGCCATATTTTCTTCATTTGTTGATTCGGGGCTTAAATCAATCCCTAATCCTTCGAAGACTTTTTTGAGAGTATCATCAAGAATGTCGTCCTCGCGAAGTTTGCTCATCGCGGTTTCAAGGGTTTCAGCTACTTTACTAAGTTCTTCGGGCTTTTTACTAAAAATCTTTTTGACTTTCTTCTTATCTGGAAGCGATTCCCAGAATCCTTTCATCATAAGATTCATTTCAACAGCACTTCTCAAGCCATCCTCTCCCACTTCATCATCCGGCGCATCAAAAACTTCTGAGGGCTCATCATAGCCTGGTTCAAAAACCAAAGCCATTTTTTTTAATGGATCGCCTTGGGGGATATGATGGAAGAAGACAAAATAGAAGCCTTTACCTTCTGCGGTATATTGACCAAAATAATTTTGACTTTGTGTGGCAGAAATACACCATTTTGTTCCTTGGCCATAATAACAAGAGCCTTCAACTGATCGAGGTCTGACAATCATATAATCTTCGCCGTCTTGAAGAACATCTGTTTCAGATTTGGCTTTTTTGGCCATGGCCTTCATCTTTTCTTTTTCTTCTAACTCTTTATTAGCGCGATAAACAGCATGAGCCCAGTCTGGAGCATTGCCAAATTTATTAATATCTTTTTCGATTAGATTGCGCTGTGTTAATTTATGATAAAGAGCCAAATTTTGTTTAATGGATCTGGCCGGCGAGTTAATCCTTTCTTTGACAGAATCTAAATAATCTGCCACGGCAAAGCCATGGCCTTTGACATATTCACGCGCATGATGGGCTTCGTCATTGAGGATTTTGGCGATCCAAAGAGCATACTTTTGATTGCCGGATGGGTCGATTTTAAAAAACTCTTCCAAATTAGAAGTCAAAAACTCCTGTATACTCTCATTTTCGATGCCTTTAACGACTCTTTTGAGGGCGTCGGTCTCCCTGGCTTCAACCAGGAGTTGCGCTTCGTCCTCGGCTAAGAAATGACGGTAGTTTTCGAAAAGTTTGTTAAACATATTAGTATATACCTAAAGTATTCGAATATAAGTAGTTTTTATATTTCAAAGGCTCTTAACATTTGTTTTGTTTTGATAATCATTAATGTATGTCGCTTTGTCCAGCCTCTATAATCTAAGCCTTCGTGGTCCGGATCCGGAGTTCCATTTTTTGCTCGGAGGGCTAAATGAACTAATTCATGTATTAAAGCGCTTTCTGATATTCTATGGTGATATCCTTGCCAAACCCAAATCATACTACTAGACTTAACAAGGCCAATAATAACATTGGTTTTAGATTTTTCCCCCTTAAGATCAAAGCCAACAATATCGGTTCGTTTTTCTGTATCCCATTCTATCATTACTTTCTCTAACATTCCTTTGACTGCAAAATTTGAGTCTCCAAAATATTCTACCCATTGATGATAAAATACAAATAAAGCAAATGCAGTCTGGTGCACCGGATAAGTTTTACAATTTGGCACCAGCTGAGTGGCTTGATTAAAATATGGAATTAAAATCATCTGGGGAAAATCTCTTTCTGTATCACACTGATATCTTTTATAAATTAATTTGTGTTTATTATTAAGAAAAATAGTTGAGTTGTGATTATTACAAGTGACACTGAATATTAATATAACAAGAAAAATGATTAATTTTCTAGTCATTCATTCGAGGTTCCTTTACAAATCTCATCAATAATTTCCATTAAGCTAGCATACATCTCTGTAGGATTGTTGGTTAACTTATACCATTTTCCATTTCCAGCAATTGCCAATTCGTCCCAGCCTGTACTAGAGTACTTTGTGAAGGTGTATAACCTAAGCTGTGGGGTGCCTGAGACGGCCGTTTTAACGTCTTCGAGGGTTAACTCAGGGACTAGGTAGCTTTGGGTGGACTCATCGCTAAAAACGACTATTATTCTATCTGCAGAGGGACGCCAAGATACGTCAAAATTTTGTAATGGAGGAACTGACTCGGTAACATATTTTAAACTTCCTGTTTGGCCGGTCCAAAGAAAATCAGAAATTGGTTTTGGTAACACAGAAGTTATATTGTGAACGGCAATGTATATCGCGTCCAACATCATTTCAAATGCTGTGCTCATTGTTTGCATGCTGACATCCATACCGGCCAAAGAAGCTAAATATTCTGAAAATCCAACTAAATCTTGTTGTAATTCTAGGCGTTCATTGTAGGGATGGCCCGGTTCTGAAACTGGGCCTCTCATAAATGCCCACTTGATGACATCCTCATCACTAAAGTTTTGTGCGAATTGGTTTAATGCGATCAAGACAGCATCAATTTCATCACCCATCGATCCAGACCAGTCGACAATGAATAAGATATCTGTATCTTTCATTTCCTCGCCCCAATCTGCAATCCCATCACAATCATCGTCTAAGCCGTTACAGATCTCTTCTTGAGGTGTGATTTCTCCGTCACAGTAATATGGTATGAAGTTTTCGTCTTCATCATAACTTCCCCAAGTGCCGGTTTCACACGTCATTTCGCCTGGAATACATATTCCAACCATGATTGTACCTTCTGGTCCGGTATAACATGGCGAATAGAGATCTTCATCTATTTCTTGATTGCAGTTATCATCAAAGTTGTTACACTTTTCTAAACTTAAGGGCATACCGATTAGTGGATCACACACAATACTAGGATCAGCCGGAGGGATCCAGTAACATATTGCGTAACAATCAGTCATTGTTAATGTTGTACAATCCGGATCCGCGCATGCGCATGTCTTATATCCCTGGCCACACAATAAAGGATCCTCTTGACACGGAAACAAAGCTCCGATGTCTTGTATCGTGCAAACACATTCTAGATCTTCATCTATGCTACCATCACAATCATTGTCCAAGCCATCACAGATCTCTTCTTTTTCAGGCGGAGCAGTGCACGAAATCCAGTTACCGTCGAAGCACGTTTCATAGCCTGCGCCGCATGCTGTAGAACAAGCTTGAATTAGATTTTCATCAGTTGATCCGTCACAGTCATCATCATGACCATTACACTCTTCATATGGTACGATACCGCATTCATCACAGTCATTAAGTTGGCCCTCGTCAACCTCTCCGTCGCAATCGTCATCTTCATAATTACATGCTTCTTCTTCACAGTTTGTAACACAGTCTGTATACTGTATTAGCCCTTTGTTACAGACTTTCTGTCGTGTACCGGGATATCCATCTTCTGTGATGCAATCAATCGTATCGATAACATACTGAGATGGATCACATTCCATATATTGGATACAGTCAGCTTCAGAATGTAATGTTGCAGGATCATCACAGATGTTCATACAAATTTCTTTTTTCCAGACCTCATTAAGCGGCGGACAAAAATACCATTTGCACTCTAAACATTCTGGATCAGGACCAATATCCGGAGTCCATAGAAAAACATCGACGTCCTCTGTGTATACCGGGACGTCCAAATCTTCACTGATATCATCATCAATTAATCCATTCGAGGATCCATAATTGCTTTGTGAACAAAAAGATAAAGAACTAACTGCAGTTAATATCAATAGCAGTGTAACAATACGTATTTTAATATCGATTTTTTTAAGTTTAATTAAAGACATACAGTCATAGCCTCTAAAAATAATTAGTTAAAAAATATGGTTATACCAACCGATCGATAATATCAGCGCGGATACAAAGCCATAGTTTGTAAGCCTGAAAGTGTTTTTTAAATTTCTAGATACAAACCAGCCGGCTGTGAGGCCAATGATCGTTTGAGATATATGAGTGCCGATTAAAGAGGGTCCAAATTGTACTGCACAATAATCAATTGACATATATATAAGATAGTTTAGGCACAAAATAACAATAAACTGAATTATTCCGAGTTTTTCTTTCTCTAATCTTAAAAATAAAAAATGACCTATAAATATTAATATAAAGGATATCCAAAATATAATAGCGTATTCATTCATATTATTATTATATATACTTTATTGTTCTAGTCAATAGAAAACTATTTATAATATTATGTCGGGGTTTTGTAAAATGTCACGCGGAAAAATGTGTTATGTTGTATTAGCTTTATCAATAGTTTTTTTTCTTAGCTCGGTATGTACCTACGCAGTATTAGCCGTAACAAGAGAAGATAATGTAGTTAGCAGTACTGTTTTAAAATCCGATGATCATAAGCCTCAAATTGAACAAAGAAAAATTATTAAACGTCTCAAACGTTTAGAAGAAAGAGTGCAAAAAAGGAAAAAGAATGGGCGAAGAAAATAATTTAAGCATCAGCGCACTACGCGAATATATATTGCTTATTGTGGCTATCGTTACCGCAATTGCTGGTATTATTTTCTGGGTACAAAATGTTGACGACGATAAAATTGAAAGATTAGAGCGCGATATTGAAATAATCCAGATGGATATTAATAAAATTAAAGAGAATAATACTGAAATATTGCGTGTTATTGGGCGCCTCGAAGGAAAAATGGATAATTTGAAATGAATGAACTTTGGGAAGAATTCAAAAGAGAGGCGGATGTACAATCTTTGGTGCCGAAAGACACTTTACAGCCTTCTTTCTGGAATCACAAAAGTCTATTAAAAAAATCAGTGCGTGAAAAATTAATTGATATTGCAAATGATTTTTTTGAATCTTTAAAGCTTGTATCCTCAGCAAAATTAAAAGATATTACAATCACAGGATCGATGGCCAGCTTTAATTGGTCAAAATACTCAGATATCGATCTTCATTTAATTGTTGATTTTGCTGATGTTGACGAAAATGAAGAATTAGTTAAGGAATACTTTGGAGGTAAAATATTTGTTTGGAATAACAAACATAATATTCGCATCAACGATCATGAGGTAGAAATTTATGTTCAGAATAAGAGTGAAATTCATAAGGCATCTGGCATATATTCTGTCTTGAATAATCAGTGGATTGAAAAGCCATCAAAAGCGGCGTTTGAGGTCGATTTAGAAACAACAAAGAAAAAAGCTGATCAGTTAATCGATCAAGTTGAGAGAGTTTATGATCTATTCGAATCTAGAGAATATCCCAAAGCAATGAATTCGGGGAAAAAACTTAAAGAAAGAATCAAAGAGATGAGGAGAAGCGGCCTTTCGAAAGAAGGCGTATACTCCCCAGAAAATATGGCTTTTAAATTATTACGTCGAAGTGGTCATGTCGGATTACTTCATGACTTGATTAACCGATCGTACGATAGAATTATGTCGCTACACAAAGATGTTCAAGGCACACTTAAAATTATGATTGGAAATCTTGAAGAAGAGGTAAACGAAAGCTTTGATCCAGTTATTGAAGAAGCAAATTTTCAGAGAAGAGTCAAACAAAAACACTATCTTAGAAAGAAAGCTTTAATAGGTTATGGTAAACAAAAAAATGTACCACCTTATTCAAAGAAGCCTAGTTATAAACGATCGAAATCTGCTCCAGCTGGATTTGGAGGAAGTTGATGAAATTAAAAATAAAATTAAGAGAAAATAAAATAAAATTAAAAGAAGATGAAGCTTCCGATGAACTTGATTTGATGGCCGATGATCCAACTGGTGAAAAAGAAGCAGAAAAAAAAGTTGATCAACTTGACAATATCGAATCGGTCCAAAATACATTAAAAAAGCGGCCTAATGAAATTATACAGATGAAGGCTGTTATAGTGAAGTCGGCGAAGTCCCCCAAAGATTTTTGGCAAAACTTATACAAATTATTAACCAAAGTAAGAGGCGAAGTAGGAAAACTAAAAACAGTATTTCCTGGCTTGGAAAATATAATCGACGGACAACTGCTGAACACGAAGATAATAAACCAGAATGCTGAAAGTAATGAAGTAGTGATGAGCGCAGCTGCAGAGCTGCAGCAGTTAGAAGAAGTCTTCGTTGAGCGCGGATCTAGGAGAGCGCGCGCCAAGGTTGAAAAATATACAAAGTCACAAGAAGACTGGAAAAAAGAGAATCCGAATGACCTCGACGAGGCAGGCAATGTACCTGCTGATATCATTGTAGGGCTCATGAAGAACGCAGGTCTGGGCGTAGAAGAAAGAGAAAAATATGATCTATCAACCATGAACTCCGCAATTGCGAAAGCTCCAAAATTTCTTAATAATTTTAAGGAAGGTCTCGAAGAACTCGTTAAAGAATTTGAAGAGCGTGGCTCAACTCCTATTAGATTTTTTAAAAATAATCCAAAAGCTTTGCAAGGCTTAAAAACATTATATGTTATAATGTCTGTGATGAACGGATTCGCAAGAAAAGCATATGAAGTGAGGACCAAAATGCCTTCAATTAGTGATGCAATCAATGCACCTGAACATAATAGAAAGAGAATTGTACAACAGATGAAAACTGTAGGGGAAGATTATAATGAAATATTTAAACAGTTACAGAACAATATTGATCAAATCACCTCTGACGCAGAGGATGAATTCAGTAGATTTTTTGGCAACATATTAATAATAAGTCAAGCTAAAACTACCGGTGGTGTCGCAGCATATCAAAAAACGAAACAAGATTATGGTGTACAAGCTACTTCCGGAGTACGCAAAGCCAGGCCTGGAATATCAGAAATCAAAGCTTTAAAAACTGCAATTAATTATCTTTTGTTAGAAGAACTATCCGAAAAAGATTTAAACGTAATCATCGCTTTGGGTAAGTTCAAAGGCATGAATATGGCTAAAATTCAAAGTATCAAAACTACTTTTAAAAATGATTCTGTAACAGAGCCAGACGAAACTAACGACAGCTTACTCCAAATATATGAATACTTACAAGAACGATTTGATGAATTGTTAGATGAAACTATAAATGATTCGATTGAACAACTCAATATTAAATTAAGAGATGATACTAAACCAACAATAATAGCAATCAAAGATGACATCAAGGCGATGATTCAAAATTATGAAAAAAAGAAACGATCATTTGAAAAGGCTCATTCCCAAATTATTAACACCAAACCTGAAAAATATAAGGAATTCCTAGCCCTTATCAAGAAATACGACGTAAAACATACGTCAGAAAAAATAAAAGAATTGTTAAAAGGTAACTCACCAGAAAAAGATGCAGAGCCGGGAGCAGATCCAGATAAAACTGCAGCTGCAGTTGATCCAAATTCACTTAAAAACATGCCGCAGAATAAAATCAACGCTGCTATGAATTTTCTTCGCCAACAGAGTGGTTTACCGGGCGGCGATCTCTTCGCCAAGCAAACAGCTGCAGCAATATCTACTGTATCAAAAAATGCTGGGTCTCAACGTAGAAATTTTGAAGAAAGAGACGCACCGGTTATTAATAAAATTAAAGATGAACTGACAAAACTACTGAATGGAGACTTTAGTAATTTAATTAAAGAAGGCAATTTAGATAGTTGGAATGAAGAGACACGAGAAAAACTCAAGTCAGCTCTTAAAGAATTAGTTGCAGATAAGTTTGCGGATAATCCAGAGAAAGCAGATAAATTCTATAAAGTCATCGATGATGCTAAAAAAGGTGATAAACTTTTGAATGCATTAACAAAAGCACTTAAGCCTTATATAGAAATACAAAAGAAAGGTATTACATATGCAATTGCAGTGTCAGACCGACCATATCATATAGCTAGCGTTAAAATTGCAAATAAAATAGCCAATCAAGAAGAATTAACTAAATTTGAACAACAGTATTATACCAATAACTCACAAGAAGTAGAAAAAGAATTAAATTTATTAAATATTAATGAAGTACTGCTTAAAGAACATTGTAATGTTAATAACAATACTAATAAAGACTTAAGTCAATTAGAAAATATTATATCACAATTTTATCCTTACGTCAAAGAAAAATTAAAATTTAATAAAGATGCAAAGCTAAACCTTATATCAGATCCTGATAATGCTAAAGATGCATGGGGCAAGACTGCTTATTATAATCCAGAAGCAATGGAGATTACAGTTTTTGTAGACAATAGACACCCTAAAGATATGTTAAGATCAATTTCTCATGAACTGGTTCATCATTCACAGAACTGTAGAGGCGAATTTGATCAGACACAAGCACTAGAGCCCGGATATGCTCAAAATGATCCACATATGAGACGAATGGAAGGAGAAGCCTATTTACTAGGAAATGGTTTTTTAGTAAGAGACTTTGAAGATTATCTTAAATCTCAGCAAAACCAAAATTTAACGGAGAATAAAAAAATGAAAGGTTTAACAGAAGAGCAACTTAAAACTGTTTTAGAAAATACTATTAAAAGAATAGTAAAAGAAAATAATATTAATGAAAGGTTCGAAGAATATTATCAAGATGGTTCATGGCATTCAATGAAAGAGCCTGCGGCGCCAAAAGAAGAGCCTACATGGTATGAAGGCGAGCGAGAGAGATGTAGAAAAATGGGCATGGCATTCAGCACGAATAGAGAAGACTGTGTTGATAAAAGCAAGACATGGCTTTATGAAGATGAAGAAGTCAACGAGGAAGAGGTTATCAAGGAAGAAGCTATAGAAGAAGTTTGGGGGCATGAAGAGACCGGGTATTATATCCCAAAATCCACTGGATTCAATCACCCAGACGATCCGGATCATGACGAAGAGGAAGAGGAGTCGGAAGAGGAAGAAGAATCAACAGGGTTCTCGTCGTATGCTACCAGTAGAGGCTTGCAAACTGATGTTCCATCGGCGCCAGGCCAATCATCGACTTCTAGTCGACATCGTGGATGGCATTCTGATCGTAACGTGAGTAGCACAGGAAAGGGCTACGGCGGCGGCGGCGGTTTTGTAGAAAGCAAAACGTTTACATCAGACAAAGATCAGTTACTTTTCGAAAGACTAGTCAAAAAATGGGCTAAACAAGAGGATTAATTATGGGTGGCGTCGCCGGACATATGTCACATCTCTATGATAATCCAGATCTGAAATTCTCTCAGATGATGGATATATTTAAAGCCGCGGCCAATGGTGAACTTGAAGGCACAGAAAAAACTGACGGACAAAATCTGTTTGTTGGTTATAACGTCGCCGAAAAAAGAGCGAAAGCAGCTCGCAATAAATCAAATGTACAGCAAGGTGGTTTAGATGCTGCTGGTTTAGCACAGAAATTTGCCGGTAGAGGATCAGTCGAAAAGGCTTTTAACGAAGCATTCAAAGCATTCGAACTAACAGCACAATCATTTCCTGCAGATATGCAAATAGATTTGTTTGGTGATGGTATAAACCATATAATTTTCTATAATGCCGAGATTCAGGATCCAAGAAATCCAAATGTAATTAACTATGATACAGCACTTCTTAATGTGCACAGAGTTGGACATTTTGCAGTTGATTTAAAAACTGGTGAATTGTTAAAACCTGAAGCTCTGGATCTTAGTGGAAATGCTATTAAATTAGAAAATACTTTAGATCACGTACAGGATAAAATAGCAAATTTAAATTTTGGTGTGCAAGTTAATGCTATTCGACGCTTAGAAGGCTTAACAGATGATGAACCTGTTAACTTTGCTATTAATCATTTAAACCATATATTAAGTTCAGCAGGAGTATCCGACAATGAAACAGTTGGTCAATATATGGTGGCCCGCCTTTTGCCAATGATTCGAAGAGAAGTAGAACTTCCAGAAGAAAAAGAAAACATGTTGATCAAGAAAATATTGGGAGTTAAAGGGATCAATATTCGCGTTATTAGAAAAGACTTAAATCCGGATCAAGCTGCAGCTGTAAGTCGATTAGCCAACGAAAATAATAAAAAAGTTTTACTTCAAACAGCAATTCAGCCTTTAGAAGATATTGTTCATGATTTCTCCGTTGAAATGATACGAAATCTGCAGAGCGCTTTTGTTTTGGATCAAGACGCGGAAGTTAAAAGATTACAAGACAAATTACGAAGAGCCAAAGAAGATATCGAAGCTTCTGGAAATGAAGAAGCAATGAAAATCCTAAAAAGGCAAATGAAGAAAATAAAAGAGATTGAAAATATTACAACTGCAGCAGAAGGTTTTGTTTTTGATTATGATGGCTATACATATAAATTTACAGGCAATTTTGCTCCAATGAATCAGCTTCTTGGATTATTTGAATATGGCCGCGGCGACATTCCACCAATGCGAAGATCGATAGCAGAAGCAGAAGATAATGGAATGGCAAAAGATATTATTGCTGTATATCCTGGAAGATTTCAGCCGATGGGAAGACATCATTACGAAACTTATGAAGAAATAGCTCGACAATATGGCGTAGAGAATACTTTTGTTGCAACATCTGATAAAGTTAGCCCTCCAAAATCTCCATTAAATTTTGAAGAAAAGAAAGAAGTGATGATTGCACATGGAATTCCAGCAAATCAAATTGTTAAAGTAAAAAATCCTTATTATGCCAGAGAATTATCTGATCAACATAATCCGGATGAAGTTGAAATTGTATATTTTGTGGGCGAAAAAGACATGAAAGAAAATCCTAGATTTTCAAAAACTAGCGGCACGACAAAAGAAGGTTATGATTGGCGACTGGAAGTAGCTCCTCACGTTTCATTTGAGATTCCTGGTTTTGGTGAAATGTGTGGTACATCATGCCGCGCTGCTCTAGGGGATGGCGACCAACAATTATTTACAAATATTATGGGCTTTTTTGATGAAAATCTTCATAATCTTTTTAAAGAAAAGTTTGAATCTGGTACACTTAAGGAAGAGGTGCAGAGCATGCCGCTCGGTATCTTTCTTCGGCTAATTGAAGAAGTGATGAATGAAGAAGAAACATACACCGATAAATTAGCAGCTGCAGATTCTGGTACGGAAGGTACATCATTCAAAGATGCTATAAAAGAAGAAGATGAAGAAGATGAAGAAGAATTAGAGGAAGCTTCCGGAGTTGGAGCCGTTACTGGATATTCTGGCCCGGGCGAAAGAGATTCTGAACCGGAAACACTAATTAGAGAAGGGATAGAACAAATGAACAGACACGAAATATATGAAGAAATTCGCTTGCGTAAGATTATTCGCGAGGGAATCAAAAAAATCAATGCAAAAATTGAGGATGAAAAACAACAGGAAGTTTTAGAGGAACAGCGCTTAAGAAGTGCTATTCGTAAACTTCTTTTAATTGAAAAAACAACAACTGGTGATACAGAGCCGGCTGCTCACCAATCAACAGGAATTAATTTTCTTGAGAAATTGTTAAAAAATATTATTCCAACTTTGGAAACTGACTATAAGACTCTCACAAGTTCTGAAGAACAAAGAGAATCATTCAGAAACCATATCCTTAGAGCAATCCAAGATACAATCGCGCCGCTTAAAATCACAACTCAAGCCGAGCCAGAACCCGGATCGGATGAGCAGATTGCTTTGGCGGAAGAAGAATTAGATAATGTAGAGTTAACGGTCAAAGTGGAAGATGATCCTGACTTTATTGATATTCGTTCTGATAAAGAAATAGAAGACGAAGAGGCAGAATTAAGTGACGAGCCCTCTTCTCCAGAAGATGAAAAAGAACAATTTGGTATTGAAGGCGAAAACGAGGTTGGCAGAAATGCAGCATTTGATACTTTCAAAAAGATATCAAAACAAATTGTTTCGAAATATGATGAATTAACCGGCAGCGCTGATGATCAAAAACTATTTTATGAATATTTGTTAACAAACATAAAACTATATTTTGATAAATTCGAAAATGATATGGGCCCCGTGGAAGAACCAGAAAGTCCAGATTATGATCCCAATCAAATGGATCAAGAAGCTGAAAGTGCGGAGGTTGAGCCAGAAACTATTGACCAAGAAGCTGAAATGGGTTTAGGAGCTTAATATTATGAACGATATGAAATTAATAATGGAAAATTGGAATAAATATTCCACGTTGACAGAACAAAGAGAAGATTTTGGAAATGTGTTCTTGTTTGAAAATAATCAAAGAACAAAAATCGATTTTGTTACTTTACTAGAAAACAAAAATATCAGTGATAGAAGACTAACTGAAATTTTATTAGAATCTTATGATTACGAGTTAGACCTAGTTTTAAAAGAAAATATTCTAGATAATATTACTGGGTTTTTTAAGAATGCATTAAATAAAGCAAAGAGCTTATTAGAAAGAGGTAAATTACAAGGTTTAATACTTTTGAATAAAGTAAAAGAGTCTGCAATGAAATTGCAACAAAAGCATCCGAAAGTTGCAAAAGCTATAGTAATATTGGTTGCTGCAGCTGCAGCATACTTCTTGATGGATTTTTTGACCGGCGCAGAAGCTCATGCTGCAGTTGTTGATGTACCTGTTGAAGCCTTACAAACAATCACCGGTGCTGCTGATAGTTTAGGTAATGCCGCTATGCAGGCCGGCGATGTTGAATCGGCCCGCGCCCTTAAAATAGCTGTCGATGCTCTCCGAAAAGCACACCAAGTTGAAGATGAAATGCAATTTAGTCAGATAATGGATAGTTTACCTGAAGTATCGCAAGAAAGTTTAAGACATGCTTTAGGTTGGATTGCTGATATGAGCAAGGAAGCACAAACAGAAGGCGGATCCGCAGCTGCAGACGCTTTAAGAACTGCGCAGTCTTTTGGAGAAATCATCCTTAAATCTAAAATACCTTAAAATGTGGAAGTTCAAAAGAAAGAAGTATTCCAAGCCTGGACAAGATTACTATTCTATCTCAAACAAATTAAAGTCCGAGGCCAAAATCACAACAGATTTTGAGATCATGCTTTCTGCTTTGACCATCGAAGAAATTATCGCTCTTCGTTTAGAATTGGCTGCAAACGCAGTCAATGGCAAATTATATGGTCTAAATATTTGGAAAGAACTTCCAACAATTGTAAAAGATGCAGTTTTAAAATATGCTCATAGTGCATGTCGAACCAAAAATGAAACAGCTGCGATGTTAGGTGTTAATAAAGTTGAACTTCGCAAGCTCTTAAAACAATATAATACAGAAAATTGGTTTATTAAAGATTAACATTTAGATTTCTATATGTTATTATAATGTTCTAGGAGGTCATAAAATGACAAATGCAGAATTAACAAGAGTAGTAGATTCCCAAAAGGAAACAATTGGTCGTCTAGCCAGTAGAGTTGGACAGTTGACTGATGATTTAACAGTGCTTAAATCTGAAATAAACACGTTTAAGAGCCAGGTTGCTAGCGATATGAAACGCGTTGTGAAAACTTTACAAACGACGAAAGGATAAACGTACTAAATGTCAGAAGAAGAAATAAAACCGGTTCATACTGGAAAATTATGGAAAAATGACTCATTTTATCAAACGTTTGAAGAGGCAGAATTAAAACGGCAGAAGCTCCTTCAAGTTTGGAAGGATAACGAAGAACATAAAGGAATGCAAGTGAAGGTGAAGCGCTTAACATCACGAAATCAATTTGTTGTTAAAACTCGCTTACATCCAGATGTCGAGCCTATTAAAAAGGAAAAGAAAAATGTCAAACGTAACAAAAAAAATAAAAGAAATAATGAGGGAGGAAAATATGACCCTCAAAGAAGTGATTAAAAAGTATCCTCATTTAGCAGAGATGCATCTGGAAGAATTCGTCATCGATGAAGAACTTTCTGAAATAAAAGAAAAAAATAAAAAACTATTATTGGATTGACATGAAAAACAAACTATTCTATTTCACTTTTTTTGACCAACTAACACAGAGATCAGAGACTCTAGAGATTCAAGCAAAAACTTTTGCTGAAGCCACTCCCGGCGCCTTCGTTTATAAAGCTAGCTTAAACAGAAGACACTCAAAAAGCAATTGGGATGTAATTTCTGTCAACAGTAAAACAATTTAAGATGAAAAAAATTATTGCGTTGAGTGGTGCCTTCGATCCCCCAACGATTGGTCAAACACAAATGATTTCTCATGCCTCGAAACTTGGAGAAGTTATTATTATTTTAAATTCAGATCGATGGCTCGAAGAAAGAAAGCATCATATATTTTTACCTCGCGACCACAGAAAGCATATTCTTTCTAAAATGCCCGGCGTTAGCAAAATCATCGATGCGAAAGACGAAGATGGCACGGTCTGTGAAACTCTCAAAGATTTACAACCAGATCTGTTTGGTAATGGTGGCTATAGGACCCCAGAAAACACGCCAGAAATCGATCTTTGCAGAGAGTTGGATATAGAGCTTGTCTGGCAAATCGGCAGCGTAGAAGATACCAAAAATATTAAAGATTTATATACTCAAGTTTTATCAAATGAGTAAAAAAAATAGAAAATATGAACTAAAATTAATCAAGAAGATAGTAGAAGAAGAATCAATTGAAGCTTTTATCTCTTATAACGTAGAGTTTGATTTTCATGGCTATGACGGTGAAGTCCAAACTGTATATGTTAAAGAACATTTAAGCTCTCCAAATCCTGTAGAATATCATATGTTAGATAATATGGCGTTAAGAGTTAAAGAAATTAATCCGCGATATCGTGTCGGAATTATACATGAAGAAAGAGTACCCGAGGAAGAAGATTGTGAATAAATCAGATAATCATTTTTATAGAGCGGCCATAAAAACTTTTGAGGCCCAAAGAGAAGAAGCAATCGCCACATTAGATATATATTTCCATAATTCTGTTGGCATAGCAGACCATTCTGAAATTTTAAACGAAATCAAAAAATGGACGTCAAAATTAGCCGAAGCTCAAGAAAATTTAAATGTTTTAAAACAATACTTCTATACTGACAACTAGTGTGCTATTTATTATATGGGTCTAGGGTTTGCATCTAAATCTAATGAAATAATAGAAGAAGGATATATACCTAAATACCGCGCAGTCATTGAATGTACTGTATGCGGAGATAAAGAATTAACAAAAGTATATAAAGGACACTGTTCCTGCAGGAATTTATATATTGATATTCTTGAGTTAGAATGTGAGCATATGTTTAAGATGAGGCTTACTCATTTTAAAACAATTACTTATGATAAAGAGCCGCCATTAATCTACGATGTTTTAATTGCTGACGAACTTCCATAGCTCTTTGAAAGTGGTGGAAACAGTTACGTGATGGAAGTAGGCATATACTGAATGTGTGACGCCTACTACTTCACCCTTTTTGTTTATCAATGGAGATCCAGAAGATCCGCCCATTGCTGGTACACTATAAAAGGCGCGCCCATCGTTAATTCCTAAGAACCTACCTTCAAAGGTTGGCACCATTCCGTTTATGGCTAAACCACCCGGAGATGCAACTGTATATATTTTTTCTCCATATGTTGGCTTCTTATTAGACATCTTTAAATATGGCGCGCCAATATCTTCGACAGACATCAGACATATATCACTTTCGTGATTAATCTTAATCGGAATTGCACTATAAGAATTCCAATCATTTGCTTCAACGGTTACCGAAAAATCATAAATTATTTTTTGTTGTGTTAAGCTGGCCATGGCGCTTAAGCGCTCACTTTCACATATATGGGCAACTGTCAAAATATGTTTCTTTCCTTTATATTTAACAACAGACCCGGACCCCCACGCGCCACCTAATTTCTCTTTTGTGCATTCTTTTTCGCCATCTTTTGTGTCGATACATTCCAGGTTCCAAACAGCAACCTCTATTTTCACAAATGACTTTTTCGCTGTTTTTAACAGATTTTGAACTGGATCCAATGTTTGCATATTTGAGTACGCACAACTATTTAAAGTTAGAACAAAAAAGAATAAAAATATTTTTTTTAATGTACTCATTCTAATATAAATACTTGCAATACAAGGAAAAGTATGAAAAAAACTTATGTACTCGATACCAACGTCTTCTTAACCAACGCCAAGTCTATATTTTCATTTAATAATAATGATATCGTTATACCATTAAAAGTTTTAGAAGAGATAGATAAACACAAAAAAAGGCAGGATGGCGTCGGCCTCAATGCCCGGGCAACAATTCGAATTCTAGATGATTTGAGAGAGAAGGGGAATCTCCATAAAGGAGTTCGTTTAGGAAAAGGAAAAGGTATATTATCAGTCAAAATGTATGATCCAGATTTAATGCCTTTGGGATTAGACGAAACAAACGCTGATAACCAGATTGTTACGACTGCGTTGACTGAAAAACGAGACGATCCAAAACGAAAAGTGATTGTGACGTCCCGGGATATTAATATGCGTATCAAATGCGACGCATTAGAGATGCCTTCAGAGGATTATATAGAGGATCAGGTAGTCTCGGACATCCAAGAGCTTTACGATGGCTTTAAGGCCCATTTAGTTGATGATCCTATCATAGATAGATTCTATGCCGGCGAAGATATCATGGCCACCGCCATTGAGGGCAAATTTTATCCAAATCAGTATGTGATGCTTTTATCAAATTCCGATCCCAAACATGCAGCTTTGGCTAAATTTGTTAATAATCAAACACCATTGCAGAAAATTGATGAATATAAGAATAAAGGTATTTGGGGTTTAAGAGCCAGGAATAAAGAACAAGCGTTTGCTTTAGATATGTTAATGAACAAGGACATTCCAATTATTTCGATGATTGGCCCTGCAGGCTGCGGAAAAACTTTATTAGCAATTGCCGCTGGTTTAGATCAGGTTTTAGATCAGAATAGATATAAAAAATTAGTAGTCTCCAGACCGATTCAGCCAGTCGGCAGAGATATCGGATTTTTACCTGGAACCCTCGAAGAAAAAATGGGCCCTTGGATTATGCCTGTACAAGATAATTTAGAATTTCTAATGGGCGATAAAAAAGATACAATGTCACTGTTGATGGAACAAGGAACAATTGAAATTGAAGCTTTGACATATATTCGAGGCAGATCGATTTCAAACGCTTACGTAATTATCGATGAGGCCCAGAATCTTACAGTTCATGAGCTAAAGACAATTGTTACCAGAATCGGTGAAAATTCCAAGATTATTTTGACTGGAGATATCGAACAAATTGATAATACATATCTAGATGCAATATCGAACGGTCTTTCTTATGCTATCGAAAAATTTAAAGAACACGAAATTTCTGGTCATATCATACTTAAGAAAGGTGAAAGATCTAAAGTAGCTACATTAGCTTCGAAAATACTTTAACAAAAAAACTAGAATATGTTAGAGTGTATATAATAAGAAAAGGGATATCTTATGAATACTCATGAAAATAATCCGGTGCTTTTAGAAGTGCCGATGCCAAATACTGAACTTAAAAGATGGTTAGTCGAATATGTGGGAAATCAATTTGGACCTGGAGATGGTGATGTAACAGTTGAAATGATTGTAGAAACTGTCTCCAAAGAGTTTCCAGAGTTTCTTCTTGTCGTCGCCGAAGAGAATTTCTTCAGAGGCTATGAACAAGCCTTAATTGATTTACAAGAAGCTGATTCTGCTGGTGATGAATAAAATAAAAAATTATATTTTAGAGCAACAAGATCATCGTTTTGAATATCTTATAGCAAATAAAATTCCTTTAACAATAAAGGATAAGCTAACTTCTGATATTGATATCGGGGAACTGATTAGGCGAGTAGAAAAGACACTGCCAAATATATCAAAATATTTAATTAGTTCAATTGTGGTTGCAGATTTGGATGCATTTACAAAAAACAAAACAAATGCCCTCTATCATAACGATATAATATACGTATCAAATAACCAGGATGATCTCAATGATATGTTGGATGATATTGTCCACGAATATTCACACGCATTAGAAGAAAAACATAGCGAAGAAATTTATTCTGATCAATCAATAAGAGATGAATTTCTTTCGAAAAGAAATATATTAAAAGCAATACTACAGAGAGAATATCAATTAGATGATTATGATTTTAATAATTTAAATTATGATAAAGAACTTGACAAGTTATTGCTTAATGTGGTAGGATATGAAAGATTCAATAATTTAACAAAGCATGGCTTATTCATCAATCCTTATGCTGCAACCTCATTAAGAGAATATTTTGCTACCGGATTTGAAGAGCATGTTTTGGGAGATCATAAAGAATTGGAAACAATAAGTCCAAAACTTTATAAAAAAATATCTGATATCATACAAATATTATAAAAGGAGAACAAATGAATTTTGTAAAAGAAATAAGGGGCGCGAACGTCAGCTTTAATGTTGATAATCAAAAAGAGAAAGTATTGGTAGAAATAACATTACCAGCATATGGCCACTACCTCCGCGGCGCCCACTATCATATTTTAGAGTTAAGTGAAATAATATTAGAGAAATTAAACAATAAGAAATTAATCCCTCTTTCGAAAGATGGCATTGTACATGCACAAAAAACAAATTCTGTAAAAATTAATCTAGAATTTAAGAATAAAAAACAGCCAGAAACAACCAAAAAATCGTATAAGAATACCACTACATCTCAAAAGAATTAAATGAAAGCACATATCTCGTATTCAGAGTTAAAAATATGGGCCGAGTGTACTTGGCGCCATAAATTACAATATATCGATGGTTTAAATCCTTTTAAAGGAAATGAATATACTACTTTTGGAACAGCGTTGCATGCCGTTAGTGAAAAGTTTCTTATTGACGAAAGCGCCGAAAATCCCGAAGAGTATTTTGAGATGCAATTCTTGAATGAACTTAAGAACTTAAAAGAAAAAGATTCTGAATTAATATTAGATTCAAATCTTATTCAGCAAATGAGACCTCAAGGTATTGCTATAGCACCTCAACTAATTCCCAGCTTAAAAGAGCATTTTGGAGATTATGAGATTGTTTCAGTAGAAGAAAAATTATATGAGCCGATTGAAGAAGGTACCCGCAAGTTCAAAGGATATATCGACGTTGTAATTAAAAAAGACGATACGTATCATATTATTGATTGGAAAAGTTGCACATGGGGTTGGAAACGGGATAAAAAAACGGATCGCTTGATAACCTATCAGTTAATTTTATACAAAGCATTCTTTGCCAAAAAGCACAATATAGATCCAAAAAAAATCAAGACACACTTTGGTTTATTGAAAAGAACAGCAAAAACAAATCAGATTGAAATATTTGAGGTAAGTGCCGGAGAGAAAAAAACTCAAAATGCCCTTAACTTAATCACCAGCGCGTTGTATAATATTTCAAACAAGAGATTTATAAAAAATAAATTATCATGCAGATATTGTCCATTCGATGGAACAAAACATTGTGAAAAATAGGTTTAAAAATGACAGATAAGAAAATTAAAATTTTGGTTATAGCTGATCACCCATTATCTCCTTCCGGAGTTGGAACTCAAACCAAATATATGATAGAGAGTTGCCTACAGACAAATAAATTTAGTTTCATTTGTCTCGGCGGCGCAATTAAACATGAAAACTATCAACCAGTTAAAGTGGAACCATATGGAGATGATTTTGTTATCATTCCTGTAGATGGTTATGGAAATCATGATATGATCAGATCTCTTTTGAGAACTCATAAACCTGATATTCTTTGGTTTATGACCGATCCTAGGTTTTTTGGTTGGCTTTGGGAAATTGAAAATGAAGTTCGTTCAATGGTGCCTATGGTTTATTATCACGTGTGGGATAACATACCATATCCAAAATTTAATAAAGTCTGGTATGATTCAAATGATTGGGTTTTTACAATATCTAAAGTAACTGATGATATTGTAAAAACAGTATCTCCAGATGTTAATAGTACTTATTTACCGCATGCCGTCGATAATGAAATTTTCAAAACTTTGGATAAAGAAAAAATTGATTCTTTACATGATATTATGCCGCAGGCTAAAGATAAATTTATGTTTTTTTGGAACAATAGAAATGCTCGCCGAAAACAGAGTGGCTCTTTGATCTTCTGGTTTAAAGACTTTTTAGATAAAGTTGGCCACGATAAAGCATGTTTAATGATGCATACGAATCCGACTGATGTCCATGGCCAAGATTTAAATGCTATAATTCAAGAGTTGGGATTAACTAATGGTGAAGTTATCTTTTCAACTACGGCCGTCCAGCCAGATCTGCTAGCACTACTATATAATAGAGCAGATTGTACAATTAATATATCAGATGCTGAGGGTTTTGGATTAGCAACACTAGAATCACTCTCGTGTGGAACTCCTATTATTGTTAATATGACTGGGGGTCTTCAAGAGCAAGTTACTGATGGAGAAAATTGGTTTGGTATTGGTCTTAAGCCGTCCTCTAAAGCAATAATCGGATCTCAAGATGTACCTTATATATATGAAGATAGACTGAATGGTGAAGACGTTGTTGATGCCATGTTAAAGATGTATAATATGACTCCAAAAGAAAGAAAAGATTTAGGAGTCGCCGGCCAACAACATATTGAAAAAAATTATAGTTTTTCACAGCTCAGAGCTAAATGGCCATTATTGCTTGAAGAAGTCCATAATGAAATGGGATCGTGGGAAACAAGAAAAGGTTATAAATCATGGGAGTTAATTGAGGTAGCATAATGACAAAAGTACTAGTAAGAGGCCCGGTTTTGACCAGGTCCGGATATGGAGAACATGTTCGTTTTATTTTAAGATCCTTGAGAACAATACAAGATAAACTAGATTTATATGTTATTCCTTTAGCATGGGGTCAAACCGGATGGGTTATCGATAATGATGAAGAACGAGAGTGGTTAGATGAATTAATTAAAAAAACAACGACAGTTATTAATGCTGGTAATTTTACAGCTGATGTTTCAATTCAAGTAACCATCCCTAATGAATGGGAGAAAATAGCTCCTGTTAATATTGGTGTTACTGCTGGTATCGAGACTACAAAAGCTGCTCCAATTTGGATTGAAAAATCTAATATGATGGATTTAATTATTGTTCCCTCTGAACATGCCAAAAATGTACTTCTTCAAACCAGCTATGAAGTCACGGTACAACAAACCGGTCAAGTAATTCCAGATTATAAATGTGCTACTGAAATAAAAGTAGTTTCTTATCCTGTTAAAGAATTTGAAAATATTGATTTAAATCTAAATCTAGAAACTGATTTTAATTTTTTGGCAATTGCCCAGTGGGGCCCTAGAAAAAATATTGTAAATTGTATACAATGGTTTTTGGAAGAGTTTATTGATCAAGAAGTAGGCTTGGTTCTTAAAACTAATCTTGCAAAAAATTCTATTTTAGATAGAGTAAAAACACAAAATGCAATCAAGGGTGTTCTTTCCCAAGAAAAATATAAAAATAGAAAATGTAAGATTTATTTGCTTCATGGTGATATGACAGATCAAGAAATACATCAGCTTTATCGTAATCCAAAAATAAAAGCTTTTGTTTCAACTACTCATGGCGAAGGCTTCGGCTTACCTTTATTCGAAGCAGCATATGAAGGCATGCCAGTAATAGCTCCAGATTGGAGCGGTCATGTTGATTTTCTTCACAAAGAAACAAAAGATAAAAAAGGTAAGATAAAGAATAAAGCAATGTTTGCTAAAGTTGATTATTCTCTCGCACCGGTACAAAAAGAAGCAGTTTGGGATGGCGTAGTCCAAGCGGATTCAATGTGGTGTTTTGCTGATCAGGGTTCATTTAAGATTAAAATGAGAGAGGTCCATAAAGACTACGGAAGATTTAAAAAACAAGCAAAAACTCTTCAAAAATATCTTTTAAAGAATCTTTCGAAAGAGAATCAATATAATATGTTAAGTACTTTAGTTGAAAAGTTTTTGCCCGCGCCGCCGTCTAGAGAAGAACAAGAGTGGATCAGCAAATTAGACGAAATTGAAATATTATAAAGATGAAAATATTATTTATAGCTGACCTGTTTAATAATGAATTAAATGGCGGAGCCGAAAATAATGACAATGTATTAATTGATTTCTTAAAGAACAAGAATTATCTAATTGATTGTATCAAGTGTTCTTTTTTTTCGGAAGAAATAGCAAATAAATATAATTTTTTTATTATAAGTAATTTTATTACCTTACAAGAAAAACACAAAATCTTTTTACGGGATAAAAAATATATTATTTATGAACATGATCACAAGTATATAAAAACTAGAGATCCAAGTAAATATTCAAATTTTAAAATTCCGGATGATGATCTCATAAATGTGGATTTTTACAAAAAAGCCACAGCAGTTGTAGTACTTAGTAAAATTTGTAAAGAAGTAATTGAAAAAAACTTAGATTTAGAAAATGTATATAATATTGGCTGCAGCTTGTGGTCTGATGAAAGATTAGATTTTATTGATTCGTTATCAAATAATAAAAAAAATAATAAATATGCTGTATTAGCATCAAATAATCCTATTAAAAATACAAATGCAGCAATTGAGTTATGCAAAAAACATAATCTAGATTTTGAATTAATCCCTTCTTGTGGTGAATTAGAACTTTTAAAAAGACTTTCATTTTTCGAGGGTTTGGTCTTTTTACCCGGGGTCTTAGAAACTTTTTCTAGAATATCTGCAGAGGCTAAAATGTTTAATTGTAAACTCGTTACAAAACCTCGAATGCTTGGTTTTGCTTCAGAAGAAGAAATATATAATCTTTCAGGTATAGACCTCATTAATAATATTAGAAACAGAAAAGATGCAGCTTTAGAATTGTTCAATAATTTATTGACAAGGTAAGGAATATTTTATGAATGAAATAATTGTTTTAGCCTCAGATCATAATGGTATTGATTTGAAAGCAAAAATTAAAGATTTTTTAAAAGAAAAAAATATTAACGCAATAGATCTCGGTCCATTCGATATTAATAAAAAAGTAGATTATGTGGATTATGCTAATCAACTATCTCATATTGTCGCGTCCGCCGATGCTAATAAAGGTATTTTAATATGTGGTACTGGAGTTGGCATGAGTATAGCAGCCAATAGAAATGAAAAAATAAGAGCTGCCTTGGTACACAATCAATTTACAGCACCAAGATGTCGCGAGCATAATGATTCAAAT
>Ga0208299_1000273_pt1 | contig 49440 bp, 48 predicted proteins | sample 15_taG_FD_184089 | JGI IMG/M metagenome (GOLD analysis project Ga0208299, IMG submission 184089) | Marine viral communities from the Subarctic Pacific Ocean - 15_ETSP_OMZ_AT15312 metaG (SPAdes) (version 2) | ecosystem: Environmental > Aquatic > Marine > Oceanic | place: Pacific Ocean | collected... | reverse complement strand
CCAGTCGGTCATGTTTCGTATTTACCAGATTTTAAAAAGAAATTGGGCAATGATAAGATAATTGTTGCTCCGGATGGTAATTATACACTGGAGGATGAACAGATTGTTGACAAATTCTATTTAAAAATGAAAAGATTCAATAATCCAGTCTGGTATTAACAATGGGAAATGACGCGAAATTCAGATCTACAGTATCGAGAGCCATTTCAAAAAGTAGACTTAGAATCCTAAGTGGGAGTTCTAGTACATTTTTGAGCGGGAGTTCTATGATTGTGAATTCCGGTGGCGTAGCACAATTTCATACTCCCATTTTAATTCCTGTTGTGTCTGCCTCGGCAGTGCCTGCGCCATCTGCTGGGACAGGTTCGCTTTACACGAAATATACAGATAATCACATTTACTATCAGGATTCTTTAGGCACCGAATATGATCTGACTTCGACCGGCGGCGGGGGGTCACCCGGTGGTTCTGACACCCAGATTCAATATAATAACGGCGGCTCTTTCGGCGGTACAGCGGACCTCACCTTCAACGATTCCACTGGGGATATCACAGTAGGCGCGAGCACCGGAGATGCCAAGATGTTCTTCCGTGATTCTGGGATCTATGCGTACTCGAAGGCAGATGGTCAATTTGATATCATATCGGACACTTATTTGGGGCTCACAGGTTCGGGTGATTTGCCAAGTGCTATCGGGATTCTGGCATCTGCGGGAGGAATTGATATTGACGCGGTTGGAGCGGCTGGTCAAGATATAAATATTACAAACACCGGAGGATCAGTTCACCTAACCGCAACGGAAGATGCGGTCAACGCGATCAGTCTTACTTCGAATAGCATATATTTTAATGGCGGCGACCAGGATGACTCTTATCTTTTTTACAGCAAGCCCCTTTATTTGGATATTATTACCACACCTGGCACGACCACTGCTAAGCTTTGGTGCTCAGCGGGATACATCTTAAATTGGGGGGGTCTAGGTTTGACGGTTACGGGATCCGGTCACTTCAATAAAACAGGTGCCGATTACAATTTCCAGGTTGAATCTGCTGACAATACACATATGCTCTTTGTTGATGGTGGCGACAATACGGTTGCGGCAGGAGGCATCGATGCCACAAATCACAAGGATGGCTTTGCCGTTTTCAACGATTTTAACGGAACGACATTTGAAAACACACTAGCAGATGGACAGTTTGGGACCGGGGAAGTGTTAAGGTATTCACCCGGCGCAGACGACACTTTAACTGCTGGTCAGATATATTTTTTACACACAGATGGCACCTGGAACTCGACGGATTCTGATGCGGTTGCGACAGGCGGGAGTCAAATGCTTGGCGTGGGGCTTGGGGGTTCGGCGCGGACGGTCGGGGTACTGACTCGCGGGTTTATAAGGATACCTTCGACTGAAATATTGAATTTGCCGGGTAGTGGTGCCTGCGACGGGCTACCCGTTTATATCTCAACAACGACTGGGCATTTTGATTTTACAGCACCGTCAGCTTCGGGCGATTTTGTTCGTATTGTTGGGTACGCCATAGATGATTCGGGCGGCGATGTTCTTGTTTACTTTGACCCTGACAAGACCTATGTGGAAATCGCCTAGCAGAAGAGGTTAAAGAATGAGACAATTTAAAATTTTGATCTATTGGGATAAGTTGGATTATGTTGAAGAAATTATTTATAGTTTCTCCTCGGAGCACACAAAAGAAATAACGGCTGATGAGTTCGTGTCTATGATGCTGACATGTGTTTCTAGAACAATACCAGAGTGTGATGAAGAAGCCAAGCTATATATCGAAAACCACTTAATAACCCCAGAAGATGAACCAGAGTTGGGTATTGGTACCATACAGAGTATAGAGGAACTCGATGCCTGATATTAACCCCGGTAGAAATGCTTATCTTAAAGTGGACAACGAATCTACTTGGGCTGCCGCTAGGGATGTTGCCTCTGCGGAGAGTATTTCGACTAATCCCAGTGCCGCCTACCCACAGGTATCCGGTTATTCGAACAAGTTTGATGTACATCGTGTTATGATGGCTTTCGATACAAGCGGCATAACTGACACTGTTGCTTCGGCAACTTTAAATATTCGTGGACACAACTATAACACTGCCATCCTTATTGTCGTGAAAGTGGCGGCAGGAGCAACTGGTGATTCTTCTACTAATTTTGTATTAGGCGATTTTGATGCCATAGACGGTTTTGTAAGCGGGGCTTCTATGAATGGGAACGTTACGGATTATAGTAGCTCGACCACTTCATGGTCAACCAGTGGCTATAATAATATAACTTTAAATTCTAGTGCTCTGACGGATCTAAAAAACTTAAGTGAATTTAAATTAGCAATTGTGGAATATGAGTGTGATTATCCGAATGTCGCCATCGGCGCAGCGCAAAGGAAAATATCTGGCATGAGATGCCTTGCCGCAGGGGTTGGGAAATTGCCGTACATTACTTATGCTCTGGGAGCTTCTGGTTATGAAAACAATGTTGATGGAGTTGCTTCCGCAAATATCAGTAAAGTCGTTGGTGTCGCGACAGCCGATATTAACAAAATCAATGGTGTATAGCGTTTCTGGTTTCTAATTATCCGTGGGGGCGTGCTGGTGTTACTAGATTGTTTAATTACAAACACTGGGAGTGTAGATGTCGAACCTTTCGAGTATCAAATAATTGATGGTATTGGGAATGCTTGGTTTTATGACCCTATTGATAAGATTCTGGTCGAAGTCCCCCGTGGAATTGAGGTTGTGCAAATAAGTGAAAATCCTGACTCTGAAGGGAGGGTTTTGGTGCGTGCGCCTTTTCAATTTTTAATGATCCCACAGGAAGAAATTATTGATATTGGCTTTAATTGATTAGAACTACTTTTTAACACTTAAGGGTACTATTTATTTATCGAGGGCTTGGCAGAAATATGAAACTTACAAGAGAATTTATTCGCAGAATGATAAGAGAGTCTCTTTACGAAGATGAAATACCCACACCCGGAGACCAACGGGAAGAAATGGTCAAGATGTTATCGGCGAAAATCGAGGAGCTTGAACAAACCAGAAGCTCGCTCACCGGCATGGGGGAGTATTTCCAAGGTCTCTACGCAGATTGGGACAGTGATCTCACAGTCATATCTGACTCAATTGAAGTTTTAGTGAAAAAAATTGAATCCGAAATTCTCGAATTGGAAAAAGCTGGTAATGTTGCAGGAAACAGAGGAGAGGCTGATTATGAAGATATTGGATAAAGAAATTCTTTCTGAAATGATACAAGAGTTTATTTCTATAGAAGAATCCGGTCAGCGCGTAGGCGGCACAGCCGTTATGAGTAACGAACCCATCGTCAATGTGAGGAACTACGACCCTACAAACAACCTCAAAATGTTTGAGGAAGAAACAGAGAGGATTGTTGAACTCCTTCATGATCTAAATTCCTCGATTCGTGGTGGTCTCAAGAGCGGAGACGTAAGTCCCGGAGACGGACAAAAAATAGTAGATTTTCAAGTTTCTCGTATTCAGCTCGCGCTAACCAACATTGCTACAACCATAGACGCTCATACCGGAGGGGATGATTTGGATATGACGACACCAGAGGTTTAGGGGGGTGAGCACCAACGAGCGCATTTTTGGTAAAGAAATGTCAAAAAAGTTTAAAATTGGGGATCTCGTTAGCTGGAAATCGCTAGGGAAAAACCAAAGAAGGAATTTTGGTATAATAATAGATATTTTTAAAAAAGAGACTGGAGGAAGGGAAGTTCTTTATTCTAAGGTGGCTTGCTTTAATGGCGAAAAATCTGTCACAATACCAATCACAGGTATAAAGTTAACTTCGGAGAGAAAAATATATGAAATGTAAAGTTACCAACAAATCTGACTTAGATTTTGATCAATTTAAGCCGCTATTAACTAGCTTTATGAATTTTGCTACTCAAAGGTTCGGGTTTGAAGAGCCTCCTAGTCTCTTCTTCATGTCTGACCCCGAGAATGCTAAAAAGCCTCTAGGAAAGACTGCACACTACGACCCAAATTCAAAGGAAGTCACGATTTATACCGACAAGAGGCACCCTAAAGACATTTTAAGATCTTTGTCCCATGAACTGGTGCATCACAAGCAGAACTGTAAAGGTCAGCTTGATGAGCCTGGAGATATGGGGCTGGGATACGCGCAGACCAATCCACGTTTAAGACAGGCGGAGTGGGAAGCAAATGGCGAAGGCAGCATGTGCCTTAGAGATTGGGAAGATACATACAAAAAACAACTTCAAGAGTCTAATTACTATTTTAAAGGAAACAAAAAAATGAATACTAAAGATTGGTCCAGAAAAGAGCTTAACACCCTTCTGATGGAGAGGTGGGGGTACAAAGAAGGAAGTGACAAAGAAGGAGGTGAGACAGTGGAGGACCCCGAGTCAGAAGAATTGGGCGATGTCACCATCCCTGACGTTGAAGGAGACGGTCTCCCAGACCTGTTGTTGGGCGACCTCGAAGAGGACTGTGATGATGGCGACGACACCCTCGAAGAATCCAGAATTAGAAAAGCGGTCAGACTAGCCTTAAAGAGGCGCATGTCTAAGAGGAAATAATCATGTTTGATTTTAACTCTATGACAAGAAAATTTCTCTTGGGGGAGGCAAAATCTGTTGGAATTGCGTCTTATATCCAGAACCTTTCTGAAATTCTGGGTCAATTGAGTCCAAAAACAAAAACAGACCTCAGAAGAACAGAGATAGCTAAAGAAAACTTGAGAGAAATCAAAAGACACGTCAGGAAGCTTAATGAAAAGATACAACTTCTTGAAGAACACATTAATATTCTTGAGGAAAACAAAGATAAGAAATGAACAGCTTGCAGCAAACTCTTTTTAGTCTGGTGGGTGAACTCCTTTCTGAAGGTGGGAACGCGGCTGACACCCTGGTTCGAACAAAGCTTCTAGCCCACCCTGACAATGCAGAGCGCGACCTGGCGTATTCCAAAATTTCAGATGAAGATCTTACAATGCTTCTTCCCGAGGTTTATGGCACTTTTCCTGACTCGGACGATCAAACATACTTGGGAAAAATTTTATATCTTCTCGGGCAGCAAAACCTTATTGATACGTCTTCTCCGCCGCGATTCCAAATCGGTTCCACCCGCCTGGCGGCTTTAAAACGCTATGGTTCTGATGTCATCTCCACGGATGAGTTCGAGACCGCCGATATTATCAATCTAGCCTCCCAAAAAAAGACTGATTATAGTGATTTAGATGTTGATGTGGTCTTTAAAGCTCCTGCAAAGGAAGTTGCCAACGCCATCGAACAAGTTGACCCCTCTGTGTACGCTACAAAGCTTGGCAAGAGTGAAATTCATGTTGCGGTGCGTGTAGGCAACCGGGTATTCCAGATTGACTTACTCGATGTAGCCAATGATAGGTCGACTAAACAGTTTCTTCAGAAAAGTAGTTTTGTAGACTTAGCTTCTGAGATAAAGGGCGCATTTTCGATCATTCTTCTTAGAGCGACTGCTTCTGCGATGGAATTACAGCAAGGAGATGCCTTTGAAGCTGTCTTGGGTGCTGCGGAGGATAATCCTGATACTGAATTCGCTAAAATACTCCAAAAGCAGATAAAATTGGGGTGGAAGCCAATCGGTGCTCGCTTTTCTCTCGGAGAGAAGGGGTTAAAGTTCGTTTTGGACCTTCGTAAACCAAAAAGAAACGATCCGTCAAAGATGTCCAGAAAGAGTATCAATATCGAGTCTGAATCTCGGGTAGGGTTTGGAAATTTGGACGCTCTTGCAAAAGTTATTTTAAACCACTCGGGAGCGAATGGCTCTACAATTTATCACGCTTCAAAACTCGCTGATTTCATAGGAAAGAACAAAAGTGGTGCAGAAATAAGTTTAATTTGGGATAACTTTGTCGATAGCGCCGAACTAAACTTAAAAAGCGGCATTTCTCAGCAAGAGTACGATCTCGGAATGAAGGTCTTGGGGAAGTCGATGAAAAAAGAGTGGCACCCAATTGTAAATCAGGAGGTTCTGAGCGAAGCTCGATCTGGAATTGGAAGATTCTCAGGACCGAACAAATTTAATCGTAAAACCGCTTTTGATGTGCTTCGAACCTTGGTCGACGTATCCAACAGCGAAGGGAAGGTTGGTTTTGATATCGACCTCGATGAAGATTCCTCAATTGACCTTGTTGAGAAGATGGATTCTATGTTTTGTCATTTTGGGTTGGACAAGAGGGGTACTTTCTTTATGGAGTCGAGCAACAGTGGTCCTGTTTACTCCAAGAACGTTGATAAAAGATTTGGCTTCAATGCTGATTTGCTCGAATCCTTTAAATACTTACAAAACAATGTTGAATTCCAACAATCTTTAAAGGATATTTCCAAAAGAGCCGGTCCATTCCGATATGATGCTGAACTGTTCCCCGTCTTGACTCATAAGGGTACCAGTGATGGTAATATAGTTTTCGTTGGAACCCCTTATGCTAAAAACAAATTAGGTTCCGAAGGAGCCTTTGTGCTTTTCAGTTGCAAGCTCTGGAACCCAGACCGCCAAAGTTGGAATACTGTGACGCTAGACCAAAATGATGAATTAACAAGCCTTCTTAAGTATGAATCCGTACAATCAGGCTGGGGGAGTGAGTGGAAAATTTATACCAATAACGAAGATATGAAGATGGGAGGGAGTCTCCACATTGAGTTAGGAAAAACACTAGCAAACTATCTTAAGGACGGAGTGAGCTTTGAAAAAGGTCTTGGGCTTCTGTCAACCCGTAAAGGATCTCCGGAAAAAAAGGAACTTGTTTCCGAACTTGATCGAGTTGGTCAAGCGTTACAGAGTGCCTTAAATAATTTCGCGAATAAAGCGTCTTCAAATTTGGGAGGCGAGGGTTCTTATATTGAAGGTGTTGTCTTAAAGATTAACAAAGCCAACGGGGACGTATACGAGGTTAAGGGAACCTCAGATATGTTCGATGAGCGTAAGAACTTTTTCTGGGAAGACCGAGTAAAAGTTCTGAACCTTGAGAAAGCACTTGAAAACCATTTTGCTAAAGAAATTATTGGCACAAAAACCGTTCAACCGGCTGCCCTTAATCGCGCAATCCGCGCAGCGTCGGACGCCTTTGAGCCCTCAAGTGGCGGCGCACAACGAAAAGTTGAATTTCTTGAATTTCTCGTCCCATATTTGGTCGAGGGTGAAGTGGATTATGCCGAAGTCAAGAAACAAGCAAAGGAAGCAATAAAGTCTTTTACTTCGCAACTTAAAAGCGATAAAGCAAATTTTAAGAAAGAAGCTCCCAAACTTGACCCTGATTCAGTCCGTAAGACACAAGAGATATTCTCTCATACCGAGAAGAAAGTGGCGAACCTCAAAACTGCCATCAACAGCGGTCTCACAGATAAGCCATTTTATATCAACCTTTTGAACGCTGTTCTTGGGTTTCGAGTTGACCGTATTGTGAATTTTGAAACCGGTGTCGGTCGAGACCCCAAAGACGATTTCAGAAAGAGGGTTATCATATGGAATGGTCGGGCTCAGCCGTGGCATATTGGTCATGATGCGATGATAAAGAGAGGAAAGGAGGCACTTGCAGAGGTGGGAGCCGACGCCGTGTATATTATGCTGGTTAAAGGAGCTACTTCAAGCAAAAACAAGGCAGAAAACCCTCTTAACGAAAGAGAGCAGTACGATTTAGTCGCATCAATCTATGAGGGAGATTCTGAAGTGATTGTAGCAGATAAATTTCCAAAGAGTGGGTTTATCGTTGACCTGATGGAAGATTTACACGACAAAGGATATAAGGTAGCTGGCTGGCTTGCTGGCGCAGACCGAATTGGCGAGTATATGAAGACACTTCGTTCCTTTAGTCCGAGTCTCTACCTCGAAGATCATGATTATTCTCCCATTGATAAAGATGAGAATGGTGATGTTCTCGTTAAGATGATTGAGACCCCTCGTCTGATGAGCGGGACTCAAGCAAGAGAATTAGCTTTTCAGGAGGATTTTGAAGATTGGTATTCCAACATAGCCCCTAAAAATGTTCCTGTCAAGGCAAAAGAGCAATATAAAATTGCTTATGACCAAATCCGTGGGACCGAGGATGAGCCTATCGAGGAGTCGGCTGGCTCTTCTATGCAAGGTGGAAGCGCTGAGGGTGCGGCAGGAGCCCAAGGCGGACCATGGAATAACCGAGAAATTAAAAAAGATAACGAGGAAGAAAAAAAACGTTCTGAACTTGATACGGCGGAAGCACTTATTCACAAGGAAGCGATGATTAAGGAAGTTATGGACTATTTACTGAAGGATACTAGGAGATTACCGGTATGAAAAGGGATAATGTAGCTACAGAGATATTGTTACGTGAAAACATACGTCACATAATCAAAATTATAAAAGAAAGAAACCATAACGAACGTGTCAAGGATCTTAAAACGGAAGGTCTGTTGCGGAAAGTTATTCGTAAAATGCTACAGGAAAAGGTGGCGGTGCCTGATGAAGTCCCTAATCGTTCTACGGGGATCAATGTGCTTGAAGAGCTTTTAAAGAAGATTATCCCTGTGTTAGAAATTGATTTTAAGTCCCTTACAACTGATCAAGAACAGAGAGGGTCATTTCGCGCTCATATTTTGAATGGTATAAAGAAAATACTCTCAATTGGTAAAACCAACGCTGAAGCAGGTACAAAAATTGATGAAGATATCGATATTAAAGTCTCCGATGATGATAGGTTTATCGACATTGAGCCGGAAGACGAATTAAGTCCACAAGAAGAGTTTTCGGCTGGGCTTGAGGACTCCGTTCTTGACCGGACAGGAGGAAACGTTGCTTTTAACTCGTTCAAAAAGATTGAACAGAACATCCTAGACTCTTATGACCTTCTGGACAACCAAAAGGATCAGAAAATATTTTATGACTATCTGCTGACAAATATAAAATTATATTTTGATAAGTTTGAATCTGAAATATCTGGGACCGTACCGGATGTCACAACACCAGAGTACGAAGATGCCCAAGCAGAAGATGCTGAACAAGGAACAGAGATAGGTGCCGAAGAAACTACGGAGCTTTAATGTCTTGGAAGCGGAAAAGAATTCATCTCGGAAAAAACAAAAACTATAGTCTATCCAATAAGTTAAGACGGGAAAGTCGTATAAGCGAATCATTTGAGGTCACACTGGCTAATCTGACACTTGAGGAGGTGATTGGTTTAAAGCTAGAATTATCGTCACAGTCGGTGGGCAATCGCTTATACGGCTTTCCCCTTTGGTATGCGATGCCTTATATCGCTAAAGATGCCTTGCTGAAGTATGCATTCTCAGCGACCAAAACTAAAGGCGAAGCTATGAGGTTCTTAGGTTTAAGACCGAAAGATTTTAAAGAATTGAACAAAAAGTATGAAATTGAATCATATTTTGAAGAAAACACTTGACAACTTCAGTTTAGTTGGCTATGTTATTTTAAGTTAACTAATTAAGTATTTAAAGTTGTTCACAATTCAAAAGAAAAGAGTTATTTAGGAGAAACGAGATCATGTTTATTTTCTCTAAAGAAGAGAATGGATCTACTGCTATAGAATATGGTTTGATCAGTAGTCTTATGGCTAGTTTGATTTTAGTTAATTGGGGACGAGCCTATACTAGTGTTGCTGGTGTAACAGCCTACATAGTTGAAATTTTTTAGGTTTCTTAGAGTTACGGGGGTGCCTTGGCTTCGACGGAGTAATAGAAGAGGACAGTGCAAGCAGTCGTGATGACTCAAAAAATCAACCAATCTGATAATTGCCAATAACAATAATCATTTCGAATCTGTCCGCTTAGCGGCTTAATTTGCGGGGTCTCTGGTTACCTTGTCACCCAAATCCAGATAACAGGTAGATTCCTGCGAAAATAAAAAATCAAAATGGTTACCCTCATTATATGAGGTGGGGCGCAACAGGATAGTAAGCGCTGGGATCAACTATCTATCTTTGTTAGTTTGTGACAGAAAACTAAACAAGCTTGTGGATGACTTGAATTGGAAATTATTGCGGACGCGGGTTCGAATCCCGCCACCTCCACTCTACTCCTTTTTGGAAGAAGCGACTATTTATTGCGAGAGGAACAGAAATGCCTAATTTAGCTTGCGGGAAAAGTGCAATAATCAAAGTTGATGATGCTTCTACTTGGGATAACGCAAGGGACGCTACCACCGGCACTGCCTCAGAGCCCACCACCGTGGGTTTTAAAATAGCAACGTCAACTGGTCCCTTTGATCTCTATCGTATATATTTTGCTTTCGACACAAGCGCGATTACGATGGCACCTACTTCTGCTGTATTAAAACTTTTTGGGACTTCTGGTGCAGTCTCAAACAACTTTTATGCAGTCAAGGGCAATGCATCTTCCACAGGAGACTCAACTACAGCATATGTGGATGGGGATTTTGATGAATTAGATTTTACAACTGCTTATAGTTCTGAATTTGTTTCTTCTGGCTGGGCAGGTTCGTCGTTTAACGAAGTGACGCTTAATGCGGCAGCTTTATCCGATATGGCTACTCTGAATGAATTCAGAATTGTTCTGGTGGCTGGAAAAGATTACGACGATGATGGCACAGCGGCATCAACTTTGTCTGGACCCACTATGAAATCAAATGCTGCTGGAGTTTCATCTGCTCAGAAACCTTTGATAGTATACGTTGATCATTACGATTACGCAGAAGGGATAGCACAGGCAGCAATTTCCAGCGACTTTAGTATTGTAACATACCAGTCTGGTGTACTGAGCAATCAATATGAAAGGGATGTTGAACAAGTTCCTTTCATATTGGGGGTTCACGGACCTTTGACATTGAGAGGTCGTCAAGCTAGTCAGGTTGTTGTGCCAACCACTGGCAAAAAAGAGATAAAATAAAAAAATACAGAAAAAATCTTGACATCAACGTTCGTTCCTGCTATATTGTTAGTGTAACAAGTTTAGTGGGGTGTATCCCAGCCGTCTTATAAGCGGTGCGTTTCGTGGGTAAGTGGTTGCATGTGGGTTCAAGTCCCGTCTCCCCTACCATAAAGGGTCAGGCACTTAGGGCATCAAGTTAAGTAAATTAAAATATGGAGTTTTTTTTGGATGAAATGGGTAAAGCAAATGGGAGCATCGTATATGGGGTTTGCAGTAGGGACGATTTTTGGTGCGATTGTAGCTACGCTAACTAGTTATGTTGTATTTACGATTTCTTTTGGTGAAATGGAAAATGCAAAATTGATGGGTATCCAAGATTGCTTAATCGAAAAACTTTTAACCGAAGAGTCAGATGAGTAACAAAGTTGTCGTTTCAGGAGGTTTCGACCCCATTCATTACGGTCACGTTAGGATGATCCAGGGAGCATCCCTAGAGGGTGAGGTAGTTGTGGTCATCAACAGCGATGACTGGTTAATCCGCAAGAAAGGTTTTTATTTTATGTCTTGGGATGAGAGAGCCGAAATCGTAAGGTCTATTAAGGGTGTTACTGCTGTATCCCGAGTTGAGGACACGGACGGATCTGTGTGTGAAGCTATTTCTAGGCTGCACGCGGAAGGCAAGTGTGGTACATTTGCTAACGGCGGTGATAGAACAGCAACTAACACCCCAGAAATAGATCTTTGTGAAAAATTAGGAATTAAATTACTCTGGGGGGTTGGTGGAGGAAAAATCCAGAGTAGTTCAAACTTAGTAGATAGAGCATCCTACGAATCAGGTAAATTTGAGAATTTCCTCAAAAGAGGATAAAATCCCCCCAGTCCGCAGGGAGGCACGGGACGGTGAAAGCTGAGAACAAGGCGAGTAACTAATAGGTGTCTCATCCTTTTTGCCAACTTAGCTCAGTTGGCTAGAGCACCACTCTTGTAAAGTGGATGTCATCAGTTCGAATCTGATAGTTGGCTCTTGCTCGTTTAGCTCAGTTGGTTAGAGCAGGAGGCTGTTAACCTCCGTGCCGGTGGTTCGAATCCATCAACGAGCGTTTTTTTGTTGGGAGTATTGCCCAAAATGCAAACTACTTATAGATGTGAAATATTTGTTTGAAAACTGGAAAAGATTTTTAACCGAGGAAGACCAAGGGAGATTCTCAATAGAGAATCGCTTATCCCCAGAAGAGATAGAAGGGGTAGGCAGGTGGGCTGGGATAAGTGGTCCCTTCAAGCACCTCGGCACCGGAACAATGGGAGCTGCCTATTTAGCCGGCGATAAAGTTCTTAAAATAACTAGAGATATATCGGAAGCCAAAGCAGCCGCGACAATAATGGGCGTTGAGCACCCGAACATTTACAAGGTATACGCCGTTGGGAGAATCTCATCAAACGCTTGGGCGATAATTATGGAATATTTGCCTAATTCTACGCCTGAAATGCAATTCGCTGCGAAAGATATGTACCAAACAGTCCGTTCTGGCTCGGGTCTAACTAATAAATATTTCAATTGGGAAGGGCACGGTTCTTTGGACCCAGACGAACAAAAACAAATCTCAGCATCTATTTCTTGGGCTCCTCCAAACCTGGACAAAGAGGCTATAAAAGAACATTTTCATGAAATTGCGTCTGCGTTGACCTTTTTATTTAAAAGCGGTGTAAGATTTACTGACATTAAGCCATCAAATGTTCTGAGTAAAAATGGTGCAGCAGCGGTTATTGATCTGGGACGCTCATATGTCAAGAAAGATGTCGAAATTCCAGAGATTAAATTTTAGGAGATTTTATGCCGAAAAAGGGCAAACACACAGGGTGTGAATTTTATGTTTGGGCGGCATTCGGAGGCGAACTCCGTCTTGGTAAGGTCATAGAGTCCCAAATCGACGAGAACAAATGGAAGCATTTTCGCATTGAATGGGTTAGTGACGAGATATATAAGACCTCTGTAGAGTGGCAAGAAATTCTCCGACCGGGTGAGGATTTTAGTAAGGATTGGTATCGACGCGACGAGGTAGCTCCGCTAGATTTGTCTTTGATTAAGAATAAATTGGCAATATTGGAAACTTTATAAAAAAAATGAACTTTTTCCTTGACAACCCCGCCGTAATCGGATAAGTTGTTAACAACGAAAGAGATAGTTCTTTAACATTGCTAGAAAGACCCTAGTTCTTGGGTCTATAAACCCTTGTGAGTTTTTAGCCGCTCTTTGGGATTCCACACCGGAAGATAGAGAAAACCCTGTGCGGGGTTCGTTCATTCAAGTGAATGATTTGTCAGCCCGCCCTTGGAGGGGGATAGGTCAAGGAGCGTGGTAGTTCCGAATACTATCCAGAGATTTCAGGCAAGAGCCAGTGTACCACTACTGGAGTGCTGCCGAGAGTAGTTGCGGACTTGTGAGTTCATCGCGACAACGGCTTAGATGACAAACCAGACTAATTGTCTGGCAAGCGGGTAGTACCGTAGAATTCAACTGTCGGGGGTGGAAGCCTCTCTGGCTATTGAGGCAACTTAGTAGCCGTCCCGAAAGGGCTTGTGTGGACATGATGCCAGATTATGGAAGCGCAAGGCGTACTTGATGAGAGAGTTGCTAACTCTTGGATTAAGCGCAGAACGCCTAAACTGACAGTACAGCGTGCTGTTCCGTGCTAGAGATAGCAAGAACAGGGAGGAAGTCTGTGAACGGTGTGAAATGCCGGTGTGTATATGAAGAGTGCGGAACGCAACTTCAATCATGGACGGAGAGGATAGATATGCTAAAACTCTCACCTTTTGCCGCCCTCTGGGGCGGCTTTTGTTTTGGGGGAGACTAATTATTCATGAATAACAAGCCTAAAGGAAAGCTGCATGGCAAAAAAAACATATGTCCTAGATACTAGCGTTTGCTTAACCGATTCCGAGAGTGTTCATCATTTCGGAAATAACGATATCGTTTTACCACTGAAAGTGTTGGAAGAGTTAGATAAACATAAAAAGCGTCAAGATGGTGTAGGGACAAACGCAAGAAGAATTATCAGGGAGCTAGATGATCTACGATCAAGGGGCTCTTTACAAGCAGGGGTTAGAATTGCGAAGGGTAAGGGGATTCTAACGGTCAGGGGAACCAGTGTGGAAGGAGAGGGTAAGTTTTCACCAGACCTGGATCCAACGATAGCAGACCATATAATAATTACAACTGCTATATCAGAGGATTTGGGGAATGGTTCTCGAAAAACGATTCTTGTTAGCCGTGATATCAATATGCGAGTTATTTGTGATTCGATAGGGCTTGCGAGCGAAGATTACACCAAAGCCAAAGTAATCAAGAGTCAGTCGGAACTCTATTCAGGTTTTACAAGCGTCTTAGTCGACGACCAGTTTGTGGATCAGTTTTATGATGGAAAGAAAGTTTTTCTTGATCCCCAAGAAAGCGAAAAGCTGCACACCAATCAATACCTGATGCTTGTTTCTAATTCAAACGACAAAAAGACAGCTTTAACCAGATTTGTGAACGATAAGCGCCCCCTTGCGAAGGTCCCCACACGAAAAGATGGAGTGTGGGGGGTAAAGCCAAGAAACAAGGAGCAGGCATTTGGTCTTGATCTTCTTCTGGACCCATCTGTATCCGTAGTAACTTTAGTTGGTAAAGCTGGGTCTGGAAAAACATTATGCGCTGTTGCGGCGGGCTTGCAGCAGGTTTTGGAGGCGAAGAACACCACTGGAGTCTCACTTTATAAGAAGCTGGTGGTTTCAAGACCCATACAGCCTATGGGTAAAGATATTGGTTTTTTGCCGGGTACTATGGAGGATAAGATGGCTCCGTGGTTAGCTCCAATCCAAGATAATCTAAAGTTTCTAATGGGGGACCAGACTACCCTTGGAGTATATATGGAAAAGGGAGTGATCGAGATGGAGGCTTTAACCTATATTAGAGGTCGATCAATCGCCAATGCATTTATTATTATTGATGAGGCGCAGAATTTGAGCGTTCATGAGATAAAAACTATCCTGACAAGAGTCGGCGAAGGCACGAAAATTGTTTTAACTGGCGATATCGAACAGATTGATAATATTTATATTGACGAGACCTCGAATGGCTTGGTCCATGCTGTTCAGAAGTTTAAAGATTTTGATATTGCTGGGCACATTTCGCTCCTCAAGGGAGAGCGATCAAAAGTTGCAACAATTGCAGCAAATATACTTTAAAACTTGACAAATCTAGAATAGATGTTATAATAATAACAACGGAGGTAGCATGGAAGATCAAAACAGCACATACAAACAAGTGGTGTCGAAGGACAGCCCCTTGAAAGATTGGATAATTAATTACGTCGGGGAACAAGAAAGCCCCGAGAACGAAGAGGTGACTGTCGAGATGGTCATTGGCACGATGGTGAAAGAATTTCCAGAAATCATCCTTGCTTTGGCAGAAGAGAATTTTCTTCGTGGATATGAGCAAGCCTTTACAGACATGCAATCGGTAACCCAGGATATGGTTGCGAAGCAAGAAGAGAAGCAAGATGAAGACGGATAGTTTTATGTCTTTCATCGAAGAGTCTATAAAGAGAGGCAAGAAACAACAAAAAGAGTATCAGTTTGGGACAGGCTATGTGTTCGTAAAAGATCCACTTCCAGACAGCGTTGACGTACAACAAGTCATAGACACGGTAGAAAAGATTATACCGTTTGCTATGAGGCACATGATTGAGACGATAATGATAGGAAATTTTCAAGAGTTTGAAGAAAGGCGCGTCAACGCCGTCTACAAGGGAGGGTCAATTTACATCACGAATGCACAGACCAACAATGATGACATGGTTGATGACTTGGTTCACGAGATCGCTCACGCTGTAGAAGATGAGTATGGATATTTTCTATACGGAGGAGACAGGAAATTAGTAGAAGAGTTCACCAGAAAGAGGCTTAAGTTAAAGAGTTACCTGGAGAGTGAAAACATTAGTACAGATGGCTTTGATTTTGCAGACGTTGAATATAATTTGGAATTTGATGATTACCTCTTTCAGACGGTTGGTTACCCTATGCTAACTTCTTTGTCTGTTGGGCTATTTCCGGACGCTTATTCCCCGACATCCATAAGAGAATATTTTGCCACTGGATTTGAAGTGTATTTCTTAGGAGATAGAAACTATTTAAGGAGAACGAGCCCTACATTGTATGGAAAAATCAAGGAGATATTAGAACAATGATTGAAATTATCAACAAAAGTGTTAATCAAGAGAACGGAGAAATTAGTGTAAGCCTTAAGCCACAGCCGATTAAAAAAGGCGTCATTAAACTTACGAGGCACCAAGTAGCTGACATTATTTCTTCTACTATAGAGGTTGGAGAACTTGTAGGTGGGCAAACTGTGTGTAATAAAGTAAATTTCCCGACAGACTACACCTTTACCTTCAAGCCTCTGGTCAAAAAAGAAAAGAAAATAATTGACAAACCGAAAGAACCGGTTATGTTAAAGAAAACAAGAACCAGAAAGCCGAAAACTACTGGAGGATGATTGTCACGTCACATATCTTATTCCGAATTAAAAGACTGGAAATTCTGCCCAAATTACCACAAGTTAACCCGTATTGACGGGCTTTCTGGTTTCAAAGGCAACGAATACACAGCCTTTGGTACAGCCATGCACTCAGTCTGTGATCGTAAGATGCTCAAGGAGCAATTCAGCCCAGACGAGTATTTTTTAAGTGAATTCGGTAAGAATTTGTCAAGTCTAGATGATGATGTGGGGACTAATGACAAACTCATAGAACAGATGTGTGTCCAGGGGGCGACTATCCTACCTCATATCACCCCCGCAGTGGAAGAAAAGTTTGGGGAAGGATACGAAGTCATTTCGACAGAAGAAAAGCTGTTGGTCCCGATTGAGGATACCAGTTTTAATTTTAAAGGCTATGTCGACCTCGTTATCAAGACAACGGATGGGGTATACCACGTTATAGACTGGAAGACCTGTTCGTGGGGATGGGATATGAGAAAACGTAGCGATCCCATGGTTACATACCAACTTACACTCTACAAGAAGTATTTTGCACTAAAACACGGTATCGATGCATCTGACATCGAAACTCACTTTGCTCTTCTTAAAAGAACGGCTAAAAAGAACCACGTAGAGTTCGTTGATGTGAGTAGTGGTGAGAGAAAGACAAATAACGCCACAAACTTATTGATGCTTGCTATTAAAAACATTGAGAAAAAGCGGGCTATCAAGAACAGGCTATCTTGCAAAAGGTGCCAATTTTACAAGACAAAACATTGTTTATGAGGGACTAGATGAGCGAAAAGAAGAAGATTCTGGTGATCTCTGATCACCCTATGGCACCTTCTGGTGTGGGAACACAAACAAAATACTTTATTGAAGCGCTTCTTGCAACGGGGCGCTATAAATTTGTTTGCTTAGGCGGTGCTGTCAAGCACCAGGACTACCAGCCACAGAAGGTCGAAGGGTTTGGGGACGATTGGGTCGTCCACCCCACAGACGGGTATGGAAATCCTCAGATTATTAGATCTGCTCTCGCGATGGAGAAGCCAGATCTAATTTGGTTTATGACAGACCCCAGATTTTATGGTTGGTTGTGGGACATGGAGAACGAGGTTCGATGCGTAGCTCCGATGTTGTATTATCATGTATGGGATAATTTTCCTCCACCTATGTTTAACAGACCGCATTATCTTTCCACAGATGTTATTGCGTCGATTTCAAAGGTCACAAGAGATGTAGTCTCGGTTGTGGCACCGGAGGTAGAGAATGTTTACATGCCTCATGCTGTTGATTCTGAAATTTTTAAAAGGCTAGACAAGGAAGATATTAAAAATTTTGCCACTGAGCACTATAACGAACACTACAAGGAAGATAGGGTGGTTTTCTTTTGGAATAACAGGAATGCCCGCAGAAAGCAGAGCGGTTCTGTTTTATGGTGGTTCAACGAATTCGCAGAAGAGGTTGGACCAGAAAATGTTCAATTAATTATGCACACGGACCCCAGAGACCAGCATGGTCAGGATTTGGAATCTTTAATCCGTAACCTCGGGGCAGATGATGGGAGAGTTATACTGTCAACCCAGAAAGTTCCTCCCGGAATCCTCTCTATGCTATACAACTTGGCAGACTGTACGATCAACATCTCAGACGCAGAAGGGTTTGGGCTTGCAACTTTAGAATCTCTTTCGTGCGAGACACCTATTATTGTTAATCTCACGGGCGGCTTGCAAGAACAGGTCACGGACGGCGAACAGTGGTTCGGCATCGGGATTGAGCCAAGCTCCAAAAGCGTCATCGGCTCTCAGCAGGTGCCGTATATCTACGAAGATAGGATAAAAAAGGGTGATTTCTTAGATGCCCTACGAACAATCTACCATATGCCACCGCATGAGCGGGAAAGACTCGGAAAGCTGGGTAGATCACACGTTCAGAAGAATTATAACTTTGACACCTTCCGGGAAAACTGGGTTGAACTGGTGGATAGGGTTATTGAAGAACGAGGCTCGTGGGATACGAGGAAACAGTACAGCAGTTGGGAACTCAAGGAGATAGCATGAGAAAGAAGATTATCGTAAGAGGTCCGGTCTTAACCCAGTCTGGCTACGGAGAGCAGGCTCGTTTTGCGGTGAGAGCGCTCAGAGAACACGAAGACCAGTTTGATATTTTTATTGTCCCTGTGACTTGGGGTCAGTCGGGGTGGATATCCGAAGATTCAGAAGAAAAGAAGTGGCTTGATTTTATCATTAACAAGACCAATCACGCGATTCAAAACAAAATTCCTTTTGATGTTTCGCTACAAATTACGATCCCAAACGAGTGGGAGAAGCTTGCCCCGATTAATATCGGGTATACCGCCGGAATTGAAAGTGATAAGATCGATCCGCTATGGATTGAAAAATCCAAATTAATGGATAAAATAATTGTAGTTTCTAATCACGCGAAACACGGATTTGATAATACGAACTGGAGAGGCGAGGATCAAAACGGCAACAGTATTGAGCTGAAAAATGAAGTTCCTGTCGAGACTGTTAATTATTGCACTCGAAAATATGAGCCCGCATTGTTAGAAATAGACTTAAAGACGAAATTCAATTTCTTAGCAGTCGCCCAGTGGGGTCCACGTAAAAACTTGATCAACACCGTTAAGTGGTTCATCGAAGAGTGTTATGATCGCGATGTGGGTCTTGTTTTGAAGACAAATATTCGAAAAAACTGCGTTGCAGACCGCATTGAAACCGAAAGAAGAATATCATTGGCGCTCAAAGAGTACAAAGATAGGAAGTGCAAAGTTTATCTTATCCATGGCGATATGAGCGAGAATGAGCTTGCAGGTCTCTACACTCATCCAAAAATTAAGTCCTTGGTCACTTTGACACACGGGGAAGGGTTTGGTCTGCCGATTTTTGAGGCTGCTTGCCAAGGGTTGCCAGTTATCGCGCCAAATTGGGGCGGTCAGTGTGATTTCTTATATGTCCCGGTTAAATCTGGCAAAAAAACTAGAAATAAGGCAATGTTTTCTAAAGTATCGTATACAATCGCCCCAATTCAAGATTTCGCAAAATGGGAGGGGGTTCTCCACCCGCAATCTAATTGGTGTTACCCGGAGCCCGGAAGTTTTAAAAGGCAGCTTAGAGAAACTATAAACGATTATAAAAAGAAGAAGAAGACCGCCATTACGCTACAAAAGCACATTATTCGAGAGTTTTCGCCAGAAAAGCAGTATAAGAAATTTGCTGATGCGATTATGGAAGTGGTCCCAGATACCCAAAGCAACGTAGTGAAGGTATTTGGATGAGAATAGGGTTTGTTTCCGACTTCTTCTTATCGGACGGAGTAATTGGTGGTGCAGAGTTAGTCAACGACTGCCTGATCTACCATCTACGCAATCGTGGGCACCTTGTTGATGTCTACCGTAGCCATGAATTTAAAGTGGCGGACAATTATGATTTTTTCATTGTTTCAAACTTTGTCAATATGCCCGAGGAAGTGAAAACGGCTCTTGGCAGCAAGTCATATATTATTTATGAGCATGACCACAAATATTTGAAGAATCGAAACCCTTCGGTCTTCGCTAATTTTAAGGCTCCCCCTCATATGATTGTTAATGAGGGGTTTTATCGTGCAGCAAAGGCAGTCTTTTGCCAGTCTGGTATCCATGCCGAGGTAGTGAGAAAGAACCTCACGATCAGGAACGTAATTAATGCCGGGTGTAGCCTTTGGCACAAAGAGCACCTAGAGGCATTACGAAAATATTGTAAGACGGAGAAGAAGCCCAAGTACGCAGTTTTACATTCGGAAAATGTCATAAAGGGCACACCCGAGGCTACGGATTATTGTGAACAGAACAATATAGAATATGAGTTGCTTCCTTTTCTGAAGTTTGACGAGTTCGTTAAAACAATTTCGTCTTATGAAGGGCTTGTTTTCTTCCCCAAAACGTTGGAAACCTTTTGCCGTGTTGTTATGGAAGCCCGCATGGTTGGCTGCAAACTTATCACGAACGAATGGAATGGCTGCACACACGAGGATTGGTTCCCGAACTATAAAGGGGAGGCTTTGATCGACTTTGTAGAGTCGAAACAAGAAGAAGTGGTCGACAAAGTTTGCAATGTCCTGTCTAGGGAATCTGTAAGTTCAGATCCAGAAGACATCACTGTGATCCTCAACTGTTACCGCCGCCCGTATAATCTACAAATGCAGATTGACGCGATCCGCTCTCAAACTAAGCCTCCCAAAGAGATTTGGCTATGGGTCAACCAACACCCAGACAACGAAGGCTTTTCTTTTGATTCTTTGGGGCTGGATAAGGTTTTCCAAAACGATTATAACTGGAAATTCTATGGTCGCTTCGCTGGTGCTCTTTTGGCAGACACAGAGTATGTTGCTATTTTTGATGACGATACAATTCCCGGCTCCAAGTGGTTTGAGAACTGTCTCGACACCATGGAGGGGAACGAGGGAATCATGGGATCCGCTGGCGTGATTCTGGATGATAAGTATTATGTGCGGCATGAGAGGTCCGGATGGGCTACTCAGAATCCCGAACTAGCCGAAGTGGACTTGGTTGGTCATGCTTGGTTCTTTAAGCGAGATTGGCTTCAGTATCTGTGGCGCGAGAAGCCTCCGACTTGGGACAACGGAGAGGACATGCACTTTTCTTACTCTGCTCAGAAATATGGCGGGATTAAGACGTACTGCCCTCCGCACCCGCCTGAAGATCGAGAGTTACACGGTTCTATCATGGGTAACGAGCTAGGAATCGATGACAAGGCTACATCTAACAACAATGAGACTTCACACCAACAATTCTTTACAGAGAGAGATTATTGTGTTCAAGAAGCTTTGCGAAAAGGCTGGAAAACTGTAAGAGGAGTAAAACTATGATTGCTGATATCTTACTGGGGGAGTTGTGACAAAATATTTTGACAAAGAGTTCGATAAGTTCCTTGGAAAGCTTAAAGACAAGGAAAATTTTGCGTTTGCTCGCTTCTCTGATGGCGAGCTTTTTATTTTGCGAAATGAGACTGTTATTCTGGCGGAAAATCATTTTGTCACAGGTAACCGGAAAGGGCATGGAATTTATCCTCCCGAAGAACAAAAAGAGTTTATTCCCGAGAAGCATGAATTCTATCAGCAGAAGTTAGTAGAATGTTTTAAATCTAAGATGCCAGAATACTATAAAGGGATATGTTGCCGGAACGATGTCGGGGAAGACGCTTTCTTTTGGCAAAAGGGGCTGCACGGCGGTGACGAGGGTCTCACCTTTTCTAACCTTTTGATCAATCGCAATTATCGTCGTTTTGTGGACGAGATGGTTCCTGTCCTGAAAGAACGTGAAATCCTGTATGTCGTTAATGAGTCGGCGAACTTGGATGGCTTACCAATTGAAATCAAGAAAGATTTTAGGATTGGGACCAACTGTATGATCAACAATTATGGCACTATCGAAGAGGTAAAGAAATATATCCAAGAGAACGATATCCGAGATCATGTCGTTTTGTGCTCCGCCGCGAGCCTGAGTAACTTTATTGTTCACGATTGTTATGCGGACAACCCCAACAACACATTCTTAGACATTGGTAGTTGCCTAAATCCTTATTTGGAGATAGAAGGCTGGAAACACACCCGAGGATATTTGACCCACTATTGGTTAAAAAGCGGTAGCCCTTACGGCGAGCAGGTAGACATATGGTGACACGTACATTAATAAAAAACAATCCAGATTACTGGGAATTTATCAGAAACATTAGAAACGATTCAAGAATAAAGATAGGCTTTATAAGACAGCGCCACATTTGCAAAGCAGAACATATTGATTTTATGAGGGGGAATGGTCATTATTTCTATATTTGCCTTGACAAAGCCCAGCCGGTTGGTTATATTGGTGTTATAAACCGAGATATCCGGGTTGCGACTCATCCTGACCATCAAGGCAAGGGCGTAGCAAAGTTTATGGTTTCAGAACTAATGAAGCTTCATCCCGATGCTTTTGCTAGGGTTAAAGTTGGGAACGAAGCCAGCCTAAGATTGTTTGAGAGTTGCGGGTTCGAGAAGAAATATTTTATTCTGGAGAAGTAATGCTTCACAATCCTTATAAGATTGTTAAAATGTTCGAAGAAGAGATGGCGCACTACACTGGTGCGCCTTATGCCGTCTCGGTAAATAGTTGCACCAATGCTTTGTTCCTGTGCTGCAAGTATCTTGAAGTTCAAGAGGTTACGATCCCCAAGCGTACATATCTGTCAGTTCCTCAATCAATCGTACAGGCTGGTGGCAAGGTAAAATTTGAGGATGTTAGCTGGGAGGGGGTTTATCAACTTAAACCCTATCCTATTTGGGATGCCGCAAAACGATTAACCGGACAAATGTATATCCCCGGCTCTCATATGTGTTTGTCATTCCACATTAAGAAGCACCTTAAGATCGGAAAAGGGGGGATGATCCTTACCGATAGCGAGGATCTTGTGGATTGGGTTCGGGAAGCTCGATACGAGGGGAGGAGTGAGGGCGTCCGTTATCAAGAAGATGATATCGATTCGATGGGGTGGAATATGTATATGACACCAGAGCAGGCTACAAGAGGTCTGATGCTCATGCAAAACTATCCCTCCTATAGGCGAGATTTGCCCGAAGATCCCCCTTACAGGGACTTGACCGAGCTTAAATTATTCGGCGGCAACGGATGAAAACCGCTCTTTGCCTGCACGGATACTTTGGAACGTTAAGCACTAATGACTTAACCACCGCTGCTGGGGGCTACGAACACATAAAAGAGCGTGTGTTATCTAAAGTCGATGATGTTGATGTTTATGTGCATTGTTGGCAACCTGAGTTCGAGGAACTAATAAATAAGCTTTACAGCCCCAAAGAATCAATTTTTGAAAAGCAAATTGATTTCGATAAAGTCTGCGAAGAAAACGGAATTGACCAAGCGTATATCGACGAAGGCTTCCCCAGAGATCAGACTTTCTATAAAAATGCAATAGCATCTAGAATTTTGAGCTTTTATTATTCAAGGTGCCAATCTCTAAAGCTGGCGCTTGAGCACGAATATGATTGGATAATCACAACAAGGTTTGACATATCTCAAAGAGGTGGGTCGGAAGTTAACAGAATTAGATTTTCTCCCGACAGCGAGCAAAGCTATCTGTATACGACTTACTGGAACCAGATGAACCAAGGATACGGAGACATGTGGTTTTATGGGGGGCGCGAAATCATGAAGAAGTATTCAAATATTTATGATTTTGCTCTTAAAGATTTTAAACCTCGCTCAGATTACGAAGCTATGGTGACTGGGCTGTGCGGGGGAGTGCCAGATTCTCAATTTTTTAATTGTTATGACTCAAACGACTATCGACAATTCTCTAATGAGCTGTTAAAACCAGAGGAGCAGCGTAGTGAAGCCTTGATGCGATTTCCACGGTGGAGAGTTAGTGATAGCCACCTACACCATAAATGGTTTTGCATACAGAATGGTCTTTATCAAAAAACAAGGTGGGCTTAAGATGAGTAAAAAGAAAAATATTGCGTAAGTCATCTTTTGATGGTGACAGACACATGACAAGAATGAAGAAAACGACAGGAGAATAGAAATGAGTTTTGCAGCCGCCATTCAGGGACCATTATCTGATGAATGTTTAGAGTATATTCCTAAATATTTTGAGTATGTAGATGAGGTGGTGTTATCTTGTTGGGACGATAAAATTTCAGAAGAACAGCATCAGCGAATATTATCGCTGCAACACACATATGGAGATGGGTTTAAATGTGTCTTGAATCCGATTCCTTCTCTTGGTTTGGTAACGTTGTGGATGCCCGATCAGAGCGCCAACTATTATTACCAGCTTTATTCAACGCACAAAGGCATGGAACAAGTTACTGCAAAATATGCTATAAAGATGAGAACAGATGAATATTATAGTAATTTAGCGCCCCTTATTGATATTTTTTTAAGAGACGATGAAAAGCTTGTGAGCGGAAATATGTTTTTTAGGAGTGTTTCTACCCACCCTTATCATATTTCTGATCATTTGTTTGTGGCAAAATCTTCGGTTTTAAAGAAATCTTTCTCTCTAATGGTTGATCAACTTAATTCGAGAGATAAGCCTAAGTGTAGATTTTTGGTTATGACGGCTATAGAAACCGTGATAGCAAGAGTTTGTTTGCTATGTATGGGCGTTCCAGAAGAGCAAATTATAAGCGATGCTAGGGGGGTTATGAAGTCCAGAGTAGATATCTGTGATATCAATATGTTGGGATCATATCGGGCACGCTGGAATCACATGGGGATCATCTATGATGATGTTGAGAACAAATATAACGGAGCAACTACGATGTCGGAAATATTATTGTCATGAACGCGGAAGATTACACAGTTTTAATACAGGGACCATTAAACTAGGAGAGGTAAAAAATGTACTCACTAATATTCTATTCACACTCAGATTATTCAGATTCTTGGAAGCCCATGTTTGGCCAAACTGATAAATATTTTGATGCGTCGTTTGAGAAATATTTATTTGTCAATGCGGGCGATCATAGCACCCCTGACGGATGGCACACAATAGAGTATGACGATAACCTCCCATACCAGCAAAGGGTTTCATCGTGCCTAAAGAAGCTTCCCGCCGAAAAGGTTGTAGTGTTTCATCACGAAGATATGTTTCTGTATAACACTCCCCAACTTGAGAAGATGGGGGTCATTGAGAGGATGATCGAAGACGAGGAAGCACACTTTGTCAAGTTGTGCAAAGCCACTTATCGACCGCATGAATTTTATCTGGAGAAAAAGAAAGACATTTTTCAATGCCCGCCCGATTTAGCCTTCGCTATTCAGCCCACTATGTGTAAAGTTAAAAACTTGTTAGCGGTTTACGAGCAGACACCGGGAGATAATATTTGGGAGTTTGAAGCTAATTCCAACTTAACGTGCTCCAAAAATCAAATGATTTGTTGTTTTGTGAACCAAATTGGGGAAAAGCGAGTGGGAATGTTCCACTGGGAGAGTCTTACATATCCGTATATTGCAACAGCCATTGTGAAGGGTAAGTGGAATACCGAAGGTTACGCTAACGAGTTGGGATATATTTTCGAGGAATATTCGATTGACTCAAGTAGCAGAGGGACCAACACATGAAGGGGAGATTAATCATATTTGATTTGGATGGTGTCTTAGTGGATGCTTGCGAGTGGCATAGAGCAGCACTTAACGAGGCTTTGAAAGAAGTGTGTGATTATGAAATTTCTTTACAAGATCACCACAACACTTTTAATGGAATTCCCACTCGTGTTAAGTTACGCAAACTAACCGATATGGGCTTGGTGGAAGAAAAGGATCACGATCATATCTATAAGCTTAAACAATCAAAAACGGTGGAGATTATTAGAAGAGAAGGGAAAATTCGTCCTGAAAAGCAAGCAATGATAAACGCCCTCAAGACTTCAGGGGCGACTGTAGCGTGCTACACCAACAGTATTAGAATGACAGCCGAATTGATGTTGGAAAAGACAGGTATTCTTGATTTGTTTGATCATGTTTTGACAAATCAAGATGTTCAAAAATCAAAGCCTGATCCGGAAGGGTACTTGTTCTTGATGGATTATTTTGGCATAAGTGCAGAGAATACATACATTATTGAAGATTCGCCAAAAGGCTTGAAAGCCGCTTATTCTTCCGGGGCGAATGTTATTGAAGTGGAAAACCCGGAAGGGGTAGATACAAATTTATTTACGGAGTAAAAAATGAAAGTTTTAATACCAATGGCTGGTGAAGGAAGCCGTTTTGCGAAAGAAGGGTACACCTTCCCAAAGCCTCTGATCAATGTTCAGGGGAAGCCCATGATCCAAAAGGTTGTCGAAAACCTTGATTTTGATTGTGAATATATCTTTTTGGTTCGTAAGAGTCATGTTGAGAAATATACGGGGCTCGTTGATACCCTAGACCGGATTACCAATGGCAAATTTAAATATATAGAAGTAGATGGCTTGACCGAGGGGGCTGCTTGTACTGCTCTCCTGGCGGAGGAACACATTAATAATGACGAAGATCTCTTAATCGCGAACTCCGATCAGTATATTGAGTACGAGCCAGAAAACTTTCACATGCTTAAAAATCTTACCAACGTAGATTCTGCGGTGTTTACATTCAATGCTGTTCATCCTAAATGGTCTTTTGTGAAGACAAATTCGCGAGGTTTTGTTACTGAGGTAGCGGAGAAGAAGCCAATTTCTAACATTGCTACTTGCGGCATTTACTGGTATCGGAAAGGGTCTGATTTTGTAAAATATGCAAAACAGATGATTGAAAAAGATGTCAGGGTCAACAATGAGTTTTATATTGCACCAGTCTATAACGAGCTTATCGGCGACGGCAAAACACTCATTCCATTTTATGTTCATCAGATGTGGGGAATAGGAACCCCAGAAGATTTGAAGTATTTCTTGGAAAAGAAGAAGTGAGATTAATAGCACACAGGGGAAACTTAGATGGACCCAACCCGGATAAAGAAAATCATCCAGATTATATCCACGCAGCAGTGCAGCAGGGATATGAAGTAGAGGTGGATCTTTGGTATGTGGATGGTAATCTTTATCTTGGTCACGACAGCCCGCGATATCGAATCAACAAAAAGTATCTAGACCTAGTTGCATCAGCTAATTTTTTGTGGACGCACGCAAAGAATATTGAAGCCCTTGAGTATTTAACATCTTCAGAGAAAATGCACTATACAAGGCAGTGGAACTATTTTTGGCACCAGGAGGATGACTACACCCTTACAAGTCTCAGGTACATTTGGGCATATCCGGGGAAGAAACTGACAAATAATTCAATTTGTGTGTTGCCAGAACAAGCAAAGCTTGATATATTAGAAATATCAAAATGCACAGGAGTATGCACGGACTATGTTTATCGAATGGAGAGCGAATTAAGTGAGGTTTAAAACTCAAATATCACCTCAAATAAAGTTTGTCCCTAAAGGTTGGGGCTTTGAAAAGTGGATCGTTAATTGTGAGGAATATTGCGGAAAGCTTCTATATTTTGTAAAGGGGAAGTGTTGCTCATGGCACTACCACAAGCTCAAGGATGAAGTTTTCTATGTTCAATCTGGAAAAATACTTGTAAAGTATTCTGATTACACTGATAAGCTTGATTTGGCAGATGAAATTGTTCTTGGTCCCGGTGATAACTTTCATGTATATCGTGGATTGAGACACCAGATGATTGCTTTGGAAGATACCGAGCTTTTTGAGTTTTCCACACAACATTTTGATTCTGACAGCCACAGAATCTTGAAGGGAGACTAAATGAAAAGTGTAGTAATCACCGGATGTCTTGGTTTTATTGGTATGCATGTAACCAAAGCTTGCTTGTCTAAGGGTTGGCGTGTTTACGGGATTGACAAGCGAACGTATGCAGCAAGTAAACACGGTGATCTTCTTCAATTTTGTAAAGGCTTAGATCTGCAATATTTTAGCCTAAAACACGCAGATATTTGCGAACTAAAAGATATACCAAATTGTGACTATATCATTAATATAGCTGCTGAGACGCATGTAGGAAACAGTATTGTTGACAGCACCGATTTCATCCAATCAAACATCAACGGCGTAAAGAATCTTTTGGACATTATTCGTCGCAAGCCAGACAATGTTCAAAGCAAGCCAATATTCTTCCACTTCAGCACCGATGAAGTTTATGGCGACATTGCAGAGGGGTCTTTTACTGAAGAGTCCCCACTTAACCCCAGTAATCCATATTCTGCCTCAAAAGCTTCAGCAGACATGCTTATAAAAGCATGGGTAAGAACTTATGGACTGAACTATTTAATCTTACGCCCCGCTAACAATTATGGTCCCTACCAATATCCCGAGAAGCTTATCCCGCTTGTCGTAAAGCTTTTACAGCAAGACAAAAAGGTTCGCTTGCACGATGAGGGAGAGCCTTTTAGGAGTTGGTTACACGCCGCAGATACTGCACAGGCAGTTGTCAAGATTGTTGAGTCGGGCGTCGTAAACGAAATTTTTAATGTCGAAGGGGGCTTTGAGCAGAAAAATAAGGATACCGTTAGAAAGATCATCAACTCATACTATAACGGTAGCCACGATATAGAGTACGAAGATATGGATAGCCTACTTGAACTATCCTACAAGAGGGCTGGTCAAGATATTAGGTATTCTGTTGATGATACAAAGTTAAGAAATTTAGGTTGGAAGCCCGAGAAGGTTTTTGACGAAGAGATTGATTCTATTGTTGAGTATTACAAACACCACTTTAGGTGGTGAGGAGAAAAAATGAGTAATCTTGTTACAGATATGAAGCTTTCCAAGCAGGCACTCGGTGCCTTGATGATGGCGCTACAGAAGTCTTTGCTTGAGCAGAGCGACATTGTGCCCGTCCTTGAAGGGTTTGATTTCGTCATTAAGGACGGCGATCTTTTCGTTAAGAACCCGCCAATTGTAAAGTTTGATTCTGATGGGGATTGGCTAGAGAGTGCCTCGCCAGAGGTAAATGCAGATGCCTAATTATGCTTATAGATGCGTTGAATGTATGTTGCAGTTCAACGCATTCCACGGCTTCGATGAACAGACAAAGTGCTCTAGTTGTGGTTCTTCTTTATGCGAAAGAATCCCATCTGTAGGCTTTAGTGTTTCTGGGGCGAAGACAGAGAAAAAAGAAAAAGTAGGCACTAAAGTAAAGAGCTTTATAGAAGAATCGAAAAAAGAATTAAAACAGCAGAGAAAGAAGCTAAAGGACAGCCGATGAGTTGGACGCCTATTGTGTTTTACGTGGCATTATCTGCTTCGGTTATCTTAAATGTTTTTTTGACATGGTATTCGGTCAAGATGATAAAAGAACTCGTCGAAATCTCATCAGTGATAGAAGAATTGTTTATAGACATAGACGTATTCTCGAAACACTTAGGAGGCGTTCACGAATTAGAGATGTTTTATGGGGATCAGACCTTGGGAAATTTACTTTTACATGCGAGGTCTTTGACCGAGGGGTTCGAAAAGCACAAAGTGCTTTTTTCTTTAAGCGATTCGATGGAGGATGATGAAGATGAGCAGTTCACTCCCGAAAACGCGGCGTAGACGCAGGTCCAGTGAAAAACGTAAGTATTTCACCCAGGTTCACGAAGACGCGATAGTAAGGTTTGTAGCCTCTACTGACCCGAAAGAGAGAACAGAACTGTATGTAAGATATATCCAGCCTGCTTTTGATGAAATGGTTGATAAAATCGTTTTTACTTTTAAGTTTACCACGCTTCCCAACATTGATGAACTTAGGGAAGAATGTAAGATATGGCTAACTACAATTTTAGATAAGTTCGATCCGGAAAAAGGCTCAAAGGCATTTTCGTATTTTAGTGTAATCACCAAGAACTGGTTCATCCACCAAGTTAAGAAAAATTCCAAAAAAAGGTCTCGCGAGATAGAGATTGAATCTCTTCCCTCTGAAGCAAGATTGAAGTATATGGCGACTTACAACGATTATGACGAGAACAGGGAGCAGAAGGAGTTCTGGACCTCGTTGTGGGCTGAAATAGATTCGTGGGATCTCCCAAATTTGAAGCCCAATGAAAAAAAGGTTCTTGAAGCAATTAGAATACTGTTAAGTAATAGCGATAATATAGAAATTTTTAACAAGAAAGCTATTTATTTATATATGCGAGAGATAACCGGCTTGAATACCAAACAGATCGTAAACAATTTAAACAAAATGCGGATCAAATATCGTGCTTTTAAGGTTAAGTGGAACGAGGAGGGCAGATAATGAAAGAGACAAAAGACTATCTTGAGATGGCGATAAAAAATATTCAAGACGATAGGGAAATCACCAGAGAACTTCTGGATGATGTTGTGCAATATCTAAGTAAAGACGAGCAACGCCACCGCGAAGTGGGCATAACCGCTGCTAAATACGTGGAGACGCTACAGAGGTCCAACGAACAGCTAGTCAAAGTAGCCTCTTTGATACAAAAAAAGGAAACAACAAGTGTGTCCTTGAGCGATGTCGATAAGAATGAGCTATTTGACATGATAAAGGGGGACCAGTAGGATGTCAGAAGATCCTCGCCTCAGACCAATACCGGGTGCCATGAATGGCGACAAGCCCAACAATTTTGGACCATATATTTCAGATGATACCTTAAATTCAGAGTATGCTCTTGAAAGATCCGTGGAAAAGTCTTTAAATAACGATGTTGATGTCAAATTTCCGAGAAAAGCTATTTGCTTGTATGCAGAAGAGTATAACGAAGAGCCGCTGGATACTTATACCCCAATTTGGAACGTCTCAACTTATGCACTTGGTTATAACAACAGAAAGAGAATCAGGATTAAAGCATACGACGACCTCCTCGATGCTTGTTTGACAATTCCGAATGTAGGCTTGCCCGAGGATGAATGGACAGACCAGGAAAAGGCGACCATGAATCTTGTACCTTGGTATTATCTGGACAATGATGCCGATATAGAACTCTCCATGCCGTCAATCGGAGACGTGGTAATAATAGATTATTTCGACAGAGAAAACCTCAAAGGAGGAAGATTTTTGTCGGTCCACGAGAGAATCAATATTACGCCTCTGCTGGGCGGCGCTCTGAGATCGGGCGTATCAGCATTTAACGACGCACTTTCTAAAATGGAAACCTTAGCGGGTAAGGACCCTGGAGCCATGGCGGAGACCCCGCCATACACCCCTGTTGATGATTTGTGTGAAGGTCCAGTGATGACGAAAGGAGACATCTTCGGCGGAGGTACTGTAGAGACTGTAGTTATTGATGGCTGCCCTGTGGCAAAAGATGTGGCTGGCTATTATATGACCATGAAGAACGCTGCATATAACGACGGAGTAACTTTAAAGATCAACTCAGCCTTCAGAGGGTATGAGGATGTTATCATCCCGGATGAATGTGGTAATGGTTCGAAGTCTGGGCAGAATAGTTTATATGAAGACCTTGGTCCCTATGTCGCCGCCCCGCCAGGAACCTCCCAGCATCAAAACGGAATAGCTTTCGATATACAAACAGGGATGCCGAAGGATATGAAACCCCATCCCGATCTGGTGACGAGAGAATATAAGTGGTTGATCGAAAATGCACACGAATATGGGTTCATAAGAGTTTTGTCGGGTGAACGCTGGCATTTCGAGTATCATCCCGGAGCCGGTCAATTTTCAAAAGTAGCAAAAGATCATCCCTCATGGGATGACCAGTTTGTTGGCTAAAGATGGTATAGCCTAATAGAGGAGACTAATAATGTCCAATAAAATAAGGAATCAAGATGAACTACCCCTTGCCGCCAAGGATCAGATAGAAAATACTAGTAAGTACGGTGCCGGTTACGACTCGGCGGTGAACGGTGCCAACATTGCTGAAGCAGTCCCATTTTACAACCAGGCACCTTGTGAGATCGTCTATAAGAGCCAAAACAATTCTTGGATTGTCTTGGGTCGAGATCGCCCCGGTCCTAAAAGCAGCGGATACGGAGGTCGAGGCGCAACCCAGGCAGGCTCGATTGATCTTGTTGTGGGCAGAATGGGTGCCACCAAGGGCGGACCCAAATCGAATATCTATGCCGATCCTAATTTTGCTGGCGATTCAGCGAGAATCTATATAAGCCAAAAAACTGATATAGATAAGAATTTTGGTATTGTTTTGGGCAACGTGGGACTAAGTGAAGCCCGTTCGGGTATCGGCATTAAAGCCGACGCTGTGCGGATCATTGCTAGGGAGGGTATTAAACTTGTTACGGGCGGGAGCACTCGCCAAGAACGTAACTCTGTCAATGAACTTTTGAGTGGCAGCCCTTACGGGATCGACCTCATAGCTGGCAACGAGGACGAGGACGACGGGGCTCTAGAACCAATGGTCAAAGGTCTCAGGCTCGCCCAGGCACTCAGAGATATGAATGAAAGAATCGACGAACTAAACGGGATGTATACGACTTTGCTCTTGGCGTTGATGGTTCATGGGCACCCCCCTTACATGGTGCCGTCGCCAAGTCTCCTATCCCAGATTCTGGGTCAGTGTCTAATACCAGCTTATGGGCAGAAGATGAAAATAATGGCAGACGGTCTTAACAATTATGAATCATTCGGTGGAAACTGGATTTGCAGTAGACAGAACAGGGTGAACTAGTATGACAATGGGCACCGGCAGGATGAGAACGGCTGATGAGATAGCAGAAATTGAAGAAATGCAAGATCTTGTCGATCAAATTGTCGAGATGACAAGGGAACATGGAGTCGACGGCGGCAACTCGTTCGGATCCCCAAGTAGCGATGTGGTGGTGGGCGCGGGGCTGGATTACGCTATAGATACGCTGTATGGGGCATATTATGATAATCCCGCCCCAAGAAATGTCTATGATACAGCGTATCATGATCATGCGGGGGGATATCCCCTTAGCGCGATTACTGCAAACTTTGAACTTCTTCATTTGTGGACGAAGGAGCATCATAGTGATTTTCTTAACGACGCTTCTGATTTTTTTGACCCAGACGATGATGATTACTCCTCGAATGTGATCGATATGATACTTCTATACTCGGCTTTAATTAGAAAAGTGGAGGATTGGCTCGGTCTGGGCGTATTGACTCTCGAAGAAACAGTCGGCACCGATCTCGACCTCGGCGAGACCGGGGGAGCCGGCACGGACAGCGAGCCACAGATTGTGTCTCATAGTGCAATTTCTGCTATTGATAGTACACTTGAAGAGTTGGTCGGAGTTATAACAGACAACTTCGACCACGGAGCGATTCCCGGTCCCGACAACGACGACCACAACTTCTTTACTATCGCAGGGGATGAGTTATACCACAGGGCTTATACAGAGGGGACAACTGATTGGGGACAGCTATATGTTGACACACACACCATCTACTTGAACATCAATGGCACCACCGACGCCTTGAAGTGGTGGCACGACACCGACGGCGAAGCCTTCATTTTGGTTTTAATGCAGGAGCTTTTGAGCCAGATCGAAGGCGGAACGGGCTGGACATCAGGTCAACTTTTGGGCGACGAGGACCCACCTACCCTTGGCGACATCGCCGCAGCCAGAGAAGAAGCCGGCTATACTGCTTTTGAGGGAGCTACAGCGGGATCTATATCAGTGCCCGCGATTGACTGTGAGGAGCCAGAGCTAGAAGAAGAATTGCCACCGTGCCCTCCTCCTTGCCAAGGTGACCCGGATGCGATAAGCCCCAACTGGACTCGCCAAACAGAAAGAGAGCCATTTCTAAATTCCAAAACATGTGAATACTCGATTGCACTCCGTACCAAATATGAAGCAACTTCCATAGATAATCTCTACAGTGACCCAAATTATCTCCGAGAAGGAGTAGAAAAGCTCCTTGATCATTACGGCAAGGTGATGGAGCCCTATTTCCAAACGATGGAAGACGGCAGCGAAGGTCCCGAAGTAGACCCCATTCAAGTGTGTGTGGATGCCGGGACAATAAAGGAAACATTTGTTTCAACGCGCCCGTATGTGAAAATGAAAGCACTTATTGTTGTGCCATATGACGTTTTTAGATCTATAGAAGAGCAGCAGCAGCCGGAAGAGCTACCCGATAGAAAGAATCAGCCAGCTTTTACGACTATAGAGGGTGAAGATTTCATACATATGGTCAGGCAGGTTGCCAGAGCTATGGATATCATGGCGGTTAGGCAGGCTAAGTGGTTCTGGAACGAGGGTGGGCAGTTAAGCGAGCCAACTTTCAACCCCAAGGAGGAAGCGGACAGAATAAGGCTTTTTATAAAAGAAATGAGGAATCTTTTGCTCGACAACGAGTTTAAGATAAGGAGACCTTGGGGCTCCAGAAAGTGGGTTGATAATTTTGAAATTGGCTTTGATGCTGATATGGGCATTGATTATGTCAAAGCTCTAGAAAAAGGATGTGAACGACCGGAACTCATGCTCAAGGGTATGGCGGCGTTTAAGAATTCAGAACCTCAATCTTTGCCAAGAACTATGTATTTCGTGCATAAGCTTGCCGAGATGCAGGCTGATTTTACATCGGCAGAATCGATAGAGTTTGGAGATTTTTTAGCAAAATATGTAGCGTTCCCGCCCGTGACGATAACAGTTGAGGCTGCTGGCGCATATGCCTCGGAACCAATTTGGTGTCCACCTCCTGGTGAAGACACGGCATTATCTACATTTGATTTAGGAGAAGAGCTTAGGGATCTGGGTAAATCAATAATGGATGAAGTCCTTTCCTTCCCGGATGCGTTCGCTGACCGGTTTGCTAACGATTTGTGTGCGACTTTAGAGGGAAAAAAGAAGAACGAGGTTAAGATGAACGATCTTGGCTCTCTGTCACGGCAGGCACTCGATTCGGCGTTGAGGGAATATTTTGCCGGCGATACGTTCCTGAATAATCTCCCTGATCTTTTGGCTAAGCAAACCGATGGAGACCCTTCCAAACTGTGGGCTGATATTTTGGACCAAATGGGTCTATGCGGTTTGCTCAATCTCATCGAGACAGCGTTGGGGTGTTTGCTCGCCGGTCTTGGGATGGAAGATGTATTAAAAACGATGTTAAATTCTGCACTGGGCGCAATGTCTGGCGCAGCATTTGAAGTTTTTATGCTTGGTCTGCCACCGGAGGCAAAAGACGAAATCCGAGCGGGACTCTCGGCAGAGTTCAAGGCGATGCCCGCCCCGTGGGATGCGGATTATAGAGCGGGAAGTTACAGCGGTCAAGGGACAAAACATTCTATAACGAAAGAGCAAGCCCCGACAGGTCTTCAGGGGGAGGATGAAGTTGAAGAGATGGAGATTACATTAGAAAATGGCTCCACCACGACCGTTGAAGTTGTTAATGCTGTTTCCGAGAAAGATCAAACTTGGCAAGCTCAGAAAGAAGTCACCTATATGGGTGCTCCAACAACAGTAGGCAACACAACTGGTGTTGTGATTAACGAGACGGCAATAGGTCAATCATATGGAAATTCGGGGTCAATCGGAACCGCTCTAGACAAAAACATGGATAAAGTCATGGAAGCCTACAGAGAGGCTCTCCTTGGCGCGATTAATAACAACTTGATCGATCTTGATATGTTAAAAGACCAACTAATGAGCATTCCAGGGGCTCAGCTTTTTTCCAACATTTTTAAAGAAATGGATTGTCCTCCTTTCCCGTTATTTACCCCTCCTCTTGGGAACATTTTAGGGACTTTAGAGTTGAGCCTGTGCCCAGGTTACTATGCCATCGCGTTGCCCAAGTTCTCGATTGATGTATCGATTGCTGATATCTTTAAGATGATAATCGATGTGGCAAAAGAGTTGATAAAAGAGTTGGTGGTCAAGCTTCTTATACTCATTCTCAAGAAAATATTAGAAATCATATTTGGAGCTTTGTGTGCTCTGCTCGAACTAATCGGCGGCGCTGTTGTTGACGCCATCACGGGTGGAAACGCTATAAAGGATGCTCTGGGCGGTGCTCTTTGTGACGATGCAACAGAGGAAGACATTAATGAAGCCATGAGGAAGATGTTAGAGGCTACGGGATTGGGCGATTGTGCTGGTCCAGGGGATGTCCCAACTACCGAAGACGCTACGGCATTTACAGAAATTATAGCATCTGTTTTGACTAATCAAGAGGTGCTCGACTTGTTGGGTGGGTCAGCTTCGCCCCAAGTGATGGAGATGGTATCGGATGTCGTGTCAGACAACATCCCCGGTCTATCCTGCATGGCACCAGCGGATATCGGCACCCTTTTTGGTGCTCTCGGAACAATTGTAAATCCAGAATTATTCGAGAGGGCTCAACAGATGGACCTTGAAGCTCCGGTGTGTGAAAATATATGTGCTTCGCCAGAACAACTGGAGAAATTCAATAATATTCGATGCGGAATGATGCAGAAAAAGGGCTTAAGCCCAGAAGAGTGTGCAGAGCAACTTGAGAACTTAAGGGCGTTGGCTAGAGAAGACTTAGCGGACCTTGCAAACATATTGCAAGGTGGTCCCTTCCACAATTTCCCAGCTTTGACTGGCAACAACCCTGTGTGCCCCGACACAGGAGACCCGTTTGCGCCTGGATCCTCGATCTTGCCAGAGATCCCTGGAGTTCTTTCGGATGTTGCAAACAAAACAGCCGGGAAGATATTTGATTCGATAGCCGAAGAGCATGTTGATGATTTGGTGGGTCGTCGTGGCTTTCTTGACATGGTTCTTAGCGATTCCAACGGAAGAGGGCTCAAGTCTCACGAGGCAACAGTCAACGGACCATTTGGTTCACCACTGACTGATGATTTGGGCTTTTTCCAGAATTATACTGATAACTGGATGAGCGATAAGGGCAACAACACCGAATTGCCAAACGACTTCCCTCAGAAAGAGGGAGACCGTGGTTCGGCTGGCGATTGGGGTATGTTTAGCATCGATCACGTCGGTACCGGCGGCTTCCCACTCACGGTAGCGTCGTTGATGCAGTATTATTTTGCGTCTTACAATCAGAAATTAACTTTCGCTCTCCCCGTCGAGGGCGCAGATACAGGCGAGGGTCCACCCGAGCCAATGCGCGGCGGTGAAGGGTTAGGCTACGACGGCGGCGAAGACGACGTTACCCGTGGAATTCCTTGGGAAAACTCTACGTTGAATTTGTATTACAGAGATTATGTAAAAGAAGACGATGAAAGTTATGCTATGAGGATGGAAATAGCAGGAGCAGTTGAAGAAATCACATGGGACAATTCCGGTCCCATCCCTGTGCCTGTGTCCAGTGAGTGGGCAACCACCGATACAACGCAGCTTAACATCTATGAAACCATCGAGGGTCTAGAGCCAGAAATGGTATCCAGTTATCGAGTGATCTCCAACATATCACCAGTAGCCGACGCAGTTATAGACAATCTTAACACAGACGCTAACATGCCTTTACCGAAGAAATTGTTCGGTGAGCTGTTGGTCGATAAATTAAGATCGTATGGTGCCACCAACACGGGGGGTCTTAAAGGTGTTCTTCGCGATCAACATGGATACCTGACAGACGTATACATGAGAAAGTTTTCTCTTCTTATGGCGAGCAATAGCGAAGGAACAACCGATCCGGCACCCAACTCTTTTCAATATGGCTATGATGTAGAGCAGCAAGTGGAGGCAGTTTATCTCGGCGGCGACAACGAAACATTGAATCGAGAATTTTACAACAACAATAAAGAATGGTATGCCGGGGAGAATTATGAGTATGTAACCAACGTTGAAAACTCAGCCTCGCAGCAAACAATATTCGACAGATTCGGAGGCTCTTTTAACAATCCACCTTATTACATGAAGAATCCAGAAAGATTTGGGTGGCTCGGGATGACAGACAAGTTGGTCCCAGATCCAGATGCCTGTGATCCTGTTGACGGCACTGCTCCCAGAGAGTCAATTTGTAAGTTTGACGACCTTAAGGACCTGTATACAGATTTGATGCAAAAATATCAAGATGACAAGAGATTGTTTGTCCACCCGAAGTCATCTTGCGGAGATCCTCAGCCTTTTAGCGCGGTTATGACAAGGGGCGCAGCCGCAGGCGTTGATTCTATTATCGTGGCGATGACACGGATCTTCGTTATAGAGATGATGCTCAGGGGTACTGCAATCTTTTCAGTTTTTGGTTCGGAGTGTTACGATGAGGTTTTGTCCACCTATATTATTAAGTTTATGGACGATGAATTAAAGCAGATGGGCGTTTGGGGTCTGCCGTCCCAGAAGTTCTATTATTACTTTATGGAACAAGTCGTTCAGATGTATGGAAGGCAAGTTGATCTTGGTATGATAACGCCAACAGACGGCGAACAAGATGCCCTAGACAATTTAAACAGTTATCAATTAAGAAACCAAATTCGAGTCACAGGTCTTTTTGCGAAAGCGGGCTACATTAAAGAGCTTGGAGAGATAGTTCAGGAAGCGCTGGATAAAGAGGAAGACGGAAGGTGGACATCCGGCATTAGAACCCTTTTGAGCCACTTTGTTACGAAAGAAATAAAGAGCATGTTTAAACAATTCGGGGACAATCTATATCCGAACGGGGCACCAATCCACAATATACAGTCTATTCTCTTTCATTCTCCTGCTTTTATTCGAGGCTCTGTTGAGTCTGGTATTCCTGATGTTTGGAACGGGCAGGACGGCGAGGAGTCAAATGTTTACGAGGCAGACCTCATAGGGGCAGAGGGAACCTATCCAAATTTAGCCGACAATGGCGAACCTAGTATGAGCAACGGAATAGGCAATCACCCCTTCAGGCTAGAAAAGTATATATCATTCGAAGAAGCAAAAATACGCACACCTCCAGAGTTAAGAGGCATAATAAACATTGAATCTTTCAAAGATTGGGCGCGCTCTGCCGTGGACCTGCACGGAGCGAGTCATTTAGAAACCGAAATGTCGGAACTATTTTCCGGAGGTAAGTTAGGCTTCAGGCTCGCCTTTGTTTCCTCGGCTTCGGAAAGGGGCGATGCAGAATGGGGCGGTGCTGACAACACCGTGGCTTTCATCAATGCATTTGAAGAAGCCACCGAAGACCTGACCGACGTAGCACTTTCTGAAAAAACACTTAAGGTTTCTATCAACACTAATGAATACACTGGTGTCTATGGTGGCGATAATGAATATATGTATATGATCCCCATATCGTCTGCGGAAATGGATTTGGGCTTGGATGAAGGGAAGACTTTACAAGACTTCATTGATGAGATCGATGGGACCGTGGAAGACAATCAGCCATGTTTACTTGATGAGATAGCCCAATCTGGTGAATTTGAAGTCATGTTTGGCATTGCAATCCCGCTTAAGAAGATGCTATCTTGGCTGGCTATTTATACTATAAATAACTTTTTGCCCTCCGTTGGTTGGGTCCAAGATGGCTGGACCCAAGATGGCGGCAAATGGATAGGCTTCTCGGGTGGCTTCAGGTCGTGGGACCAAAAAAGTTTTGAAAAGACTAAGAGAGAAACAAAAAGAGCATTTATGCGCTTTTACCACACCAGTGATCCTACTTATGAAGATGACGAAAGCAAAGGTCGTAAAGATAACATTACTAGAGGGAAAAAACCGAGACCAAACAACAATCCTGGCTGGAGATGGTTTAGGTGGCGTCGTAAGATTAGGAAGCCAACAGATAAGAATGAAAAACTCTGTCCGTGACAAGGAGGAATAGAAAATGGCTATAGGCTATGGAGCAGTGTATCCTTTACACACAACCACAGAAGACGGTCCTTTTGCTCTTCTGAAAAAGATGCAAGAAGTGGCAGAGCAAAATTTAAAAATGTTAATTCTTACCTCGCCGGGCGAGAGGATTATGGATAACGAATTTGGTGTAGGCATAAGAAATTATTTATTTTGGCAATATACTCCGTCAACTTTGAGCGAGATTGAGTCTAGAATTAAAAAACAGGTATCACGATATATACCGTATGTAATAATTCAAGATGTATCTTTCAACGATAATGGCGGGGCATCTGTTGGGGCTGCGATGACGGATAATTTCTTATCAATAGCCATTGAATATCGAATTTCGCCGTTAAATGTTGGAGCGATTCTAACGATACCTTTTTCTGCCTAGCCGCAATGGCGAATTCTGGCGGGTTAACTATTTAATGACAGAGGTAGTTTTAAATGGCAAAACGAAAAACACCCATTAATTATACAGCACGCGATTTCAACTCTATAAAGAACGAGTTGGTACAGTATGCTAAAAGATATTATCCTGAAACTTTTCGAGATTTCAACCAAGCTTCTTTTGGGTCTTTAATGCTAGATATGGTTTCCTATGTCGGGGACAACCTTTCTTTTTACCTGGACTACCAAGCAAACGAATCATTTTTCGATACGGCGACAGAGAGACAAAATATAATTCGTCACTCGAAGCAGATGGGCTATAAGTTCAAAGGCGTGCCTGCTTCAACTGGTATATGCGATTTTTTCATAACCGTTCCGGCAAATAGCAGCGGGCTAGGACCGGACACAAACTATCTGCCTATTTTAAAAGTTGGTACAGGAATTAGTTCTACATCCGGGGGGTCTTATCTGCTTACCGAAAATATCAATTTTGGGGACAGTTCAAACCCAATTGTTGCCGCGAGGGTTAACGATACGACTGGCATCCCCACCAGCTACGCTGTTAAAGCTTCGGGGAAAATCGTATCTGGTGCTTACGTGGTTGAGAAAAAGACCGTCGGAGAGTTTCAGAGATTCAGGAGAGTTTACCTGAATAACCGTAGGGCAACGGAGATTGTATCGGTTGTGGATAGCCAAGGGCACGAATACATAGAGGTCGATTATCTCTCTCAGAATGTTGTTTATAAAGAAATCGCAAGCCACGATTCCACCACTGGAAGAATCTCTTCTGCGCTAAAGCCGGTATCTGTTCCAAGGAGGTATGTTATAGAGCAAGACGGCTCAAGCGTATATTTACAGTTTGGTTTTGGATCAGATTCAGAAATTATGTCTGATTCCGTTGCTGATCCTACAAATTTAGTTTTAAACATGACAGGAAGAGATTTCTTAGAAGATAAGTCTTTTGACCCATCTAGGCTTTTGGATACTGATAAGTTTGGAGTAGCGCCTTCAAGCACTACTCTCACGATAGTTTACCGAGTGAATACTGTGGATAATGTTAATTCGGCGTCACAAACTGTTAGAAGAGTCACAAATCCTAAAACTGAATTCAAGGATCTCACCAAGATATCTTTGAGCACCAGGAATCAGGTCGTTAGGTCAATCGAGTGTAACAATCCAGAACCGATTGTTGGCGGTCTTTCGGACCCCTCGAATGAGGAAATCAGGAGAAGGGCTATTGATCATTTCGCCACACAAAATAGAGCAGTTACCAGGCTGGACTACGAAAGTATCGCTTATTCTATGCCACCACAGTTCGGAGCTATCAAGCGTTGCAGTATAATGCGAGACAATAACTCGTTCAAGAGAAATTTGAATATGTATGTTTTATCCGAGAACTCAAATGGTACTCTGACACAGGCGTCTGTCCCTTTAAAAGATAATTTGAAGATGTGGCTTGGAAAATCTAAAATGATTCACGATACCATCGATATTATAGATGGCAGAATCGTCAACTTTGGAATAGAGTTTTCTATTATAGCTGACCCGGATTTTAACAAGTATCAGGTACTGGAAAAGTGTACGAGGGCAATTTCTAATTTCTATTTCCACTCCAGATACTTTGGGGAATCGTTGTATATAACCGACATATACAGCGTTTTGAATAAGCTCGATGGTGTAGTAGATACCTATGAAGTTAAGTTCGTAAACAGAGAAGGCGGCGTGTATTCGGACACAACATATTCGTTTGAGTCAAATATGTCTGCCGATGGTAGATATCTGAGTGTGCCAAAGAATGTTTGTATGGAGCTTAAGTACCCGGATACTGATATTAGGGGAGCGATTAAGTAAATGGCTGTTAAAAGATATCACGCAAATGCCGACACCACTATAACAAACGCTTTCAAGGCGGATTTGAGCAGCAGAGGCACAGGTTCAAACATGGGCGCTTCGGATGTTCTGGAGGTGTTTTCTATTTATGGTCAAGCAAGCGGTTCCACGGCTGGCTTAGCTAGTGAATTGGCTCGGACGCTAATTAAGTTTCCCATTGACCAGATACAGACAGACCGGACTGCAAGTACAATTCCTTTGAGTGGGAATGTTAGTTTTTATCTCAAGATGTTCAACGCTCCGCATAGTCTAACACTGCCAAAAGACTTCTATTTGATGGCTCACGCATTAACAAGAAGTTGGGGAGAAGGCTCTGGTTTGGACATGGAGCAATACACGGATTTAACATACGGCAAAGCGGGAGCGACGTGGGCAGGCGGGGGTCTTACGGGCTCTTGGGAGAATAAGGGTGGAGATTTCGTCGAGGACGGTGATGCTGGTGTTCTCAATAAGAACATGTATAAAATTTATTTTGAAAACGGAACTGAAAACCTTGAATATGATATTACCCCGCTAGTTGAAATGTGGGCTAACGACGTAGGGAACGTGCTTGGGTATCTTCCTAATTTCGGGCTGGCAGTCAAGCTCACAGGTACACAAGAGGCATACAATCTTGATTATGCCACCTACTCCACGCCTAACCCAAGTGGGGCTTTGGACACCTATTATACAAAGAAGTTTTTCGGTAGAAGCTCCGAATTCTTTTTTAAGAGACCCGTTATTGAAGCGAGATGGGATTCAGCCGACGAAGATGATCGCGGCAGCTTTTATTACAGCAGTTCTCTAGCTCCGGGAGAGGATAATCTTAATACTCTTTACCTTTACAACTATGTAAGAGGGCAATTGCGAAACATACCCGAGGTCGACACAACAGGTTCTATTATGGTCAGCCTATATTCGGGCTCCTCTGATGACACAGCACCGTCAGGCTCTCGTCTAGAATTGAGTATCGGCGGAGGTGTCTCGATTGCAGCCGAAACTTATGCAACTGGCGGGTGGTATGAGACAGGAATCTATACCTGTTCTTTAGCTATTACATCGGCTGCTACCCCTATCTCAACACTTTATGACGTGTGGTCAAGCGGTACAATTGACGCTGGCGACCACTACAAGAAGAGGTTTCATACCGGATCTATCACGCCCCTTAGTCTTGACTCCTCAAATATCAACCCTAATACACAATATGTCTTATCAATTACTAATTTGAAATCGATATACAGCAAAAAAGAGATTGCTCGTTTCAGACTGTACACTCGCAAAAAAGACTGGAATCCTACTATTTATACTAAAGCGACAACAAGCGTGCAGACAGAGATTATAACAAGTGCATCATACACGATCTTTAGAATAGCTGACGATTTAGAAGTTGTGCCATACAATACGGGCAGTGATTTGGCTACTCGCCTCTCCTTCGATATGAGTGGTAATTATTTCGATTTTGATATGGGGATGTTGGAGTCTGATTACGCCTACGGTTTAAAATTCGCTTTTTACAACGGGGCAATAGGCTCATGGGTCGAGCAGGCTGATGTGTTTAAATTTCGTGTCGAAGAACAGCGGGTGTAGGTAAAAAGCATGGGAAGTAGAGACTTATTCGATAAAGGCAAGTCATACAAGGTCCTAAAGGGCTCCGATGTCCGAAAAATCTCGGAGAAGGTTGAATCGCCAAGAAACATTAAAGCTCGGATCGCAGAACGCCAGCGCTTTGTACCAAGGGTTGATTATAGCGATCCAAACAACTTTGTTCGCTTTGGTTCGGCAGAAAAGTATTATGAAGATGCTTTCGATAGAGTGTTGGCTGAATATCCCTATGACGGGTCAGAAGCTGAGATAACCGAGTATCTCAACGATTCTTCATATCTCGACTTATATGTGCTGGAGAACGAATATCCACGAACCACTGGGTATGCAACCATCCATGTAGATGGCTATACGGCAGGTGCCGGCGTCGATGGGTGGAAAACTGTCACCACTCCCCAGTATATTACTATTAAGGGCGGTCCTCATACAGCGTCAGGTGGAATGGCATCGGGCTCTATGGCTACCCAATTTACTGGAGCCAACTATTACGACAGTGATATCTACGACACCAACCGAGAACTTGCGGACGGTAGAACAGGCAGTAGACTCTCGAACCTTCGCTATGATTTAACGGATGGCGTTTCTGTTGAGTTCTGGATTAAAAAGGATGCGTGGCAAACAAGCAATACGGATACAATTAATAAAACAGCAATTTTTGATTTATGGAACGGAGAAGTAACAGGGACCAACGGTGCAGATAACACACAATATGGTCGTCTCTTGATTTACTTGACCGCAAGTGGCGATGACGGAGCAGGCTCTGGCGGCAGTTACCCTTTCGGGGTTCACCTGGCTTCTGGTTCGACTGTCTGGGACTTGAAATTTGGCTCAACTCTCACCACTTCATCGGTGAAAGGGAATTGGGAGCATTTCGCGTTCTCCTTCCAGTCCAGCTCGGCAAATAGCTCTCTTGAGGCTAAATTCTTCCACAGTGGTACGTTTGTCGAAGCCTCTAGCTCTGGTGATATCGGGAGCTTTGACGAGGTTACGGGCTCATTGGTTGCCTACTTGGGCGCTCTTCAAACTACTCCGTCTGGTAATGCGTTTGAAGCCTACAAATACCCTGTTACGACTTATCGAGGCTATGGCGGTCTTGAAGCATCTCTTGATGAGTTTCGGTATTGGAAGACGTACCGGACGGCTGAAGAGGTTGGGCTGAATTATTTTACTCAGGTTCGGGGCGGCACAAATACCGACATATCGAATGCAGATCTTGGCGTCTACTACAAATTTAATGAGGGAACCACAGGAACGGACTCGGTAGATTCTATAGTTCTAGATTACAGTGGTCGGATTTCGAATGGTGTTTGGGTTAATTACCCCGGTTCAACGGCAAGAAGCACCGGCTCCGCTATAGTTTCCGCCTCTGCCGCATCCTCAGAGTATGAAGACCCGATTATAAGGTCGGAAAATTCTTTAATCACAAGTGCAAGAACCGATCTCGTTACTTCTGGCACCGTATTTGATTATACAAACAATTCGACTTTATACAATAGAGTCCCCGGCTGGATGCAAGATGAGGATCCGGGGACATTCAAGCAGATGCTTCAAATCATGACTAGCTATATGGATTCCTTGCATCTTCAGATGGAAGAACTGCCAAGATTAAAGAATGCTGATTATGTTTCTGGCTCTGCTAAGCCGTTACCAATAGCAAATCGGCTTGTAGCCAACTACGGTATGCAAGCCCCAGAGATTTTTGCTGATGCCGAAATCTTAGCCCAGATCATGAGCCGAGATGAAGTTAGAAATTTTGATCTGGATATCGGCGGGATCAAAGATAGAATTTATAAGAATATTTACAATAACCTAGTTTATATCTACAAATCTAAAGGAACTCTGAAATCCTTCAGGAACTTGGTTCGTTGTTACGGAGTAGGCGATGAGGTCGTCGCACTCAACCTGTACGCGAACAACACGACCTACAAGATCAGGGATAATTATGACCCCGTTGTTGTACGAAAGAAGTACGTTGACTTTAACTATCCTGATAGTTGGGGCGGTGTTGTTACGCAACAGTCCCAAAGCACAAACCAAAATGCAAGCAATGTTACCTTTATATCTGGCACGATAAATGAATTTTTGTCAACTACAGCAGAAATTGAAGTTCTGTTCCCCAAAAAGACAATCAATAGAGCATCTGTAGCTTATTATAATGCAACCTTCTACTCTTCTTCCATAGCGGGTACTCATCTGCTAAACACGCAAGGCGATGAGAGTTGTTATGTACAGCCGGCAGTCACAGCCGATTATGGGTGGGGGCTGTACGCGGTAAAGCTTGATCCTCGGTCTCCGGATGCTTATTTCGTCTTTAGGTCCCACCGTGGTGCAACGCCAGACTTTTATTTGACAAGCAGCGTTTACCCAGGCTTATATGACAATGAAAAGTGGAATTTTGCGGTCAGAACTAAAAATATAAAATCTCCGGTCTCGGATAGAATATCCGGTTCGACTGCCGGGAAGACTGATAACTTTAACATTGATGATACTTACACTGTTTTAGAACTTTACGGGGTCAATTATGAAGGTGGCATTCTAAAGAACGAGCTTATCCTGACATCCTCTGGCTTAACCTCAACGCAGTATTTGACTATGGATCGGCGCTACTATGTTGGTGCTGAAAGGACAAACTGGACTGGATCAATAAACCAGCAGGCAGATGTTAAAGCTAGTTCACTTCGGCACTGGGAGAGTTATTTAGAAAACGGAGCAGTTAGAGCACACGCAAGAGATCCGAGTAATTTTGGCTCCTTAAATCCGTACCGGAGTTCCTATCTGCTTCAGACCGCTCTCACGGGAACGATTGTGCCCGAGATGGCGACCCTTGCACTTCATTGGGATTTCGAAAATGTTACGGGATCTGATTCGGATGGAGAGTTCGTAGTTCTCGATAGATCGTCCGGGTCGATAGACAACTTTGCTCGCTATCACAATAACCAAAATAACCCACAGTTCTCAAAGACGATATCATATCAGTATCCCGGTCGGGCATACAACATGAGGACATCAACAACCGGTGTTGTTGACAGAGCATATATCAGCGCAGAACGGATGAACCCTCCCGAGAGTTTAAGCTCCCAAGATACAATTAGCATTCTTACAATGCAGGATGAGGTTGAGTTTACGAGAGAGACACGCCCAATCAACTATTACTTCTCCTTTGAAAAGAGTATGTATTCCACCATCACACAGGAGATAATGAACTTCTTTGGCTCGGTGGTGGCGTTCAATGAGTTGATAGGTGACCCCAAAAACCGTTACCGTCAGGACTACAAAGAATTAGGTAAACTTAGGGAACTTTTCTTTGAGAAGGTTGGCAACACTCCAGATCTCGATAAATATATTGATTATTATATGTGGATCGATCAGTCACTTTCCGTAATGCTCCAGCAGCTTGTTCCGGCTACTGCTGATTTCTCTGATGGTATCCGTACAATGGTCGAAAGCCATGTGCTTGAGAGAAACAAATACTGGAGTAAATTCCCGACTCTTGAAATGAAAGTGACAGACCCAGAGGCTGCCGTACACGGGATTACAGAACTTAAATATGACTGGGAGCACGGTCACGCACCGCTAGATGAAAAGGAAGCCACAAACTGTATGTGGTGGCGCGATAGGGCTGAAAGGACCACTGTGGCAATCTCTTCTTCTGTCGCAAGCGTCAATACCGACAGAGACTCGATTCTCACAATCACCGAGACCTACAGAACAGGATCTCCCGGTCCCACACTGGCTCAGTCAACGAAAACGCTCCCGACTACCACTTATCAGGGTTCGGCTTATGCACTCAGAAGGTTCGATGAGATTTATAACTTTATTGGCTCCGAGAGTCCACTCTACCGGGGTGGACCCGATTATTCCCAGCGTAAGCGTTATGGGTTTGTAAGACCGCTCCTCGCCCGCGACGGAAGTCTTATATCCGGACTAAATATCATTAAGAGTGAAGCCGACGGCGGCTTAGGCGTGGATTATGGAAAAGATTGTGATGATGCGATTGTTCCGCCTGAACTTGATAAGAAAAAGGTTAGCTATCAATATGATTCAGATGACGCGGATACCCAACTAGAGGGCGATGATTACACTCGTATGAGTGTGGGTGATATGTATGCTCCTTTTAGCGCTTATAGTTCTTCGGTGACCACTGGCTATGTCAGTGCTCCGCTTGAGACCAGAGATTTACAAGATGTTTTGTCTGGCGGAATTGAAAATTACCATCACGATATTATTGGAAACGACATGGAGGTCCCCATGCAGGGACCTTTTGCCGAGAAGTATGTTGGGGGTAACCAGTGGCGACACTTGGATCTAGTTCAAGATCCTTCGTTAACAGGTTCCGCAAACCGAGCAGAACCATGGCGGATATATCCGGATGGTAAAAACAGCCTGTTATTCCAGCCCATGTATATAAGTAGCACCCCTGCCCGCACTGGTGGCAAGCCACGACCCATCTATACCCGAGATACTGTTGCAAAACGACCTGTCAACATTCGGAATATTCAAATGACAGCAAGCGATATGGGGGCTTACAAGACAACGCTTCCCGCTGATGCTGGAACAAACCTCGGTCCTTCACCAACGGAGATCATCTCTGGCACCTTGCGCTCCAACATCGGAAACTTCGAGAATTTCTACGATGTCGTCCAAACTTCAGGTAGAAGCATCAATAATGTATATTTTGTGGACAATGAGGGGGTCTCTGACGCCGGTATCGCTTCCATAGTGGTATCGGGTGTCATGGACTACACAAAGCCTCAGAGGGGCAAGCACGACCACGTATTCGTGCAAAGATTCTCAGCCCCAGGAGGACCCGAGACTGCTGGTGATGCCAATGGCGGCAATGGCTTGGATATTGAGGCGGCAGAGTTCTCGCCGTATAACGCAATGCCTTGGCGGAATACTACGGTCAGAACAGTTCTGAACAGGACGCTGCTTGTTAACCATGCGAGACAGTTTGGCTTATACAGCGGATCAACCATGACCGCTGACGATCCGTTGACTGCCCCTAACTTAACGGGGAGTTATCAAAAAGCTAATCGAAATACGCTGAAGCGACCAGAGCTTACAGGTGCTTCGGGTCCTACAGCAACGTGGGACGATGCCTCTGTTTACACAGCCAGCGTTTATGACAATGGCTGGGTTACTCACGAGATTCCTCGTATGGAAACCAGCTATGCTTGGATTACAGCGTCTTATGCCGGCACTCTCGGTTTTGGGCATGGTAGCCCCGATGGGCTTCTTTCTACTTCCGTCGGCATTGTGTCTACTATAGATTTTGTTTCTTCGTCGGATGTAGTAAGTTATCTTGCGTCTGCGACCAGCCGTCGATATGGTGCAGATTACATTTATGGACTGAATGCAGGCGCGGCTCATCAGACAACATACTTAAATACCAATATTGTTGAGCCCATAACAGCTTCGGAAGCCATTGTGGGACACCAAATTAAAACACCATTGGTTGCCGCATCGGCAGTCACAACTCCTGTTGGATATTATGTAAATTATGGTGACATCGATACGATGCCGAACAATACAGACAGAAGCGACTCTTTTATTAATAGAGTTCTTAACATCAGCGCTGCTACAGCTTCTGTCCTCCATGATCTTATTATTCACCGTAATGGGTATTACGGCTATCCGTCTTGGAAACAAATCAGAACCGGCGAGACACAACTGGTTCGGTATTATCGGAAGAACAACACAATTACGATTAATCCAGTACCGGGCTCAAAGAGGATAATCACTGGTTTCGGGGTTTTAGTAGATAGATTTGGTGCTTTACAGCAGTTTTATGAGCCCCCTGCCGACCCTTCCTCAAAGCCTCTGAGGTTCACACTAGGTGTTGAGAAGGGTGCCTCCGAAGAAACGCTCTCAATAGACGTTACTTATGGAAATTCTCTTACGAGGTTCGCTAACCGCTCGCTTGATGAACTAACGACCGGTGATCTTAAGATAAGTGATATATACACCCCCTATGACACTCTAAAGAGGACATATTTAAACGGCGCTCTCGCTGGTGGCACAACCCC
>Ga0208299_1000271_pt1 | contig 49529 bp, 99 predicted proteins | sample 15_taG_FD_184089 | JGI IMG/M metagenome (GOLD analysis project Ga0208299, IMG submission 184089) | Marine viral communities from the Subarctic Pacific Ocean - 15_ETSP_OMZ_AT15312 metaG (SPAdes) (version 2) | ecosystem: Environmental > Aquatic > Marine > Oceanic | place: Pacific Ocean | collected... | reverse complement strand
CAAGGCTGCGGCTTCTTCTGGGGTCAGTGGCACGTACTCTCGCCCTTCGTAGTGCAGGCAGTACTTGGAACTAGTGTTCATCCGTCCGTCTCTTCTTCCTGTACCGTCTTCAGTAGGTCCGGCATCTCGGTCGACCCCAATTCGGTCAGTGCCGTGTACTTCTTCGACTGAGTTTCACCCGAGAAGCCGCGGTATTGTACGTTTCTGCGGGGGCCAACATGTAGGATCTTCCCGTCATCCGAGCACGTGCAGACCAGCGCTACTCCAAAAAGGTGGAGAACCTGGTTGACGTAGAACAAGAGGCCGCTGTCGACGAACCACTGCCACTGGTGGGCGGTGCCTTTCCGTCGCATCTCCTCCTGGCGGACCAGTTCCTTGGTCGCGATCTCCCGGGCCACTCGTGCGGCTCTGTTCCAGGGAGCCCGATCCTCGAGCGGAAGCCACCCGAACTCGTCGATGTTACCTCCGGTAACTGCGGCCCACAAGGCTTCTGCTAGCCATCAGACATCGGCTCTCCCCTTCACGTGGTGACAGTTGGCCTTGTTGACCTCCAAGTTGAAGGACCAGTCCGTGTCGTCGATGAACCACCACGTGCGATCCGACCGGCGATGTAGTGTACCGCTGCGATAGGCCTTGGACTGGGGGTCGTACCGGGTGACTTGTGCCCTGTCGGGCATCTCTACAAGATGATCAGTGCTCATGGACTTTCCTTGTCCTTTGTCGTAGTAGGCCACTGGGCCTCCAGAAGATGGGCGGCGGTAAGGGTGATGAGAACGTCTTCGGGCTTGTGCCCCGTTCCGAGGTAGATCCGGCCCTCCTCTTTCTCGCCCTCGGGCCAACATAGTGGGCCGTCATGCCGTGCCCCTGGGGGCCCAGGGCGACGGAAGGACATCTGCGTAGCCCTGCTGCTCACAGGCGAACTTGGCGAAGTCGGAGTTTCCGCTGCACCGCACGAGCAGCGCGGATGCCGCATCGGAGTCAACGACTTGAGTTCCGGTACTGTCACAGGGGAAGACGTCGACACCCCCTACCGCCGGTAATTGGGACAGGGTGTGCTTCAGCATTTCGATGTCGGTGTTCTTATCGACCATGAAAAATCCGGGCATACTCGCCTCCTAGTTGTCGGACTGCGGATGCCGGTCTTCGGCGGCTTCGTCCTCTTCCGTCTCTTCTGGTCCTGGCTCGGGGACTTCATTTCCCCACACAGTCCAGCCCTCTCTTGGCTCTCGCGCGAACATCTCTAGACGATGCTCGGCGTCGGTACGCTGTTCCATGATGTCGTAGGCGACCCGGGGCTTCGCAGAGTGTTCTCCTCGGGGGGCGTAGAATACCGTCGAGGGTCCCTTGGCGTCGCTGCGTCGAGTGGTGCCCCTGCCCTTCTTGTTCACGGCAAACAGTAGGAGCTCGTGACCTCCGGGGAAGTACTGACCCAGTCCTCGCTGAGTCACGGTGCCGAAGCTTTGGGATGCTGGCCGCCCGAACTCGACCAGGTGGCAGAGTAGTTCTTCTCTCTTCTTCGGAGAGTCACTGACCTTCACCCATGCCAAATTAGTGACATACCGGAAGCCCAGGGCCTTGATGAGCCACAGAGCATCGGGGAGGAAGTTGTTCGTCGCCCACATGTACAGGTGAGCATCGTCTGCCGGGCGCCAAACTCCCGACTGCAGGATGACCCGTGGCATCTCATGGGTCTTCAAGAGAGGGTAATGTCTATCTGCTCCTCTCTTGATCTTCCCCCCGCCCGCCTCATTCCAGGGCGGGTCGAGGGAGATCAAACCGAACTCTTCTTCGGAGCTCACGCTTCTGCCACGACCTGTTCGGGAGTCGGGGTGGGTTCGGCAGCGGTACGGTAGCGCGCAGGCGCGGATGCTACGCGCTGTGCTTGCAGTGACGCGTCCCACGCCGCCTGCTCCGCTGCGCCCACAGGAACGAGACGGAAGATGGGCAGGTAGACCCGGGCGCTACGGCCTACGGGCCGCAGCCACACCGACCCCTTGGGGTCGGAGCAGGCTTGGCGAGTCTCGTATCGAGGGCCCGGCCCGGCCGTGTCGAGGGTTACGAGTTGGTTCTTTTTGGTGTGGTGAGGCATGTCAGTCCTTTTTCTGGGAAGTCTCATGTGTCGGCGTCCTTTTTGACCTTGCAGGTCACGGGAGGCCACTCGGGGTTCGCGGGGAGGTAGTCACGTGCCCAGACCGTGTAGCTGAGGTCGGTGCCGGTGGCAGTACGGTGGTCCGCCCAGGTTTTTCGTAGGACCTGTAGGACATCGTACGCCTCTCGACATACGCGTGGCACCTTGCGATTACCGACGCCCCAAGAGCCATTCGGCGGGTGCAAGAACACCAGCGCCTTGATGTCGTTGATGTGCGAACGCACCAAGGCGCCGCGGGTCACGTGACTCGAGCCTTCCGTACCCGCTCCCGGAGCTAGTGCTTCGTAATAGCGCGGGTAGAAGTGCGTGCGGAGGAACTCATCCACCGACACGTCCAGCTGTCCCATGCCCATACGGAGGTACATGTCTAGGGCAGCTACGACAACCTGTAGTTGTTGTCCGTCCATCTCTACGACGAAGGTTACCTTGTCGGACTCAGTTGCCATCAATCACTCTCTTTCGGGCTTGTGCAAGCCCGAGCAAAACCTGTTCGTGCGTAGCGCCCACTTCCCGCAGTTGAGCGGGAGCCGTTAGACCCTTCAACATCGTCTCGGTAGTCTCGGAGCGTGACGCCGGCATGAGAGGCGCGGTAGGTGCGCGCAGCGTCGCCGTTCCCCCAACAACACGCCATTCCGCTGTCGGTATCAGGTCGTCCATACAGGTCTTATCGCTGAGTACTTGGCAGCGGAGGTCCAGGAACGGGAAAGCGCGAGCGAGGATCCCCCATTCCTCGGTTACTCGCTCGACACTAGGATATTTCCCGATGTTATAGTTGCAAGAAGCAATCTTCCCCGCCCAATCGCACCAGCCGTGGGGACCGCCAACCCACGAAGAAACGATACGGGCGTTGCGGAGGAAGGACAGCTCAAGCGCACCGAATTCCTGCTTGATGTGCAGGTTCTGCTCTGAGCGAGCCTTGCGCTCAGCGTACTCCAGGCCACGTGCCCACGTGCATGCGACACCGGCCAGTTGGTTGAACGGCCTCTCTACCCCACAGTTTCCAGAGAGGGGCCAGTTGGCGGTACGTACTAAAATCTCGGCCGCTTGTAGCTCTGTCACGGGCTCGCCCATCACTACTAGGCCGGGCCACTTGGCGTGGATGTAAGGCTCCATCGGGCTCCCAACATGATGTGGTTCTATGGTTCTTATGGCTGGGAACTCATTCTTCTTTTAGCCTAGAACGGAGGGTCGCCCTCGTCTTCCATGTGCCGCTGGACTGCGTGCGACGCAGCTCGACGCTCCTGCTCCTCCGCCCGCAGACGCCGTAAGACCTTCTTCACGGAACGACGCGCCAGACGCCGTATCCGCTTCCTCTCCTCTTCCCGTCGCGCCGTGTCGGAAGGGTAGAGGTACATCAGATATTGATGGAAGGTCTTGGTGTTCTTCTCGTTGTTGCAGCGTCGACAAGCTGTGACAATGTTGGGCACGTCGTTGCTACCTCCACGACGAGGAGGCTGCAGGTGGTCCAGAGTAGCGCTGTCGTCCGCGTAGGTCTGCCCCTTGTAGCGCACTTGAGCGGAGAGATGGACGGCACACTGACAATAGACACACCGGTAGTCGTCCCGTTCGTAGAATGCGTGGCGTTTCTCTACTCGGATCCAATTAGAGCCTTTTGGCATCGCTCCTCGCGGTGAGGTAAGGTGTGCTCGGTGGTACTATAGCCCTGCTTGGCGCGGGTTTCGTTGTACCCCGCGATACACGACCCACGTGTTCGGTACCTTGGGAGGACAACGATGACGGCACTCTCTGGGAGGCAGCCAGACTCGAGAGAAGCGAGACTGGCGAGACTGGTGTCTCTCATCGACCAAGTTGACACCGTCGGAAGGACCGAAGAAGTATTGATTCGGGTTGTGGACGCTTGGCCCGGGTTGGCGATGTCCACAACCGCAGCGGGGCGAACCGTAGCAGTGTCCGACGCGTGGACCGCCTTGTTGGGGTTCAGCGCGCAAGAGCTTCAGTCCATGTCCTGGAGGGACATCGTTTTCCTCGAGGACCAAGAGAAAGTTGACCGGGAGGTGAGCTGCATGGTCTCCGGCCAGCCTTGCCACGAGTTTCGCTCACGAGTTGTGGACGCGAACGGAAAGCAGGTTCTCTTGCAGTGGTCTGCGTCCCCCTATTCTGGGCGGCACGTCCCCAATTTGGCTCTAGCGGAGGTTATCGAGGATGAGTGATGGCCATCAAATCTTGGCGGAAATCAAGGCCCTCGTAAGCACGAGCGCCCAAGACATGGCTGACTTTCGTGTGGAGGTACGAAACGACATCAAGGCACTCAACAAGGAGGTGCAGGGGGTCAACGTGACCTTGCCGACCCACGATCAGCGCATCACAGCGAACTCCAAGGAGATCGCCGAGGGCAAGAACAAGTGGGTGATCCCCATGGAAGACCGGGTCACGCGCATCGAGGTCGAGAGGAAGACCGAACGGGCAGTGTTCTGGGGGGCGATCACCCTAGTGACGGTGGTTCCGACCGTGGTCAACTGGATGATCGTCACGGGGGCGGGCCAGTAGTGCGCCCCCAAAGGGGGCGACGAATACCCGCACCCCCCGCGTCCCCCGCAGGTTTGATCTCCCTAGGGCTCCTCTTGGTGACTCTGCTTGTCCTCGCTCTGTGACGGGAGAAGACGGTCGACGATGAACGTCGGAAGCTCCTCGGCTAGTTGCACCAGCGCGTCCGCTGCTTGCTGCTGGTACTCGAAGTTGGCCCCGTGAGCGTCCCTGCGCAGCTCCATCGTGTAGAGGAAGTCGCGCAAGCCCGCAGAGCCAGACATCATCACCGCAGTGCCCAACGGAAGGGCGAGCTCGGCGCGGGTGTGGTCCCCCTTCGCGGTTAGCCCCGTGTACGCTAGTCCCGTCTGTACCCACAGGTCCACGAAGTGCTCTTGCGCATACGAGGACTTCGGCGCGTACGCAGGATGGAGGGACAGGCTGTTGCCTGCCGCACCTACAAGCGTCTCTCGGCGCCAGGGATAGAACGTTCGATGACGGTGCCAGTCTCGAGACACCGCTTTGGAGCAGAGGATGCGAACGTCGCACCGGTAGTGCTGGTTCCATGCAGGGTCGGCGTAGCTTCGCCCCTTTCGAGTGCCTCGGGGAGAGGGGGTGTTGGAGGAGCGGAAAACCTCCACCTCGACTTGGTGCGCCTCCACGTTCTGGTAGCACACGCGCGGGTGTTGTAGGTGCTCCGACGCGACGATGTCGCGGGTCAGTGCCTCCTTCAGTCCCATTCCCGCCATAGCGGGGAGAGCGAAGTCGTACGCGGCACCAATCTCCGCCCAGATGCCCTTGGTTTCATCGTTCGTGGCGCAGGCAGCGCCCTCAGCGATGACACGGCTCATGGTGCGGAGGTCTCCCGCATGGCCGAACCCCGTGGCGATAGTGCCAGGTAGCGCCCACCGAGCGCGGTCGTACGCAAATCGGAACGCCCCCTGCGGGTCGAAGTCGGGGTGCTTCTGTCCGGTACCTCTGCATTGCTTGCAGGGCGAGGTATCCTCATCCATTTGGTTGGCGAAGATACCCCCTGAACCACGACAGTTTGCACACTTCTCCAGCCGCTCGGCTTTCCACCACTTAACCTCGTGATCGAACACCTCGAGCCAGGCCTCGTGGAGATCCCGAAGAACGGGGAGCGCCTTGACTCGCCGAATAGGCGGCCCACGTGTACCGCGCGCCCTCCGATTAGGCCCCGCAGGAGCACTGGCTTCCGCACACATAGGCCAGTCCTTCATCCTCTTGGCTCGAGTAGAGAACTCCTGCCCACGTACTAGGGGAGAGTCGAAGGATTCGTAGGCCGTGTCGAGGGACACCCCTTCTACGAAGACGGAGGGTGAGCCCGTCAGCTCTTTGATGCTCGAATGTCCGAACTTGCCTACGAAGATGTCGAAGAATTCCTGGGCCTTTTTCGGTATGGAAGAGGTAAGGAGCCCCTCGGCGTGAGCATGCCCGGAAGCGTGCCACTGTACCTTTATGCGCAGAAGCGCTTGGTCTGGCGGCCGTAGGTCCTCTACTATTGCTTCGACCACCTCAGAGTAGCGGGCCTCGATGCCGCCGGCGGGCATTCGGCTGGCCATAGCCAGGAACATGGCCCGGACTTCGGGCAAGAGTCGGTGATCCAGGACCCACGTGTGCGGTCCCGTCTTGTGCAGGTACTTCCAGGTCATGCGGCTCCTTTCTCGTTCAGAGGCTGCTTTATCCAGTCAGACACGGTTTGCTCGCTGGGTGCCAGGAGTCGGGGGGACCAAGTGCCTTCACATTCGTCTACAGCTTTGCTGGTCCCGTCCTCTTTCGTTGCCCACAGAACGTCGCCACACCACCACACCTGTGCCATTGTCTCTGCGCCGAGCCCCTCTACGAGCCAGTACCACCCAGGTTCTGGGGGAGGTGTCTCGGATGTCGGCATCAGGACCTCAGCCTCTGATACGAACCGTGCCCATGTAAGCGCCGAACAAGTGGCCATGCACCCGCTCGGGGTCTCGTAGTGCACCATAAGCGTGCGTTCTCCCGAGTTGTCCCCATCAAAGGTCCCGCGAGATCTCCGGACATCGTCGTGCTTGGCACGCATCCAGGGTCCTGGTTTCGTTTTCATTTGTCCTCTCTCAGCCCGTGCCAACGGGGTGGTTTGTTTAGGTCAAAGCTCCAGCGGAGATGCGCAGGAAGCTCGTTGTACTGGATGTTGCAGATCTTCCGATACACGCTCTCTGCTTCTTTTGATGCAGAATGGAAGTATGCAACTCGGTTCCAGCACCAGGCGCTTAGTGTTTCGAGATCGGCGGGGCGTACGCGAAGCTTTTTAGCGAGCTTCTTGTTGCCCTCGACTCCGCAGTACCATCTGCCGCCTTGGGCTATCTCGTCGATCACCTGCATGAGCTCGGTCTTCCCGAGTTTCATCAGGTCCAGGTGGGCTTCGTAGATCACAGTACGATGCCGTGTCGTTGAGCCACTTCGAGTACCCCTTCGAACCACTTATCTAGTTCTTCTGCCCTGGTACTCGCATCGTCGCCCTTCCCCCGTAGGGGTCGGAACTTTCGGTAGATCCCCACCACTGCGTCTGCGCGTCGAGGCAGCCACCGATACGTGCCAGCGGTACCTTCGGGTACAAGCGTAATCCACGCAAGGTGCTTTTCTGGTTGAGAGCACACACTGAGCTGCTGTAGGGGGAACGCTACCGGTAAGTGCAGAACCGCCGTTATTGCGCCCCAGATATCGGTCACTTCCGTACTGGCCTCGCTTTTCATTTGGCGCCCTCCAGGTGCGCAATCGCGGCGAGGGGAGAGCTGAAGCGGCGGGAGCCACCCGTCTCGTCTCGGACGGGGCGGGCGTCCCCAGGTAGGTACGCGCACCACCAGTTCATTCCCCCCATGCGCTGGATGACCGATGCGCCATCCACAGCTCGTTTCGCTTCGTAATGGCCTCGAGCCCACTCCCACCCCTTGGGCAGTTTCTCCATCGTCTTTCCTCGTCGAATGTGTTCGGATGCCTTTCGCCAGTCCCCAAGTGGTCGTCCCGTTACTCGACCACTGCTCACCACAGCCCCTCGCATCCTGCCGCTAGCCACGCGATGATGCCCTTCTCCGTGTGAGTAGAGCTGTTCCAGGGGCGGGGCCAGGTGACGGCATGTCCCCCGGCTCTCTGGAACGCGTCGGTGTTCTTGTCGTGGTCATCGATGAGAAGCGCGTGCGAATGCGCGAAGAGCTCCTTCGAGGGGGACAAGGCGAACCGTCGGTGTTCGGGCTTCCGGTAGGCGAATCCCGTGCCTTTGTAGATCGCACGTAGTTCCTTGCGGTGCTTTCGTAGCCACTCTATCTTCCCTGCCGCGGAGGTCCCGTCTGCCGGGCTGGACAAGATGGCGGTAGGTCTGGCGGTCGCGGCGGCGATGAACAGCGCAGTACCGTAATCGGTCCATGGAAGGTCTCGCCAGAAGTCGGCGCCGGCGCCGCGGATCATATTCCAGACGGCGGATTCGGCGGCACGTTCGTCAGTCATTCCGGTCTTACGCGCCCATGCGCCCCCGAACCCTCCGTCGTGAGCGCGGATCTCGTCAGGGTCGATGTCCAGTAGGTTGGACACCCCGTAGAGTAGGTCGACAATAACGCCATCCATGTCGAGGTAGATGACGTCGATGTTGTCCAGATCAGGTAGTTTCATTTTTTTCCTCGGGTGAGAGTAGGAGACGTCGGAGCTTCCTTTTGTCTTTCTTGCTCAGGACTACCTTTCCATCAGAGGGAGCGAAATACTCGTCATGCACGCGGACGAGGACGATGACTCGCCCGTTTTCGTCTAGACGTACGCCCGTTGCTTCCAACGATTCCCAGCCCATCAGCGCTCCAGGATGCGGTCTGCAACCGCACGAAAGGTCTTTCGGTTCTCTAGGCACGCGGGCGCGGCACACCATCCGGGATGAGCAGCATCGGCAATAGGGCGATAGCCATCTGTAGGAACTTTGACCTCGAGGTCTTTTCCGCAGCCCAGACAGAAGCCGGGCTTCACTCTATAATCTGTAGGCATGTCGTTCCCCTGTACGTTGGATCTCTAAATGCAAGGGAGTCTACTACTGCGAGTAAGTCCCTACTTTCCCATGTTTCCCGTGTAGACCCATCAGGTAGCGTCCAGGTGACCGGGACCCAAGAGTCCTTGCCCACGGGCCCCAGGACGCCTCGCCAGTGGGCCTTGGGGTCGAGGGCAAGGCCCAGTGCGGATGCTCGGTACGCGACTTTCGTTCCCGCAGTCACACTCAAGGCTCAGACCACCAAACATCTTTCATCGACAGCACGATTCCTTGTTTGTCGAAGTCATGTCCAGCGTCCGCAAACAGCCTCCGAATCCTTTCGGGAGTGAGGGCCGTGTAGAGCAGATTTCCCTTCAAGCGGGCTCTAGGGTCCAATTTACTTACTAGCCTCAAAAGCTCCTCGCTCGTGAGCAGCCCTGCTAGTTCAAGTGGCGTCATGCGGACCCCCTTATGTGGACTTCGTACACGCCCACCCAAGGTTCGCTGTTGGAGACGATTTCTTCTTTCTCGGCCTTCTTCAGCTTCTTGAAGCGGGCTTCTACGCGTAGAGCATGACTGCGGCTGTCGGGAATGCAGGGCCACGTAGCTACCACCTCGAAGGGTAGGCGGCTCCGGACATACTTCGACCCCTTTCCGCTCCGATGGGCAGCCATGCGCTTACCTAGGTTGTTGGTGGCTCCCGTGTAGAGACTGTCGTCGTCACATCGGAGCACGTAGACATACCAGCGGCTTGTATGCTCGGGCATCAGGCGGCGAGGCTGTCGAGGTATCTCATCAGATCCTCCGCCACCTCAGCGGACCTTTCAGACTTTTCGTCCAGGTAGTCGAGCAAGAGTTGGAGGAGCGTCGCGTCTGTCCAGCCTTGTTGGGCCTGTAGTTCTTGGATGCATCGGATAAGGTTCGTGTCCATGTTGGTACTCCGGTTCGATGTTAAAGTGCCCCAGACAAGGAGGCATCAGTGCGTAAGTCTATCGCCGAGCTCTGCTCATTCGTTTCGGGCCTTTTCGGGGGCGGTAAGCAGCCGTCCAACACGGTGAAGATTGGCGCGTTCTCCATCTCGGCTTCGATGCTGTGTGTGGCGGCTCTGTATTCCATGGCGATGATTGCCGAGGACAACGAGCTGACTCGTCTCATCGTGCAGCAGCTCGGGGAGGCGATCAACGCCGTGTGCGCCTTGGGCGGGTACGCTACAGTAGCGAAGGGCGGCAAAGATGCCGTTGCTGCCTACGCTTCTGGAGGGCCCAATGATCCCGAAACCAGCCCCGACGCTACCGAGCCGTGAACAAGCGCTCGGTGTGTTCTGGAAGGTAGCTCCCGCTCTTGTAGTGGGAGTGTTCTGCTTCGCCATCGGCAGTGAGTGCTCGAGCTCGGCCCTCGAGGCCCAGCACGCTGCTGAGATTCAAGCGGCTATCGAGAGCCAGGCGTCATCCCACGAGAACATCGTGAGGGTAAAGGACACGAAGTATCGAACGTTGCACGAGCAGTTCGAGGCACAGTCTGGAGAGCTCGACGGAGCTCGAGACCAGAACGGGCAGCTCTTGTCCGAGAAGTCTGTCCAAGCTGCATTGATCTCCGAGCTCCGAGGAGAGGTGACCCAGCTACGCATGGTTGCGGTCGACGTACGTGTTGCCCCGGGCACCGAGGTGGTTCGTGAAATCAACGTAGAGGTCCCCCCTCCCGACTTCGCGGACTTGGTCCGATGGCCCAACGACACCCCCGTAGCAGAGGTGTCAATGACCTCGGGGGTCCTGCATGCTCGGTCTTGCGAGCTCGACCTTCGGCTTCGTGAGGCACTGGGTGACTCGGACTCCAGCTTTCTGTTGCTCGCGTCTTCTGGGTGCGAGGAGGAGCCGGTAGTGCGAGAGATGGAGATCTCCAAAGTGGAGACCTCGTCGTTGGACCCGGAGAAGCAGAAGTTCTGGTCGCCACGCCTTGGTCTGGGGTTCTTGGCGGGAGCTACAGGGACCCCTGAGCCGTTGGCGGGGGCCGCGGTATACGTGACGCTGCTGCACCCGCACAAGAACGTCGCACTTCTTGGCCCACAGCTGGGGGTAGGGACGCACCTATCTGGGGGCGTGAACATCGTGGGGTACAACATCGGGGCCCCCCTGCCTTTGGTGGACGACTTGTGGGTCCATGTGGGCGCGGGAGGGGGCGTTGCTATCCCCGACCTCCAGTCGCCGTCTTGGCACGCCTGGTTGACGGTGGGGACGGACCTCTAGTCTAGGGGCTAGTCCTCTTCGTAGGGCTCCCAGAGCTCGAGCTTCGCCGACCTAGCTTTGCGGACCATGTCGGCGGTGCCTCTTCCACCGGGGGAAGGCCACAACCAGACTGATGGGCAGGAACTTCGCCAGGAGGCTGTTTCGAATGGGGCCGGCACTCTTCTTAGCCGCTGCCCATCGAGCTGGTACGCCAAGGTAAGGAATCTCCCGCTCGATGGCCCAGTCCTGGGCAATGGCGTCTGCTCCCGTCTTGCAGGCTCCGTGGAGGATCAACAGGTTGCCGTTCCCCTCCTCGAGAAGGGAGTCGAGCACGTCGTATGCGCCCTCGCGGTCGTTGAAGTTTCGCCCACCGGTGACCAGAATGACCTCGTAGGTGTCGATCCCCCGCTTCTCGGGGCACCCACCGCAGGAACTCACTCGCCGACCGGAGCAAAGCCTACACGGTCTCGCAGCAAGCGCTCAAGCTCGAAAGTGAAGCCGTTCTCCTGCAGGAACTCCACCTGTTCGGAGAGTGAGCTGTTGTTGACAGAGGACGCAATTGCTCCCGCAGCGTCGTGAACCAAGGCGTCGAGTTCTTCCATCTCCACCCCCGCCTCCTCGAGTTGGTCCGCCAAGGAAGGGACAGGAGGGTAGTCGGGGAACAGAGTGGGGTCGTTGTTTTCGGGCATGTTTATCCTGGAAGAAGCGGAAAGTTTGCTTCCATTGGAAGTGGTAATTTCCTAAAGGGTGAGCAGGGGGGTGTGCCCCCGCGGAAAGTAGTGCCTAGTCGGACTAGGCGAACTGCTGAATTTACCCGAGAAAGTTGTGTACGGACTTATTTCGGTTCAGAAGTACGGACCATCGCAGCTAGCTCGTTGCTCATTTTCCTCGACGCGAGACCAGTTTGCGGATCTCTGTCCTGGTGTAGAGGTGGTACCCGCTGAGGATGAGGGCCCCTAGCTTCAGACCCCAAGTCACGAGGTCGGCCCCGACCCGCACAGGCGCTTCGTCGAACGGGTGCGTAGCGGCGGAGACCCCCACTTCGCGGATGGTGAGAGCGCCGGCAATCCGTTCTATTTCGTAGACCTTTCCGTTCTCGAAGGCTCCAAAGTTCTTGCCTAGGATGACCTCGGGCGCGTCCTCGTCGTCATTCTGGCGGACGGCAATACGAGCCCAATGGGTTCCCCTAGTCATCGTGCATGAAGGGGCTGTAGGGGACTTCCCCTCCCATGTACGTGGCGAGGGCCTCCATCTCTTCCAGGGTGAGCCGGATGTTCTTCCTCACCTTCCGGTCCCCCTTCCTCGTCTCTTTGGTCACGAGGATCAGGTACTTGGGGTCGCTGTCGTTGTAGGAGCGCACCTGGACGGAGAGCCGGGTTCCGGGGGACCCTATGACGTCGCAGTCTCCGAGGTCCTCTAGGACATTGTCTTTATCGATTTCGTACGCCATGGCAGTCTCCACTAAAGGGTGCAGCCCGAAGGCCACACCAAGGGTTTCAGAAGTACAGGTCGACCGCCGTCCAGGCCACAAGGCCACAGGCGGCGATTGCCCAGTACAACGCCATCTCCCTTTCCTCGACCCACCCCGCCAGGGACAGGAGGAGCGCGCCACAGCGCGGTGGGAGGATGATCACAGCGCCCCCCCAAGGTGGGTGCCGCTCCGAATCTTCGGCCAGAAGCGGGGCCACGCCCCCGGACGGACGGTGCCCGTCAGTTGCTTGACCTGGCGGCCAAGGGCGTGCTCCGGCACCCCGTGTACGTTTCTCCGCAGAACGGAGACGCGCTGCTCCGGCAGTAGTACGATCTCCGGCTCGAAGCCGCACGCCCGAGAGACCGAGATATACGGAGCCAGCTCCACCAAGGTGGTGTTGGTATTGTCCACCGCCAACACCTTGACCCCTCGGTCGCTGAGCCCGTCCAGGAACTCCAACATGCACATATTGTGCGCGTCGCCGAGCTTCGTGGGGTCGAAGTCATACGTTCCTCCGTCTTCCTTTTGGAAGAACTTGTCGGCGCTGCAGATTCGCACGCCTTCCTCGTCCCCCAGCTCTTGCTTGAGCCAAGTGGACTTCCCCGCGCCCGATGCGCCCATCATAATGATCACTCTCATGACACCTCCATGTCGTTTTTGGTTCAGGTGTCTTATGGCAGGAAGCAGCGGAGGTTTCAGCGTCTCTTCGGTAGAATTGGGGCACCTACTACGTCCGCAGGAAGGCCCAGCCGTTGCCTCAGCTTTTCCGTTGCTTGGTGGTCTGGCGGGTGAAGTACCTGCCACGCCCTCTTGGCGCCAGACACGAGCTCCCAGCCGCACGCGCACCAACCAACCTTTGCGCTACCTGCAGCGCTACAGGCGGGGCACCCACACAGGGAGCACTTGTTCTTCTCGGTGCTTGTCTGGTTTCCACAGCTGCGGCACCGCATGGCCATTGCCTCTTTCATAGGTCTTCGTCGCCTGCCATGAAGCGTGCCCCCATGACTAGTCCTTCGGTGAACAGATCACGTTCTCGATCGGTTCTGAGCTGGGCGATATCCTGCCGTAGTTGGACTGCCTCGACAGGGCGTGAGGAGTCTTGGAGCCGCCGTACGGCCTCCTCGATATCCTCGACGTTCCCCAAGTCCAATACCCGTCCTGAAGAGTGGCGCTCTGGCGTAAGGCCACAGACGGTACATACGGGAGGAGACAAGAACGACCCGATCGGGAGCCACGTCCCCCCCAGGCACGCGCGGTCAATCGACATCAGAAACCTCCTTGCTAGGGAACCACCACATTCGAGCTCGAGTGTAGTACGTCTGCAGGAATACCAGGTTGTCGGAGAACGCAACCATGATCAGCTGCCACTCCCCGTGGTCGTTGGTCAGTAGGTGTAGAAGGAGGAGGTCCATTACGTCCCCTGTCGCAGTTGTTGCACCGCCTTCTGGCGGTCTTGCTCCTCTAGGCGGCATACGGGACACCAGTGACAGCATTCTCCTGCTTCATCGACCCGGTGGCCGGGTCGATGCCCGTACATGCCCTCCGTAGCTTCTTCTTCCTCCTTGCTGGGCTGCCTTTTCGCTGCCGAGTTCGGGGGCCGAACAAGAACGATACCCACCAGGTAGGCCCCTCCATCGGGGAGGTCAGCAGCGGCGCCCAAAAGCGGGAAGAAGGGGCCGCCAGGAGCGGAGGAAGTGACACTGTGCGCGTTGATGGTCTTCGCACAGCTCAGACAGTAGAGGCCATGCGTTACGCGGTTGTACCCGCAGGGATGCGCAGCGGCCGTACAGGCACCTCGATAGCAGATGAGGACAATGTCGTCTCCCTGCGACGTAGTACTGTTAGCTCCCACCGCCGACCTCCCCCAACGTACGCCTTAGCTGCGCCTGCTCCTCGCCGTGGTGTAACTTGACCCGTTCGAGAAGGTCCTCCCAGGTAGTTCCCATTCGACTGCTGCTTCCTGTAGCTTCTACTCGTTCTTGGGCGCTCCGTGCAGTTCGCAGGGCCGACCGCGTGGCCTCTTCGACTTGGAGCGCAATGTAGTCGTCCCAGTCGGCGTCCATCATGATGAAGTCGTCTACGATGGAAGACCAAACTGCCAGCTTTCCGTTGGGCTGTTTTACGATCGTGCGTCCCATCAGTCCCTCTCTTCTTCGGGTTTGGGGGTGCAAAGCGGGGAGGCCCCGAGAATGTCGGAGGCGAAAGCGTCGTCGCTACGAGGTGGACTTGCCATGTTCGGTTTTCTCCACTGCGTTCTCCCGGTGGTCACGGTACCAATCATCCGGAGCTCGAGATCTCGGTAGTCAATGCCGAAGGATACGGGGGCCTCCCCGACCCCGGGTCCGCGTTCGTTGTTGTATGCCCGCTCTTGAGCGGGGTCGACGAAGTGTACATTGGGGCGAAAGCTACGGGACATTCGCCCAGTATCCACACGGGGATGGGGTCGCTGGATACGACAGGCGCCCACACACGCGTCTCGCTCCTCTGTCCCCTTGGGGAACATGTAGCAGCCCTCTTCCTTGCAGATAGGGTGCATCAGTTCTCCTTCGTGATTTCACACCGGTAGATGTGGCCGGGGAACGTGGCAGGCCCCAGAAGGCCCGTGTCGGCCATCTTCGAGACCATGCCGTGGAAACGCTCTTCGCGTTCCCGAACCATCTCCGGGTCGGGGTCTTCTTCGTAGAAGACATCCATCCAACCGGGTCCGCTCGTGTCGTCGCGGGAGCAGTGCGCCTGGGCTTGCTCGAGGGAAAGGCCTTCCTTGATGACCTTGCTGTCTCCGTGGCTCTTCTTTCGTACGATTCTGTAGGTACGATCGTCACTCATGGTCGTTCTCCTTGTTGTTTAGCGGGGGAGTCGAAGGAAACTCCGTTGAACAGCACCAATCAGTAGCTGAGTTCATCCACGAGGTACTCCTCTGCATTCCTTATGACGTGACCCCTTTTCTTCTTTTTGTTAGAGAAACTAACCCCAGGAAGGGCATGTTACGCTAGCCCGTGAGGTGAACGTGAAACTAGAGAAGAAGTATTCCCTCCGTGATGGCCTAGAGAAACTAGCGTACGGGGAAAAGGAACACCGGGGACTGGCCGGGGTCACTTCTAGGAATGTAGGGGCTCGAAAGGGAGATGCCCGTAATTTGATCGTCTCCGGCAGTCTAAAAGCCGACCGAGGTATTCGGCATCCTTGGCTCCCACACACCGACCGAATTCATGCGTTTGCCGGGAGCCAGCACAAGGCGGACATTGGCCGCAGTGTGGCCCAGAAACAGAGGTCTGCGGTGGGAGACATTGCATCTTCTATCGCAGGAGGAAAGGGCCGCCAGGGTCTTCGAGGCTACCTAAAATCAGGAGTCCGGGGAGCCCGAGGACTCCAGAACCTGGGAGAAGCCCAGCATACGGTAATGGATATCGGTTCTCACTACGAAAAACCCCTAGCGGAAGGCGGAGCCACTCGCCTCAGAAAAGTGGTACCTCGGACAGGGTATGGAGGGGGGATAGTGGGCGGTAAGGAACACGTGAATGTCGAGAAGCTTGTCAGGGGTCGAGGGCGACTGCAAGGGATAGCGGATATCGACAAGCTTTCTCCGGCTACTTCTAGAATTGATGCGTCTTCTGTACGGCGCGCCGGCGGATTCGGGAGAGCTGCTAGAAGGCACGTAGAGGCTGCCTTGGTGTCTCACCACGGAATGTCCGCAGACGAAGCAGCCAAGGCAGCAACTCATTTCTTCGAGAAGAGCAAGTTCTCCCCCGCCTCTAGGAGGATTGGCTCACTCAGCAGAGACTCTCGATTCGTAAGAGGAGAGATCTCTAGGGCCGGGCAGACCCTGAAGAGGGTGGGTCGGGGCGTAGGTCGCCGTCTTTTGCTGCGTCGGTAGACCCAAATAGTATCATTTCTAGCAGAATCCCAGGCAGGGCCATCAAGAGGTGGCCCAGCTTCTCTCCTCGCTCCTTGCATGTTCTCTTTCTCATAAGTAAACCCCTTAGTGCTTTCTTGTATGGTTCTTATGACCCAGGTAATCCTCGTATTTGACGTGACAGAGGTACCTAAGAGGGGCCACTATCCTGCTTCAAATACCGGTCTTCTCGCCTCTGAACCTCAAACTCGTCGACAGTGTAGTAGCGCCAGGACTTCTTCGTGTGGTTCTTGGACCACGCGTTCTGGGGGATCCCCACTCTCTTCCCCGAGCGAACGCAGCGATCCCACGCTCCCCCTCGACTCATGTCGGTCTTGGGCACTTCAAATACCCAGTGACCCTTGCTCGGGTGGGAGCCTTGCTTCCCCCAGTGAAACGAGCAAAGCCAGAGGCCGCAGCAGTCGCACTTGACGTTCGCGGCCATTCCACACGCAGAGAAGAGCCCTGCTTCGCACGTGGGCCCCTCCACCCTACTTTTCGGGGGCCGGGTAGGGGATCTGCCCCAGAGGGATGTCGTAGTTGCAGTCCCCGCTTTGGCAGTAGAGGGACAAGGCGTCAGAGCGGTAGAGCCACGCCTTCTCTCCTGTGTGGAAATCATGATTCTCTATCGCCCGGCTAGTCATGGTAGCGCATACCACTGGCCCGCCACATCGAGGGCAGAGCGGGTAGTCCTTTCTGGTGCGAGAGCTGGGGGTGGCTGTGCGCCCTCCCACGTCTCCTCGACGAGACCGTTCACGCTCGTTGTGTGTCTTCAGTTCCTTCGCGATGTCTACAAGGGCCCGCGTCGCTTTGACGGCCGTTCCCTCGTAGAAGGTCCTTCCCATCCGGGTGAGGTAGAACTCAGACATTGGTACCTCCAGAAGTAGGTGCAGGCCCGACGTTCATCGTTGTCCCGCAATTCCAAATTTCTCTTCCATGCGGTCTGCTAGGGCCAGCATGGTCTTTCCACGCACGGTCCCTTCACGGCCGGCGCACACTTCTTCGCGAATCCAACGGACCACGTCCGCCAGCTCCAGCGCAGGCGGCGCAGCCTCTTCGATCTTCGCGACCCCGTCACGGACCAGCGCATCGTGCTGGTGCATGCGGGCACGGTCCCCTACTCGCGGAATGGTGTCGATGATGCGGTCGAATTCCTGGGGAGCCAGGAGCTTCCCTCGCTCTTGTCGAGCAATCACAGTGTCCTCCTCTTGTTCTGGCCCATGTTGCTGGGCGTACCGGCCTACGTAATCACTGAGGCGACGGCTGCCACCGATACGGCGTGATGCGGTGGCCGTGGACCGCCGTTCTTGGGACAATTCGCGTGTCCGGGAAAGACTCCCCCGTCCGCCCTTTCCAGGCGTTACGCGTCATGCCGGACCAATGCAGCACTTGGCCGTCTTCGGGGAAGTCTACGACCAAGGTTCGGCCATGCACGCTGCGTACGACGCAAGGCACCAGGCCTTCTCGGGAGTCAAGGTAGGCCTCTTGTCCTGCTTTTCCGATGATCATGTGTCTCCTCTATGTGGGAACCGGAACCCTCCGGAACACGAGCAAGCTACTGCGGGGTCGGCGCAGTCGTGGGTAGTGGTCAACCACCCCCAGAAACGGCGAAGAGACCGAAGGGGGACGCGCCTGTGTCCCCAGGGTCGCCGCAGCAAGATCCCCTTTCGCCACCACGGACGGCGATGGATGGCGGCAATGCACGCCTGCTCTCTTCGCATCTGTTCCAGCCAGTGCTGGTTCATGGATGTCGACACAGTCAGCGTGTCCAGCATCAGGGCCGCATCCAGAAGGGCGCCCGGTACCGCAGCTCGTGAGGGGCCCCAAGGGCCGAGCGCCAGCATTCGTAGTCGGTGGGCCAGCTTCCGTGCGTCAGTCGGAGAGCTATTGCTCATCGAGCTCCATCTCCAGCTGTTTGTTTACGTAGTAGAGCCCCCAGTTGGCCAGGGAGCACAGAAGGCGCTCGACGGCGAAAAGGAGGGCGCAGAGGAGAAAGAGCCTGAAGTGACGAGCCCAGGTGAAGGTCACCGCACCCGTCCAGGCAAAGCCCACCACCGTCAGCCAAGAACCGACACAGGCACCGATAAGGGCACGGCGCACGGCGAGGAGGGTTGCGCAACTCCGTAGGATGATGTCTAGCGGCATGGGCCCCCCGAAGGTGCCCGCGCAGCCTCTACGACCCGCAGCAGCTCTTCGGCTAGCGTTCTTCCTGCTGCTTCTCCTCCCGAAGAGTGGGTAGTCGCATCGGCGTCTGACAGTGTGCGGTAGGACATCGCCATTAGGGGAGGGATGCCTGCTGGGTACTCCACAGAGCTAGCGAACTCCGCCTTCAGCTCAAGATGCCGTGACGCGAGGGGGCCGTGAACGATGTACGCGCTTGCTCCGGTGATTCGTTGCTTGAGTAGTGCCAGAGCGAGTACACGCACTGCAGCAGCTCTCGCGTCTTCTAGGGCATCAAGTGTCATCAGAGCTCCCACACACGCGGCGGGCGCCGAGCCCGGGGGTAGAGAATCTCCCGAATCTGGGCCAGCTTCGTAGCGTCTTCAGGACAGCAGGGCGCTCCCCACGTTCCTCGTTTGTTCATGTGCTCCCCGTGAACCCAGTAGTCGAAGACCGGGCGCGTCAAGGGACTTGCACGAAGCTCCCCCCGCTGACCCCTCTCCACGGGCTCGGGGTCTTCCCCTGCGACCGCAAACCAGTACCAGCCTACCTCGGTAGGTGTGTTGTCTGCCATCAGAGCTCCTTATCGGCAATTACGGTGGTCCAGTTGCACTGCGGGCACCGAACCTTCTCGTGGGCGTTGAGGACGCGCCCCGTCCCCTCGCAGCAGTCGCAGTAGCGTACCCCCTCGGGCCCGATACGCAGCATGGGGGCCTCGAGGTCGACGGGTAGGGAGTAGACCTCTACCTCCCTGTCTTTCAGGGGGAAAACGCGAGTCCCGTCGGGACGGCCTCCCTTGTCAATTTCGTCAAGTACCCACGTTCCGGGCGTCTTTCCCTTTCGGAGGGTGCCTACTACTGAAAACATGGCGTAGCAAGTAGGCGTGTTCTCGGTAATCAAACAGCGAACATACATCGTGCCTCCTACGCTGCTTATGACGTAAAAAGTGAACTTGGATTTCGAGGTCCAAGGTCACTTCTCCCCTTCGGGAAGCGTACTTCGGGGGCGTTACTCTGCTACCGGCTTGCCAATCTGTTGCCAGAGCCACCGCCCGTCGAACTGTGCCACTGCATGTACAAGCTGGGCCTCTGGGTGCTGGTGTTGCACGCACCACCCACGGCCTACAGGGTCGACGAAGGATGCTTCTTCTTGGCAGTCGCGCTTGTCACACCGGGGCCACGGGCTCCATCGTCGGTTAGCCATTCTCCTTCTCCTTTATGCGCTCACGTAGGAGCGTGATGGTCAGGGGAATTGCTCGTGAGAGCTGTCCCAACGACATGGTAGTTGCCAAGGAATGATAGGTGAGCCGGAGCCCGCACTCTTTGGCGAGTCGCTCGAGTGTTTCTGTGTACTCCCGTCGGGCAGGCCACTGGGGGGTCGCCGCGACCCTATTGTGGTCAGGGAGGTGCACCATGGCGACTCTGAGGTCTTCCTGAATCCCCGTGCGCTCACCGGCTTCGGCCAGGCTCACTCCCTTCCCCCGCAGTTTCCCCCAGTCAGTGCGCTTGTCTTCCTGGGCCAAGCCAAGAATGCGTCGCTCGTTGCTCGTGAGCTTCCGGAGAGGGGTGCTGTGCCCTCTGTGCGTGGTTGCGCCGGGGTGGTCCCTCCCGCAGGTGACCCAGAGGGCTCCTTGTCGGTCTAGTACGAACATCCAATCACTCCTGTGCTGCCGTGCTTCTCGATCTCTGCCACGGTCATTTCTACCAGCGTGCATGTTGGCCCGTGCTCCGAGTAGGAGTATGCGTGCACTACCATGTAGGCGACCTCACCGAGTGTCAGGCCGTCAAATCGTCCCATCTCTGTCCTCCCCTGCCGCGCCTTTCGTCGGAGCCTCGTGATTTTAGGAGCCTAGCTCCAGTCGGGAAACCAATCAGGCGGGGGCCACCAGTGCGTGAACTCGCCGTTGCACTTGCAGTACAAGCAGTAAGGGCCGACTTGCTCGTTCCCCGCCCCCCAGTCTCCGTAGTAGTGCGTGGGGTCGCCAGGACGGCCGCTCGTCTGGATTGACGCCCACTGTATGGGAAGTAGCTGCAGCGCGTAGTGGTTCGGTTGCCCGTGGGGGCAGAGTGTTCTGCCTCGTTTCTGCGCCTTCAGTTGTTCTTCTGTGGGGTCTAGTACGGTGCCATACAGGACCTCAAACGCCTTCTGTTCTTCGGTCTTCACTTGCTTGTCTCCTCCTGTACAACAACGGTGGGGGGCGCCGCGCGCATCGTTTCGCTGGGCGAGGTCACTGTGCCCTCCCCAACCACCGGGGCAAGACTCTCCAGGCCCGTAGTCGACCCCATATGGACAGTCGAACTCCCCGGTTCCCGGTCCGGTGTAGTCCTTGCACCGCTCACACCAGGTGACGTCTTCTGGAATAGGGAAGTCGTACTTCTCGCAGATGGCCTTGAGGATGGGTGCGCCGTACTGCGGGTAGTTGGCGTAGTCGGCAGCGAATGCCTCGAGTTCATCATCGCCCAGCAGCCACAGCCACGCCTTCATCTTTAGGATCGTCCTGTCAGCAGATAGCCCTCGGTGGTTCCTGACCTTTCCCCAACCGAACGCCACGTAACCCCGCATCTGGGGAATCACGTCGTCGCGCACCAACACCCGGTTGATATCCTGTTGGAAGCCTGCAGTGCCCCTGGACCTACAAGCCCACTGGTCGGCAGCATCCTCTTCCGCCAAGAACTCTTCGTTCAAGAACTCCTCGGCGTGCTCGAAGTCCAGGTACTCGACCAACGTCCCTCTCCCACAGCCAAAGAAGTCAGGAACAGTCTTGATCCTCTCTACAATCTCATCCTGTGTCCGCATGAACACTCCTCCTAACAGCCGCTTGGCCTCGTTCCTCTTATGGCGGTCACACCTCCCCTTTTGTCCCCAGACAGACAGCTCCGTGAGCTAAAGGGTGTCCCCGCCCGGCGAAGGCGGGGGATGGCCAACGGCACCTTAGAGGGTGCTCGCAGCCCACGCAAGCGCTCCCCGCACCGCTTCTTCCTCGGTGGCGCCAGAGAGCGTGCACTCCCTTCCCACGTCGTAAGGATGCAGTCACTCGAGTCTCCCCCTTGATGGCTTTGGTAATCCGCTCACGCCAATGGGCGATGATCTCAGCCCGTTCACACCCCTTATGACGGAATCCAACACGTTCACCATCGCATCATCACGCCGGGCGCAAAGGAATCGTTAGTTCCAGATAAGTAGTAGTAGCAACAACAACAACAGAGTACACACTCTCTCTCTCGTACCCCCCACACCTACTCCACCTCCCCTGCCAACCACCCCTCCCCTTAATTCATTAACCACCACTCTTAATTCACTTTGATGGGTCTTATTTGTTTAATCATTGCCTTATTTGCTTAATCAGCTTCTTATTTGATTAATTACCACTGGGACATACTCCCCTTAATTAGCTCCCCCGCGCGTACGTATAAGCGCGCGTATAGAGGTTTGCTGTAGGGTAGGTATGAAGGCTAAAAGAGAGGGACACGTCCTTAGTCGAACGAGGGCTCTCTTGCGCCCGTGCTGCTACTCCTTCAGCAGCAGTGCACGCACCCCGGGGGTCTGCAGTGCGCGGACTTCCCCCACGGTGATGTCCGCGGTCGTGGAGATGAGCACGCCTCTCCACGGCGAACTCACCCGCAGCTCTGTGCCCGCAGGCAGGAGGGGAGAACCCGTGTGTTGAGGAACGCACGCAGTGAAAGCGTACCGCTTGCCTTACGTTGGTGCGAGTAGTCTTTCACGGGCATGGTACGCGGAGCACGGATTAGCACGTGCACGCCTTCCGCTGTCTCCAACCAGTGTTCAAGTTCAGCAACAGTTGTCATCTTTGCCTCCACCGTTCTTATACCCATTAGTGTGATGGAATTTAGATTAGTAGTCCGAGGCCTAGTACGCCTTGAGGGTGAGGACCAACGAAAGGCCCGTCATGTCCTCGTAGAACTCCCACTCGCGCTTCACTACCACATAGCACCTCCTCTGTGCTAAGATGAGTGAGGGAGTCGAACCCCCAGCGCGTCCAGTTTCTCATCTACTAGCCTTATGACAGAACCACTGTCCCCTTTGCGCGCCCGTGCTACTACTCCTTCTCGGCCCCGGCGGGCTTAACGCTGAGGACCAGGTGAAGACCGGTCATGTCCTCGTAGAACTCCCACGACCGGTTCACTATTTTTATGACGGGGTCTAGCGCAACTTAGCGTTGACACGTGCAACTGCGTTACGCTTGCCGCCGGTGGACAAGATAGAGCCGCGAAGCGTTGTACTTCCGGGCGCGAGAGTCTCTCCCCACAGATAGTCGCTGTCGATGATGAAGCCATTGTCGTCCAACAGCTCAACCTCAAGCGTCTGTGTACGCGTCGTGTTCCCGTTGTTCTTCACTTCGAGTAGGTAGCCGTACTTCGTGAATACGCTGTTCTCCTCTACCACCGACGCGTCGACGCTCACTATCTCGATGCGCGGGACACGCTCCACCCCCGTAGGGGTCGTTACGGTAACCGTCTGCTCCGCGCGAACAGCGGACTGTCCCAATCCGATAAGGCCCGCGCAGCCCAAAAAGACGACGAGAAACCCAATCACCAGGAGCGCCGAAACGCCCACTACGATCCCTCCTGCCACCCCTGCTACTGTCTTCCACGTAGACATGAACACCCTCCAAGCGTTGTGTATTGTCTTACTACCCTTATGTTATGACAGGAACTCCCTAGGAGTCGCCGCAATGTCCGAGTCCCGACAAGAGATCTTCCACGCACACCTACCAAGCCACTGCTCATCTTCGTAAGCAATGAGCACATCCGAGTCTTCGCAGGGGATACCGCCATCGAAGAGAGCCGCGGCCTAATGGCCCCCGTAGTGCTCTACCGTGGCGTCAGCCCTGAAGACCTCGAAGACGTACTCGAGTGCCAATGCTTCTCCGACCCCTCTCGTAGGGTAGCGATAAACCTCGAGTATGACCACAGACAAGGACAAGGAGAAGCACCTAGACTCACGGAGTACTACCCTACAGCAAGAAACCACTAATTCGTTAGGCACTTTGAATTAAGTGAAGAGGGGGCGTCTGATGGGACCCAGGGAGCAATAGAATTAGGTGCTCAAAAAGTATGGGGGGTTGATATCTCCACACAGGGGTCGATAGAATTGGCTGCTCAAATTAACTAGTCTTGTATTACCTGCCCATAAGAAACACACGAAACCACGACTCTTTCAACTCAACTGTCCTTGGCTAATTAAAAGAGGGGGTGGCCTGTGGGGGTGTGGTAGAAATTTTGTGGGTGTGAAAAGCGACTTCCCTATGATGCCGTCATCCCTTATCATAATTAAGGCCACGAGGGTAGGTATGGAGGGGGTGTGGGGAACCCTGTTCATGGGGAACCCGTGCGGCTAAGCGCGCCGTTAATTTTGCGCGGGGCTAAGAGAAGCCCCCGAGAAGGGGGGCTTGTCGGGTGTCAGATGGTGAGGGTCGAGGCCAGCTCACCCATGACGTCCCAGACTTCGCCGACGTCCGTGTACTCCTGGGCTTCGCACCGCTCATCGAATTCGCTGATGATGGTGAGAGCCTTGGCGATGGCCTTCTGCTCGGGGCTTGTGGCGTCGGGGATGGGGTAGATGGCGGCGGCGTAGCAGGTGATGGACTCCCAATAGAGGCCCGCCTCTTCGAGACTCGTCTCGAAGTTCTTTCGCTTATCGTGGAAGGCGGCGTCTTCGAACAGCCGTTGGGCGTTCGCGCCTTCGAACACGACCACGGTGGTTGCCCCGGTCAGGTCGCAGTCGAACAGCGGCTCGGCCTCGGCGGTGGTGAGGTAGCGCACCGAACGGTGCGGGTCGTCGTAGGTGCCGATGAGCGCGTTCCGGAGGGCCAAGCGTGTGGCCATGTGTGGCGTGGTGGTCATGGTGGTTGTCCTGTGGTGGTGTGTCAGAGGGTGTGCGGCAGGAGTGCCAGGAACTTCTTTCGGGCCTTGGGGGGGCAGGGTGTTGAGGTCTCGTACGACCTCTGCGGTCCGCTCTTTGTCTTCGGGCTCAGAGACCCAGTGGTCACTCTGGCAATCGTGGCCCGTGAGCGCCTGCTCTTCGCAGTACGCATCCTCACAGCTGATGTAGGGCATGCAGACACCTCCGAGTGTTCTATTGGTTCTCCTTCGTATGACCGTTGGGCCCTAATTTTCGTAAGGTGGCGTAGGCTAAGAAGAGAGAGGCCACCCGTGAGGGCGGCCTCGGCTCGGGGCTCTCCCCTTACCAGCCCTTCACCCGGGCCGTAAGGGTGTTCTCGAACGTCCCGAACCGCCTGTAGCGGTAGGGGAGTTGCCGCCTGGTCAGGCGGAGCAGGTACCTGGGCTCACTCTGGGACCCGTCTGGGTCGAAGGGGAGTTCAAGGACCTCTCCCTCCTTCCCCTCCAGCACCCGGGCGGGGAGGAAAGTGGGGATCCCCCTGAACCCGGAGCTCGCGCCCCGGTAGAACTCGGGCCCAGCCGGATGGCCGTGGTCGGCCCAGTTGTCCGATTCCTCGGACGTGGCCCATACCTGGACCAGGGGCTCGAGCCCGTCGACCGCGATGCCGCACTGTGCGGCATCGTTGAGGATCCGCTGGGCGGAACTCGGTACGAGAATTTTGTTCTTTCCATTAATGCTGACAGCCCCGTTCGGGACGATGAAAATATCGCCTTCGACCACAGTAGGCATGACGCCTCCAAGTGTTCGTTTTGATTCGGAGGTCTTATGACAGGAGCTTCGCGTAATTAGGCCGGTTCTTTTAGCTTTTCCTGCTTGGAGCCCACTTCTGCTTCTGCGGGTGGGTTGCACTTTAGGCAGGTCGCCTTGTGTCTTGCGTTCCACGTGTAGAAGTCGGTGTCTGGGTGGGTAGTTCCGTCTTCGTCGAAGATCACCCACAGTCCGCAGATCATGACGGTGGAGTCCTCGTGATACCCGCTTTGTCCTTCAAGCTGGTTGTTCGCTTCCGCGTGTATGACGTAGTACTCCATTTTTACTCCTTCGTTGTTGCCGTCCCCGCCCTTGCGCGGCTTTCACGGCCGCCCTTTGGCCTTCTCGGCCACCGCCGCAGCTAGGCCGTCTGCGAGGCTCTCGCGGAACGCCACACGCACGGCATTGACTTCCTCGGCCACCGCGTCGCGGATCTCCGCAGTAACCACCTCTTTTACGTACTTCCCGACGAGCCACTCGTGCCGGGTGAGATCTGGCTTCCGCCCTCGACGGTGGCGGTGGCCCTTGCGCGGATCTCCGTTGTCGTCCACCGGGGTCTCCATCCATTCCTTGGCGGACTTGATGGCGAGTTCGCGAATCGAGGTAGGAGAGCCTGTGGGCTCGCCCCACTCTGTTGTCCGTTGGAATTCGACTTCGATGGCGTCTTTGACGAGCGCTCCGATCTGGCGGTCGAGTTCGGGCCGCACGGCACGCGTCACGCGCGCGGCCACGGCCTGCCCGACTTGCCTCCACACGGGTTGGTGCATCTGCCTGTCCTCGTCCTCGTCCCACTCTGCGATGTCGTCGGTGGCCTCCAACCTCGTCACTACCGCGGACACTACCGCGGCGAACAATTTGTGCTCGTCCCACCCTTCAATCTCTACTTTCAGCATCCTTCCTCCTTGAGCTTACGCAAGCTCGACGGGCCTCGCCTGTCGAGACCCCCCATCCCCTTGCACTTCGGGCAGACCGGAAACCCGTCCACCCCCTGTTCTTCTCCTGCCCGGAACCACCAAGTGTGGCCGCACCCGCTCAGTGCCGGCATACACTTCACTCGAACCTCTGCGGATCCGTCCGTCATCTTGCTCTCCTGCTGTTCTTCAGGGACTTCGTCGGTCCGCGCACTAGTCCTCCATCGCTTCGCGAATCTCGACATGGCCTTGCCCCTCGGCAATGAAGCTCGAGATCGCAACGAGCCACGACCCCGCGGCTACCGTGGGCCGCCCCGCCTTGGTCCGCGCGCTGAGGTCTACGTGGTTCACGAGCCTGTGAACAGTGCGCTCGCCGTTTTCGTCTAGTTTCCAGAAAACAATACAAACCTTCATTTTACCTCCTTGTTCAGTTCTTACGCCCGTTATCGGTGCCCGGTTTCGTCCCAGTTAAAGAGCGAAGGCGGGGACCGACGCTTCGTAGAACGCGCTACCAGGACACGGGAGGGAGGTCGATTTCGTTCAAGGCTTCTTCTGCACGGACCCAACGAACGGCGTCCCAGAGGATCTCACGTTCTCGGTGGTCTCGTACGAGTTCGCGCTCGAGTTCGTCCAGGAGGTATGCTTCCAGTGCTCTGCGTGCGAGCTTGGGCGAAAGCTGCCCGGAGTTGAGACGCATAACGACGGCCGCAGTGAAGTACAGCCTACGAGAGTCCCCCTGGGACCCTGCAACTACGGTCGTCCAGAGTACCCATAGGAGGTTTCTCACGGCAGTTCCAGGGCCGCGTATAGCTTCTTCTTCAGGGCCAGCCTGGCGCGAACTGTCGCCGCGTACGTGCTGGTATCGGAGACGTTCCCAGTGACGTGGGCCACCCCGCGTAGGCAACGGATGGCGCTCATCAGCTCTTCTGCGTCGTCGTCTCGAATGTCGTCCTCGAGGACGACGGTGAGTGCGTGGTATCGGTCAGTCATGGTTGGGGGCTTTCCTTTGCATGAAGGGTTTGGGCTTCGGTAGCGGCACTCAACAGCGCCGATGGGCACCAACCGAGCGTCAGCCCTCGCTCGTGGCGTTGTCCAGGTGGGCGATTCTCCGGCCCACCAGCCACTGAAGCATCCACACAGCTCCGTGGGCATAGAGGGCCCGCCAGAAGATGGGTTCGCTCGACGGGGCCGCCGTAACGAGCATTACGGCTCCGGTGACGATGACCGCGCCGAGCACGATCAGTCCCACTCGGAGCTGGAAGAGCGAAGTGGAACAGTTCCACATAGTCATAGGATCCCCATAGTTAGGGGTCTTATGACGGTTTCGACGGTAATTAGTACCGGACTGCTACAAGCTAAAAGAGCCCCTCAAGAGAGGGGCAGGGGGCGGCTAGCCCTTACGGCCGGTCGACCTCCAGTTGCGGCGGCGGGATCCGCATCTGCAACCGGCCACCTTCCTCGGCGGTGGCGTCCCAGTGGGCCACTGCCGCCCTGGCGTCGAACGCCGCGCTCATCCAGTCGTCAACTCCACAACCCAACGCGGAAGCTGCGTCACCGGGACTGATGCCCGGCTCCAGGGCGCGAGCAGTGTTGATGACGTCGGTCGCCGTCAAGCGATCGACTACGCGGGACTGAAACCCCCACCGCTCGGCCAGCTCGCCGAGGGTACCCTCTGCGCAGAACTGGTGGTTCCGCGAGTGGCGGCCCAGAACCCAGTCGGGGGGCTCCTCTGGCCCGCGCTGCCACCTCGGCTCCCAGACGTCTTCCGGGTGCGCGTAGTAGAGCGCGACGACCCGAGCCTTGAGGCCGGGACGGTCCATGTCTTCCGGCTCGGCGGGGCGCCACGTGCCCCGGTCCACTCGAACCTCCAGCCATGCTTCGTCGGCCTCGGAGCGTCGGAAGCGCTCCAAGGCGTCGGCGCGGGAGATTCCAGCGGGCCCCTTGTAGAAGCCCCGCTGGTCCCAATTTCGACCGAAGTCCTTGCCTCCGGACCAGGGGCCGAACAGTACTCCATTCTTCGGGAAAAACTTACGCATATCTACCTCCTTTGCCACAATCAGGAACACCTACCGAAGACCCGGTCCACGCCCGAAACGTGGCCGGGCAGCCGAGGCCCGATCCACCCCCACTCCGCTCGGTACCGCTCGCCCCACTCGGGGCTTTTCTCGCCGGCCCATGCTGTTGGGCCGTCCTGCTCGACACGCCAGGCCGCAAGGACCTGGTCGTCGGTGCCGACCGCTACGAGCTCCGAGGACTCGGAATCCCCGACGATGTAGGCGGTGCCGACGGGCACCGTTGCGAAGCAAGCACCTTTCGCGAACCACACCCGAACGGGAGCGGTTGTAGGGTTTGCGCGCCCGTGGGCTTTCAGCCCTTCGTCGCGCTTCTTCTTGGCGGCCCGCCGCCTCCTCATGGCCGCGTCTTCGGCGGCGCGCTGGGCTTCGGCCCGTCGGCCCGCCAAGCCCGTCATGGCCCCCGCCACGTAGGCGCGGAGCCACCCACTACGGCCAACCCGCCAAGGGTGGGCGCCCACGTGCTCGTCGGCCTCCGTCTGGGTCATCCCTGCCTTGCGCAAGGCCCGCATGATCGTATCCTGCATATCTACCTCCATGCTCCGAAAATCCCTACCGGAGCTTGTTTTGGTTCACTCCTCTTATGCCCGATTAAGGCCTTATTTTTGCCCTAGAGCGGCCTTAAAGCTAAAGAGGGGCCGGGTGGAGGTGTCTTTCCCGGCCTTCGTCCGCACGCGCCTCCCCAGTCAGGAGCGTGTGCGGTTCTTGGCGTCCTCTAGCGCGCAAGAAGCTCCGCTAGTGGAGCCTACTCGTCCGTCGACGGTACGAGCCACTTCCCGAACTCGGCGTGGCTGCCGTTGCGGTTCGTGCGCCTGGTCGCGCCGCAGCTACATGTAGCGACCTCGCAGACACCTCCATGGGCTGCACGAGTCTCGGGAAAGGCTACTGCCCCAAAGAAGGGGCGGATCTCAGATGTCTCGGGGCAGTGCGTGTGTTGTTCCATCATCGCTCCGTTTGTTGTAGGCGGGGGAGGGGGTAATTGGTCCCTCCGTCTATTGCCTTGTGACAGCGTGTAGGGGCATTATAATGCGTGTCTACCAGTCGTAGGCCGGGAGGAACTCCTCTACGGTACCGGCAGTGTCGAAGACGATGAAGGAGACGTTGTCCCGCACTGCAAGGTCTCTCAGGGGGCGGAACCATTCGGGGACCTCGCGGGCGTCTTCCTCCACCAAGAACACGACCCATCCGAAGCGGTGTGTAGCGACGCGTGGGTGCTCTTGGGTCCAGGTAGCGAAGGCGCGATTGCTGGGCAGGTGGCTGGTCGATAGTACCCACGCCTTCTCCGTCTGAACCGATGCTGGCGAGTCTATGGTGTTGTCCATCTATCTTCCTTCCTTGGTTCGTGGGTTCTTCGGGGCTGGCGTAGTATATTCTCGTGTCACTACCGTCCCTGAGAGGACACAGGAGTCCCCATGTCACCCGAGTTTCTTCACGGCCTCATCAACTACCTTTCTCAGTGCGCACACACCTACGTCGACGAGAACTACTGCCCGGACGACGGCCCCAGTGACGGCTCCGACACCGGCCCCTCGTTGGAGCAGATGACCCACATCGTCGCGGCGACGAGCGCTCACCTGTCCGGCACGACGATGGACCAAGTCGACATGGGCATCGCCCAGGCACAGGCCCAGATCGCCTTCGACTCCTTCCCCGACGGTCCGCCCGATGCCGGGCAGATTGAAGTCCTGATTCGCGATGCCGCCGTTGCGTTCGGGATGAGCCAGGAGGACATCGACGCCCTCGACGCCGCCGGCACGTTCTCTCAGACCGCGCAAGAGGTCTGGGCCTTCATGGGCGGCCAGCAACCGCCCCAGCCGTGGATGAACATCCCCGAAGGGTCCTACTAAGGTCACATCCGTAGGCGGTGTCGGGGACTCTTTGTAGGCTCCGGCCCGCTTCCCACGGTGATGTCGTGGAGCCACCGGTACACTTGGTAGAGCTCCACACCATCGCTACGTGTACGCGTACCTACGACCTTGGCTTCGCCGGGGTCCAGTACCCAGTAGCGATGCCAGTGTCCGCGGCGCACGTGCCTGCGCGTGGCCGTACCGGTAGGTCGGCCCGAGGATGTCTCCGGCTTCGGTTGTCGGGCGAAGTCCGATAGGCGGATCACCGAGAACTCTCGCAGCTTGCCCGACTTCTGAAGGTGAGCCTCGTGTCGCTTCCGGCTCTGAGCTCTCGGCCGGGGGAAGTCCCGTGGCTGCGGTTTGACTCCTTCCAGAAAGAACGTGCCGTTGTCCAGGGCGAAGAGGAGGTTCTGTACCAGTCGCCAGGACTCTGCCAGCCCCGAGAAGTGCGAGGTCGTCTGGTCGAGCGTCGGCCCTTTTGTGGCAGTTACGGGGTAGTAGATCACCGCGTCGTCCAGGCTAGTGCTGGTCACTGTCACCGGGTTTCCTTCGTGATTACGCACCTGCACGGGCACCTGCTTCAATGTACGGACTTCTCCGATCACCGAAATGAGCAGTGCGCGTTCCCATTTCCCTTCGAGGAGCTTCTCGTCCACGGGGTAGAGGTCCTCCACAATGTACAGCCCCCACACCGGGTGCATGCCAGTGTCCGCGTTGTACACCTGGAAGATGCCGGTAGGGAGGTCCAGGTATACTCCGGGGTACGGAAGTGCCGGTAGCGCCCCAAGTTGCTCGGTTGGGGGCTCGGTCTCTAGCAGAGCTTTTGCCAGGCCCTCGTCTACGAACCACACGGGGTTTGATGCGCGGGCACACTGCGTAGCGGAGTACGAGATTGCCGTGGCGGAGAGTGGGGCGGATCTGCCCGCCGTGGCGTACAGGGCTCTAGTGCTCCACGGAAGGTCTACGCCCCTGTAGTTCATCCCCTGGGCTACTGCGCTCTCTAGGAGAACCTCTACGGTTACTTGGTTGATCTCACTGCTCTCGAGGTAGATGTCGATGTGTGGGCGCTTGCGCAGCACGGCTACGTCCCCACCCACGCCCAAGAGTGGTTGGGGTGGTCTTCCAGCCACTTGCGCAGCACCGTCTCGTGCTCTTCAGCTCGGTTCAGGGATTTCGTCTTCGCCCACTCCAAGTAGGGCTCCAGAGGGTGCGCCGGCCCGTCCAAGAGCCGGACCGTCATGGGCGTGGGGGTGTCCCAGAGCATCCCGGCGAAGGAGTTGGTCTCGTTGTCTGCCAGTCGTAGTCGTCGCGGCATCTACTCTTCCTCCTCTACAACTAGGTGGAACACTGTGCCGTAGCTGTCTACGACCAAGTACTCCTCGCCGTCATGAACCACGCGGCGGAGTTTCTTCGTGCGCTCAAACCACGTACGGTCTCGCGAAGTGGCGAACTTTCGTACGTGGGCCTCATCCTGGGACATAGCGGTCTCCATGACTTTCTCGTGTCTAGGCTACTTATGCCAGTACGCCGCCTATTCTACGCTCGAGAAGGCTGCCGCGGCTGCACGGGCGTTGCCGCCTTCTGCGGTGACTTCGGCGCGCGAGGCGCATCTTCTCCTTGAATCGTCGGTGCGACTCACTCGTCTGTTCCTCGCGGTACAGGGCTTTCCGTAGTTTGCCCGCTGCGCGCTCTGCCTTTCGTCGGCCCTTCTTACTCATGAGAGAGCGGGGAGGTTGTGCTTGGTCGTTGCTTTGGTCATCAGCCTTACTCCGATTCGTAGGTTTCACAGGGGCAGTGGAAACTGAGCGGGTCCGGGAGCTCCCACCCGCACTTCTTACAGCTGATCTTGTACCTGGAGCTTACCCACGAGCGCGCAGCTATCGCGCCCAGTACCGCACCCGAAGCCAGTAGAAGCAGCGGGAAGCAAACCAAGTCGAGCGCCATGCCGTGCCTCCGCTAAAGGTGCGGTCCCGAGGGGGACCGACACGCTAACCCTAGCCGAAGCGCGTTTGCGCTCCCTCCAGGGCGTCGGCCACCTCGCCGACTACTACGAGGAACAGTCCCATCTGCCCGATAAATCGGGCGATGGGGCCGCCAGCCACGGCAGCGATGCCGCAGACGAGGGCCGTTGAAAGTCGTTTATCCATGTTACCTCCACCTATCCTATGCCAGCTCCCCTCCCTAGTTTTTGGCTAAGCAGGGCCCGGAAGGAAGATGTAGGCGTCGGACTCGGAATCGTACTCGTAGCGGCGCTCGCACCCGTCCGCGCGGATACGGCGAATGGCCTGCACTCCCCCGCCTTGCTGTCGCTCGAGGGTGCTGCCAAGCCACGTGGCGCGTTCGTCTTCGACGCACCCGACTGGCATCCATCCTTCCCCGTCGACGTGTCCCAGGAGAAGGCCGTACCGTACGCGGATCTCCTCTCCGACATAGAGGTCCGTGCGGACGCACTGGAGGTCTAGGTCTTCCGAGGGTATTTCCAGAATGTCCCCTTTTCGGGGAAAGAAGGTGTCGGCGACGATGGTCGCTTTCCTTGGTCGACCTGCCACGAGAGTCTCCTGTTGTCTCTGGTCCTGTAGCTGTTATGGTCCCGTAAAACAACCTCGGAGGGGAAGTGCGCTTACTAGAGATCATGGACGCAGGAAGTGAGGTTGTCCGTACGGTACACGAGGAGCAGCGCGAGCGCCTCCAGGAAGAGCACGATCACTACCTACTGGAGCACAAAGGAGTGAGCGTGCAGGGCCGAGCTCGCGCTCTTGCGTCGGTCCGTACCCCCAACATGATTCTCCTCCGGGGTCTTCGTACTCTCCCTGAGGTGACCAAGGCCTTCCCGCGCATCCCTATCTTGGTGGACAGCTGCGAACTCACTCCCTCTTGGGGCCGGAAAGGCCTACATCTGACGAAGAACGTGAAGGCCGTCTGCTACTCGGAGAACGCCCAGAAAGCGCTCATCCGTCTGGGCCTCCGCGCCCAAGTCCTGTGCGGCCCCGTCTTGCGCCAACGAGAAGATGCGGATGCGCTGCTCTCCAAGCCGGTGCGCGTAGGTATTCTTCCGGGTCCCGGAGATCGCGCGGCCTTGCAGAGCTTGCTCACTGTTTCGCGCCGCCAGGAGTGGGGGCTAGAGGTCTTCACGCTTCTTCCGTCCACCAAGGCGACTACCGTAGATTCGGTGTGGGAGCTGGCATCGGAGGTGGACATCTTGGTGGGCCCGCACGAGGCCGAGGACTGCGGGGGACCAAGTGACGCGGCAATCCTGGCCCTGGCGTACGGAAGGGGCCTCGTGGTGCCGCGCCTCGCGTCCATCGATGCTCTTCCCTTCGCTGCCGGCGGGGTGCAGTACGCAGACAAGTATGTGGCGGGTTCCTACGCAGGTGCAGTTCGCCGGTACATGGAGAACCCCACGAGGTGGGAGAACTGGGTCCTGGGCCTCTCCTACCCAAGCACCGGGCTGTGCGATATCCTCAGCACGTAGGAGGCCGCGTGGCTACCCGTAAGCAGATCCTCCGAGAAGCCAGGCTGGGTGTTCCCGCTCCCACGCCAGGCACTGCTGCTCCTGTCGAGGCCCTCTCTGTGGCTGCGTCGTATCGAAACTGGTACGAGTCGCAGAAGTCGGTCGTTGGTTTCGTACGTTCCGCGGCGAATGCTTGGGCGGCGCGAAAGGCGTGGAGGCCGTAGTGGGCGTGCTGCAAACACTAAACTCCGCCGTGTGCCCTCACTGCGGAAAGTCCAATACAGTCCGGGGAGGGGTGGTACGTGAGGCAGGCAAGGCGGCGTCGCTTTGGCGGTGCAAGGAAGAGGACTGTGGCCGAGAGTTCTTCGTGCCCATGATCGTCTTTTATCGGGCAAGTAGTTGACGTAGCGCTCCCCCCATGAGTACAAGGGGTGTATGAGCGGTGATGACGACGAACTATTCTCCCGGCCTGCGACGCCAGAGGGGAACTACGACCCGAAGCGTAGCCAGAGAACGCGTGCTGATGACGTTCTGGACGCAGCGGGTGGCGGCCCGACCGTTGAAGAGCGCAACACCTGCTCGGGCTGCAAGTCGGTCAATACCGTAATTCGTGGAAACGGTGTCTCGGGTACGATCACCCTCCTCTGTCGCGACTGCGGGTATCGGGCGCCCATCGGGGAACGTATCCACGCAGTGAAGAACTTGCGCGCACAACAGGTGGCTTCTCGGCCGGGGCCGTTCTACTCGAACACGCCCCGACCTACCCCACTCAAGAATGCCCCCGCCTATCGTACGAAATCTCGTCCCGCGCGCAGATCCGAGGAGGATTAGTGGCCGACCGCCGTAAAACTGTGGCATTGCCCACGCAAGCAAACCCCGCCGATACGGCTGCTCTGCGGAAGATCGTACAGGCAGCAAGCGTGAAGGGCGGGCGAGATCGCCCAACGGGTCCTGATGTCCGGGGTCGATTCGACGAACCTGTGCGAGAGGCCCCTCCCATGGAGCTGAGCCCCGCGACTCTGGACGGTCTGGGGGCGCTTGCGCACGCCAACCCTGCGCCCCCCGCAACGGCCGTTCCCGAAGTACCGCTCTCACAGGGCGAACCCCACGAGGACGGGGAGCGCCTGCAGCGGGCAGTTCGGCTGGCATTCTCCCGTGCGGGTCACTCCGCTCCCACTATTTCCCTCCTAAACGGGGTGCTGGAGCGCCTGAACACTGAGGTGCCCCTCAGTGAGGACGAGCAGCTGCGGAAGCGGGTGGAGGAGAATGCGCCGGAGATCGATGTCGGCGGCCTCATCATGCAGGGGTTCGTCACCCAAGAAATCGTCATCGTCCCCGGGGTACTGTCGGTCACGTTTCGTACGACAGAAGAGCATGAGGACAGCTACGCGGAGTGGGCGCTTCGGCCGCTGGTCGGCGACGAAAACTGCACCATGAACGAGCTCCGTCGGCAGACCATTCGAAACGGGTTGGCGTTGCAGATCTACGCATGGAACGGCGACAAATGGCCGAAGGTGACCACCGTGCCGGGCAAGGTCGACCCCGACGCGTTCGAGAACCGGCTTCAACGGGTGCATCGCATCCCCTCTCCCCTGTTTGGGGTGATCGCCCAACATCTAGGGTGGTTCAACGGTCGTGTAGGGAAGACGTTGACCGTGGCGGCCCTGGGAAATGGGTAAGGACCCCGGTGGGGTGGGCCAGAGCAAACCTGGCCTACGATAAAGCTCCGCTACCAGAGCCGGGCACGCTCACCGAGGTCGTTTTCTTGATGGTACAGCACTTGAGGGTGCAGCGCGAGGTGGCTCAAACCCGTGCGCTGGCGCAAGCGGGGCTGGGAGGCGAGGCAGCGCAAGATGCTTGGAAGAACTTCACTGACATCGTGTACCGACAGGCCAACACGGCGCAGAAGGAACGGATGGCAGAAGCACTCCAGGGAGTGCGGAACATGGGGCCGATAGCTGTTCGGCCGCTCTCCACGAAGAAGGCCCGCACTACTCACGTTGTAAGGCGAAAGACATGATTCTCATCACTCAAATTGTCGACGAAATGGACCTCTCTACGGGTACACGGATCCTCAAGGCCCGGCTCCGGCGGGGAGAGTTCTGGACTGATTTGCCCATCACGGCAGACCAGGCGCGGGTCATCATTGGTGCGTCCACCACGGCCGCAAGTCCTCCGGTTTCCCCTCCGCCCGAAGAGGACCAAGGGCCGCGGGCACTGTCGCCGTCTGATTTCGGGATCGACGAGGACGACGACGAGCCGCTGGTGATCGGGCGCTGGGACCCCGATGACGGGGACCTTTGATGGGAGCAGATGCACTAGTGCGGATAGAGTGGAAGCTGAATCTCGTGATTCATGCGCTAATCCACAACGGCCTGCTACACGCAGACCTCCCGCCCCTGGAGACAGAGGGCCAGTCGGGCACATGCCCCGTCTGCCGCGCCCCGCTACAGTTTCGGGTCAACGTCGAAGATGAAACCGTAAGCATGCACTGTGCGTGCAGGCCCCCAGTTCAAGTTGTGAAAGGGATCTCAGCCTTGCTGAAGGCTCCCGAGGAGGAAGAGGACAATGGACAATCGAGTACGCGCTATTCAAGAGAGCGGGAAGGTCACCACGGTTCAGAACCGACGGAATGAGCTCCTGGCTACGGCGGACGTGCGGCTGGTTCAGGCGCAGGTCATCAACAAGCGGTCGGAGCTGATCAACATCGTCATCTGGCAGTGCGGGCCGGACGTTCTCTGGGCGAGGACCATGCAGGACTTCGCCGCAGGGAACCTGTTTACCGCGCCCAAGTGGCTCCGGGAACAGCTGAGCAAGCTCACCCCCTCGCAGACGTTCGACTTCCGTGGCCGTCCTCTCGCCTCTCCCGGTGAGACGATTCAGGTACCGGCCGAGGCTTCCGGGGACGCGGGCCTGGACGATATCGACGCTCCCGGAGTCTTGCAGGGGTAGGAGGTGCTCGTGGCGTCATCAACACGGCTTAATGTCAACATCGACCCGAAGCTGCTGGAGTGGTTCCGGGCCTACGCCGAGACCCAGCGGACCACCATGACGTGCCTAATCCGTGACTATCTCTTGCAACTGCAGGAGGCGGTGGACACCGGTACATCTTCTGTGGACGGGTTCCGGGTTCGGGCAGTAGACGGGGTATTGTTGACGTTCGAGTCGTCCCCACAGGGGGGCGTTGACGTTAGCATCGCTGTGGAGGTCACGTGAACCCCGGAGCCGACAGCATTCTCGACCTCCTCCCCCCCACCGTGATGGCGGTTGAGGCCATCCCCCTGGAGGCTCACACCCTCAGCAATCTGCTGGATACGGTCCAAAAGGCGTGGAGGGACAAGCGAAAGGGGCGGCCAGAGCGCGTGCAGTATGCTCGAGGGGGTGACGTTCTTATCGAGCGGAAGGTCTTGGCGAGTGCGGACCTCCCCGACTTCCTGACGCCGTACCAGTCCGTCCGAGTAAACACAGACCTACAGCTCCGGGAAGTTCCCGCCGCCGGGGCGCTGGTTGCACTCTGTGACGCGATGCGGGAAGTGGGCGCGCGCGGATCCCCCGCGCAGGCCATTGTGTGCCACTCCGTGTTGAAGCTGCAGGCATGGGCCGGCGTTGCAGACTTGGGGAACGTATTCAGGGTCCGCGTCTACGAGGACCCCGAGGTTCCGCCCGGGGTCTGCTGCTTCGTGTGCGGGTCAGCGGAAGGGGACATGATGTCTGACTGGGATGCCTCGGTCGGGATTCAGGAGGGCTAAGTGCACATTGCTCGATGCGGTATCTACGGTAGCCGCCCCCAGTTCTGCAAGGACTACCCGCAGCTCGGGGATGCGATGCCCTCCTCGTGTACGTTCCACTTCGAGGGAGACGTACGACGGGGGTCCTGCATGCCTGAAAAGTGCCTCGAGCACGCATGCTGCAACTGGCCCCGGGAGGGCGGGGTACCGGATGCCCCAGCCCAGGATGCGGAGAGTGGGGGACGCCCGTGCAAGCACTTGGTGTGGGCGGACAAGGAAGAAGCCAAAACAGCATCCGCCGATCTGGCGGAGTACGACCCGTGTGAAGCGCACCAGCTTCTCCTGGGCGACATGGTGCGGAGGGATTGATGTTCAGGGAAGCCTTCGGAGGCGGTACTACACTGAAGTTTCGGGAGGAGACCCTCTCGGAGGATGAAGAGGAGTGCCACCTACAGTTTCAGGTCTTGGATGCCAAGGCGTGGGCGCGGCTCCTTCCTCGGCTAGTGAACGCGTTGCACGCCGGGGAAGACTACGGGGGAGAGCTCCGTAAGGCGTACTACGTCTCGGAGGAGGAGGGAGGGAAGGCCCCCAGCGTCCGTTACTCGTGGTGCGTCTTCTTCTGGGCGACGGGGAGACAAGGACTCGAGGAAGCGGTCGGGGACCTGACTCCCATCCTCGGACACGTCGCTACGCCGAAGGCTGCCCCAGGACGAGTGACGTCGGGGGACCCCGAGACGCGTAAGAAGCGTGCACGGTTGGTCCGAAAGGAGCGAGACCGTCGAGGGAATGTCCGCAGTACTGTAGTGCTCCCGCATGCCCCCGTTGGGCGGAATGATGTCCCCGTTGGCCAACGCACAACAGGACTAGACGACACCCGCAAGGTCCGCGCCCGTGCTGAGGCATTCTCTGGAGAGTCGGGGATGCCGGACGCGCCGACGAAGGGAGAACTGTGATGGGTACGGACGAGTCGGTTCAGGCGATTACCGATGTGATCGCGGCGGATCGCGAAGCCACCAAGGCGATGATGGCTAAGCGGGCCACCTACAAGATCCAGGTTCGCTTCCGACATGATCGCACTGGCCGGACGCATACTCCGTATACGCTCTCGTTCTGGGAGTCGGGCAAGCGTCTCCACGGCGGCGGCGACGAGATGATGTTCGTCTGTCGGCGGCTGAAGAGTGCGCCCAAGCCCAAGCGCATCGATGTGATCGGCGCCAAGAACCCAAGCGACGAAGGATGCCACGGGCTGATTCCCGGAGACCAAGTCACCCCCGGAGGCCTGGTGGTCTGCCCCCACTGCCAGCAGCGGTGGAACTCCGCCTGCATCGGGGACTCGGTCTACTACAACACCGACATGGACACTGCGGCGGAGATCATCGAACGGTGGTGGAGAAAACTGGGCTGCGATGCCGACCTCTTCGTGAAGTTCGCCCCCACCGACCCTAGAACGCTGCTCCACGCGGACGCGTACGGCATCCAGAGGGCGAAGGAGCTCCAAGGGTTGGTGATCTACCCGCTCGAGAACATCCTCCGCGATACAATGAGCGGGGCGGAGATCAAAGGCCGGTTCAAGGCCCTGTTACTGGCGTAGTGAGGTTCTTTACTTCGTGTTAGGCTCGTCGGAAGGGAGCCCCTCCAGATGGGTAAAGGCAAGTATCAGAGGCAGCCCGGGGACATCCTCTTGGTGTCGCTCAATAAGAAGATCTACGGAAAAAACTCCCCCATGAGGAGTCGGCTTTCTGAGGGCCTCTTTCGGGACCTGACCACGCGCGTCCAGGGCCAGTTTACGCATGCAGGAATGGTGGCCGGGGATGGCTCGGACATCATAGAGGCCCGGATCGGAGAAGGGGTTCAGCGTAGGTCTTTGCGGGAGGCAGTCGGAGATAAGGACTACTTGATTCTTCGGGCCAGGCGTTCAAAAAAACAGAGGGAGCGCGCTGCTCTGCACGCGGAAAGCCAAGTGGGACGTTCCTACTCCACCAGGAATTTAATCCTCACCGGGGCGGGAACGGTTTTGCCTACCCCAGCAAGAAGGGCCCTGTCCCGTGTATTGCCCGGGTCCCTAACGGATAAGAAGAAAGGAGTACAGTGCGCCGATCTCGTGGTCTCGGCGTATTCCTCCTCTGGCCAAGGGCTCCGCTTGGCTGAGAAAGCCGAGATGGCTGCGCCTATTTCCCTTCTCAATAGCCGGGATACGTCCGTTGTTGACTTCAAGCTCAAGGGCCCCGCGGCGGTCGCCAGTCTGGGGCGGTATCGGGGGAAGGGAAAGGGGAAGTTACGAAAAGCAGGCATCAAACTCGCAGCAATGCGCCTGTCGAAGAGGGGAAGGAAAGACCTGGAGCGATCTGACACACACTTCTCGGCGCCCGAGAAGAACTGGGACGCCTTTCTGGGCCACGCCAAGCGTAGAACCTTCGCTCGAGCAGTGGCTGCAGACCCTCGTGCAGATGGTAAGCTCCAGCGCCACGTAGATCAAATGCACCGTCTGCAGATGGGCAGGGTGATTGCGTCGGCCCCAGGTAGCAAAGGCAAGTCGTACAACATCGTCCGGAAGCGGGGCGGTGGGCTAGGGTGTACGTGCGACGACTGGCGCTACCGGCGTTCCGTGTCTCCAGACGGGGCACAAGAGTGCAAGCACATTAGAACCTTTCGACAGGGACAGGGGACTAGCATGAGGGCAAAGAGAATGTCTGTCTTGGCGGAAAGAGGCGCTCTAACGCAGAGCAGCAGTAAGGTGGCCGGGAGGGAAGGCGCAGCTATTGGGGCCGCGATCGGAGGACTGCACGGTCTTGCGACTGCGGGCAAGCCGAAGACTGCTTCTATTCGTGATGCCCTGACTGGCGCGAACATTCGGAAAGCCCGAGAGGCTCTACGAGCAACTACAGACGAGCACGAACAAGCAGCGAGGTTCCTGGCTCACATCAAGGGGAAGGCTGCTCGTGGAGGGCAGGCGATGGGGGGCCACGGGTCTCGAGCGCAGCGCCAAGCAAGACGAGTAGCCGCGCTAGGTGATGCAGTGGGTGCGGCGCAGAAGAACGTAGGGAAGGAGATGCTCCGAACAGGGGCCCACCATGCGGCTTGGGCCGTTCCGACTGCGGCCGGCTTGTACGCTCTGAAGAAACGGCGTGACGCCAAGAAGTAGGTAGGTAGTCACTCATGGACAAGAAAGCAGTACGGAGAGAACTGCAGATTGCGTCTGCGACTGCCAAGAAGGTAGGACTTGAGGGACTGGCCAAGCGCCTCCGGGCGGGGGCGATCTTCGGACCCAAGAAGCTGCGCTCTGCGCTGCTGCACGAGCCAGGCCCCGCGTTCCTGAAAGGCAAGCACATCATGCCCAAGAAGTGGGTAGAGCGCGCCGCGCACCTGATCTCGCATGAGCCCGTGCTAGCTACGATAATGGCCGCCCCTACCGGCCCACCTGGCCCCGCCTCCTATCTGGGGCTCCGAGAGCTCTCCGGCAGGGCGGTAGGCCTTCGTGGGATGGGCAAGCCGCTGCTGAAAGCGGGAGAGGCGCCTGCGCCCAAGAAGAAGCCCGAAGGCCCCATCCTCCGAACCAAGTTGCAGCCACACCAAGCAAGGGTGCTGCGCAAGCTGCAAAAGTCGAAGGGCGTCATCGTGGCGCACCAGCTCGGCGGGGGGAAAACCCTCACATCCATTGCAGCCGCACAACGGTTGGGGATGCCCGCCGAAGTCATCACCCCCGCATCCTTGGCGAGCAACTATGAAAAGGAGATCGCCAAACACGTGGAAGGCCCACTCCCGAGGAGAGTCCGGAGCTACGCCAAGGCTACCCGGGACGCGAAGGGAGGCGAGCCCATTGATACGTCTGGGTTGTTGATCTTGGACGAGGCGCACAAGCTCCGGAACACGGGAACGGCGTCCCACAAGTACATCGCGACACCGGCGAGGAAGGCGCAGGCCCGTCTCCTTCTTACTGGTACGCCGATCTACAACAAAGCAAGCGACCTGGCGACCCTAGCGAACATCGCCGCAGGGGAACGGGTCCTTCCTGAGGACCCTACGGAGTTCAAAAGGACGTTCGTCAAGGAGCACCGGGTAGACCCCAACTTCCTGATGAGGATGGTGGGGGTAAAGCCGGGGGTCCGATATTCCATCGCGAACCGGAAGAAGCTCTACAACGCACTTGCGGGACACATCGACTTGTACGAGGGGGCGACCAAGGACTTCCCGGGCATCAGCTCGGAAGAAGTCAACGTCCCCATGAGCAAGAAGCAGCACCAAACCTACAATTGGTTGCTGGGTAGCGTCCCTTGGCACGTACGGCTGAAGATCCGAGCAGGGCTTCCTCCGTCCAAGCAAGAGGCCAAGAACCTGAACACCTTCCTGTCCGGCGTGCGACAAGCATCCCTGTCTCCACGCCCGTACCACAAGAAGATGACCGACGAGGAAGAGCAGCTCCACACGCCCAAACTGCAACAGGCAGCCGAGCGCCTAGCTGAACGCCACAAGGCCAACCCGAACTTCCGCGGCGTAGCGTACTCGAATTACCTCGAAGCCGGGTTGCACCCGTATTCTCGTGCCCTCACTGCTCGCGGGGTCCCTCATCACGTGTTCACTGGGCGTGCGTCGAAGAAAGAAAAAACGCAGATGGTACAGGACTACAACAGCGGCAAGGTACCCGTTCTGCTGGTGTCGGGTGCGGGGTCAGAAGGGCTGGACCTGAAGGGCACTCGCCTCATTCAACTCATGGAGCCCCACTTCAACAACTCTCGTCTACGACAAGTCATCGGCCGGGGTAGGCGGTACAAGAGCCACGCACACTTGCCCGAAGAGCAGCGGCACGTACACGTAGAGAAGTACTACAGCACCCTCCCACAAGGCCGGATCGCACGTGCGTTGCGGAGGAAGGCTCCTGGAGCTGCTGAGCAGTACTTGGCTCAACGATCCCAAGAGAAGGACGACCTCGAGGCCCAGTTCCGAAAGGTGATGAGGAAAGCACATGAAGCGGAATAGGAAGGTCCGGAGCAACCAGAAGCTCCCCATCGACGCAGCCACCATGAAGGCGTTCGGGGCTCGGGTCTCGGGTCCGAGAGGCGCTAGGTGAAGGTCAGGGTGTCGGTCGCGGGCGGGACGAGAAGGGATTCTATGTGTACACTCACCGCGCTCGCTCCCAGAGTTACCCCTCCCCCGGCAAGATTCCCGTAGCGCGAATCAGGTTTATCGAGAGTACTGGGTAACTAGGGTTGTACTCATAGCAGGTGTACGCTAAAAGTATTTGTAGATGGTCGCTTTCGTCAAGGTCTGACTACGCCCGGCCACCGCACCTACACATTCCAGCTACTCCGGAGGTTGGGCAACAAGCCCAGCTTTCATTTTCAGTGCACCAGCCTTATGGCAGAGTTTGGAGCTTTCTTGTCGAAGAACAAAACCCTCGACGACGTGTTGCATGGCATCCAGTCGCTCAAGCACCAGATCGCCATCAACAGGGCGCTCGCTAACTTTTTGCGTACCAAGTACCTCCCGAGGGATTCGATCTCGGCGCCGGCGAAGATCAACTGCGAGGGAGCTCCGGTGCCGGAAGGGGCCATCGAAGAGGCGGTAGCCCGGCTCGAGGTGGAGGCGTCCGACATGGGTACGGACCTCAAGCAGTACCTGCAGGCCGAGGTGAAGTGATGCCGAAGTACCGAAAGAAGCTCGTCGTCGGTTGAAGAAGTAGTCGGGCGGCACGTTGAGGCGGTGCTTCGGAACCGACGACGAAATCCGCAATAGAGCGCAACAACAGGGAGAGTCGCGATGAGTAAGGGCCGGAAGAGGGGAACTACGGTGAAGAAGAACCCCGTGAAGAGGCGGATGGACGCGCTGGAGAAGGCGCAGAAGGACGGGATGATGCGCATTGCGCAGGACGTCATCGACACCCGAAGGGCAGTTGACGTACTCCTGGGTGCGCTGGAGGAACTCGACGTGGCTATGGGGGCCCTTCGCCAGACGGTCATAGCGGCCGAGCTCATCACGGAAGACGAACTCGACGCCCGCGTCGTCGAGGTAAAGAAGAAGAAGCAGGAAGTCGCCGAGGCACAGAGGGAGCGCCAACGCCAAGTGGACGACTTGGCGCGCTCGTGGATGGCCGAGGGAATGCCCCGGGAAGAGGTCATAGCCGTCTTCCGAGAAGCGCAGGAGAAGGGGCTCGAGCCCGAGCAGGCTCGGATGCTACGCGCGGCCCAGCGCGCCGGCAAGGAGACCATCTATCCTGCCGGCGCTCAGATCTTCGGGGGCTAGCGCAGTCGTTCGTTCGGTTCGCGGGTCATCATGTGTGGATGCTCCACCAAGTCGGCGGCCCGATTACAACCGAGCCAAAGGGCTGTGGAGCGCCGTTGAACTGTAGGACCCCGTTAAAGGCGGCCTCACCGTCTCGGTACCAGACCGCAGAGAAGCTCAGGTCCGCCGAATCCCGGGAAAGGTGCACCTCCCATGCGTCCCCTCCGTACCCGGATAGGAACTCGAGGCGTTCGTGGAGCTCGCGCAGGACCTCCTGTATCGTATCGGGAGCGTGCTGTTCCTCTGCCAGGAACGCAAGCACATCTCGGAGCCGTTGTTGCCCTGCGTCAGTGAAGGACACGCCGGGGTAGTTCTCGGGGACGATGGACGGGAGCGTAGCTACAGTCTCGGATTCACGCATTCTGGAATTCCTTTGTCGTCTCGTTGCCGCAGCGCTCGCGGGAACTGAAGTGCATTGGTGTCGTCTCCGTTGCTCTCGTAGGTCCTGGTTTCGTACCGGACTTCGAGCACACGGGGCCAGGTGGTGCGGTCGTTGTTCTTCGGGTCCTCGTAGAAGGCCTTCTCAGCCAGCAAGCCGTTACCGCACTCGCACAGGTACACTTCGTCCCCGTCTTCTGAGATCTGGTACAGGCTCACGGAACCGATCAAGCCAGAGCGCTTCCCGTTGCCGTAGGCGCCCTCTCCGTTCTCGGGGTCCCAGTGGGCGATGACATCGTCTTCGAAGTACGGCTTGAGCTTCCCCGAGCAGGCGGTAGGGCGGTAGGTCTTGCCTCGGAAGTTCATGGTCTTGTCGCCGAAGGGCATCGTGGCGTCGACAACGACCCAGCCTTCCCATTCGTGGGCAACCGCTACGGCCACCGCGCAGTTCCACACGTACGGGGCTTCTTCGTCCCAGTACTCCCCGTAGGGACTCTCCGGTGGCTTTATGGGGCCGCGTCCCTCTCCCACGAAGTCATCCATCCACTCGACGGTTTGGATGGGGGCCCAGACGTCCGGAGGCAACACCCATTCATTCCCCGATAGAAATACGTGTAGGAGCTCAGACCGGTCGTCGTAAGTCTCATCCGCGAGGAGGAGTTCTCCGTTCCACATGGCCACGTCCCACGCGTAGAAGCGCAGGTTTCTGTCTGTGAGCTGAATCTGAAGAGCTTCGGGGGTCTTCGACTTCATTACAGAGGCGACGTACCACCGGTCATCCGTGTCCGGGTCCGGGACAAGCTCTCCCAGTAAGATGGTATTGGGCGGGAGGTTCAGCGCCCTCACGGCGTAGGCCACGCCCGGAAACCTGGCGGTCCACGGCTTGTCCGGCCCCTCGAGGTGGTGGTGGGTCAGCATCTTGCTCGAGTACATCTCGATGCTTCCGTCTCCGGTAGTGCGGATAAGGAAGCGCTCCCCATCCCGTTTTCGTGTGAGAACCACCCGGCCATCAAGAGACGCGAGCTTCTTCATCAGCGCGGTAGAGAGCGTGTTGCCGGGCTTATAGAAGGAGAGGTTCGTGGGCAGAGGCCGGTCAGGGTGAATCTTCTCTTCCTTTGCCTCGCCTCCGAGCTCGACGTAGCCCTTCCGCTTCTTGTTCAAGATGCGCCGCTCTACTTCTTGGGCCGCATCTTCTTCTGCCGTCAGGGCATTGGACCGTCCGGTGTTTTTTGGCTGTCCGTAGTCCACTACTTCCTGGAGCTTGCCATCTAGCTCTCCGAAGACGGTGATGATACGCTTACCGTCAGCGGCGATTCTCCAGACACGGGTTTTCCCTGTTCGGGAGTCGTTTCTCAATTCTACAAAGTCCAAAATGGTGCCCCATGATGGTTGACGCGAAGCAACTGGTTGATGAAGCCGAGACAGAGCTCCGGTCCTTCGATGATTTCTTTCAAGGACTGGGGAACAGCCCGATGTCCGGCTTCGAGAAGGCGATCTTGCGCACGTACCTGCTGGCCAAGGCTACAGGTCAATTTCCTTTGGACCACGAGCAGACAGGTACATCTCCTCCGTCAGCACACTGAGTGGGTCGATCTTGTGCGGCTCGGGGGTCCGTAAGACGACCGGAAGCGGGAACTCTCGTATCTGCTTCGCGGTGAGCGTGGAGATCAGAAGTTCTTCGGTGAGGGGGCCTACTCGTCCTTTCGGCCCGGCCTTCCAGAGCAGTTCGCTGAGGGAGTATGTCCCCTCTTGGTAGCGCACACAGAGGGCGTAGTACCTGGAGTCGGGCTCTTTGGACAGGTCGTGGATTGCCCATACTGGGTGGAACCCGCGGGCAGTAGTGCCGAGACCGCAGAGGGGGCACTGGAACATTCCCGCCGCCACCTCTACCATAGTGTGGCTCGAGACCACTGGACATCGCATGGAGGGCCTCCCTAAAAGTCATTGGCCGTTGACAGTGATGCGACCCAACGGTGTCCAGAGCCGACGCCGGCTCCGGACCCTTGGCCTTTTGCATCGCTTCTCTTATGCCGGAAGACTCGCCATCTTTTCGGTATTACAATGGGTACGCCAGCTTCGGAGCTCGAGTGATCACATCAGAGCAGGTATCGGCTCTCATCGCCGCACAACAGCAGCGGTCTGCGATGATGGGGCAGGGGAACGCGCTGGGCGCTCCTAGCTACGGGCCGATGCCGGGTGCTTCTGCGTATCCTCCGGTGATGGGCCCTACGGGGTTCAATTACGGGGGTTCGCACATCGGTACCGGAGTCGGTGCTTCCTCGGCCGCGATGGGGGTGGTTGGGGCGGCCCCTATGATGTACGGCGCTGCAGTAGGTTCGGCGGGTGTGGCGTCGATGTTGGGCGCGTCGGGCCCGATTACAGGGGCCCTGACGAGTCGCTTCGTGGACCCTATTGGTTTCGGGCTCACTCGAGGTGCCGCAGCTGGGTACGGAGCGTACACCGCGGGCGGTGCCGGCTTCGGGGGCGCCGTGGGTGCGGGAGCCATGGCTGCCGCACCCTGGCTTATCGGCGGAGGGTTGGCGCTAGGTGCGGGAGCACTGGCGGCCAATCAATTCGTTGCGGGTGCAGCGCAGAACCGGACGACGATGGGGACACTAGGGAACCTGTCTTTCGCCAACATGGGTGCGGAGTCGGGAAGGGGCTTCGGCTACCGAGAGCTCAAGGGGATTACCGACATTATGCGGGAGGTCGACAAGGCAGACCCTTACACCATGATGTCGGACTTGAATCAGACACTACGGGCCTTCACGGACATCGGAATGGCCCAGGGCGTACAGGACGCGAAGGAGTTTGGTCGGCGATTCAAGAAGATGTCCGAGACCGTACGGGACATCGCGCGCTCGATGGGAACGACCATGGAGGATGCGACCGCAGTGTTCTCCAACATGCGGCAGGCGGGGTTCGTGTCGGGTTCCGACGTGATCGCGAATACCCGACAGATGCAGGTTCTGGGTGGGTTGGGGATGTCCCGAGATCAGTTCTTCGGTGCACAGCAGCAGGGCGCGGGGATTTCCCGGTCGGCGTCTATGTCAGGTACTTCGGGCGCTCGTCAGATTTCAGGCATCGCGACTCACCTTCTCAATGAAGTAGAGAGCGGGCGTATTACAGGTGAACGCCTCATGGACATTACGGGGGCCGCCACTCCTGCTGATGCTGCCGAGGCATTGGGCCGGGACTTCCTGCAGAGTCAGATCTCCTTCTTCGAAGGAGACGCGGGAGGCGCTGTCCTGGCCGCGTTCGGCACCAAGAAGGATGGGAAATTCACGGGGGGACTGGACCGGGCCGCGTTGCAGGAGTTCATCCAGGGCGGAGGCAACCTCCAGAACGCCCCTCTTCGGGGTCGTCCGCGCCTAGACGGCCGAGGTGCTGCGTCGTCTTTTTCGGCGCGCAGAAAGGACATCGCTAGCGAGTTTCTTGAGTCTCCAGAGTCTATTCATGACATTGCACAGCTTTTCGCGCAGTCGGACAGCATTCACCGGGGGGATGAGGACATCCTGCTGATGATCACCGAGCAACTTACTGGCCTAGATCACCTCCGGTCTGACCTGCTTTTGGAGACCATAGACACCTGGGCGGAAGGTCGTCGTGAAACCACCGAAAAGACGATGAGAGAGATCACAGCGGAAACTTTTCGACGGGAACGCGCAGAGAGGGCGTCTCTTGCGGGCGTCAAGCAGCTCCTCAAGGGGACGGTCGCCGATGTCTTGATCCCCCTGAAAGAAGAAGGAGACGCCGCGCTAGTAGAGTTGGATGAAATCGGACAGGGGATTCTGGACCTGGCGCTGGGCGTTAACCGCCCGGGAGTCGCGGCGGGCGAGATGGACGCGGGGATGCGCGCGCTTGTTTCCGGCCAGGCACTGCCTACTGGTATTACGGAAACAGCGGCTACCCGTACCTTGGTACAGCAGGAGATCCGGGCAAGCGGCAGAGCCACTACTGACCGGCTGGGGAAGCTAATCAAGCGGCCTGCTGCGGATCTGGACAGGCTAACTTCGACGTTACGCGCGGATCCCGAGATCCAGGGGATGCTGGAAGATGCGGCCATGGGGTCTAAGAGCCAACTTCGCTGGCTCCGCAACCGTATCAACACCGAAATGGGCGGAGACGCACTAGGCGCCATAGGTCCTGATGTCTCGTATGTGTTGTCTGGGCTGGGCTCTGCTGGGGAGCTGCTAGCTGCGCAGGCTCCTGGAACTGCCAATAATTTCTACGGTCGGTCGGAATCGAGGAAAACCTATCTTCGCCAAGGGGGGCTTGAGGAAGGGGATCTCGCTGTTCTCTCCGCCATGGAGAGCGCAGGGCTGTCTGTGGATGGGCCAGCGTTTCAGGACCTAATGCGGGCAAAAGTACGGGAGGGGGTTGTAGGGGAGGACGCCGTCTTGGGGGCCGTCTCCCAAGATCTACAAGAGCGAGGTATTTCCACTGATCCGCAGACCCTTAGGCGTCTTCGTGCGGCTGCCAGCACTTTGGGCACGGGGTTCACGCAGTACAAGAAGCGTGCTCTGGGCGCCCTCACCCGGGACGCCCAGGTTGCCCTGGCCGCGGGATCCGCCCACACGCTCGCGGAGTCTGGGCTTCTCAGTACGACCCTCAAGGAAGAGCTGACGGACGTACGCATGGTCCTCGCTACGGGGACGGGCGACTTCGGTAAAGCGTTCAGAAAGGTCTTGGAGGAAGAGGCCGACCTATCGGGACTGGCTGGCCACCCCGTGGTGTCCTCGCTTATCGGCCAGCGGACCCGGCTCCGTGGGCTGCCGTCTACGGGTATGGTTTCACAGCAAGAGCTGGCCGAGGCTCTGGACATGACTACTGACGAGTTGTCCGGCGCACTGGGGTCGCAGCTTACGGTAGCGGCCGGTGGCGGGATCACCGCGGACGAAGCCAAGGACCTCTTCTCGTCGGTGGCGGGTGGGAGATTCTCTGTCCTGGCTGCTGCTGGCGGGGGAGAGATGGAGTTTCGTAGCGGCATGCTCGATCGCATCTCTACGGTCAACGACAGCGTCAACAAGACCAATGAGTCTGTAGATCTCCTTCATCAACAAATCTCGGCATCCACCCCGGTTGCGGGGACCAACGTCACACCTACCAATGAGGTAGAGAGACCCTAGCTAGGAGGCCTGGTGGCTCGGAACGATCGAAAGTTCTCTATCCGCGAGCAAGACGGGATTCGCCGGACGTTCCGTCTCCTGGACTACGTCACCATTGACGATGTGATGGAGAACGCCCAGAAGGCAATGGCTGCGGAGGTCAAGGGGCGAATCACCTACCCCGAGGGCCTGTTCCCTCGTACACTGAAGGACGACCTGGTGCTCGTCCGTATTGTGGCGGGGGTGTGACGTGGCGGACATTCTAGGCACTACGGGAGGTCGCCACATTCTGGTAGAGACCGACATCGACTCGGTTCCCGCCGTATCTGATGAATTCGGTGACTCCAACGCGACCATCACCGACTCGAGTTTTTCCGCGACCAAGGAGTACGCTCGGCGCCCGTTACGCGGGCTGCAGATCAAGGAAGAGACCCCCGCCACACTCTCGATTCTGGGACCGGGCAACACCGGGATTGCTATTGCCAACTCGTCTGCCAAGTCGGACAAGCTGGTCAACTTCACCAGCAACTTCCTACTGCAAGCGGTGACTATCTCTCGCATAGAGAAGTTCCAGCCGGTCACGACCTTCGGCAACACCTACGGGTTCTTCTTCGGAGAGAACCCCGTGATGATCACCTTCGCGGCGACCCTGTTGAACTCTGCTGACTTTCAATGGCAGATTGAGTGGTGGGACAACTACGCGGAGTTCTTTCG